>OGXM01000244.1_pt1 | contig 36075 bp, 36 predicted proteins | sample 1576271 | NCBI WGS metagenome assembly OGXM01 (sample SAMEA3541579, study PRJEB24748) | human gut metagenome | biome: human gut; feature: human-associated habitat; material: faeces | place: China | collected 2012 | reverse complement strand
GTAATTGTTTATCCAATCTATACTATTCTGCTTACAATTAGATTGACAAAATAAGCTTTTTGGTATAATGAGGAAAAAAGAGAACAGGCGGGAAGGCAAATGGAACAGTGGCAGCAGGATAACCGGCGAGATGTGGTAATGGTGGATATAGATCAGCTTGTACCAAAGGATCACCTGCTGAGGAAAATAGAAAAGGTGATGGACTATGACTGGCTGTATGAACGGTTGAGACCGTACTATTGCCATGGCGTGGGACGGGATGGGACAGACCTTGTAGTGCTCATAAAGATGGTACTGATCCAGCATCTGTTCGGCATACCATCATTGCGCCAGACATACCGGGAGATACAGTTGAACGTAGCGTATCGGTGGTTTTTAGGGTATAGTCTGCTGGACAGAATACCGCACTTTGCAACGGTAAGCTATGCATTCTGCAAGAGATTTCCCTCAGAGCTCCCAGCAGAAATATTCGAGCACATACTGAATAAGGCAATAAATAACCGGGCAGTAGACCCAAGTGCAGTATTCATAGACGGAACGCATATAAAAGCAAGCGCAAATAAGAAGAAGTTTCAGAAAGAGCAAGTGGCAAAAACAGCAAAGATATATGAAGAGCAGCTACGGAAAGAAGTAAATGCAGAAAGAGCAGAGTTGGGCAAGGCACCGATCGACGATGACGATGATGAACCCAAGGGCGGCGGAACAGCAGAAAAGACAGTCTCAACGACAGACCCGGATTGCGGCATGTTCGTAAAAGGAGAGCATGAACGGCAGTTTGCATATGAAGCACATACAGCCTGCGACAAGCACGGCTTTGTGTTGGGTGTTGAAGTCACCTCAGGAAATGTAAGTGACAGCGTGGCATGGGACGCAGTATATGACAAGGTCACAGACAGATTTCCAGAAGTCAAATTTGTAACGATGGATGCCGGCTACAAGACCCCGTGGATTGCCAAAAAAGTAATTGAGGACAGCAGGATCCCAATTCTGCCCTATACCCGATACAAAGGAAAGAAGGATACGTTCAAGCCTTGGGATTTCACCTACAATGTGGTAAATGACAGCTTTGTCTGCCCCGGAGGACATGAACTGAGACATACGACTACCAGCAAAGATGGAAAACGAACTTACCGCAGTGCCACCCAGGTCTGCAAAGATTGTCCCTGCAGAAGCGTTTGTGGTGCAAATGAAAACGGACAGCGGATGCTCACAACCCATATCTGGCAGGAATTTCTCGACTTAGTTGAACAGCTGCGGAAAACGGAACGCGGCAAAGAAATCTATGCCATGAGAAAACAAACCATTGAGCGTGTTTTTGCGGATGCAAAAGAAAAACATGCCATGCGCTATACACACCACCGAGGTCTGGCCCGTGTCTCGGCATGGGTGAGGCTTAAATATGCTGCTATGAATCTCAAAAAACTGGCCCTCTGGAAGTGGAGCCGCTCTGATTTCTTTGTTTTTCTGCCCTATTTCTTCTTTGATACGACTAAAACGCCAGCTCTCGCATAACGAGAACTGGCGTTCTTTGACAGGCTGAGATGCCATGCGGTGAAAACCGCATGGCATCAAGCCTTTCCGGGGCTTTCCACACCCCGATTTTACCAGTTTTGAGCATGGATGTCAGAGCCGTCTGAGAGGCGTCCGACGTGATTTGAACCCCTCTTTTTCTGTTTTCTGGCGATAAAATCAGATGCAGATCCCTTTTGTATGAGGAATTTCCTTGCAAAAGGGGGCTTTTTTCATAAAAAAGTTTCACAAAATTTAGGGCGTCGGTTTGTTGGTTTCGTAGAACCATCGAATCGACGCTCTTTTTGCGTTTAGGACAAATCAAGGGCGGCAGCCCGGAGAGGAGAAATCTATGCGAAAACCAACAAGGCCACTGGCGCGGCGGATCGATGAGCGACAGCCAGCGCCCTACCAGCAGAGCTCGCCGGAGCCGGTATTCTGCAATGAGCACGAGCGGTGTCAGGACTGTCCCTACCCACGCCACGGCATCGTCTGCTGGCATCGGGACGGGACTTGTTTGCGGACAGATATGGAGGAAATAGGACGGAGGCAGAAGTTATGAACGACAATCAGAGCAGCCGCACGGAGATGGGAGGAATCACATGATCATTCAGGCGGAATTGAAGCGAAAACAGTCCGAGTATGAAGGTGAGCCATGCAGTGTTGACAAGGTAATTGAGCTGCCCACCCAGCGGTTCCAGCAGTTCAGCCGCGCACTGCTGGCGGACTATGATTTCATCGCAGAGAACAAAACTGCCATTCGGCATGATACTGATTCACGTCACTGTTTGCTTATTCTCAATGCGAATGGGACGGATGGTTTTCTTGTTGACCCGCAGGGCTATAACTACGCCCGGTACAGCGCATTTGTTCCGAACGCCCGCAGTTTGCTGACACCGGATATGGCAATCGACCGCAGTTACCTTTCACCGGCAGAGCCTTGGCGAGACGAGAGCCGGAATGAAATGCTCCACATGACATTGCGCATCGATGGAAAGCCGGACTACACCCTCGTCCTCCCCGCTGATGAGAAATATCTCGATGCCGTGAAGCCTTACCTTGATATCGACGTTTTCGCGGATGCGATGCTTCGTGACATTCGTTTCAAGGTGCCATACATCGGTGAACTGATCTGCGACACGGACTGCCCCGCTGTAGAGGAGTACAACGACTATACGGAAGCGCTGGAAAGCATCTGGCAGAAGGACGGGATGCTGCTGACCTACGCGGCCATTCTGGATGCCGAGCGGCCTGATACGCTGCACCGGGCGCGTGAGCTCTTGCGAGAGCTGGATAACTACCAGCGCATCGTCGACACCTACGGCTATGGCCAGCAGCGCTTGCAGGAGCGGCTGGGGCTGGATGACGAGAGCATCGCAGAGTTGGAGGGCTACATAGATTTTGAACGCTACGGCGCGGACTGCATGGAGCACGACGGCGTGGTGGAAACGGAGTTTGGTCGGCTGCGGCGACTGGAGCCACCGTTTCCGGAGCAAGTGCAGGAGCAGCAAATGCTTCAGCAGCTATCATGGGAAGCATAGAATGCTTGCCTTTACCGCAGTACGAGGTATCCTCTCCAATGAGAAATATGTAGGTGACGTCCTGATGCAGAAAACCTTCCAGCAGGATTGTATCAGCCACAAAACCATCCACAATACAGGGCAGCGCACCATGTATCTGGCACCGGATCATCACGAAGCCATCATAGACCGCAAAACATATAATGCGGTTCAGACAGAGCTGGCGCGGCGCAACGCGCTGAAGGGCAACACGCAGAAAAGCACCCCAAGCGGCAGAAGCTGCTATACTCCGAAATATGCCCTGTCAGATCGGCTCATCTGCGGCGAATGCGGCACACTGTACCGTCGCTGCATCAGCCGCTTTGTTTATGGAAAGAAGTGCTGCCACGATTCGCCCTCTGTGGATGAGCAGCAGCTCCAGCAGGGCATCCTACGGGCTATCAACAGCATAATGTCTGAGAAGCCCGCACTGGTACGGCAGGTCACGGAAAATCTACAGGTGGTGATACATCCCAACCGAAGCGGAGAACTTACCATCGCAGATATCGACCACCAACTGGAAATACTGGCGCAAGAATTTGACACCGCCTTCATCACTGTAGCCTCCAACAATAGTACCGACTACATGGAGCGTTTCAAGGCAATCCTTTCCCAGCAGGCAGAGCTGAAGGCCAAGCGTGTCGAGTTGGAGCGACAGCAGGCAGAAGATGCGGAACTGACCAGCCACATAGAGGAGGCCGCCGATATAATGGGGCAGGCTGGTACAGCCATTACTGAATGGGGCGAATACCAAATTCGTGCGTTGGTAGAGTCAGTCAGGATATTGTCCAAAGATGAAATACTGGTGCGGCTGAAAAGCGGGATTGAGAAAGCTGAAGAACTCCGAAACTAATGGGCGGGGCAAATTGGATTTACCTTGCGGGAATAAAGGAAAAATGGTAAAATTATCATAAATATGTGCTGAGAGGCCGTGATGTGATGACAAACAATGAATTGAATCAGTTTATTCTGCACTATTTAGTGGAAGATAAAACCCACAGTGCGATTATGCTTACAGGGGCTTGGGGGACAGGAAAGAGCTATTACATCCAAAATGAACTTGTACCATTCCTCAAAGAAGAACATAAAAAAGATTGCGTAACGGTATCACTGTATGGAATAAAGTCTACTGCAGAAATCAGTAGGAGTATTTATATTGAGCTCCGGGCAAAAACACTTTCTGCGAAGGGCGAGGCAGCAGTAGCAGGCAAACTCATTGCCAAGACGATAGTACGAGGAGTCGTTAGCCGCTTTGGAATTGATTTTAGCAAGGAAAACGACACAATGCAGGAACTATATGAGTCTATTAACTTGTCAAACAAGCTTGTCATATCTCCAATAATCTGGCTGAGAACGCGATCCGGCCCTTTGTGGTGGGAAGAAAGAATTGGCTGTTCTGCGACAGTGTCAAGGGAGCGGAATCCAGTGCCATTGTGTATTCGCTGGTGGAAACGGCCAAGGCCAACGGCATTGAGCCTTATGGGTATCTATTGCTGGTGCTGAGTATGCTGCCCTAGGCCAGTATCAATAGAAACGACCCTTCTGTACTTACCAAGTTTACGAAGCACTTCATTTAAGATATTCTCAGGAGCAGTGTCAGAGATCATATGTTCGCGAACGCCGTCGATAAAGAGTACGGGGCTGACTTCTGGATGCGCTTGCACATAAGACAGATAATCCGACAGTTCACCCTGCATTTGTTTCCGCATTTGCTCTTTAACGTCTTGCTCGCCGTAATCTTCCTTTTCAAAGCAGTTGACTGCAATATAACATGGTAGCAAGTCGCTCTCCCCGTTGACAAACGCATCTGCCATATTGAAAAAGGCCAGCTGCAACAACATGTTCTTCGCACTACCAGGCAGCCCACATACACTGATGCTATCGTTTTGTGCGATTGACTTAATACAATCATAAAGAAACGACACGCAGCATTCGGAACCAAGGTAGTCCTTGCCGTGGCGTGTAATATGCACGGTCTTTTTGAACATGCTGTTGGCCGCATTTTCAAACTTGCATCGACTTGTACCTGTGTCAAATCTCTTAGTAAGGCTATATGAATATTTACGAGTATTCCGCTTAAGAATTGAAACCATTTCCTCTCGCGAGTAATCACAATGCTCTATTTGGTGTAATGCGTTTGCTTCGCACACATCGGGACGAGTTGGCAGGTTGATTTGGGTAGGAGGGGTGCCTATTTCATTCGCTGGTAACTGTTTATTAGGAATTATCGTATTGAGAGTATGTAGCAAAGACTCTAAGGCAACAGAAAAATCAACAAAAGCATCGATCCAATGCTTTCTCCCCAGATAGTATAAGCGCCTCTCCCTGTGCACGACCATGTATTGAATTCCAATACTGACTAGATACAATCGGCATATTAGTAATTGTAAAATACTTATTCAGTTCATCAAATGTTGCGGAACATCCACCTCTTCTAGCACATACAACACTTGCGCCAACTTTCATAGTTTTATCAAAATGAGTGCTATAGAATAGTCGATCAAGTGTTGCAATCAGAGTTGCATTTGCGGAAGCATAATAAACCGGTCCATTAATCATTAAAACTTTCATAAAATATTGTCTCTTTTCTTTATTATATATAAAATTACAATTTATCCGTTATCCAAACTTTCGAAATCGAAATATACATACTCATTTTGTTTTTATTAATTATTTCATACCCATATGTCTGTTTAATAATTTGATAGAATGATTCAGATATATTTAGGAATATATATTTGAATGGAACATCCCTTTTGCAATTCAGATTCAATTTCAATTTTTCCAGCTAATAGATCAACTCTCTGCTGAATATCATACAATCCCAATTTTGTAGTTCCATACTCAGTGCTCGTAACAAAAGAATCATAATCAAATCCATGTCCATTATCCGAAACGTTTAATAATATACCATTCTGCTCAAATGTCAAACCAATCATTACCTTATGAACACCGGAATGCATCGATGCATTTTTACATAATTCATAAACAGAAAAAAGAATTGTAGTATGTACCACATTATCCAAACGACATACTTCACCTGAAGTATGATAATCAATCATGATATTATATTCTGTATGTAATTGACTGATCAATTGTTGTATCTTCTGATCAAAAGAGATTCCGTCATCAAAAGTTGGATATAATTCATAGGCACAATTTATCATCCACTTATGATGTTCATCATACAAATTATGAATCTCTGATAATTCCATCTTGGCACGCTCAGGATCAACACTGATCATTTTCAAACACAAATCCATATGCTGATTGATCTGTTCCAAACTACCACTCTCTTTATGAACTAAATTCTGAGATAATCGATGCATTTTCCGATCCTGAAAACGTAACTGATTCAAACGATAATCAATCATGTTCTGTCTGGAGGAATCATTTAAGAAATCTTTCATTACATTCGTAATCTCATCTATCTTATTCTCAACAATCTGTAGTTCATCTTGCAGGGAGGACAAATGATCAAACTCTATTTTTTGGTTTTCCTGTAACTCAGCGATTTTCTTTCGATTAAAAGAATTTGTTTCACGTGGAGTAAATGCATCATGCTTGATCGTAATTTCTTCAAAATTCCGCATATCGATCCCACCTTATGTTATAAAAATGCTGCTGCAACAAAGATAATACCGGACAAAATCATGATACCGATGGAATATCCCATAATGTCTTTCGCCTTAAGACCCGTAATGCCCAAGAGAGCAATCGCCCAGAATGGCTGAGCCATATTCGTCCATGTATTCCCGTAACCAACCATCAATGCTGTCTTGATCGGATCAGCGCCAATCAGCTTTGCAGATTCGAGAGCGACAGGTCCCTGTACGACCCACTGTCCGCCGCCGGAAGGTACGAACATGTTCACAATCGAAGCAGAAATAAAGGTCCAGAAGTAGAATGTAGTCTCCGTACTAACCCCTGCCATGCCATTTGCCAGAACAGCGACCAGTCCGGAATACTTGACAATACCCATGATGCCCGCATAAAGAGGGAACTGGAAAATAATTCCGGCAGTACCACTGACTGCATCTTTGAAGGCGACCATGTAATTAGCTATATTTCCATAGAGAAGAATCCCTCCAAACAGGAATACCGCATTAAGCATATTGAAATCCAATGCATTCAGCCCTTTTGTATAGAAAGCATAACCAATATAGGTGAACCCGAGAATTCCGAGTGCCCATGCCAGGACCGGACTGTAATTCAGAAATTCGCCTACGGTTGGATGTTCAGGTCTTCCTTTCAGATTTAAGCTTTCCTTTTCAATGGCGGCAATAGCTTCTTCATCTAATGGCTGATACAAATCAGGGCTTTTCGGAAGCAGAAGCGTTGCCATAAGCGGTGGTAAAATCGCCAGAGCTATCGTTACACCGATATTCATAGGATTCAGCATGTACTGGCTCATAGGGACAACGCCGATCAGGTTTTCCATGACATGCCCCGGGGAGGAAATGAAGAGACCAATTGACGAAGATAACATCCCCTGCCAGGTCATCTGGCCGACATAGGCACCTGCTGCCAGGAGTCCGTATTCAAAAGGAATATGCTCCTGCCTTAAGTTTTTTGCCAACTCCTTAGCAAGAATGGCTCCGACAATCAGAGACAACCCCCAGTGAATGAACGATACAATAATACTTACAAATGTTACCGTAAAGACGGCTGACTTGGCGCTCTTCGGAATCGATGCAATATGATCAATCCATTTTTTAATTGCCGGTGCATTGGCAACGCAGGAGCCCGTGATAACGATCAACGCCATCTGCATAGAGAAACCCAGCAGCTCCCAGAATCCCTTGTACCAGTTCTTAACCATCTGGAAAGGCCCCTGATCTGTTAAAGCCACGCCCAGTGCAAAAGCGATAAATGTAAGAACAATAGCGAAAATACTTGCTTCAGGCATGTACTTAAGAGACAGCCTTAGCAGTACCTGACCCATCGAGGAAATAAAGTTCCCTCCTTTGTCGTGATAGACCTCCTTAGTCATCTATCAACACTTCCTTTCTTATAAATAAAAACAGCAGAAAAGTATCACCACCATGGTGACTATACTTTTCTGCTGAAAAATGAATCCGACTTGCTGTATACTAGTATCCTTTATGAAGTTGTAAATAATGCTTATTCTCCCAAAATCTGGAATCCCACACCGATTGTCTTGTGCCCGGAAAGTTCATGCATAGCCAGATCGCCATAGAAGCAAAGAGCGAAATGACTTCCCTTGCGGACAACTGCTGCTTTGAAGCAGAAATTCTGCCCAATCGCGTCCGATGCTCTTGTACTCTGCGTAGTTTCAAGTACACAATGCGCTACCGGATGAATATGTTCCTTCTTACGGGAGATGATATCCAGATTTAGGCACAGGTTTATTACGCTTCGTATAATATGAGACTGCGAAGAAATGCCAAACCCTGAAATCATCGTCACGCCGCTGCGGATTCCCATCTCTTTATACTTGGCGATCAGCTCCTTTTCCATCTCGGCAGTCGGTGTCAATGCAAGCAAGATAGCCAGCCTGCATTCCTCTACTCCTGCCTTAGGATCAATTAAGAATTCATCAAAGTTCATAACAGCTCCTCGAAAACAACAAAAAGTAAGCCAACACAAAGCAACGCTGCTTTATATTAACTTACTTCCTTATATACTTACTATACTGATTTTAAATCTATATACTTATATTCTTCAATATTAAAATACTACGATTCCTTCAAAATTAAAAATGCAAAAAATCATTAAGGGATTATAAAAAATTGTATTATGAAAAACTGAAGAGTCCCACAAAAAAAGCAGCCGAAGCTGCTTCTGATTTCTTTTTATTCTTCGTCGACTTCTTCCAGGACATCCGCAGGTGTCGGAAAGACGGCGATGGTGAGGGCGCTGTTATCGAAGTATTCGACTTCGTAAGTGCCGTCGTCGTAGGCATGGACGATGGTGCCTTCGGTTTCAGCGGGCAGGCCTTTGTAATCAATGACAAGTCGTACGTGATCGAGTGGTTTCATAGGGAGCTCCTTTGTGGAAATGGGGCTTTGCCTCCAAGGGATGATGGGTTCGCGGTGAAAAGGGAAAAAGGTGCCTTGGGCAGTTAGTGCCTTCGCTGGATGAGGCAGCGTCCTGTCGATCGGATTTCCCGGTATTTCATCTTCATAGCGCGCCTTCCCTTTATGAACAAACTGCGATACGAATGTGATTCTCCCGCCATTATATCCTATCCGATTTTATCGGGAAATACGGGCAGGCGTAAGATGCGGTCTTCCTTGATTCACATGCAAAAAGCCCTGGCGGTTCCGTTCCGCCAGAGCTTTATTTATTAGTATTCACCGTTATCGCAGATGAGGCCTCTGCGCTTGAGTTCGCGGCCGTATCCCCAGATGCACCACTTATCTCTTTCCTTGCGGGTATTGTTGTACCTCCGGATGGCTGCCTGATAGACGACGAAAAGTTCTTCATTGCCATACCATTTCGCTTCTGCCTGACAGTCTTTGATGATATCTGCCTTTTCAGAGAAACCTTCTTCTACGCTTTTTACACAAAATCTTGCGATGCTGCCCACTGCATCCAAAACGCTCATCCTGCTCTACCCTCCCATCCTTTTCCGCTCTGGCAGCCCTGCCTCCCATGCAAAACTCCCAACATACGGTTTTAACGATTCGTTTATATATTCTCTATCATTGTAGCACAGTGGATTTTTATGTCAAATCGCGAAAAGTAATGCGAAATCTCTCGAAATAGTGCGGCAAAAGCGAAGATTTTCCATTTCCAGAGACATACGAATGTCCGAAGAGGTATCGCTAAACATGAAAATGTCATTGATTTAGGAATCTTTTGCATATGTAATAAACGAAATAAAATTTTAATAGTTCGATACTGTATTTTTTATAAGGCATGCAAAAAGGACAGTAGAAATGTATAGTCATTTCGTTACTGTCCTTTTTCGGTCTATTTCTCTTCAAGTTCTTTTATTTTCTCGTCGATGGCGTGTTTCATGTCTCTTTCATAGGTATCGAAGACTTTCTTGAACATGTCGTCGAACTTGATGTCTTTGGAAATCCCTTCATTGATTCCCTGAATGAGGTCTTTGCCGTATTCATCGACGAGGGCTTTGTACTGGTCGATGACGTAGGCGCCGTTGGAGCGGAAGAATCCTGTATCCTCTTTCAGTTCCTTGATTTCATAGGCATGGGAGTACGGCTCATCGCTGCTGCTTCTTACACTGTCCTCAACGGTTTCTTCTAAATCATCCATGCCCCATGCGGAGGTCTCGAAATCGCTGAAGCAGGTCTCGTCCGCCGAGGGAGATACGAGGATTTCCTTCCATGATTCGGGCGGGTCGCTTTCATCGGGTGAGACGGCATCCCATCTGGCATAGACGGCGCCGAGGAGGTCCTGCGCTTCTTTGTTGTACTCGTAGAAATAGCTCCACGGGTTGTCTGCCGGGAGGTAGTAGGCGCTGAGGCGCTCTGCCTTGTAGCGGGCCAGGATCTGCCTCGTCATCATGCTGCGGATGTCTTCATCATAGGCATGGTTCTTGAAGCATTTCCTGAGAGCCTCGTCTGCGTCGTCCCAGGAGGAAAATGTTTCTTCCGGATAGTCATAATCAAGCGGAAGGTCGGTGATGTCATACCCGGGATCGGGATGGAATTCCGGTCTTTTCAGCTTGAAATGATCCCTGAAATCTCTCATTTCTTCCAGAAGGCGTTCCTTTGATTCGGAAAGGACGCGCGAATCGGCGGTTTCCTTTTTGAGTGGCGAAAGGTGCAGTTCATGGATCGGACAGATTCTCTCTATTTCTTCCAGGTCGGGAAGGTCTTTATCCGTGACCATCATTCCCGGGATGGCCCGGGCGATGCCGTCTGTCGTTTCTTCTATGTATTTCTTATTGTGCAGGCAGATGCCGCAGCCGATGCACTTTTCTCCAATGATGACTCGTTTCATGATTCCCTCCCGTTAAATGCCCGCTTCGAGGCACATGGACTGGGCTTCGGTGAGGAGTTCCACCCCGCTGGCTATAAGTTCCTGTCCGTTTTCTGCAATCTTGCCCTGGCTGTCCATGATGGGAACGGTCAAAATGGTGCAGACGGCGCCGGCGAGATTGGCGCAGGTCATGAGGATATTGACGTCTTCGTCGGTGTAAGCGTATTTCTCCGTGCCTTTTTCCTGAATCAGCTGGTCGCAGGCAGCAATGGCTCTTGTGAAGAGAAGGTTCATGGCGGCGGTGATTTCTGCGATCCTGTCTGCGAACTGGCAGATGGCGCGGCAGATCTGCGCATGGCTTTCTGCCTGGGCATAGACGGCATTGGCCGCTCTCATCTGCCTGCCGGCTGCAATGAGGGCTCTTTCGGAATCCTTTTTCATGGACGCACCCACGCCAAGGGTCAGAAATGCGATGCCGCCGGAAGCAGCGATTGAGGCAAGCGTCACGCCGGCCGTTGCGCCAATTGCAGCGGCGCCGATTTCAAGTCCGCCGCCGGCCGCAAAGTTCACCGGGCCTTCGAGAAGCCATGTGGAAGCGAGTTCATTGCTGCTGAGACCCTCATACGACTCGATTGCCGAAACCGGCAGGTCCCCGATGCGCGCCAGATCCGTCGTATGGATGACGGCAGGCGGGAGGGATTCGTAGAGGACTGTCTGGATTTTCCCGTAGACTTTGACGAACCGGGGAAGCGTGTACTCCATGATGGCCTGACGTTTCCGCACGATATTATTCGGCCGGCGCTGCATGCGGTCAGCTTCCTGTTTTTGGAGGAGCCAGCCTTCTGCTTCCCTGGCAATGGCCTCGAGCCGTTTTTCCTCGGCTTCCTCCTCCATGCTGTGGCTTTCGTTGATATCGTAAAGAAATTTCCCGATAATTTCTGCACCTACGATTAATGGAATCATGATGCCGCCCCCTTAGAATTTCAGGATCAATGGCTGATCCCGCTGCGCCTTGTATTCGTCCTTGGAATGGAAAAGGACGGTCTTTCCCCAGTAAGCAAGGACCTTGTCTATGCCCTTCGTGACAGCGTCATAGTCTGTATCTGAGGAAAGGGCGCCGGTGAAGATTTCATGAAGTCCATCCCCCATGACGGAATCGAAATGAGCAAGCTCTTCTTCGGTCATCTTCTGTTATTCATCCTGGCGTTTGCGGATGATTTCTTCGACCTTCTTATAGATTTCATTAATCGTCTCGGATTTTTCGTTATACACTTCGATGAATTCCTCGCCCGCCAGAAGCTGGTTCCCCGTAAGGCCCATAACGATCGATGCGATCATGCTGCCAAGGAGCGCGCCTCCGGTCATGCCGAGCGGTCCCAGAATGGCGCCTGCAGCAGCGCCGCATTCAGCACCTTCCCATGATGCGGCAAGGGAAGTGACGCGGTAACCGGCATCCTGGGCAAATTTCTGCCCGGTGATTTCCCCGTTCACGTACTGCTTCAAAGGCTGGCTGAGCTCAATGCCCGCCTGAAGGACGAGGACGCCTACATTCGAGCGCAGGAGCGTATTGACCAGATGGCTCGTCGTCCCTCTTGTCATCGTCAGTGCTGCCTGATAAGCACCGCCGGCTGCCGTGATCGTCCCGACGGTCTTAGCCATATCCTTGGCCGCATCATCAGCATCCTTCTTCCCCATGATGACATCGGCCGCCTGCATGCAGCTTTTGATGATCAGGGCAGGAGCTGCGATGCGGATTGTCAGGGATGCTCCCTTGTAAAACTCTCCGCCTGCTTTCTGGACAGTCTTCAGGGCGACTTTCTTGCCAAGCTCTATCTCCGCATTGGCCGCATGCGCCCCTCGTGTGAGCTTTGTCCCTGTGCTCAGACGATTTTTCATGGAAGTCAGTTCCTCCCACTCCGTCTTCGCGCCTTTAGCGGCATTCGCACGCAGGGAAGCCCAATAGAGTTTCCTGTTCGCTCCGGCATAATCTCCGCGGATCCTAAGATCTGCCTTCGCATGGAAATGGCCTATCGCTTCCGATGATGATACCAGTGCTGCCGCATCCACTCCCTCTTCTGCAGCCCCCAGTGCTGTTTTCTCCCGTTTCTCTTCGTCCATGGTCTCCACCTTGCTTTTTTATAACAAATGGACATTTTATAAGCAGTTCCTGCGATACCTTATTATCTTAATTATACAAGCCTAATAACCCTGCTTCCAATTCCTAAAAGTACCAAGATATCTATGTTTTTGTGCATAAAAGACATAGAGAAATCCCCGAAGGGAAAGGATGCCTTCCTGCCTGCATTTCTAAACTATGAAATACTTATTTAATAATTTCTGTAAGAAATTGGAAATCGCAGCCATAAAAAAAAGAGCCGTGGAAATATGTGCATTCCACAGCCCCTTATTCCATCAGTCCCTTGAGAGGATTCCTCTCTTTTTCAGCTCGCTTCTATATCCATAGGCCCACCATTTGTCTTCCTCGTGGTGTGTCTTCTTGTACTGTTCACGGGTGACCTTGTACATCTGTACGAGCTCACGGTCATTGAAGATGCGTGCCTCGTTTTGATAGTACTCCAGCTTTTGTTCCTTACCCTTGTTTTCCTTCCATCCTTCATTTTTCAAGCTTTCAATCGCTCCCCAGAACCCCATGCAGATCCTCCTTTCTTTACTCCATCATTCTGCCCTGCACGGCACTTCGAAACTTCTCTTTACCGTTTCTTTATAAATACTTTATTATTTTATCACTATTTTTATTTATGTCAATGTTTAAATATATTCAAAAGTACCGGTGTTTTCGGGGTTTGTATAGCTTTATTTTATACAACGCCTCCGCGTGAGTTCCATAAAATATAAACTGCCTGTTATTGTGTATACTCTATTTTTGAAATACTTTATTTATATTTTTGAATGTGCTTTTACAGATTTCAAAGGAGATAGAGGAAACTGATATCTTTTACGGGACAATCCATTTTCCCCATGCAAAAAGCTTCGCAGCTCTGCCGTGGGGCTTTTCTGTCTGCTATTCAATTGTTGTTAGTCGGTCAGACCGCGTTTCTTGAGTTCATTTCTGTAGCCGCAGGCACACCAGCCGTCTTCTTCATGCTGTGTCCTTTGATAAGTCTGCTCGCTGATCTTGTACATATCGATGAGTTCACGGTCATTGAAAATCCCCGCTTCCTCTTCGTAGTACCTGATCTTCTGGTACCTTGTCTCTGGCTCTCCCTTAAATCTCGCTCCTACTTTCGCGATCCTTCCTGCTATCCTCCGCCATCCCATGTTAAAACCTCCATCTCTTCCATGCCTTTTTCCGGGCATGGCTGCTAACATGAAATCTATATAGATACCTATATATCTAATTTTCTCAATTATATCATTTTAATCTATGCTGTCAGATCAATTATTTCTTTCAGGAAATCCTATGAAATTGACGATATTATGTAGCAATTCTAGATAATTGTCTACCATGATTCGAACGATTATAAAGAACTTTTTCTATGTATACTTAATAAACGAAATACATTCGCATCTAACTGACACTTTGTAAGATTTATTCTTTACTTCGCGGGTGTCCATTTCAAGAAAACAAAAAAAGAGCGGCACATGGCTGCTCTTCTTTTAGTCTGCTATTTCTTGCTCTCTTCCCATACTTTCCTGGCGTAGGATACGAGTCCTTTGGCTTCTTTGGTTCGGAGGAATCTTGGGTCGAGACCGTTGGGACCCAGGCGGAAGCGGTCGAGGGCGTCGGCGTCCTTGAATATTTTATAAAGGAGAATCTCGTCCTTGAGCGGCGGCTTCTTCTGTTTCATGGCTTTGATGCCGACAGGATCGTCCCTGTCGTGGTAGCTCATGACGTCGAATACGCGCTGATCGTAGGCAAGACCTCCTTTTTGGCAGTATTCCCTGTAATACGCAGCGGCCCTGTCGCCATGACCGGTATCGTAGCCGTCTTCCATGCGGCGGGAATCGTGAAAAACGGAAGCGGCGCCGAGGGCTTCGCGGTCGTCTTGAGGAAGTTTCATTTCTTCTGCAATGAGGAGGGCAAAGAGAAGGACACGGGCGCAGTGTTCTTCGGTGTGTATTTCGCTCTCCTTCATGAGGAAGTGCACGTTGTCATGGAGGAATTTGCGCCAGCGGACATAATCGGATGCGATGGTAGAAGGAATATTCATGGAATCAGCTCCTTTCTTACCTATTATAAAGCAGGAAACGCTTCCTTGCGGAATTCATTTCCTGCCCTCTTTTACATGGCTTTCTTGATTTCTCTCAGTACGTCAGCAATCTTGCCGTCGATGCCGTAGGATTTGTTCTTGATATTTTCCGTGATGTAGACTTCGCCAAGGTTGATGGTGATGTAGGAGGCCTTCGGTTCCGCTGCGGTAAGGCGCATGAGCGGGCCTTTGATGAGCTGGTTTCTCCAGCCGATGCCCAGTTCCAGGATGACGAGGCGTTTTCCATGATACTTTTCAAGGAATGCGCCGAGGCGCTGGTCGCCATCGTCTGACACATACCGGTCAGCGGCGCCCATCATATGGATGTCCATGGGAGAGCCGCATTTCGGGCATTTCGGAGTCAGATCGCCCGGAACAAGGCCGTCTTTTTCTGCCTTGTGCATGTCCTCTGCTTTTTCAAGGACGGGATAAAGCGTGTCATGGCAGGCAGCCCGGCACTGCATGGTGAGCCAGTTTCCTTCGATTTCATCCATCTTCTCCGGATCGAAGCCGCTCATTTCGAAGTGGCATTCGCCATTGGAGGTGAGGACGAAGTAGTCCTTCTTTCCGATGATATCCCGGAGGTCCTTCATGACAGGCGTCTCTTCATATTCCGCGCAGTAATAGTGGATGAGGCGGCTCCAGAAGCCCCATTTCTCCGATTCGGTCGGCCAGTGGGCCGTCATGCCGTGAAGGAGGCAGGTGATGCCGTAGTTTCTTTTGAAATCGCCGAAGAGGTCTTCGAAGGCTTTATTGTCCGCAAAGATGTGGAGCCCTTCAGTAATGGAAAGGCCGTTGCTGGCGCCGATCAGGACAGCGTCGGCCTGCTTGATTTTTTCTGCAATTGCCTGATAGTCCATTTCTTACTCCTCCCCTTTCTTTTTGACAGCTGCGGTCAGGACTTCTGCAATATCTCCCAAGATGGTCATGCCCTTGTCCTCGATCTGTCGCGGAAGGAAATCGAACTGGTTGTTCACGCCGATGTATCTTGCATGCGGCAGGCCCATGGTGAGCTGCCAGAATGGTTCCTGGATGAACATCGGTGTCATGCGGCCGACACCGAGCTCAATGAAGAGGATCTTTGCATCCTTATGTGATGCAATGTAGCTGGATGCCTTTTCGTACTGCTCTTCATACTTCTTTCCCTGCAGGAAATTGCCGTATCCTCTGACCCAGGGGAAGGCTTCGCCGCCGCAGTGCGGGCAGCGCGGAATCATGTCCTTTGGAATCTTGATGCCGTCTCCCATGGCGCGGATCATGTCTTCTACGGGCTTTACTGCATCCCACGTGTCATCCTGGCAGCAGGAGGCGCACTGGAAGAAACGGTGGTCGCCCTGCAGCTCTGCGACTTTACTCTCCGGATAGAGTTTGATGAACTGCGTATCCTGGTTCGTCGTGATGACGAAGAAATCCTTCCCCTTGAGCAGGGTGTCCAGATCATGGTACGGTGCACGGACGGGCGCGGTCAGTGTCGTATGAAGGAATGTCGCAAGGAATGCCCAGAAAGCCGCACGGTCATTCCAGTGACGGAACATGCCGTCGAAGGCGCCGTTGAAGTGGTAGACTTCCTCGAACTTGCCGAAGTATTTCTTGAAGGAATCGTTGTTTTCATAGTAGAAATTGCCGCCGCCAGCCGCAGAAAGGCCGGAAGCGCCGCCCACGATGACGCAGTCCGCATCGCGGATTTCCTGAACGAGACGATCGATTTTCTCATCCATCGAAAGCTTGGATGGGCCGGCCAGCTCGTAAGGCGTGCCGCCTCTTCTGTAAATGCCGTAATATTTCTGGAAATTCATTTGTGTCTGCATGACAAGATCTTCGTAAAAACTCATGGCTGTTCTCCTTATTGCTGTAAATATTATTATTACACCCATATATTACAGACTTCTTGCCATCCTGTCAATCTGTTGTTATAATTTAATGTACAGCAAAGGAGCGATTTCCATGAAATACTCGACAAAAGTGAGCGATGCCGTCCACATCCTTTCCTTCATTGCGCTGAATGCGAGGGAAAGCCTGACGAGCCAGGCCATCGCAGAAAGCGTCAGGACGAACCCCGCCTTCGTGAGGCAGATGATGTCGTCCCTCAGAAACGCAGGACTTTTGACCAGCGTCAAAGGCCATGCCAAGCCGGCCCTCTCCCGGGATGCGAAGGACATATCCCTTCTGGACGTTTACCGCGCCGTCGAAGGCGACAAGCCCCTCCTCCATCAGGACACGCACACGAATCCGGAATGCGGCGTGGGCGTCAATATCCAGCTCGTCATCCGTGACTGCTACGACCAGGTGCAGAAAAAGGCAGAAGAGGAAATGGCCTCCATCAGCATGCAGGATATCCTGGACCAGTACGAGAAAAGGCTGGAAAAGCAGGGCGTCTGATATAGCAGCGCAAGATGCCGGGGCTTTCCTGCCTTTCCTTCCGTTTTGCGGAATAGTACAATAAAGAAAAGAATAAAGTTACAGTGTCTTATGTTTATCTTTCTGTACCAAAAGCGGGGTGTCTTATATGCGGAAATTAAAAGCAATTGTTTTGGCCGGCATTTTATCTGTCACGTGTGCCTTCAGTGTTTCAGCGGCAAGCGGGATCATCGATGTCTACGGCGACGAAGCATATGACAGCAATGGGAATATGTACTGGAAAGATGGAGATACAACGTATTCGAGCGACGGGAGAATGTACATCACCGACGGCGACATGACGTATGGCAGTGACGGCAGGACGTATATGCGATGCGGCGATATGATTTACGGCTCTGACGGAAGCAGTGCCACAATCATTGATGATATGATCTACTACGATGAACCCGATGATCAGGATCAGGACCAGGATGACGTCTTCCCCTACCTTTATTAAACAAAAGAGCTGAGACGAAATGTGCAGGCATTTCATCTCAGCTCTTTTTTATTGCTAACGTTCTTTCTGGATTTTCTCTTTCAGGTCCAGAATGTGCTGTTCTATGATTCTTATTGTTTTCTCGTATTCTTCCCTGGATTTTCCGGATGGATCGTCAAGCCCCCAGTTCTCTTCGTAAGCGGCCTTCATGGCCGGGCAGGCTATGCCGCATCCCATGAGAATGACGATGTCCGGCGCCGGGATATCCCTGAGCGTCTTACTCTTCTGCGTCTTTTCCATGTCTACGCCATGCAGCTCTTTCATCCATTCGACGGCGCCCGGGTCAAGATGATCCTGCTTTTCCGTACCGGCTGAAAAGAGTTCGAAAACATCTCCCGCCAGTTTCCTTCCCAGAGCTTCTGCGATCTGGCTGCGGCAAGCATTGTGCGTGCAGAGGAAAGCCACTCTCGGTTTATTTTTATTCATTTTGCTTTCCTCTTTGGGAAATAGTCCTGCGTCGAATTGGCGATGCGGACAAGGGTGAGCATGACAGGAACTTCTGTCAGCACGCCGACGGTGGTTGCCAGCGCGGCAGGGCTCGTCGTGCCGAAAAGGGCAATGGCGACGGCCACGGAGAGCTCAAAGAAATTGGATGCGCCGATCAAGGCTGCCGGAGCGGAAATATCATATGGCAGCTTCAGGATGCGGCAGGCACCATAGGCGATAAAGAAGATAAGGAATGTCTGAAGAATGAGCGGCACGGCGATGAGGACGATGTGCAGCGGATTCGACAGGATGACTTCAGTCTGGCCGGCAAAGATGAGGATCAGCGTAAGGAGAAGTCCGATGGTCGTCGCATTATCGAATTTGTGGATGAATGTCTTTTCGAAGTACTCCCTGCCATGGCTCTTGATGACGCTGATACGTGTCAGGATGCCGCCGGCAAGCGGAATGACGACGAAGAGGAGGACACTTAGGAAAAGCGTGCTGTACGGGACTTCGACATGGGACACGCCCAGGAGGAATTTCACGATCGGCACGAAAAGGACAAGGATGATGAGATCATTCGTTGCGACCTGGACGACAGTATACGCCGGATTCCCTTTTGTCAGAGAGCTCCAGACGAAGACCATGGCCGTACAGGGAGCCGCCCCCAGGAGCACGGCGCCGGCAAGGTACTGCGTCGCAATGTCCGGCGCGATCCACGCTTTGAATACGACGAAGAGGAAGAAACTGGCGATGCCGTACATGGTGAACGGCTTGATGAGCCAGTTCACGATCCATGTGACGATGAGGCCCTTCGGATTTTTCCCGATTTCCCTGACGCTTTCAAAGTCGACCTTCATCATCATGGGATAAATCATGACCCAGATGAGGATGGCGATCGGTATGGAAATCCCTGCAATCGTCATATTTCCAAGAAAAGCCGTCACGGACGGCGCGGCTTTACCAATAAGCACGCCGGCGGCCATGCAGAGAAATACCCAGACCGTCAGGTAGCGGTTGAAGAAGCTGATGCCTTCCTGTTTTTCCTGGCTCATTTTCCGGCTTCCTTTCCGTCATCCTGGCAGGGATCCCCTGCTCCGTTATCCCTGCAGGATTCGCAGGTCTTGTAATCCGCATAAGCTTCTTCGCTGATGGTGTAGCGCTCTACCAGTGCGCGCAGCGTCCTGCCGCCTTCCAGCGACAGCGAATAATACATCCACTTCCCGCACTTGCAGGAATCGACAAGGCCTGTATCGCAGAGAATTTTCATGTGGTGCGAAAGCGTCGGCTGCGTGATGTGCAGCTCCTCTAAAATAACGCAGGCACATTTTGAACCGTCCTGCAGCATATGGAGAATCGCCAGACGGTTCTCATCCGTCAGCGCTTTTATGATCCGTACATCGTTTTTATAATCCATCTCGAACCCCCCTCTTGTGATATATGGTAAGTATAAAGCATACATTCACGCTTGTCAATGTATCAATATGAAGAAAGAGCATGAAAAGAGCAGCCCATAGCGAGCTGCTCTTTTTTATTCCCATTTTTTATTGATCAGATCAGGATCATGCTGCCTGCTGCGAGAAGTAAGCAGTAAGTCAGGCGGTTGAACATTTTCTGGTTGATCATGTCATGAATCTTGTTCCCGAGCCAGATGGCAAATACGAGCGGAATGACGCCGAGTGCCAGGAGCTGGAGGAACTGCGCATTGTAGAGGCCTTTGGAGTAGTCGTTGAACATCAGGACGAGGTTCAGAATCGACCATACGGAAGCGACGTTGGCGCGGAAGGAGTCTTTGTCACGGAAGGTGGCAACCAGGTAGACGACCAGGAGGGCGCCGCCGGAAGCGAACATGCCGTGGATAATTCCTGCTCCGAGGAGTACCGGGATGGCAATCCATGCCGGGAGGGAAGAATTAGACTGCTTCATGAAGAGGTTCTTCAGTGCAACGGCTACGATGATGCCGCCGTAGAGAGGAACGAGGATGGCCTGGTTCACGACGTTGTAGAGGTGAATGCCGATAGCCATGCCGACGAGCATGAAGGCAACGATTCGGAAAAGTTCCTTCGGGTTGATATATTTGCGGTTCTGCACCATGAGCAGAACGCATACGAGCCAGCAGATGACATTTATGACCGCTTTGGCCATATCTGGTCCGTAGAGGAGGATGGTCGGCGGAATGGAGAGCATCACGCCGGCAAATCCGGTCAGGGCCTGTATTATATTTGAAATAAATACGGCTGCCATAAAGAGAGCTAATTTTACAAATTCTGGAAGCATCATAAGATCCATCTCGTTCACCACATTTCTTTGTTTTAATATTCGGCTTGGGATTTCTCGTATCCTGGAAGCCCGATAACTTGTATGTTTTCCATTATATTCTCTTTTTTCGAATTGTATAGTAGGCTTGACCATTCTCTATTTATTGATATGTTTAAGTCATAGTAAGATAGCATATCAATCTCATTAGGTTATACAGTTTTAAGCAGCTGTCCTATTACTCAAACTCATCTGAAAGCCTTTGGATGAGTTTGAGTTATATTCGATACAATCGAGCTTTTTTCAAAATGACCATGATTTTAAGTGTTTTGAAAATTGACCGGGCGTTCAAAACCTTTATGCATAATGTATAAAAAAGTGATAGCTATAGAATATTTCTATGGCTATATCGTTTGCCACTTATACCTTATTTCATCATGAAGATGCAGAACAAAGTGTAAGGAATTGGAGGCAGGATTATTTCCCCTTCTCGCTGCCATCTGCCTGCTTCCAGAGCTTTGCCGGGCAAAGGCTTTCGCGATTTCCTTCCCCACTGCTTTTGCAGAAAAGACTTCGAACGCCTGAAGTGGTATTACCTGCACCTGCAGCATTCCTGGAAATCACGGGACCGATTACGCTCTTTTGGCTATTTCTTCCGTATCCTGTATAATAGATGTAATACTTAATGAATTTACTGAGCGTGGAGGTTTTTTATGACAGATAATGTGACTCCGTTCCCGCAGGGGGTTCGGCATAAGAATTTGAAAGCGGATGCTTTCGAAAAGTATATGAAGGCAGAAGGGCTGAATTTCTTCCGCCGTCAGGATGTGCATGACTCTTTTGATACGGTGATTTTCATGACAGCACTGCCGGCCGGCGCAAGCCACAAGGTCGTGACGGCTGTCATTACGAATAACAGCATGTACCTTCTCGTCCGCGTGCATCTAGGCACCTGCCCGAAGGGGCCGGCCCGCCAGACGTTCCTGGACTATATCAACCAGCTGAACGGCCATCATGCGATCGTGAAATATTCCGTCGAACGGGATGACAATGTATTCCTCGATGTCTGCGTGACATCCCGCGACGAACGCTTCGATCCGTCCGTCGTCCGCACGTCGCTCGACCTTCTTGTTTTCCACCTGAAGGAATACTATGATGACATCGCACGCCGTCTGGACAAGACAAGCGATCAGACGAACGGCTTCACCATGTAAAAAATGGAAATAAAAAAGGGGCTATGACAAAATGTGCAATCATTTTGCCACAGCCCCTTGTGCATTGTTATATTCGATTTTTGGGGATTATCCAACATATTTATCTATCTGTCTTATCTGAAAACCTCAAAACCTCGCTTTGCTCGAGAACTACTGTATTCCCCGGCTTCGCCGGGACCTTCTCCTTCGGAGCAAGGTTAACACCCTTAAACCGAACTTCGTTCGAGGAAAAGCAAAAGCAGCATTTTGTTGGATTTTGTCACAGCCCCTTTTCTTATGATCAAATCATTTTAGATCTTTTTCAGTTCTTCGATGAGTTTCTGAGCGCTTGCTTTGCAGTTATCTACGATCTTCTGCTTGTCTTCCTCGGTGGAAAGGCCTGGTACGTACATGCAGCCGTAGGTGATGATCGGTTCATGCTTCTTCATGCCGGTGAATGTTGCGAGCTGATCGAAGTTGAAGAAGAATTCGCTGATCGGATGGTTCTGCGGGCCTTCATGGCTGTAGGATTCTTCCGGGCCGCCAGTGGTGCTGGAAATGAAGAAATCCTTTCCCTGCAGAGCTGTTCCGCCGGTGCCGTATGCGAAGCCGTGAGCGAGGACTTCTTCGACCCATTTCTTCAGGAGTGCCGGATAGGAGTACCAGTAGAGCGGGAATTCAAATACAAGAGCATCTGCGTCTACGACAGCTTTTCTTTCAGCTTCGATGTCGAAGTCCCAGCCAATTTCGGAGAGGTCTTCGATGGTGATATCGAGGCCGGAATTCTTGAGTTCGGTGAGGATAGTCTGGTTTGCCAGAGACTGATCAAGATGCGGATGTCCGGAAATAACTAAAATTTTTGCCATAATTGAATCCTTCTTTCTGAAATATGATTTATTTGATACTATAATGTAAAGGTATCTTTACATTTAATATGTTCAATATAATAGTATTATAACACAGTGTCAGTTTTTGGGATATAGGGGGATTTCTATGATAAAAGATATTGTAAGAGACATTCTTTTCCTGCAGAGGAAGGCAGAACTGGCGACAAAGGACGACTGGCAGGTCGGAAGGGACCTTGTCGATACGCTGGAAAGCAAGCTCGATACCTGCGCAGGCCTTGCCGCCAATATGATCGGGAGCACGAAGGCAGTCATCGTTTTCCGTCAGGGAAATAAGTCCGTCGTCATGTACAATCCGGAAATCTTAAAGACCTCCCCTGCCCCGTATGATGCCGAGGAAGGCTGCCTGTCCCTCGACGGCCGCCGCCCTTGTAAAAGGTACGACAAGATCGAGGTCAAGTTCATGGATTCCCTCTTCAGGAAGAAGACGAAGACCTTCACGGGATTTACGGCAGAAGTCATCCAGCACGAAATCGACCACCTGCATGGGATTTTGATCTGAAATGAAAAAGAAGTGGTTGGGACAAAATGTGTAACCATTTTGTCCTAACCACTTTTTCTATTGGAATATTTCATTAGAGGATCATCCAGCATCTACATGCATTGGATTTGTCTGAGTGCCTGACGGATGCTTCATCTCCCTAGAGAATGAACCCCTTTCGGCGCATGCGCGCCACTTTCCCCTAACGGGGACAGCAATAGCTGCAGCCTCTTTTTTATTGATTATCCGTTTCTGAGTGCTCTCTTCAGGATCTTGCCTGTTGCGTTTTTCGGGAGGGCGTCCATCGGGATGAAGCGTCTTGGGATCTTGTAAGTGGCGATGTTGCCTGCCATGTACTTGCGGATCTTGTTTTCGTCGTATTCGTATCCGTCTTTCATGACGACATAAGCCCAGACTGCCTGTCCTCTCAAAGGATCAGGATGTCCGACGACAGCGCATTCGCCTACGCCTTCGACTTCATAGATGCAGTCTTCGACTTCGCCCGGATAGACGTTTTCGCCGTTGACGATGATGAGGTCTTTCAGGCGGTCTACGATGTAGATGTAGCTGTCTTCATCCATGTAAGCCAGGTCGCCGGTTCTGAGCCAGCCGTCTTCGGTGAAGACCTTCTTCGTTTCTTCCGGCTTGTTCCAGTAGCCCTTCATGACATTGTCGCCGCGGACTAAGAGTTCGCCGACGGTGCCCGGTACGTACGGGCCGCCGTTTTCAGTGAGGATCATAGCTTCGACGCCCGGTACGGCAGGGCCGCTGGTCAGGTATTTCGGCTTGTTTTCCGGAAGGACGCTGACGACCGGGGATGCTTCTGTCAGGCCGTATCCTTCGCGGACAGGACGGCCGAAGCGATCATAGAATGCCTTGGCAACCGGCTGCGGGATGGATGCGCCGCCGGAGATGAAATCATGGACGGTTTCCATGACGGACGGTTCGCCTTTTCTGGCAAGCAGGTTGTACATCGGCGGAACCATGATGGCGATGGTGACAGAGTGTTCGACGATCGTATTTATGATTTCAGACGGGCTCTTAAAACGCAGGATGACGATCGTGGAATGATGGTACAGGCTGGAGTTCACGACAGTGGTGAGGCCGTAGCAGTGGAACATCGGCAGGATGCAGAGGACCTTGTCTTCCGGCATGAAGATGACCTGTTTGGTGAACTGTTCCACGTTGGAAATAAGGTTCTTGTGCGTCAGCATGGCACCCTTCGGGCTTCCGGTCGTGCCGGAGGTGTAGACGAGGGCGCAAACGTCGTCTTCTGTCAGATCAGACGGGAATGGCGGTGCTTCTTCGAGCGGGCCGTCCTTGGCTTCGTAGTCGTAATCATGCAGGTCGATGACGCGGCAGGAAACGGTCAGCGGCACATCGGAGACGACGAGCTTGGAACCGGAGTCCTTCAGGATGAAATCGACTTCGCGGTCGACAAGGGAATTGTTGATCGGGATGATGATGGCTCCCAGGGAAATGACTGCCATGTATGTATAGATGAAACCAGGGCGGTTGGCGCAGTAGAGGCCGACTCTGTCGCCTTTCCTGACACCTTCTCTGTAAAGCAGATTTCTGAATCTTCTGATGGTTTCGGCCAGCTGGCCATATGTGATTTCTACGTCGCCGTCAAGGGCTATATGGGCGGGATCCGCTCCGTTGATCATTTCATGTACAAACATCCAGGTCACCTCTCTGAAATTACCTTCCGCAAGGCGGAATCGGCCGTCTTTGCAGCCTTTGCACCGGCCGCATCTTCCCTTCCCGGAAAGGTTTCTTTTCTCGTATAATAGGCCGTATTTGTATTATTATAGACCTTTCCGCGTCCGTTCTCAATGTTAACGGCCAAAATCGCCCGTTTTCAGGGTGACAATTTGATATTTATCGTTGAGTGCCGATGGGCGCTGCATTATAATATATATATAACTATGAATCGAAATCGTAATGCGTTAAAATAGTTGAAATCGTGGAGGGTTCTATGCTGTCAATCTATCCGGTGTTTTTCCCTTGCTTCAAGTGCAAGGCGGATGCCTGCAGTCATACCTGCTGCCAGATCTGGGAAATCGATATCGATCCCGACAGTGAGGCACGCTACCGAAGCGAAAAAGGGCCTCTTGGCGAAGAACTGGCCCAGTGGATGCAGAAGAGTGAAGACGGGTCCACCTGTTTCAAACTGAATGATGAAGGATACTGCCATTTTCTCACCAAGGAAGGGCTCTGCCGCCTCGTCCTTGAAAAGGGCGACGACTATCTCTGCGACATCTGCAAGATGCACCCACGTTTCTTCAAGTACATCGACGACTGGGAACTCTGCGGGACAGGGCTTTCCTGTGAAAGGACCGTCGAGCAGATCATGGAAGAAAAAGGCTCGCTCACCTTCCGCGCGGACAAGGCCGACGGCTTCTATTCGCTCGAAGACCTCGTGAATGCGCTCGGCTGGGACATGCAGACATCTGCCTACGTCTTCCGCCCGAGCCTTGAGGAAAAGCGCGTGAAGACAGTCCTTTCGCGTCTCGAAAAAACGGAGCCGATCGACGAGGCATGGACGGACCGCCTGTCCCTCATGACGAGGAAGACGGATTCGCTCATCCGCCTGGCCAGGGCCTACCTTTCGAAATATGATCCGTACTTCTTCAACCGCCTTTACCAATACATCTGGTACCGGGCGCTCGATGAATCAGATGCGTACGGCATGGCAGCCGTTTCGGACTTTGCCCGCGACGCCGCCGAATACATTTTCCTTGAAGCGGCGCTGACGGACGATCCGATCCGCTCAGCCGCACGCTGGTCGGAACAGGTCGAGTATGACACGAAAAATCCTGCCATTCTCCTGAACCTGATCGCCAATGCAGAGGAGGAAGGCAAAGATGTTTGATTTCCAGGCTCACCGCGGAGGGAGAGACGCGCGCCCGGAAAACACACTGTATTCCTACCTCTATGGCATGGAAATCGGAGCCAACATCGAGTGCGACATGCAGCTCGCGCGAGACGGCATCGTAATGAGCCACAATCCGGTCCTGAATCCGGATATCACAAGAGATATCCACGGTTCGTACCTCCGGACGGGCATCTACGACATCCGTTTGATGACCATCGAGGAAATCAAGTCCTTTGACGTTGGCGCCATCAACCCGGAGAGCGAGTACTTCGGCCTTCACGGCTCACAGACTGCGCTCCACGCCAAAATCCCGACGCTTGAAGAAATGTTCCAGCTTGCGGTCGATACTGGCCACAACACAACGGAATTCAATATAGAAACGAAATCGTACCCGGATCCGCAGAGCCCTTTCTATGAGAACAATGCGGACCCGCACAAATTTGTCGACGAATTTCTCCGCATCGTACGCAAGTACAAGATGGAGAAACGCGTCATCCTGCAGTCCTTCGACTGGAGGACGCTGCGCATCATGAAGGATGAGGCCCCGGAAATCCGGACGTCCGCCCTCTACCAGCTGTCCCCCGATAGTCCCGTCGACGGGGATACGATCCATATGACAAGAAGAGAGCCTTCGCCATGGCTGGCAGGCCTTTCCATCCACGACTACGACGGCCACATCGCCGCCTGCGCCTATGCAGCGGGAGCTGATATCCTCTCGCCGAACTTCCGGGAATTCACGGAAAAAGATGCTTACGAAGCCCATGAACTGGGCATGAAAATCCTGCCCTGGACCGTGAACTCGAGGAACGACATGCTTGAAACGATTGAAAAAGGCGCTGACGGCATCATTTCCGACCGCCCGTGGATCTTGAGAGAGCTTCTGGAACGAAGGGGCATCCCCCTCCGTCCGCTTTCGCCTTCGCCTGAAAGCCCGTACCACATCGAAGGCACCATGCTATAATATAAGGAGGTTTTCATGCCGCTTTTCACTGATTTTGATCCGGAAGAAGGGCTCATCAGCCCCGGCTTTGAGAAACTGGGCCTTGCCCTTCCCGAATACGCCGTCATGGCATTTCTTTCTGAAAGACATATCCAGTCCTTCGCCGAAGCGCACGAAGGATACCAGGCAGGGAAATTCATGTCGCTGACAAAAAACTTTCCCGTCTGGGTCGTAAAAATAGGAGAAGAAGAAGTCACTCTCATCCAGGCCCCGGCCGGAGCACCGGCTGCCGTCCTCATGGAAGAGAGACTCTTTGCCTACGGCACTGAAAAACTTCTCACCGTCGGCTGCTGCGGCGCCCTCACCGACCTTCCCGAGAACACCTTCCTTCCCGTTAAGGAAGCCTTCCGGGACGAAGGCACCTCCTTCCACTACCTCCCCGAATCCGACTCCATCGTCCTCGATGAAGAACCGCTCGCGCATATAGAGGAAATCTTTGCCAAAAGAAATATCCCCTGCATGCCCTGCACCGTCTGGACCACCGACGCCTTCTTCCGCGAAACGAAGGAAAAGATCGAACAGGTGAAAGAAGCCGGCTGCCAGGCCGTCGATATGGAATGCAGCGCCCTTGCCGCCTGCGCCAGATTCAGAGGAAAGACCTTCGCCCAGATCCTCTTCACCGCAGACACCTTAGCCTCCATGAGGCACGATGAAAGAAACTGGGGAAAAGACAGCAGAAACGCCTCCCTCGCACTCGCCATGGAAGCCGTACTGGGAATGTAAGAATGAATTGAAAAAGGACCCGCCAGGGTCCTTTTTGCTTTGATATATTTGATTAGAGGGTTTATCTAACATAGATATACAAATGGACTACCTAAAAACTAAAAGGATGCTTCGCCTTTTTAGAAACTGCCCCCCAAATAAACCGCTAAACCAGCCTGCGGCTGAGGAAATGCAACTCATCCGTCGCCTCTGGCGACACCTTCCCTTCCAGGGCAAGGTCAAAGGCATACTTCCCCGTCTGGGAAGGCGAGTGTTAGCGGCGGCCCCGCCTCTCCCTCCCTCCTCAGTATTGATTGAATAAAAGAAGTTTTTATATGATTCGAAATATTTTATTACGAGATTCTATCTAAAATGATATAATAATAACATAAAACAAGTATATGCTAATAAGAAGAGGGACGGGAAGTCCCCTTGCCTGCTTAGGAGGCACTATCATGAGTCTGGATACTGAATTTGATCCGTCGGAGGGCCTGATTTCGCTGGATTATGAGAAACTGGATCTGCAGCTGCCCGAAAGGGCTGTCTATGCCTTCCTTTCCGAAGCGCGGATTGGAAGCTATATCGAGATCCGCGGAGGAAAACTGATCGGCCACCTGCCTACGACGATGAAGAATATCCCGATCTGGATCGTCAATGATGACGGCGAGGATGTAGCTGTCATGGAGGCGCCATTGGGCGCGCCTGCTTCCGTCATCACGCAGGAGAGGCTCTTTGCGTACGGTGTCGAGAAAATGCTCATGATTTCCTGCTGCGGGACGCTTGTCGACATGCCGGAGAATACGTTTCTCCCTGTCGAAAGGGCGTATAGAGATGAGGGCACGTCGGCCCACTACATGCCGGCTTCCCATTTCATAGAGCTCGATCCGAAACCCCTTTCCAAGATCGAAGCTCTTTTCATGGACCTGGGCATTTCCGTCGAGCCATGCACGACATGGACGACGGATGCCTTCTTCCGTGAAACAAGGAATAAGGTGGAAATGAGGAAAGCGCAGGGCTGCCAGGTCGTCGACATGGCCTGCAGCGCACTCGCTGCCTGCGCCCGTTTCAGACATAAGGAATTTGCTGAAATCCTCTTCACGACAGACACCCTGGCCACTGTCAGCCACGATGTCCGCACATGGGGCAGGGAAGCAAGAAATGCAGCGCTCAATCTGGCGCTGATGGCAATCAGAAGGATTTAAGGAAATAGAAAAAGGCTGGAGCGGAATGTGATATCATTTCGCTCCAGCCTCTTTTTTGCATAGCAATCAATATCTGCCCGGGTTCCCTGCTGTTAGTAATCAACCCATTCCATTTCAGACTCCGCTTCCCAAAAGGTTCTTCCATCCCAGAGTCTGGCCATCAGAAATTCCTGCACAGGGTAGGTTTTATCTCCTTTGCCAACCCAGATATAATCGGTTCCCGGAAGTTCCCAGCGGTCCAGATAAGTCGTGAATTTGTTGTCATCCTGAAAGAGACCTTCCAAAAAGAATTTCTGTCCTCTATACATGAAAACCAATTCGTCACCATAATGGATCCTATCTACAAAATCTCTGACATCACCATTCATCAATTTCCGCCACCCCCTTAAAGTATTTTCTATACTTATTATATCCTTCCTTGGAATATAAAAGGAGCAGGAAAACGATAATCCGTTTCCCAGCTCCTTTTTTGCTTTCCTTATTTCCCGACGAGGTCTTTCAAGAGGTCCCCCACGTGGGAGGCTGCTTTGACTTTGCGGTATTCTTTTACGAGATTTCCTTTTTCATCGATGATGAAGGTGGATCTTTCGATGCCCATGTATTTCTTGCCGTACATGCTCTTTTCCTTGAGGACGCCGTAAAGGTTGACGACGACTTCATCGGCATCCGAGAGAAGCGGGAAGTTGAGTTCGTTCTTGTCCCTGAAGTTGCAGTGCTTCTTGACGGAGTCGCGGCTGACGCCAAGGACGACGTAGCCGAGTTTTTCGAAGTCGGCAAGGTGCGTCCGGAAGGCCTGTGCTTCGAGTGTGCAGCCGGAGGTATTGTCCTTCGGGTAGAAGTAAAGGATGACTTTCTTTCCGAGGTAGTCGGAGAGGGACACATCTTTGCCGCTGTCGGAGGGCAGTGTGAAGTCCGGCGCTTTCTTTCCAATTTCCAATGCCATAATAGTTCTCCTTTCTAGAGAAAAAGGGACCTCCTGCGAGGCCCCTCTTTATTATTCCGGAATGACGGAAACGTGTACTGTGCTGGTGACGTTCTGGTGTACCCAGACTTCGACATCGTATTCGCCTGTAGCTTTGATCGGGCTTTCGAGACGGATGTTTTTCTTGTCGAGTTTGAATTTGTACTGAGTCTGAAGGGCTTCGCTGATGTCTTTTCCTGTGACGGAGCCGAAGACTCTTCCGTCTTCGCCGCACTGTACTTTAATGACGACTTTGACTTTCTTCAGCTGGGCAGCCATGATGACTGCTTCATCGGCAGCGACCTGGCTCTTGAATTCCTTGGCTTCCTGGCGCTGTGCTGCTGTATTGAGGTTCTGGCGTGTGCCTTCTACGCCGAGGCCTTTGCGGATGAGTACGTTGCGGCCGTAGCCGTCGGAGACTTCAATGACGTCTCCCTTTTTCCCCATTTTCTTGACGTCCTGCAGTAATACTACTTTCATTCTTTTTCCTCCTCTATTTGTTTTTCGGCCTCCTGGATGAGCGTCTTGGTGATGGCTTCCTGATCGGCTTCATCTCCGACCTGGGCGCCGGCTACGGTCTGGTGACCGCCGCCTCCCACGGCTTCCATGATGACCTGCATATTGATGGACCCGTCAGACCGGGCGGAGATGCAGAGACCTTTTTCTGAGTGGTAGAACACGAAGCTGGCCCTGATTTCCTTCACGGTGACAAGGTAATCGGCAATTTGTCCCGCCAGAATCTGTGATTCTTCTGCGTCCTTGGGGCATTCGGCAACGGCGATGCACCCGTGGGCGATTTTCATCTGGGCAAGGATCTGCGCTTTCTTCTGGATGAAACCGATGTCTTCGGCAAAGAGCCCGTGGACGAGCTGCGTGTTCGCACCGCAGCGGCGGAGGTAACTTGCCGCGTCGAAGGTGCGGACGCTCGTCTGCACGGTGAAGCTCTTCGTGTCGACAACGATGCCTGCATAGAGGCAGGATGCTTCGATTTCATTCATTTCCTCATCGCCGCCATAGTACTGGATGAGTTCGGTGACGAGCTCGGATGCGGACGATGCGGATGGTTCCATGTATGTCAGAAGAGGCGTTTCAATGATGCTCTTCGCTCTTCTGTGATGGTCGATAACGACTCTCTTCTTGACCTTCTTCAGGAGCTCAGGCGCTGCCACGAGTTCCGGAATGTGGGTATCGACGACGACGAGGACGGTCTTGTCTGTGACAAGGCTCTTCGCTTCACCGGCATCGATGATGAGGCCTTCGACTTCGCCGCTCTTTTCGATGGCTTCTGCCATCTTGCGGCAGGTGTCTCTTTCCTTGGAAAGGACGATATGCGTCTCGATGTGCGAGGAACGCGCGAGGTGGGTGACGCCCACAGCGGATCCGAGCGCATCGAAGTCTTCGTGATTATGTCCCATGACGAGGACGAGGTCTGCGCCTTCGATGATTTCCTTGAGCGCCTGGGCAACGACTCTGACCCTGACTCTTGTCGAGCTGACAGAGGTCGGTGCCTTGCCGCCGAATGCTTTCGTGTCCTTGCCGATCCTGACGATGGCCTGGTCGCCGCCGCGGCCAAGAGCGAGGTCTAAGGAAACCTGCGCTTCGTCATACTGTTTGGCAAAGGTATCGTCAATCTGCGCGACGCCGATGGAAAGCGTCACAGGAATGCGGTTGACGGTATGGATGGCACGTACGGTATCGAGGATATCGAAATTATGCTCCATCATTTCCACAAGCGCCTTATGCGAAATGCATGCGACGAAATCCGTATCATTGTACTGCTTGATGAACCCGTCCCTCTCATTGAAGTAAGAGAGGACTTTTTCCGTGACATCGCTCAAAAGCGAGGAGCGTTCCACGTCCGTCATTTCGGAAGTGACTTCGCTCATGTTGTCGATGCGGATGATGCAGAAAACAGGGCGTGCGTCAGCGCATTCGCGCACAGCCACTTCCACATCGGTGCGGTCCATGAAGTAGAGCACCATGAAGGGGTCTTCCATACCTTCCGTGTCAGACACGTACTTATGGAAAACGCGGAAGAACGTGCCATTGGCATGGCAGTCGAACCATCCGGTCTTGCCCCATATTTTCGAAATTTTCTGACCTGTGATCAGGTCCTGGAGACTTGCGCCTTCCTGCGCATCATCTCCCAGCCAGCTCCGGAATACGCCATTCGCCCAGACGAGCTCCTTGCCGCTGTCCATCATCGCAATCCCGATAGGCAGGTTCTTGACGGCATAGACAGTCCCGGCCGACACGCCAGCCGACAGATCGTCCAGGTACTTCATCAGCTTCTTTTCCTGCGTGAGGTCGCACCGTTTCGTATAGACGATGCATCCTGCGACGATGATGAAAAGAAGGACACCGAGCTGCCAGTTCTGGGTCGCCAGCATGATGACTGCCAAAAGCAGCAGCGTCACGTAGATCCGGCTGGTTTTCTTATAAACCCAAATATCACCGAGCATTTTGCTTCCCCCTTTTATACCTTTTTGAGCCGCGGCTCATACCAGCGTGGATAGTTTCCCTATCCCTTCTGATATCTATAATCGTACCCGAAAAGCACCCCAAATGCAAATAAAAGGGCGCTGATCCATAGTTTCCTACAAGACAGCCCCCTTCATCTCCACTTCTTATTGATAATTTCTTTTTTTACGGTAGTTGACCGCCATATCCGCCATTCCAAGGAAGACCATCATCATCTGGAAAAGTCCCACGAAGAAGGACAGCAGAACGATCAGCACGCGGAAGGGACGGACCCTCGGATACTTGTGCGGCATCCACCAGAGCGTCGCAAGCCCCTGCAGCCAGAAGATCAGGACGCAGCCGACTTCCACATTGTAGAGGACATAGTCCATCATGCCCTGCGGCTTCAAGAAATATCCTGCAACGACGACAGCGATGTACACATAAAGAACCGGTCTTGGCATTTCCCAGCGTTCCAGAGCCGGAAGCATCGGGATATCCTTGATGCCCATCTTCTGGAAAATCATCTTGCCAAGCGTCATGGACGCCCAGGAATAGAAGAAGGACGCTGCCACCATGGCAAAGGGAATGGATTTCCTGATGGATTCCATCATGACATCGACGCGTTCCTGCGCCTGCGTCAGCGCTTCGCCCGAATAGAAGGACGGAAGCATCTCATTCATCGACTGCTCCATCTGCGTGAAACCTTCCCCGCCTAAAATCGGAGAGGAAATCCCCAGGACATAGAGCGCTGCCAGCCCTTCGGCGACAAGTGCGATGAGAACGACGACGGCGCCTGCAATCAGCGCCTTCCACGCCGCAATCTTATGCTTGTAGCAGATCCCCATCACGATGCCCAGGATCCCGAAAATCGCGCAGAGGAAAGCGGCAGAAACGATGCCGAAGAAAACCGAGTCCAGGATCAGGATCCCGCTCGTGACGATGACCGACCACTGGATCCCCTCGCGCATCCCCAGGTATGCGATCGGAAGAGGGATCAAAAGAAATACGATAGTGGAAAAAAGCGGCATGTAGAGCCCAATCATAGAAAGGACTACGGCCAGAGCCGTACACATCCCTGCCAATACGACCGCGTTGGTGCTGCCTGCCTTGAAATCTCCCATACTGTCTCCTTTACTGTAAACCTATAATGTGATACCTCTATTCTAACATAAAAACAGGAAAAATCCGCATGACAGAAATTTCGAAAAGGGTATAGATTTGCGCAGATGGGAATGAAAATGAATCTCCAATTTTATTTTTCTTCTACTATCGCTCTGCATGCCTTGTGTTATAATAGGAGTAACGACTATGGAACGGCTTATTTTTTTATCTATATAAGTTTTTAAAATGTTTTTTTGATCGATTGATTCAGCTTATGATACGGAACACCACATATGCATGAAACAAAATCACACAGGAGGTATTTTTCTTGTCCAAAACCAGATTACAAATTATTCCCTTAGGAGGACTAGGGGAAATCGGAAAGAACATGACTGTCTTCCGTTACGGCGACGAAATTACCGTAATTGATGCAGGCATGGCATTTCCTGATGAAACCATGCCGGGAATTGACATCGTCATCCCCGATTTCAGCTATTTGATTGAGAACAGAGACAAGGTCAAGGCGATTCTGATCACCCATGGTCACGAAGATCACATCGGCTCCCTGTCTTATCTTTTAAGGGATGTCAAAGCGCCAGTCTATGCGACACGCCTCACCTGCGGCCTCATCGAAGGCAAGCTCAAGGAAGCGAAAGTCAATGACGCTGATTTGCACGTCGTGAAGTCCGGGGACGAATTCAAAGCCGGTTCGTTCAAATTCGGATTCTTCCACGTCTGCCATTCCATTCCGGATTCCTGCGGCATCTACCTCAGGACCCCGGTCGGCACCATCGTCCACACGGGCGACTTCAAATTCGACCATTCACCGGTCGATGGAGAACAGACCGACATGTACAAACTGGCTGAGCTCGGCCACAGAGGCGTACTTGCCCTCTGCGCTGACTCCACCAATGCACAGAACCCGGGCTACACCCCGTCCGAAGCCGTCGTCGCCAAGTCTCTCATGAGCTCCTACGCCGACGCCAAGGGCCGCATTATCCTTGCCACATTCGCATCCAACGTATCCCGTATCCAGATGGCAGTCGATGCCGCTCTGGCATTCAAGAGAAAAGTCTGCGTCTTCGGCCGTTCCATGGTCAATGTCGTAGGCATCGCCCGTGAAATGGGCTACCTCAAAGCGCCGGAAGGCACATTCATTGAACCGGAAGAACTTAACCGCTACAGAGACGACCGCATCTGCATCCTCACCACAGGAAGCCAGGGCGAACCGATGGCAGGCCTCTCCCGCATGGCAGACGGCAGCCACCGTCAGGTACAGATTCATGCCGGCGACACCGTCATCATCTCTGCATCCCCGATCCCGGGCAACGAAAACAGCGTAGGCCGCACCATCGACAACCTCATGCGTCTCGGCGCACACGTCGTCACCAGCCACAACACACGCGTCCACGTTTCCGGCCACGGATCCCAGGAAGACCTGAAAACCATGCTCTCCCTCGTCCATCCGAAATTCTTTATTCCCGTCCATGGCGAATACCGCATGCTCTGCAGCCACGCAGAACTCGCTGAAAGCCTTGGCGTCAAGAAACAGAACATCCTCATCGGAGAAAACGGCTCCGTCTTCGAACTCACCAACCGCAGTGCGAAGATCAATGGCAAAGTCCAGGCAGGTGCCGTATTCGTTGACGGCTTAGGCGTAGGCGACGTAGGAAACATCGTCATCAGAGACCGCCAGCAGCTTGCTCAGGACGGCGTCGTCATCGTCGTCATCGCCCTCGAAAAAGGCAGCAACCAGGTCCTCGCAGGCCCGGACATCGTCTCCAGAGGCTTCGTATACGTCAGAGACAGCGAAGGCCTCCTGACCGAAGCCAAAGACCGCATCGAATCCATCCTCGACCGCTGCGAAGCAGGCAACGTCACCGAATGGAACGCCATCAAGACTCAGATCAGAGACTCCCTCGGCAAGTACTTCTTCGAACGTACCAAACGCAGACCGATGATCCTTCCGATCATTCAGGAAGTCAAATAAAAAGAAAAAAGAAGGGGGGCTGTGGCAAAATAATTAATCATTTTGCCACAGCCCCTTTTGTATTGGAAAATCCCGTCAGAGGATTATCTAACAATTATATGCCTTTTGTTTAGGCTTATAGGACATTTCGTGGTGTTTTTAATGCCGATGAAGCTAGTGTTTATCAGGCTTCATTGACATTTTAAGATTTCCAGTCATTTTAAAGGTGCATCTGCGGGATCTGAAAAACAGACAATCAGCTTAAGACGGAAGGAAAACCATACAACCGCAGCTCTGCTGCGTGGTAATGAACCCCTTTCGTCGCCTAACGGCGCCACTTTCCCCTGACGGGGACAGCTTCTTGTCATAGGGACTCCCGAATTCTCCATCAAAAAAGAGGTTCTTCACGCTTTTTTGTGGGATAAAAATAATAACATATAAAATTGGCATTG
>OGXM01000222.1_pt1 | contig 37555 bp, 30 predicted proteins | sample 1576271 | NCBI WGS metagenome assembly OGXM01 (sample SAMEA3541579, study PRJEB24748) | human gut metagenome | biome: human gut; feature: human-associated habitat; material: faeces | place: China | collected 2012 | reverse complement strand
CCGATGCGTACGAGGCAAGCTATACGATAATGCTCAACCTCAATCGCACCTGGATTGAAAAGCAGGGTGACTTTTTCGTAGAATCCCCCATCATTCTGCTTGCTGCAATAATCTGGTATCTGAAGATTTACAAGAATGGGATTTATTGTACGTTCCCGCATGCGGTGGAATTACTGAACAAGCCTTATTCGGACCTGTTCACCGTCCTGACTTCCTACCCGGAGCTGGAAAACTACCTTTCTCCTTTCATGGATGCATGGAAAGGAGGGGCGCAGGATCAGCTCCAGGGCCAGATTGCTTCGGCTAAAATCCCCCTTACGCGTATGATTTCCCCACAACTATACTGGGTGATGACAGGAAATGATTTTTCGTTGGATATCAACAATCCGAAAGAACCCAAATTACTTTGTGTCGGCAACAATCCGGACAGGCAGAACATCTATTCGGCTGCACTCGGACTATATAATTCCCGTATTGTCAAACTTATCAACAAGAAAAGACAGCTCAAATGTGCCGTAATCATCGATGAGCTTCCCACCATTTATTTCCGGGGGCTTGACAATCTGATTGCAACGGCACGAAGCAACAAGGTGGGCGTACTTTTGGGTTTTCAGGATTTCAGCCAGCTGACCCGCGATTATGGTGAAAAGGAGTCCAAGGTTATTCAGAACACGGTAGGAAATATATTCAGCGGGCAGGTGGTCGGAGAAACCGCAAAAAACCTTTCTGAACGCTTCGGCAAGGTACTCCAACAGCGTCAGTCCGTTTCCATCAACCGTCAGGATGTTTCCACTTCCATCAACACGCAGCTTGACTCGCTCATCCCGGCATCCAAGATTGCCAATCTGTCGCAAGGTACGTTTGTCGGGGCTGTGGCGGATAATTTTGGCGAGAAGATAGAACAGAAAATATTCCATGCCGAAATTGTTGTGGACCATGCGGCGGTCAGTGCGGAAGAAAAGACCTACAGGAAAATCCCTTTCATCAACGAATTCAAGGACAAGGACGGTAATGACATCATGATGCAGCAGATTCAGCGTAATTACGACCAGATCAAGTCGGACGCGCAGGCTATCATCAACGAAGAGATGGACCGTATCAAAAACGACCCGGAATTATGTAAGCGATTGGGGTTGAAAGAAGATAATTTCCATAAGTAAATTATTTTCTAAATATCAGCATAAACATTAGAAAAGAGCTATCTTCTATTTAATTATGAGTATAGCTCTTCTTAAATGTTAGTGCACTTTTCTTATGGCAGCAATAACTTTAGAACCTTTCTAAGGTTTATTAATATTCTTGATACGATTTTCTTTATCAAGCAATTTGTCAATACTAATATTCAGAGAATATAGTACAGTTATAAATCTAAATATGGAAATATTTTTATTGCGCACAAATTCATTCAGTTTCTTAACCTCTCGATAAACTTTATCTATCCAATCATACGATGCTATTGTATCATAATATTTATTTTCACTGATGCGTATTTAGTCCTTTGACATTTTTTGTAACTATGCTCGGTAAGTTTCTTCCTTACAGTTTTTTTATCCAGTAGAGAAAAACTCAAGATTTGTAGAATTTCGTAGATTGGATGGTTAACTCTCAATTTGTAAGCGACAATGACAACCAAATAACATATTATGATGGCACAGTACACTTATGTCTTGATTGCATTTATCGTGATATCCCAAAAAGATTAGTTCATCCGAAGAATATGTAGATGAAATTTTCCACTGTATATAAAATCAAAATCGTTTCTAGACTTATCATATAATGTTGATTATCAGATAAAATTGTTTTTACGATTGTCATACTTAAAGCACACTATATGTTACTCGCTGAATTATAATGATCTATATCATAACATGTTATATATTTAAATATCAGCGTATTATCTTCGTTATGTTGCTCGCATATATCATATATCACTGATAATCAATAATATATCTATTACCTACACATCTGTCGGATGAACTAAAAGATTTTATTTTTATATGTTGCTTTATTCATTTGAAAAATAGTTTGATCCACCAACAGTTTTTATCTAGCAAAGCAATTTCCTCTGCTGAGAGTTCCATATTGTTAGTGATGAACACAAATTTTCTGTCCAGTTCTTTATCATAGTATTTAACCCATCGGAGTTTGACTGTTTCCAAAGGTATAATATTTACTTTGTAATTTCTTTCATTCTTTTTAAAATAAGCTAAAACCGAATCGTATTTGGTGATTTATATTCTAAATTATTTAAAAGGGCTATTAATTAAATTTAACGATATACTAATGTTTTGTCACAACAAATTAGATAATATGACTTTCATTATATATTACAACTATTGCGTAATGGTTAAAATTGCTTTAAAAATTGATTTTCATGACGATTTGCAATCTCTTATTTGTATTAATATATTTTGGTAAAACTTATATCTATAAAAAAGGTTGTTAAATTTTAGAAGTTTCACTATTTATTTCCTATTTTTGAGTTGTAACTAAAATGAAGAAAAAATGGCAATAGTAGTAGAAGATTTAGTTTTTCAAATTCTACAGAATAATGAACATGCATTTAAGCAACTTTATCAAATGTATTATCCAAGAGTGGTTTATTTTATTACAAGTATAGTTAAAACCCGGATTATAGCCCAAGATCTAGCTCAAGATGTATTTGTTAACATATGGACAAATAAGAAACAACTAGACCCCACTTTAAATTTGAATAATTATATATTTGTTGTATCTCGTAATGTTGCTATAAATCATTTGAAAAAAGAAATGCTTTTACTGTATTCTTCAATAAAGCCAGAGCAGCTAGACATTAGTGTAGATAATACGATCGAAAATAATTTGTTCGCTAAAGAAATAAGCTTATTGATAGAAATGATAGTTTCTGAAATGCCTGCACAGCAACAACGCATTTATCGATTGAGTAGAGAAAAAGGAATGAGTAATGAAGAAATAGCCAATCTTTTGAATATCAGTAAAAAAACAGTTGAAAATCAAATAAGTTTAGCTCTTAAAGATATAAAACAGGCAATCTCAATACATCTCATATTTGCCTTCTATCTGTTATCTTAAGTTAATTTTTCGTTTTCTGAACGGGTGTATAAGACTCCTAGATTGTACATACAATAAATAGGAAATTATGGACTATATTCAAGAAATCATTAAGCGATACTTCAATCATAAGTATCCGAAAGAGCTGGAGTTAAAAATCCAGTATTGGTTATGTAATGATGAGAAAGGAGATTTGAAAAGTGAGGCCTTATTCCATGTGTGGAATAGACTTAATGTTAATTATTATGACTATAATGCAAAAAGAACATGGACGAAAATAGCCAATAGACTTCACTTTAAGAAAGATTCAGAAACTAAATATATTAATTACCCTTTAGTTGCATCTATTTTTATTGGTATATTTATAGTATCTATTTTATTATGGAAAAATGAAGTTTTCGATCAGACAATACAGATAACAACAACAAATGGAGAATATAGAACTATTATTTTACCGGATGGATCAACTGTTTGTTTACATCCAGGCACTCAAATCAGTTATAAAAAAGATTTTGATGATACAATTCGTTATGTCAGCCTGCAAGGTGAAGCCTATTTTAATGTGAAACCTATTCAAGAGAAGCCCTTCATTGTTGACTGCAAAAATTTAACTGCAAAAGTCTTAGGAACAAAGTTCAATATCAAGAATTATCAGGAAGATATACAGGCTTCGGCTTATCTAGAAAACGGCTCTATCCAAGTTTCTATTCAACAGAATTCGCAAGTCTTCATCTTAAAGCCAAAAGAAAAGATTATATATGATAAATTGTCAAAACAAATGGATTTATTATTTAATCGGAATAAAGAACAAGCAGATTTATCCTTTCACAATGCTTCAATTCATGATATAATGAATATGCTTGAACGTCGGTTTAATATTCAGATAGCATTGCAAGGAAATATATCTGAAAAGTACACGATAGAATTTAACCCTAAAGCATCCATTAAAGACATTCTTGATGCTTTATGCACTTTAGATGAAGATTTATCATGGGAGAAAAATAATCAATCATTCATAATTCGTACAAAATAATCACATAATGAAAACTAATCTATTCATTTTTATTTGCTTTTTAATGTTCTTATTGAAAAGTCCTCTATTTGCACAGAATTTGAATGTTAGGTACTCGATAGAGGGTGATTTTACTATTACTGATTTTTTGGAAGCAATTAAAGAAAAGACTGGATATAAGATGGCTTATAAGCAATCAGATGTGCAAAATAATAGAAAAATCAAAATAAAGTATGAGAGCAAACCTCTGAATACAATATTGGAAAACGTATTGAAAAAGTATGGTTTGTCATTTGTTATAAACAATGGTTTGATAATTATAAAAAAAGAAGCAGTTGAATCCGGTGGTGGAATCAGAGGAACGGTAAAAGATAAAGCAACATTGAAGCCCTTATACTATGCAAATGTTATACTGTTGGATGCCAATGATAATCAGATATGTGGCGTATCAACCGACAGTTGTGGCTTCTTTAGATTTCCGGATTTGAAAGTCGGACGTTATCGAATGAAAACGAGTATGATAGGTTTCTCCCCTTCATTATCCGATTATTTACTCGTTACATCTTCACGGGAAAGGAACTTTGATTTCTATTTGGATGAAAGCTCTGAAAGCCTCAATGAAATAACAATCGTAGCATCCATTCCTCGTAATAACATGCAGAATATGATGGCATTGTCCGGAGGAAGGACGCTAAACGTAGAAGAAACCTCACGATTTGCCGGAAATTTTGATGACCCTACTCGTTTGGCTGCTGCGTTTGCTGGTATAGCATCAAGCAGCGTAAACTCAAATGCAATGGAAATAAGAGGAAATTCACCCCAATTTGCCCAATGGAGGATGGAGGGGATTGAAACTCCCAACCTCACGCATTATGCAGATATGACAGGACTTGGAGGGGGAATGTTGACAGGACTCAGCACCCAAATCATTGGTAACTCGGACTTTTACTATAGTGCTTACCCCGCTGAATTTACGAATTCTCTATCTGGCATTTTTGATATGAAAATGCGCAATGGAAATCCAAACCAATTTGAACATACATTCCAGTTTGGTGTATGGGGGCTGGACGTTTCATCAGAAGGACCTATAAATAAAAAGAAAGGCAGTTCTTATTTATTCAACTATCGCTATTCATATTCGGGTTTAGCCGATAAAATCAGTGGTTCTGATGAAGGACTTGACTATCAGGATTTGGCATTCAAAGTAAATTTACCAACCTCTAATATGGGAACTTTCACATTTTGGGGCATCGGACTTTTGGACAAAATTACTCAAAAGCCGGAAGATAATGTGGAAAAATGGGAAACAATTTCGGAAAGACAAGAACAAAAGGCTGATTTTCAAAAAGGCGTATTCGGCATAACACATACCTTGCCTTTGAGTGGTAACGCCTATTTGAAGACCAATATGGGTGTAACTTATTCGGGCACAAAAGCAGACAACCATATTTATGATAACGAGTTGAATAGAATGCCAATTGCTTTCGCAACGAAACATGAAACGGACCTGCAAATCAACACGTTCATAAACAAGCGTTTTAATGCTTGGCATACGAACCGTACAGGCATTAGTTACACCGGAATATTTTATCACTTGAACTTTAATACAAGCCCTAATGCCGGATTATTTCATCCAATGGAACGTTATGCTTATGGAAGCGGACAAAATAACGTATTGTATATATATTCAAATTCACTTTTTCAGTTAAGCGAGCAATTGAAACTGAATGTGGGTGTCGGAACTCAATATTTCGATTTAAATAAAGCATGGACAATTGAGCCACGGTTAAGTCTTAAATGGAACTTTCACCCTAAGCAATATCTGTCATTCGGATATGGGCTTTCAAGCAGAAGAGAAAGAATAGAATACTATTATACCCATATTCCTAATCAGAGGAATATAGACAACACCCCATTAGGTTTGGCGAAAACACACCAACTTAATCTAACTTACGATTGGATGATTACAAATAACTTGAATTTGAGGATTGAACCCTATTTCCAATATTTATATGATATTCCTGTGGAAGAAAACTCTTCTTTTTCCATTATAAATTTTAATGCGTTTATTTTGGATAGACAATTAGTAGGCTTAGGAAAGGGCAAAAACTATGGCATCGACATAACATTGGAGCACTACTTGAAAAACGGCTGGTATTGGATGATAAACGGTTCTTTGTTCAAATCAAAGTATATGGGTGGAGACAGAATTTGGAGAAGTTCACGTATGGATCGTTACTTTATTATAAAAGCATTGGCAGGGAAGGAATGGACATTGGGTAAAAAGGAAAATAAAATAATAGGAATTAATGCAAAAATGACATATCAAGGTGGGGAACGTTATACTCCCATTGATTATATAAAATCCGGGAATACACATCTTATCAAAGAGGATGAAACGAAAGCTTATTCTCTCCAATTAGCCCCATCTTTCATCTCTGACTTAACAATCAATTATAGAATAAACAAAAAAAAAGTATCACACGAATTTTCTTTGCAATTTCTAAACCTGAATGGCTTTAAAAATTCTTATTATCAATATAACATATTAACTAATCAAGTAGAAAAGAAGCATAAGGCAATCTTTGTTCCTAATCTACGGTATAAACTATATTTTTGAAGGAAAAATAAGCGTATGCTACTGGATGTATGTCAAAATAAAGAAAAAAAATAGATTTATCTTATAATATGAAAGTAATTCGTTATTATCGCGTGTTTCAATTATATTGTTGCAGAAGAATTTTAATATTTCTTACTGTTTCTATTATTACGGATATCCTTTATGCACAAGAAATATGGACAAAGGATGATTCTGTTAAACTATCCCAAATACTAAGCAATGAAACACCAATATATATAGATAGTGCTCTCAAAAGGGAATTAGAACATCTTTTTATCGGTAATCCCATAAAGGATAATGGTAATTTTTGGAATGATTTTATATCATTAGATATAAAATCTAATGATTCTTTTGCAAAGAGATGTAAAATAATAAGTTATAATATCATTGACTATAAGCCGCAAAGGGGTAAGTTATTCAATACAAAAAATGAATATTTAAAAGTGAATAAATTTACAATAAATGGTCATGTGAATGTTGATAACTCTTATATTAGCATACAACGAAACGCAAATCTATCATTTTTTTTTCACAATAAATTGCATTTCGATATATCTGGGGGGTATATACTAGACAAATTGCATAGTGCTGTCCTTCCAGTAAATCCTATCCCCTATATTGCGACAGTAGGATTTTCCTATAAGATTAAAAAAAATATGGCCATTCAATCTCAAGCAAATTATCAATATAATATTATACAAAAAAAATGGGAGTGGTTTTGGAATTTTAAATATGTAATAATCTTCTAAATATAAAGCGATGGTAAACAACAACTATATTCACCTATGAGAATTTTGTTTTAATGAGAAAATTACTCAATTACCAGAATAGATTTCTCACTGGAGGTATTTGTTTTCTGAGTATACTATTGAAATATTAGAAATAAAGTATCTCTCATAAAAAAAACAATTCCCAATAATTTACTTTATTAGGTAAATTAGGAATGTTACAAATCTTAGTATAAAAAACATACATCACGAAAAAGTAGGAATTATGGACACAACATTCAATTGCAATAAATTGTTTAAACTAACTTCTTTTCAGAAGATTTTCTACTATGAATGGATCTTAAATCCATTAAGAACTGATTATAACCTAGTTGCAGACTGGACTTTAGAGGGATATCTTGACATTAAGAGACTTAATCAATCTTTAATTAGGTTTGTTAACGAGCATTTATTAATGCATTGCAATGTTTTATCTAAAGACAATGAACTCTTTTGGACAGAAAGAGAATTATTATCACAAGCTCATGATATTTTAGAAGTATATAGTGGCAATATTACAGAATATGATTTATTATCAATAATATCAAAACCATTTAACATTGAGAATGATCAACTTATAAGATTTGTGTTAGTTAATTATGAAAATGGGAAATATCGTTTTATAACAATAATCCAACATATTATTATTGATGGCTTAAGTGCAAATTCCTTATTTGATAATTTTGCCAAATATTATAATAATCCATCATATAAAAATGCACTTACTATAGACGAACAGAGATGTTCCCATGAAAGATTATGTCTATATTTTGAAAATATTATTAATCAAAAACACAGAGAGATGATTCATTTTTGGACATCTCAGTTAAATGAAACTATTGATACAGATTTGTCATTTTTAAAGTATGTGACTCCAAATATAAGAAAAGAAGAAAAAAAAATATCTGAGATTTCTTTTCAATTTGAATCCATTTATTTCAATTCTGTCAAACACACTTCCCGTAAGTTAGGAATTACACCTTATTTATTAAGTCAGGTCATTTTTGCATCTTTATTATATCGAGTTTCAGGAGATCAAAATATAGGATTAAGTTTTCCTGTCGCTATTTCAGAAGGAAAAGACCTTATATACGGGGCACATATTAATACTATACCTATTAAATTCTCATTCTCGGAAGATACGTCTATTTATGATCTTGTAAACCAAGTCATTTCTTTTCATAAACAGTTGAAATTAAGTAAGGGTAAATATTTACCAATAAATGAAATATCAAAATATTTAAAAAATAAATCTATTTTAGATATCAGTTTTGTTCAAACTAATTTAAGAAATACGGATGTTTATTTTAATGGAATATGTAAACAGCATCCTAACAAGGATTTGTATATTGATTTAAATTCTACACTTCAAATAGAACAAGAAGAATCATCTGATTGTTTGAAATTTAGAGTAAAATATAATAATGAGATTATCAACCAAGAAATACTGTTTCATTTTATTGAAAGTTATAAATATTTATTTTCTAAAATAGTAAAAGATGTATTGGATGATAAATTTACAGAGTTAATAAGTTCTTATCCGCTTTTATCCAATAAGAATGCTAGTTTTTTAGTTTATGACTGGAACCTTACACGCAAGGCTTATCCTTGTGACAGGACTGTTCATGCGCTGTTCGAGGAGCAGGCTGAGCGTACTCCTGACAATCTTGCCGTTGTCTATGAGGACGTTCGATTGACTTATGCTGAACTAAACGAACGCTCCAACCGTCTTGCCCGTCACCTTCTCAGTGCCTACGCCTTGCGTCCGGACGATCTGGTCGTATTATGTCTGGACCGCTCCGAGCGTATGATTGTCAGTATCCTTGCTGTCTTGAAGTGCGGCGCTGCTTACGTACCCGTTTCTCCGGGCTATCCCAGTGAACGTATCTCTTACGTGCTTTCCGACACAGGCGCCCGTGTGGTTCTTTGTGACTCAGACTACGTGCATCTATTCGAGCGTCTCTGCGATTCATCCACGGGCATTGTCCCGGTTGGTAACCCAGTCTTTGAGGCGGATCTCCTGTCAGGCTATCCTTCCACGAACCCCGTGACTGAGGTTGGTTCGGGCAATCTTGCCTATGTGATTTACACAAGCGGCACCACGGGAAAACCGAAAGGCGTGATGGTCGAGCATAGAAGTGTTGTCAATAGGATTAAATGGATGAATACACAATATCCACTTGTAGAGAATGATAAAATCCTTCAGAAAACTCCTTATACTTTTGATGTTTCAGTGTGGGAACTTTTTTGGGCTAATTGGTATGGCGCTTGCATTGTATTTGCACACTCTGAAGGTCATAAGGATAGCATGTATATAGCTCAGTTGATACAAGATGAAAAAATAACAGTCATACACTTTGTTCCTTCTATGTTCGATGCTTTCATAGATAGTATACAATCTAATGGAATGGCCTTCACTTGTAATACTCTTCGTCATATTTTCTGTAGTGGTGAAGCATTGAATATCCATACTGTAAAGAAAGGCAGATTATTGTTTAATTCAGAGATACATAATTTGTATGGTCCGACTGAAACCACTGTTGATGTCTTATATTATGATTGTAATTCAAAGAATATAGATAGTATTTTCATCGGCCGTCCCATCGCCAATACTACCGCCTATGTTCTGGATTCCTGCCTTCGTCCTTTACCGGTCGGTGCCATAGGCGAGCTGTATATCGGTGGTGACGGTGTTGCCCGCGGCTACCTGAACAATGCCGCCCTTACCGCCGAGCGTTTCCTTGCCAACCCGTTCCAGAGCGAGGCGGACAAACAGGCCGGTTTTAACGACCGTATCTATAAGACCGGTGACCTTGTCCGTTACCTTCCCGACGGTAACATCGAGTACATCGGCCGCAACGACTTCCAGGTAAAGATCCGCGGTTTCCGCATCGAGCTTGGCGAGATCGAGTCCCGGATCTCATCTTATCCGGGCATCCGCCAGAGCGTTGTCGCTGCCCTTGAGCACGGTTCTGGCACGAAGTACCTTGTCGGCTACTACGTTTCAGATTCGGAACTGCCTTCTTCCGACCTGGAGGCTTTCTTGTCCCAGGTGTTGCCCGACTACATGCTGCCTTCGGCCTATGTCCGGCTGGACAGCCTGCCTTTGACCCCCAACGGCAAGCTTGACCGCAAGGCGCTTCCCGTTCCTTCTTTCACCGATACCCGCACTTACTCCGCCCCCGAGAACGAGTTGCAGGTATGTATGTGTGGCATATATGCCGATGTGCTTGGATTGAACGCGGCGGAAGTAGGCATCGACGATGACTTCTTCCGTCTGGGCGGTGACAGTATCAGCAGCATCCAGGCTGTCAACCGTATGCGCCAGCAGCTTGGCGTCAGCCTGTCTGTCAAGGACATATTCTCTTACAAGAGCATCCGTTCTTTATATACCCATAAGATTGGAGGGCAGCAGGAGCCTGCCCGTAGCCAGCTGCTCAGCGAGAACGGCGTCCTTGCCGGTGACGTCCGCCTTCTGCCTATCCAGTCCTGGTTCTTTGAACGTGTCTCCATGGGACTGCTTCCCGCATTTAACCACTGGAACCAGTCGTTCTGCATCACCGTCCCCGAACTTGACACAGATATACTCTGCCGTTCCGTAGAACTCCTTTCCGCATACCATGACGTTTTGCGCATGCGTTATACAATGCCCTCAGGTAAGGTTGCCCTCCAATACTACGGCGACACTGCGGGTGGTCGCGTGTTGAATACAAGTCCCTCCCTTCCAAAGGATATGTACACATCAACAGTTACAGCAGCCCTGGAAAAACAGGAAGTCGCCTCAACCGGGCTGAAGCGGAAGCCATTGTCTGTTGGCTGGAACTGGAAAAAGATAATCTGGAAAAGACCTATAAAAAGCCTATTCATGAAATTGTAGCCGTAGTAACTCCTTTTAAAGCCCAAGAAGCCGAAATACGGCATCAAATACAAAAAATATCAGGAAATGAGAAATATAAAGATATGATCATCGGCACAGTACATTCCCTGCAAGGTGCCCAATGTCCGATTGTTCTTTTTTCAACAGTCAACTCTCCCGAAGACCATTCTCTTTTTATGGAGCGTGATGGAAAATACAATATGCTCAATGTAGCGATATCGCGCGCTCAGCATCATTTCATTGTTTTTGGCAACATGAATATTTTCCATCCGGAAGAAAACACCCCGGTAGGAAATATGGCTAAATGGCTTTTCGATGATCCATCCAACGAGATTTCCAACAACTTTATTTACCAACAGGAAGTTCCGCTGTGCACCTACCACCCCACCCTTCGTCTGTCCACCACAGAAGAGCATATCCAGGTTCTGCACCAAGCTTTTGAAAAAGCAAGACACCGTCTGCTGATTGTATCTCCATTCATATCTATCCACGCCATAGAAAACGACCAGTTGGTTCCGCTGATACGCCACACGGTACAACGAGGAGTGGATGTCACAGTCTACACCGATTCGTCTCTAGATTATGATACGAAAACCAATCAGTTGCTCAGCCGTGCCGAAGAGGGACGGAACATATTAATAGAAAATGGCGCAACCCTCATTGAAGTAAAAGGTATCCACAATAAATCATTGGCCATTGATAACCATACACTTATAGAGGGTTCTTTCAACTGGTTATCCGCCAACCGCCATAAAGAATACTCCCGCCACGAATGTTCCATAGTTGTATCATCTGTTCAAGCCGATGAGTACATCAACAATCTGATAAAGGAACTAGAAAGCAGAGAAAAAACCTTTCAATCCCTATCTAAGCCTACAATCAATCTTGACATTGACCAAAAATATCCGGGGTTCTTTACAAAAGAATCTTTTAATGATTGTACAGAAGAAGATATTTGCCGTATAAAACAAAAAGTCCAAGAGTTAGGCATTCAGAAAACAGTCCTTCCACCTTATATCCATAAACAACGTGAAACTTTCCCACGTGCTTATGAACCTTGGTGCACAGAAGAAAAGGAAATTATATGTGAGTTGATGCAAAAGACCAATCATCTTTCTATTTTTATAGAATGTCTGCAACGTACAGGACAAGCAATTCAAATTCAGATAGAAGGCAAAAACAATTGATTATAATCCTGAACTGATATCCTTTTTATGATATTCGGGAAACTTGGGAAACAAGAATCAGTCCCTATACGGAAGAGAGGAAAAGGCAAAAAATAATTTGCCTTTTCCTCTCTTCCGTATAGCATATGCAACTCCTGCCCAGAGTTCCTTATTTTTTGGAATACATCCAGGTCCATTTATGCCAAAGACTCTCTAACGGTCCCTGCTTATGTCCTTTCAACCACCACTTGCAGAACTGTACTTGCAACAAAAAGAGTACAAAACCAACCAACAAACTCAACGTATATCCACAGTACGGAGCCAGATAAAGTCCGAAAGGGAAATAAATAATAGCTCCGGCAATAGATTGGGTGATATAATTGGTCAGACTCATCCTACCATAATAACGAAGATTTGATACAAAATTCTTGAACCTATCCCGTTGATAAAGCAATACAAAAGAAGCAACCAGTACAAATGTAAAAGCGAACTTTTGCCACATATCAAAAGCAGTTCCGGCAGTCTGGCGAATGAGTTCACTGTCACTAGCCATAATCAACTCTTTCAGTTGGAAAAGCGGAGCAAAAGAGATAGCGGAAATGATAAGAGCCTTCACCCAAAAACGAGTATGTTTTTCGGAAGTTACAAATAATTGTTTGCGTCCGATATACAACCCCATCAAGAACAAGCCGGCAGTCTGCCAGAAACGCCCTGCTCCCAGAGCCCAATATAGACTGGCTTTCTGACCAAAGGTCATATTCTTACCCAAAAACTCCCACAAATTCCCCTCTTTGGTATATTCCGCTACTTCTTTATACATCGCGCCCACTCCCCAATCGGGCAAAGTATGAGAAGGATCAAACAGACCTACTATATAATGATACCACTCAACGGGCTGCAATAAAAACAAAATAGCCGTAACAAGTATGGCACAGTCACTCCACTTGCGCACCACAAACAATACGATTCCCACTACCGAGAACAGCAACAGCACATCTCCTGCCGGAAAAAAAGCTGCATTCAGCGTAGCAAAAGCTACCAATAACAGCAAACGCCACAGAAAACGATAACCAAAATCTTTTCCTTTACGCTGTTGGTTAGCCGACTGAATATAAAATGTAAATCCAAACAGCAAAGCAAAAATGGCATACGATTTTCCAGCCAATAAAGTAAATGTAACATTGAATACCCCGTCATTCAGTATATTCAACCATGCAGGCTGGTCTACCGGATAAACCGGAAAGATGAAATGCTCCAAACTATGCACTAAAAGAATTGCCATGACTGCAAATCCCCGTAAAGCATCCACCACCTCAACGCGTGGCAGTTTTTCTGATAATTGTTTTTCCATGAACTAGTTATTATTGTTTATTTAAAATTCGTTTTACCCAGCGGTTGCCCGGTTTCTCAAAATAATAATAAGAAAGCAGACTCAGCCCGATAGTGACTGCAAAGATAAGCGGAATACTGATATACAGACTGATATGCCAATCGTATGTTTGCGCCAACTGCACATAAGCAAATAATATCCACTATACTCTCCTCTTCGGTGCTATTCCTGCTCTACATATCCGGGGGAGCGGTGAGCAACATTGGATAATAGACTACAGACAATATCATCAGAGTTTTGACAACTCTTACCAAAAACTGTATATTAAAAAGAGAAACTGATTTCCTACAATATTTCCTTTAAATTCCAAGCCTGTATATGCCTGACCCCTTCATTGGAAGGGAATTGTACCTCATCCATGGAAACGACATATTTTTCATAATTATCACCTATCGTCAGCAAAGGAGCATATTCCCGTTCCATGGTTTGTGCCGTTTCCAACATGTAAGTTGCTTGAAGATAAATCACTCTATCGTCCTTCATAGCAACAAAATCAACTTCTTTATCCCGAAAAGAACCTGTATATACAATATAGCCTAAACGACGAAGTTCCAAATATACTGCATTCTCCAACAAATACCCGACTCCATAAGCAAAGCCCGGATAAAGAAAATTCTTAAAGGACAAGTCATTCAGATAATACTTGCAATTACCTGCCACCACATCCTTTCCTTTTATATTGTAACGTTCTGTTTTATAAGCAAGAAAAGCTTCTTCTATATAACCTAGATAATTAGATAAGGTATCATAACTCACCTTCCGGTTCTTGGATTTAAAGAAATTAACAATATGCTGAACGGAAAACAGATTGGACGCATTATTCACCAAATAAATAAAAATATCATCCAATAACCTTACATCACGAACGGGTTTACGCTTCACTATATCACGCAACAAAATCGTATCTTTCACAGAAGCGACGTACTGTTTTTCTGACTCGACAGTGGGCAGGTTGTACAATTCGGGCAAACCGCCTTTCTGTAAATAGGCCAAATAAGAAGCCCGACCGGCAGGTTGCTGCATCAACTGTAAATATTCAGCATAACTATAGGGGAATATATGAAATTCTACATAACGACCCCACAAAATTGCCAATCTTGTCGGTATAAGATTTCCGTTCCAGTCCCAATTGATACGTATTTCCACCCCAAAGGTTATACTTTTCTAAAGCTTTCCATTTATTGTCCATACTCGAATCTTTTCCCACAAAGATAGTTTTTTTCGAGTATAATCGAAAAAAAAGCACTGTTTATTTCTTTTTTCGAGTATAATCGAAAAAACGTATCTATCTCAAACTGAATTAAAGAAAACGAATACAATCCGGCAGTATGTAAAATTTAACAAATTACTTAAACAAGCAAACTATTATTTTCCTACATTTGTTACCAGTGAAACTTTAAATACGAAAGAACATGAAAGCAAATCCTGTATTTAGTTTATACATCCCTACCAAATTAGTATTTGGCTGCGGAGAAATCAAGAAATTATCCAGTGAAAAATTACCGGGAAAAAAGGCACTGGTCGTCATCTCATCCGGAACTTCCATGCGGAAATATGGATATTTGGAGAGAGTACTTGCCCAATTAAGACTGAATAATGTAGAAACACTGGTTTACGATAAAATCCTTCCCAACCCCATCAAAGAACACGTCATGGAAGCAGCCGCCATCTGCCGGGAGGAAAAGTGCGACTTTGTAGTAGGACTGGGAGGCGGAAGTTCCATCGACTCCGCCAAAAGTATAGCTGTTATGGCCTGCAACGACGGTGACTACTGGGATTATGTATCAGGGGGTAGTGGTAAAGGACGCCCTGTTACCAAAGCACTTCCCATTATCGCCATCCCTACCACCGCCGGAACCGGAACGGAAATGGATCCATGGACAGTGATTACCCACGAAACGGCTCAAGAAAAGATAGGCTTCGGTTGCCAGCTGACCTTCCCTACCTTATCTATTGTAGACCCGGAACTGATGGTTTCCATTCCCCCGCACCTCACCGCCTATCAAGGGTTCGATGCATTCTTCCATGCCGCAGAGGGTTTTATCGCCAATTGTGCAACACCCATCAGTGATCTTTACGCCTTAGAAGCCATCCGTCTGATCTACAAATATCTGCCAGTAGCCGTAGCCGACGGAAAGAATTTGAAAGCGCGTGCCAAAATTGCTTGGGCCAGCACCTTGGCAGGCATGGTAGAAGCCACTTCAAGCTGCACTTCCGAACATTCATTAGAACATGCCATGAGTGCTTATTATCCACAACTTCCTCATGGAGCAGGACTCATTGCCTTGTCTGAGGCATACTTCGAAACTTTCCGGCATGACTGTACAAAACGTTACATGAAAATGGCTGAAATGATGACCCAGAAAAAGAGCAACCGTCCGTCCGATTTCATTGATGCATTGATTACACTGCAAAAAGAATGTAAAGTACATTCTATCAAACTGAGCGAATTTGGTATCCAATCCGAAGATTTCCCCAAATTTCTGCAAAATGCAAGAGATACGATGGGAGGACTGTTCACTCTCGACCCACGCCCGATTACAGACGAAGAAATCCTGCATATCTTTAAAAATTCTTATAAATAATGGATAAAGAACTAGACCTTGCCGTAACCTGTTACGGCAAGGTAAAACCATTGAAATATGATTTGGTCCTCCTCCCTTGGGGAGCTACCGAACCGCATAATCTGCACCTGCCTTATCTGACAGACTGTATTCTAAGCCACGACATCGCACTAGATGCTGCAAAACTGGCAAAAACACATTACGGTATTCGTTGCATGGTCATGCCTTACGTCACTGCCGGTTCACAGAATCCGGGACAACGCGAGCTGGATTTCTGCATCCATTATCGCTATGAAACGCAAAAAGCGATTTTAAGCGACCTAGTTGCCTCTCTATACGCCCAGGGATACCGCAAAATGGTCATTATCAACGGACATGGCGGCAATACATTCAAAAGTATGATACGTGACTTGTCACTGGACTATCCCGACTTCCTGATAGCCAGCAGCGAATGGTTTGCCTTTGTCCCTGCTAAAGAGTACTTTGATGAACCGGGTGACCATGCAGATGAATTGGAAACTTCTGTTATGATGCATTATCATCCGGAATTGGTAAACCTGGATGAAGCCGGAGATGGAAATTATAAGAAGTTCGCTTCGCAAATGCTGAATGAAAAAGTGGCATGGATTCCGAGAAACTGGCAAAACGTTTCGCAAGATACCGGTATAGGCAATCCTAAAAAAGCAAGTGCCGGAAAAGGGAAGAAATACGCCGAAGCAGTCGTCGCAAAATATGCATTGCTGTTTGAAGAGTTGGTACATAAAGAACTTTATTAATGCCTCATCACTCAAGAAGATCATCTGACCTTTTTAAACGATGGTCTTCTATGTTCATATCACCTCCGCTTCTTCGTTATCAGATACATTTTCAGCTACCTTAGTTATACTTGCCATTTCAAAGTCCATACATATCCATATAAATATATGTATAACCATCGACTATGAAAAGAATAAATGTCCCCATGTGCCCATAAACAAACCACTCCCTGCACTATCTGCACAAGGATACTTCTCCAAATAATTTATTTCATCTCCAAAGGATGAAATAAAATTCATTTAACAAAATAAAGAGATTTCCTTTATAGGATAAGTTCTACCAGAACTATTCCGTGTCCATAAAGGGAAAATAGATTGTATTTTATTTTATTTAAGAAGGAATTTTAAAAGGATTTTTCTACTGAATTTCTACTGTTATGCTACTTTGAGGCGGAAAAAGATAAAAGATATCCCTTTTTATATACTTTTATTTAGCTTATTTATCCGTAAATATTGACCGTTTTGTACTTTTTGTGTCGTATATCAAAAAATAATTTTATAATTAAAGTTGATTTAATAAAAAATATCCTATATTTGCGATGTGATATAATCTTAATTTAAAAATGTAGTTCTGGTAGAACTTCAAACAGTAACTTTAAAAACAAATCTATGAAGAAAACCTTATTCATGCTTTTTTGCCTGTTATGCTCCATAGGAGCCATGGCACAAAAGAAAACAATCACGGGTGTGGTCACAGACGCCACAGGTGAAGCGGTTATTGGCGCCAGTATTGTAGAAACAGGCACCACGAATGGTACAGTTACCGACTTAGATGGTAATTTTACACTTTCCGTAGCCAACGATGGCAGTATCAGAGTATCATTTGTCGGTTATCAGACACAAACTTTAAGCGTAAAGGGAAAGTCAACTTTTAAAATAGCATTGAAAGAAGACTCAGAAATGCTCCAAGAAGTTGTTGTAACCGGATATGGCGGCAAACAGTTGCGCACAAAAGTAACCAACTCCATTTCCAAGGTAAAAGAAGAAACATTAAAACAAGGACTTTATTCCAATCCGGCACAAGCCTTATCAGGAGCCGTGGCAGGTCTGTCCGTCAGCCAGACTTCCGGTAATCCGGGAGCAGCTCCTACCTTGGTACTTCGAGGAGGTACTAATTTTGACGGTTCAGGTTCACCTTTAATCCTGGTAGACGGCCAAGTACGCGGTTCTTTAAGTGACATCAACCCGGCCGATATTGAATCCATGGAAGTATTAAAAGATGCCGGAGCCACCGCCATCTATGGCGCCCGAGCCAATGACGGTGTAGTACTAGTCACTACCAAACGAGGCAAAGAGGGAAGTACACGTGTAGAGCTTTCGGCCAAACTAGGCTGGAACTACTTCCACAACTCTTATAACTTTATGAATGCGCGTGATTACATTTACTGGATGCGCACTGGTTACATGAATGCTTACACGGGAGACATGAAACATCCGGACGGATCGGCCGTACAAGGATGGTCTTCACTGACCGGTCTGACCGGTGCCACTCCTTATGGAACAGGCAACAAATATTGGGCAGATGATGACAAGACAATCCCGCTGAATGGAAACGAAAACAGCCAGGCTATATGGAGTACCATGAAATATTCGGACGATCTGGCTTTCCTGCTCAACCAAGGATGGGAAACCATGACTGATCCTATTTATGGAGACCAACTGATTTTCAAGAATACAGATATAGCGGATTTCAATATCAATTCCCCATCTTTCTCACAAGACTACAACCTGAGTGTAAGCGGAGGAAATGAAAAGGGAAACTACTATGCAGGTTTGGGATACAACCATAGTGAAGGTACAGCCGTAGGAAACAAGTACCAACGTATCACTTTCACATTCAATGCCGATTACAAGCTGAAACCATGGTTAACCTCCAACTCCAGCTTCAACTTTGCAGATGCAACCTGGAACGATCTTCCTCCTACCCAAAGCGCAGAAGCCAACTACTTCTCACGCGTTTTATCATTACCTCCCACTTTCCGTGGATATAATGCTGACGGTGAAATGCTTTTGGGACCCAATTCAAGCGACGGAAACCAACAAATCAATTTTGACAAGTTTGTCCGTGACAACAATACAGACAAGTTCACCATGAACCAATCTTTTACCGCAGATATCATGAAAGGACTCTCATTAAAAGTGAACGCCATCTGGTTCTATTCAGAAGAAAAATATGAAGCTTTCAACAAAGATTATTTATCTTCTCCCGGAAACTGGGTAACCTCACACAGCACCTCGGCTTCCTACGGACGCACATTGGACCAAACTTATAATGCAGTGTTAAACTACAACTATCAAATAAACAAAGACCACTATCTGGATGCCATGGCCGGCTTCGAGTACTACGACTCATATTATAAAGGTTTCAGTGCCTCAGGATCGGGAGCTCCCAGTGACGCTTTCGGCGATTTGGAATATACCAGTGATGACAAAGGCAAACGCAGCATAGACTCCTCACACAGCCGCCAGCGTATCATGTCATTCTTCGGTCGTGTAAATTATGACTACCAGTCAAAATACTTGCTGTCTTTTGTTCTAAGACGGGACGGCTACTCCAAACTGGCCAAAGACAACCGCTGGGGTGTCTTCCCCGGAGTATCTACCGGATGGGTGTTCTCCAAAGAAAAATTTGCCAGTGAATGGGCCGATATCATCTCATTCGGTAAATTGCGTGCCAGCTTCGGTCTGAATGGTAATGTAAACAAAGATTTTGTAGGAAACTACACAGTACAAGGTGCTTATGCAGGCAGCAAATACAACGGCAACGCTTACTTCCTGTTAAACAACCTTCCTAATCCCTACTTGAAATGGGAGAAGTCAAGAACTTTCGAAATCGGTCTGGACCTAGGCTTTCTGGCCAACCGCATCAATGCCAATTTGACTTACTACAACCGACTGACCAGTGACAAGTATGCCAACATCACCATCCCGTCTACTTCGGGTGTTTCTTCCTTTACCTCCAACAACGGTAAGTTCCAGAACCAAGGCTTTGAATTCGAACTGGCATTCAAAGTTATCGACTCCAAAGACTGGAAATGGAATCTGAACTGGAACGGCGCATTAAATAAAAACAAAGTAGTGGCATTGCCCGACAACGGTCTGGAAAGAAACCGTCAAAATGCATTTCAAGTATATACCGGACGCCAGCTGGAGGACGGAAGCTATGAAAAAGCATGGGTAGGCGGTTATCAGGAAGGACAACGCCCAGGTGATTTGTACATGTTCGTAGCCGAAGGAATCTATCGTTCCGAAGATGAAATACCAGGAGGACTGATCGACTTGTCAAGTGGTAACAACGGCTCAAGCAACCGTCCCCTTTACGGAGGTGAGGAAGGATATAACAAACTGACAGCCAATCAGAAAGCAAATTCTCTCCGCATCCAGCCGGGTGATGTGAAATGGAAGGATGTAAACGGTGACGGCATCATCGACAATTACGACATGGTGAAAGTGGGCAACACTGTACCCAAATGGACAGGAGGTATCAATACTTCAGTCACCTGGAAAGACCTTACTTTATCAGCACGTTTTGACTATGCGCTTGGTTTCAAAGCGGTAGACTGGAAAACCATGTGGATCATGTCTTGCGCACAAGGTACTTATAACACCATTGCGGAAACCCACGACACCTGGTCACCCGAAAATCCCGGTGCACAATATCCTACTTATGTATGGGCCGACCAGTTGGGCAAGCGCAATTACTGCCGTCAATCCTCCATGTTTGCCTACAACGGTAACTATCTGTCTTTCCGTGAAATAGCCTTGTCATATAATCTGCCAAGCAACTGGGTGCGCAAAGCAGGACTAGGCTCAGTCATGCTCTCGGTAACCGGTCAGAACCTGGGTTACCTGACAGAAGCCAAACATTTATTCTCTCCGGAAAAGACAGACAACAATGGTGGATACCCATTGCCCCGCACTGTCATTCTCGGCGTAAACGTTTCTTTCTAAACTTATAAACTCTAACAGATTATGAAAAAAATATTCTATATCCTTTCAATATGTGTGATGACCATTCTCCAACCGTCCTGTGACGCACTGGATCTGGCACCGGAAGATTATTATGGAGCCGGAAATTTCTGGAAAGAAGCTTCCCAGCCCAAAGCATTCATGTTGGGTCTGCACGCCCAATTAAGAAGTTACTATGACATGTTCTACACCTTGGGCGAACTCCGCGGCGGCACACAACGTGTGGGCACCTCCTCGCTGAACACCAGCTTGAACTATGCCGATATCCGGTCACAGAATATCTCGGAAGATATTCCCGGCATATCCAATTGGAACGGGCTATACTCTCCCATCATGCAAGTAAACCATTTTATCCAAGAAGTAGAAAATGGGTGTACGTTTCTGGATGATGCAACCCGGAGCCGGTACTTGGGACAAGCGTATGGCATGAGAGCCCTGTATTACTTCATGCTATACAGAACTTTCGGGGGAGTACCTCTCATCACCAAAGTAGATATACTGGACGGCAAACCATCGGCAGACAAATTCTATGTGGAGCGCGCCACACCCGAAGCCACCATGGAGTTTATCAAAGCGGATATTAATAAATCCGAAAACTATTTCGGAAATAACACCTCTTTTGATGCATACGACTGGTCACGCTATGCCACTTTGATGCTTAAAGCAGAAATCTATATGTGGGCAGCGAAAGTATCCATCACCGGATTCACAGCAACCGGGGCAACCGATTTACAGACTGCCAAGACTGCCTTATCCGGGATCATAGGACATTTTGAATTAATGGACAACTTTGCCTCCATCTTCTCATGCGACAATAAAAAGAACACTGAGATTATTTTCGCCATGCCGTTTATAGAAGGTGAGGCCAGCAATGACGGAGGCAGATTCCTTTATCAGGATGCTGTATTTCTGGGGCAAGCATATGGTCGTAACGGTAAGGTGATTGAAAAAGATACCTTAAACTTGAAAGGTACCGGTGGAGTATTCCGTGACGAGTACACTGAAGATTTCTGGAAAACGTTCAAAGAAGGAGACAGCCGCCGTGATGCCACATTCATGGAGTATTACATGAAAAATGATAATGGCACACTCAGCGAATTCGGATGCGTAATGAAAAAACGTATAGGTACAATCAATTCCAATGACAACCGCATCTATATTTCGGACATCCCCGTTTACCGCTATGCCGATGCGTTACTGATGATGGCGGAAATTGAAAACGGATTGAACAACCCTTGCGCTTCGTATATCAACGAAGTACGCAAACGTGCATACGGAGACACCTTTGAAGAAAACAAATACACGGAAGGCAGCTATGCGGAAAATGAACTAGCCATTTTGCAGGAACGGGACAAAGAGTTTGTCAGTGAAGGCAAGCGCTGGTTTGACGTATTGCGTATGCACGATGCATCCGGACGTTCTTTGGTCTTTTCTGCCAATGCCAACTATCCGGGCACAAATCCTATCCTCGGTACAGAAGAAGCATATAAAATGCTTTGGCCGGTTAATATCGGTACTTTGAATGTGAATCCGTTATTAACTCAAACTCCGGGATACGGGAAAAAATAAGCCAAATCCTCCTGTTTAGTTTTCAGGACAGATGTTTTAACATAGAAAAATAAAGGTGTGTCGTGAGATACACCTTTATTCATTATGCATATAGTTGATAAAACATCAATAACACAGAAAATCAATAACTATTTCCGTTCTTTTGAAAGTTCCTCCAATGTTTTTTCCTCGTACCTGCAAATCGCCTCCTTATAATCCTCGGAAATCAATTTCGGTTCTTTGTTTCTGTTAAATCAGTCTGATATATCTTTTTTAAGTTTAGTCACTTCAAAGAAAAAACTATCCGACTGATATGAAAACCTCATAAGAAAAATATTTCAGAGATTTTTAAACAGGCTATCAAAATATATTTGATATAATAAAATTTTAATGTACATTTGTGAAGTTAACTATATACTAACCTTTAAAAGCAGATCTTATGAAAAACAAATCACTTTTTTAGCCCTAGTCATTCTTTGTTTGACTAGCGTAGAGATCTATTCTTCCCGACAAGAATTAAAGTTTGATGCACCTCTTCCGAGCAACACAGAAAACGGAAATGCTCGCAGTGATTACGGACCTCCCGGTGAAGGAGACGGTTGCTGGTATTTCGGAGGTTCCGGATGTGTAAAATTTTCACATAATAATTGTGCAGCTGAAGCACATAATAATTGTGAAGGATTTACAACACAACCAGGACACCCTGAATGAGCAAGACAATTATCTAAATAACTTTTGAAGGGCTCTTAATATTCCTATATTATAATATATATTTTCAGATTTAGAAAAAGGATTATTAATAGCCCTTCTATCATCTATTAACTAATATGAATTATGAAAAATACTTGGAATATCCTATTTGTCCTCTTTCTACTCTTTGAAACAGCATGTAATTCACCATCACAATCCATAAAAAATACAGATTTAGTAGCCGAAGACTCCATTTGTTTTCCTATAGACGAACATACATACTATGCAAGTAAATCCATATTCCAATTTGAAGAAAATGGGCACGAATATCTATCCTTTTTAGATGCAGAGTACTCGCAAAAAATTAATATTTATGATATTAAGAATCAAAAATTAATAAAAACCATATTGTTACAAAAAGAAGGTCCAAACGGAATGAATGTACTGAGCGGTTGCCATCCACTGAACCTAAATCATTTCATAATTACCAGTTGGAACGGAACATTTTCACTAGTCAATGACAAAGGAGAAATAGAAAAGAAATTTGACTTTTGGGAAAAAGGAGTGAATTTTCAAGAGTTTGATCACATAAGTTTTTCAAGTTACTCTTATAAACCTGCTATAATAAAAGATTCTATTTTGTATTTCAGCCAATCATTCTTAAAACATCCTCGAAAGAAAAGCGATTGGAACAAAATCCCAATGTTTGCATTCGCTAACCTTAATACAGGTAAGACAGGATGGAGTGAACTTCGCTACCCTTTGATTTTCAACAAGGACGAAGATTTTAAAAATGTCAAATTATATGACCCTGAAATCTGTTATACATATACAGGTAAGGATGTGGTCATTTCATTAGGACAATATGATAGCATTATGGTTTCCTCTGATTTTAAGCATAAAATCTCATACAATGCCAAAAGCCGTTACTTAGCCCATGCATATCCACATTTGCAAGACGGACAAATAGATTTGTTTAAGAATATACAAATACAAGGGAAATTACCACACTATTCTCACTTGATGTATGATAAATACCGAAAAGTATTCTATCGGTTTGCCTTAATGCCGGATGATAATATAAAGCCGTTCTCCAACAATCCGCATCAAAGTTTCTCCATCATTATTCTAAACAAAGACTATGAAATTATCGGTGAAACTAAATTTCCCGGCAACACCTATGCCCATCACTTGTGCTTCGTAGGTAAAAAAGGCCTGTATATTTCAGAGAATAATGAAAACAATCCTCAGTTTGACGAAAACAAACTGGTATTCAGGTGTTTCACACTTCAAGGCAGGAAAAAATGAAGAAAAAGAACTACTCAATCATTCTATGTGGAGGACTGTTCCTGGCAAGCTGTATGTCCAATAATGACAAATGCCTTCAAAAACTGTTTGATGAAGTCGGAGTTGAGAAATCACAAATCCACAATGCCACCCACCTTGTTACCATATTGGGTAATGGTTGCAAAGGATGCATACACAAAACTCTGTCAGAAATACATAACTCGACCGATACCATTTATATAATTGCATGTAAAAGTAAAAAGACTTTCAATTTAATTGCCAATAAAAATATAGATGACTACTCCAATGTATATCTAGACACTAAATCCATATTAGTGGAATTGGATATGGCTAAAAACACACCTAGAGTCTACCTTTTAAATAATGGTAAATATGTGTCGCACTCTTTTTATGGAAATGAATCTCCCAGCAAAGAAGCGAACACCACCATTACATTCAACACAAATGAGATAGATTTAGGCAAAATCAGCCGCACGGAAAAGGCAAGAATCAAATTCACAATATGGAATACAGGGAAGAACATAGTAAGAATCAGTCATATAGATCTTTCATGCGAATGTTTGAATATTGAAAATGAAATTACTGAAATAAATCCGGGAGACAGCACTTGTCTGAATATCATTTTCCATCCCGATGACATAGGAAAGTTTCAAAGAGAAATTTTATTATATGGTAATTTTGACTCATCTCCCAAACTTTTAACCATTACAGGAGAATGCTTTTAATAAAATAATACAATCTCGCTATAAATAACTTTTTAGCTATTTATAGCGAGTATACCATCCATTTCTACCCTTTTGAAAGTTCCTCCAATGTTTTTTCCTCGTACCTGCAAATCGCCTCCTTATAATCCTCGGAAATCAATTTCGGTTCTTTGGTAGCCAGGTCATAACCTACCATCACCGTGCGGCACTCACACTTCACCTCATGGGTATCCGTAGTCACGGCACGCTGCAACAAGGTAAAACTCTTATGCCCCAAATGTACCACAGCCGTTTCTATCACCAGATGATCCGAGAAAAATACCGGCATAAAGAAGTTTGCATTGATATTGGCTACCACAATAGCCAGCTTGCTCCAGTCGGCACTGCCTAATACATCTTTTATATAAGTAGTCTTTGCCAAATCGTACAAAGAAAAGTAAACTGAATTGTTCATATGACCAAACTGGTCCACATCGCTGAATCGTATCTGCACCGGCATAGTATGCCTGAATTTTATATCCTCTGCCATAGTTAAGCTTATTAAAATCGTTCAAATATAACACTTTTCCCAGTAATTGAACCCTAAATGACAGATTATTCTTAATTTTGCTGCGAAATAAATGAATATGTAATTTTAATAACAATATAAACATGGATAAGAAGTATAGCAGGGAGACCTTATGCGTACAGGCAGGCTGGACTCCGAAAAAAGGCGAACCGCGCGTTTTGCCTATTTATCAAAGTACCACATTCAAGTATGACACCAGCGAACAGATGGCGCGTCTGTTCGATCTGGAAGATTCGGGATATTTCTATACACGCTTGCAAAACCCCACCAATGATGCCGTCGCCGCAAAAATCGCAGCATTGGAAGGTGGTGTGGGTGCTATGCTGACCTCGTCCGGCCAGGCTGCCAACTTCTATGCCATTTTCAATATCTGTCAGGCAGGCGACCACTTCGTATGCTCGTCTACCATCTACGGAGGTACATTCAATCTGTTTGGCGTCACGCTGAAAAAACTGGGCATCGAGTGTACCTTCATTGACGCCAATGCATCCGAGGAGGAAATAGACAAGGCTTTCCGCCCGAATACCAAAGCGTTGTTCGGCGAAACCATCTCCAATCCGAGCATCGACGTGCTGGACATCGAAAAGTTCGCACGTATCGCACACAAACACGGTGTGCCTTTGATTGTGGACAACACCTTCGCCACTCCCATCAACTGCCGCCCGTTTGAATGGGGAGCGGATATCGTCACCCATTCCACAACCAAATACATGGACGGTCATGCCACCAGTGTAGGAGGCGCCATTGTGGACAGCGGCAACTTTGACTGGGAAGCCCATGCGGACAAATTCCCCGGTCTGACCCAGCCCGACGAATCTTATCACGGACTGACTTATACCAAAGCGTTCGGCAAAATGGCTTACATGACGAAAGCAACCGCCCAACTGATGCGTGACCTCGGCTCCATCCAGTCTCCGCAAAATGCGTTCCTGCTGAATCTGGGATTGGAAACATTGCACCTGCGCGTGCCCCGTCATTGCGAAAACGCACAGAAAGTGGCCGAATGGCTGGAAGCCAACCCGAAAGTGAAATGGGTGAACTATTGCGGACTGAAAAGCAGCAAATACTATGATCTGGCACAGAAATACATGCCAAACGGCTCGTGCGGTGTCATCGCTTTCGGCTTGAACGGAACCCGTGAGGAAGCGATAGAATTTATGGACAGGCTGAAATTCATCTGCATCGTAACCCATGTGGCCGACGCACGTACCTGCGTACTGCATCCCGCCAGCCATACTCACCGCCAGCTCACCGACGAGCAGTTGCGCGAAGCGGGAGTCGCTCCGGACCTAATCCGTTTGTCGGTAGGCATTGAGAATGTAAGCGACATCATTGCCGATATTGAACAAGCTTTACAATAAGGCGAAGCGGATGAAAAGAATCATTATCATTGGCGCCACTTCCGGCATCGGACTGGAAGTGGCGCGATGCTATCTGAAAGCCGGCTGGCAGGTAGGCGTGGCAGGACGTAGAGAGGAAGAACTGGAAAAGCTCCGGCAGTCCGCTCCCGGACAGGTATGTACCCAGCGGATAGATGTCACCCGCGAGGATGCCCCTGCCTTATTGGAGCAACTGATTATGAAAACCGGCGGCATGGATGTGTTCCTGCTCAGTTCGGGCATAGGCAAACAAAATCTTTCACTCTGCCCCGATATAGAATTACAGACCGCAGCCACCAATGTTTCGGGATTCATACGAATGGTCAATGCCGCCTATCACTATTTCGAACAGCAAGGCAAAGGACATATAGCGGTGATCAGTTCCATAGCAGGCACCAAGGGACTGGGATCCGCCCCTGCCTATTCAGCGACCAAACGGTTTCAAAACACCTATCTGGATGCTTTGGACCAATTGGCGCACATGAACAAGCTACACATTTCCTTCACCGACATCCGTCCCGGATTTGTCGCCACCCCTCTGTTGAAAGATGACAAATACCCGCTGCTGATGCATGCTCCCTACGTGGCATCACAAATTGTAAGAGCCATCTCCCGAAGGAAAAGAGTAGCTGTCATAGACCGGCGTTATCAGATGCTGGTGTTTTTCTGGAAACTGATTCCCGGATGGCTATGGGTGAGGCTGCCCGTGCGGAACCAATAATCCTCCAACCCATATCATTTCATAAGAAAGCCTCTTGTTCTCATCCTGAACTTGTGAAAGATTTGTAAACAAGGCAAGGGTTTCTTCGTTCCCCCCTGGAATTACCTGAATGAAAGGAATCGGTCAAGGGAACCGGCACAGCCTGTGCTCATGCTGATGAAAGATCAAACAGGCTATTGAATGATGCTTTCTTTGTAAAGCGGAACCACTTTACAAACATAGAAACTAAAAAAAATTCTTTTCCCTTTGTAACAACTTTCCCGCTTCCCCCGTCTATCTGATTGAAAGTGCTTTCAAAAACAAATTCAGTTATGAACAAAAACAAAATAAAACCATGAAAAAGTTTGTATTTACTCTATTGCTAGTCTTAGGATGTCAGATTAGTCTTGCACAAAATTCAGCAGCACTCTTTGATGAGTTCCGCCGGGAAAAAAATGCTGAATATGTCAGTGCATCCCCTTTCCTCATGTTTATAGGAAAAATGTTTTATCCTTATAATGATGAGGGCAAAGAAATAGCAAGCAAAATACGCTCCGCCAAAATACTAGATCTGGATGAGTGCTCACCGGACGTAAAGCAACGCTTTTCACGACAATTCGAGGCATTGTCCAACAACGGCTACGAAACGCTGATGCAAATGAATGAAGATGGAGAACGCATACACATACAAATGAGAATGAAAAAGGAGGTCATCCGGGAATTGCTCATCGCTATCATAGAGGATGATGAATGCTCACTGATACAAGTAAACGGAAAAATACGCAAACAAGATATTGCCCAACTTATAAACGATCAGACAACAAATAAGAAGAAGCATGGACGCCGCTGAGTTTAAACAACAATTCCTGCCTTACCACCGCAAACTCTACCGGACAGCCTTCCGGCTGACAGAAAACCCTCAGGAGGCGGAAGATATGGTGCAGGAGGCGTATCTGAAATTGTGGAACAAGCGCGATGAGCTGGCGGGCGTGCTGAACACCGAAGCCTACTGCGTCACCCTTGTCAAGAACCTGTGCTACGACGCCCTCCGCAGGAGCCGGCCCGATGAAGACGGACATGCACCCGAAGAGCTGAACCTCCCTACGGACACCAACATAGCGCGGGAAGTGGAACAACGGGATGAGGTGAACCAGGTACGCCGGCTCATCGGCAGACTGCCAGAGCAACAAAAGCGGGTGATTCTGCTCCGTGATGTCAATGACTGCTCCTTTGAGGAGATAGAGCAAGCCACAGGACTGAATGCCATCAACATACGTGTGTTGCTGAGCCGCGCCCGCAAAAAGATACGTGAACAATATAATGCAATAATGAACTATGAAAGTAAATGAAATAGAAAGACTATTGGCCCGGTATTACGATGGAGAAACCAGCGAAACCGAAGAAAAGGAACTGAAACGCTTTTTTACCGAAGAGGACGTTCCGGCTCATTTACTTGCCGAGAAGGAAATCTTCATGCAACTGGCAGCACAGCCCGCTCCCGAAATACCGGAAGGACTGGAAAGCAGGCTGAGCCGCAAGATAGACCAATGGGACACAGGCGAAAGACGCACGCTGAAAATAAAAAAACATACACGGACCCTCCGCTTGCAATGGATAGGGAGCATAGCCGCCAGCCTGCTCATCCTGCTCTCCGTAGGACTGTACCTATACAAGCCCTATCCGGCACCGCAAGATACCTGCGCCACCCCCGAAGAAGCATACGTACAGGCCCAGAAGGCACTTATCATGCTTTCCAGCAGCCTGAATAAAGGAATAGAAAAAGTGGAATCGGTGCAGGAAGCCACCGGAAAAATTCAAGAGAACGTAAACGAACAATTAAACCGATTAAATAACATAAAACAATGAAACGTACATATATCATTACCTTATTGCTCTCTCTGTGCTCACTGTTCACCTACGCACAGGACAGTTTTTTCGACAAGTTCGCTGATATGGACGGGGTAACCTCTGTCTATATCTCAAAAGCCATGCTCAGCCTGATGCCCGACATGAAAACGGAAGGGGTAAATATAGGCGAAGTAGCCTCCAAACTGGATAACATCCAGATTCTAAGTTGTGAAAAAACCGACATTATCGCCAAGCTGAAAAAAGAGACAGCTTTCATCAGTCCCAAGAACGGCTACGAGGAACTGATGCGCATAAACGATGAAGGCGAAAAGACCATCATTTATCTGAAACGGAACAAAAACAAAGAAAAGGAATTTGTATTGATGAGTCAGGAAAAAAATGAATTTACCATCATCGCCATCACAGGAAATCTGACCCTGCAAGAGATACAAGGCATCATCAACAAGGAGTAACTCCACACATCCCCCACCATAAGGCCTTTTCTCCCGCCTGCTAAGGTCTGAAGAAAGGATATATACTATCTCCATAGCACTATGGAGTTATCTCCAAAGCTTGCGGAGTTAACTCCAAAGGCTATGGAGATAACTCCGCAGGCTTTGGAGATAGTAACCGGACGGTCGGAAAGGCTTAACAATAGGGCTGCGAATGCTTACGTTGTCTCCGGAAAAGGGTTATCCGCCCGCAGAAGCCCCGCCAATGAAGGAACTTATTTCTTTATCCGTTTTTGGGTAGGCAAAGTAAACTCATGCGCTTCGGTCACCGCCCCGTTGCTCTCTGTTGCAAAAACACGGAATTGCGCCTGGCCTGTTTTCAACTTCCTGCCTCCACGAATGGTGGCCGTGTACCTTATCTGATTCCCGACAGGCATATAGGCAATCTGAGCCGAAGGTGAAATCAAAATATGTTTCATGCCGCTCATTTCCTCTATTACCGGAGTAACATTGTAAGCGGGCACATCACCATCATTCACCACATCGAACACCAGTTTGCTGTCTTCTTCCGCATCAATAACATGGTTACGGTTATCATCGATAAAACGCAGGTTGATAATCCTCAATCCCGATGAAGGCTCATAAGAGGAAGTGTGCTCATACTGCGAAGAAGAAGGATAAGTCTTTACGTAATACTCCTCCACCTGATAAGTTTCCTCCCGAGGTGTAGTTATGGCATTTCCCACAGCAGCCCCCGTTACAGTTCCCAGCAGGGCGCCGAATTGCGAACCGTTGTATCCGCCGGCCCTGTCACCCACAATAGCGCCTAATACTCCGCCGATGGCCGCACCGGCTTGTACTGCCGCCGGATTGCCTTGCATTCCGGATGGTGAGCAAGCCGAAAGCAAAGCGGTCGGAATGCATAAAATGAATATCATTTTTCTCATACCCCAAGTAGTTTATAATCTTTATCAGACAGACAAATATACTTTTTCCTATTGACAATGGGTTCATCGGCTATGTTAAAATTTCATTTCCTGTCATGCATCCTCATCGGTCTAACCGCCATCATTCCGGATGGAAGGCTCTTCTTCCTAAAATGAAAAGATAAGTCTAAATAACACAAGAAACAGAAGGAGACGTTTTTTTTTCTATATATTTGCCGGAAAACAAATGAAAAGTTCTTCGCCATACCCTTGCATCGCCGCAGAAGGCTTCCCCTCTCCGCTGCAAAACCGCGCCCGGTATGGCAAGGAAATATTTATAACCTATCATTATGGAATTGAAAGCAAAATACGAACAGCGCATTGAACAGGCTGAGGCAGAACTCCGCCAGGTAAAAAATAAGATTCTCCGCATCAGCACGCTGAGGGTCTTGTTATTTGCAGCAGGGATTATAGGAACAATCTACTTCTATCAGGCAGGGACACCCACTATATGTCTAACCATAGCGGTCACTTTCGTTCCTTTTCTGGCATTGGTGAAGTATCACAACCGGTTGTTTTTCCGCAAAGACTGGCTGGAAACCTGCATACGGGTGAATAGTGACGAGCTTTCCGCACTGGCGGACAACTATGAGCCTTTTGAGGACGGAAAGGAATTCACAAACCCGGCCCACAGGTATTCTTTTGACCTGGACTTGTTCGGAAGGCACTCCTTGTTCCAGGCCTTGAACCGTACCTGCACTTCATTCGGAAAGGAAAAACTGGCAGAATGGTTGCAAAATCATCTGGAGATAAAGGAAGAGATAATCCAACGGCAGGAGGCGACAAAGGAACTGGCTGCTTATTCCGATTTCCGGGAAATATTCCGGATCACCGGCCTGCTCTACAAAGGGGCGACAAGCGACCGCAAAGAAATTAAAGAGTGGACGGAAGCACCTGCCTATTTCAGCAAGAAATGGTGGAGCCGCCCGTTATTGGGAATCGTTCCCGGAGTCAACATCGTACTGGCTATGCTGGGAGTGGCGGGGGTCATTCCGATGACATGGTTCGGACTGGCCTTCGGACTGTTCGTGATAGGTAGTTTCGGGCTGATAAAGCCTGTCAGCAACCTGCAAAGAGTGTATGACAAGAAATTACGTATCCTGTCTATCTACGCCGAACTGATCAGCCTGATAGAAAACCGGGAAATGAACGCTCCGCTACTCAGACACCTGAAAGCTGAATTCGGCATGAACGGGAAATCCACCACCCATATCTTGAAAGAGCTTTCACGGGAACTGGACAAACTGGACTTGCGCAACAACCAACTGCTATATGTCTTGCTGGAAGGTTCCATGTTCTGGCAACTCCGGCAGGTAATGCGCATTGAGCAATGGAGGCACAAATATGGAAAATATCTGCTCCACTGGCTGGACGTATTGGGTGACATTGATGCTCTTTGTTCTCTGGCGACATTTGCCGGCAACCATCCCGCATACACCTATCCGACCATTGCCGGCAAGCCTTTTGTATTCCTTGCAAAGGATATGGGACATCCCCTGATGCCTGCATGGCAATGTGTGACCAATGATGCCGATATCCCCTCAAGACCGTTCTTTGTCATCATCACAGGAGCCAACATGGCAGGAAAAAGTACTTATCTGCGTACAATCGGAGTGAATTATGTATTGGCATGTACCGGCTGCCCCGTATGCTGTTCCTCCCTTGAAATATATCCTGCCAAACTAGTGACAAGCTTGCGGACTTCCGATTCGTTGACAGACAACGAATCTTACTTCTTTGCCGAACTAAAACGATTGAAACAAATTATAGACCGCCTGAATAAGGGAGAGGAGTTGTTCATCATTCTGGATGAGATTTTAAAAGGAACCAACTCGATGGACAAGCAGAAAGGCTCATTCGCCCTGGTACGCCAACTGATGGAACTGAAGACGAATGGCATCATTGCCACACACGACCTGCTATTAGGGAAACTAATAGAATATTTCCCCAAAGAGATACGGAATTATTGCTTTGAAGCTGATATTACCAACGATGAACTGACTTTTTCATACAAACTCCGTGAAGGTATCGCACAAAATATGAATGCCTGCTTCCTGATGAAAAAGATGGGGCTAATCATCAACGACTAACCCCACCCGACAATTTATCACATTAACGTCTTAAGCAAATAAAGCAGACCTTCACAGGCACACCTTATTTCATAACATAAAGAGTCATAGAAAATCAAAATTCACTTGTTTCCAAGCAATGTACAAACGCACTTGCATCATCTCCCGTGAAATAAAACACAGAAGATGCAGGTTCGTATGTATAGGGGATGAAACGGAACAGCTGGGCCGCAACGAATTTCTTGTCCTGAGAAATCATATAGTCCATACGTACGTTTCCGTTTGTCTTTACTTTCACGTCATTCCTGGTTTCAAAACCTTTTTTCTCCAACGCGTCCGTCAAAGCCTGTAAATCGCATACATCAAAGAAGCAGGTCCCTTCTTTAACTACGCTGCCGGTAGGTGCATATACCCATTCCTTGCCTCGCCAGAAAAAGCGGAATACGGCCCACAAAAACAAAATGGTTCCACCGGCCATAAGCACCATGCTCATGGTGGATGAGGAATCCCCCATCTTTAAAGAGGTTGCAAATGCACCCGCACCTATCACACAAAGGATAGCGGATATGATAATAGAAGAAACACTAGTACGTTTTACGACATCAGGGTGTGTTGTTGAAAACAAGGTTGCTTCAGTAGAAACTGTATTACTCATAATAATTTAAATTTTATTCTTTACTAATTAAAAATACAATAATTCATACCAAGGTCACATCTCGCCAATCACCCGGCAAGACAGAACCATGAAAAACAAATTGGTAAAAGAATAAAAGCTAAATAAGAATGCGCCTCATACCAAAGATATAGTGCTCGCAAGCACTATCCCAGGGAAGGGAATGGGAAGAGGCATACACATGGGTATGACAGCTTGCAAGACTGGCCATCCGGGCGGCCATCTTACGCAACAAAATTTTGATAAATTGGGTAGTCTCTATGGAGGAAAAACGGTACATGCGCTCTGCAGAGGCACTGACACGATGTGCTAAAGTATGAGCGTCCCCAAACTCCATATCTGCTATTCCCTTATTGCTATCCAAGGGAATGACACGATCTTCATTGATGGAGTGCTGCGGAGTAGTATCCGTATGCTGTACAGTACATACCGTCATTGATGCAGCTGGAACTGCATCTACATATTCTGTTCCGGCAAAAGCCAAGGCAAACAGAAAAAATAATATGACTGTAACAAATCCTTTCATTGCTTACTGTTTGGTTTACAAAGATAACATAAATAGCGTTTTAGGTTTCATTTCATACAATAATTAACACATATCAAAGGTATTTTGTTTTAAGGGAGCTATGAAGGATTATCCCAAATTATGAAGGTTCGGTTCTCAATTCCTTCATGGTTTCTTCCTGAAAAGCAACAGGTTACCTATCTATGACGGTTTTGAAGGAATTATTCGATGTTTCTAATTCCGACTTTAAATTAAAAGCTGTTCTTGTTCTACATGCCTCGTCCGTATCAAAACTTTTGTAAACAGAACAAGTAATATGCATATGGACAGAAGCCTCACAGCTTGTTTTCTCATTACTGCCGGTCAGGGCATAAAATAAAAAAAGCCACAGCTTTTATAGCTATGGCTTTTATATATATGATGATTACAGATTATTCAGCTTTAGGGGCTTCCTCTGTAGTTTCAGCTGCCGGTGCTGCAGGAGCTTCTGTAGCGGCTGCACTCTTCTTAGAACGACGAGTACGAGTTGCTTTCTTAGCAGTTGCAGTCTTAGCCATGTTTTCATCGTAATCTACCAATTCGATAAAGCACATTTCAGCATTATCACCCAAACGATGACCTGTTTTGATGATACGAGTATAACCACCCGGACGATCTGCTACTTTTACAGAGATTTCTTTGAACAACTCCGTTACAGCAAACTTATCTTGCAAGTTGCTAAATACAACACGACGTGAATTAGTTGTGTCGTCTTTAGATTTTGTAATTAAAGGCTCAACGAATTTCTTCAAAGCTTTAGCCTTTGCAACAGTCGTAGTGATTCTTTTGTGCTTGATCAAAGAACAAGCCATGTTAGATAACATAGCACTTCTATGAGAAGCAGTACGACCTAAATGATTGAATTTCTTATTATGTCTCATTTTTTATTCTTTATCTAATTTATATTTAGAGATATCGGTTCCAAACGACAGATTCAGACCCTCGAGCAAATCATCAAGCTCCGTGAGCGATTTCTTACCGAAGTTTCTGAACTTCAACAGATCTGTCTTGTTGAACTGTACCAAGTCACCCAATGTTTCCACATCGGCAGCTTTCAAGCAGTTCAAGGCACGAACTGAGAGGTCCATATCAACAAGCTTAGTCTTAAGCAGCTGGCGCATGTGCAATACTTCTTCATCAAATTCTTCATTGCCGTCCACATCGGATGTTTCAAGAGTAATCTTTTCATCAGAGAACAACATGAAATGATAAATCAATATTTTAGCGGCTTCTTTCAAAGCTTCCTTCGGGTGAATGGAACCATCGGTAGTAATTTCCAATACCAGCTTTTCGTAGTCAGTCTTCTGTTCAACACGGAAGTTTTCCACCTGATATTTTACATTACGTATCGGTGTGTAAATAGAATCGATAGGAATTACATTAACATCGGTACAATATTCGCGGTTTTCGTCGGCCGGAACATACCCTCTACCTTTATTAATGGTAATGTCCATCTGCATTGTTGCTTTTGAATCTAAATGGCAAATAACCAATTCAGGATTTAACACTTCAAATCCAGTCAAATACTTACTTATATCACCTGCCTTAAATTCACTAGAATTCTCAACGGTAATGCTTACCTTTTCATTTTCGAACTCTTCTACTACTTGCTTAAATCTGACTTGCTTCAGATTTAAGATAATGTTGGTCACGTCTTCTTTAACACCGGGTACAGATGCGAACTCATGTTCTACACCTTCGATCTTAATCGTGTTGATTGCAAATCCTTCCAATGAAGAAAGAAGAATACGGCGTAAAGCATTACCTACGGTAATACCGAAACCGGGTTCGAGTGGACGGAACTCAAATTTTCCAAATCTGGAGTCCGCTTCCAACATTAATACTTTATCAGGTTTTTGAAATGCTAATATCGCCATGAAATTAATTATTATTTAGAGTACAATTCAACGATCAAGTGTTCTTTAATGTTTTCAGGAATGTCTGCTCTTTCAGGTATATGTAACAACTTACCTACCTTAGAACTTTCATCCCACTCCAACCAAGGATATTTGCTGTGATTGAATCCTGCAAGTGAATTAGCAATCACTTCCAAAGATTTAGATCTTTCGCGTACACCCACAATCTGACCGGGTTTTACAGAGAATGAAGGAATATTAACTACCTTTCCATCTACTGTAATATGCTTGTGACTTACTAACTGACGGGCAGCAGCACGAGTCGGAGCAATACCCAAACGGAACACCACGTTGTCAAGACGAGCCTCTAAACTCTGCAACAAGATTTCACCGGTAATACCGTTAGCACTTGCAGCCTTTTCAAACAGGTTACGGAATTGTTTTTCCAATACACCGTAAGTATATTTAGCTTTTTGTTTTTCTGCCAACATGACACCATACTCAGAAGTCTTTCTTCTTCTGTTGTTACCATGTTGTCCGGGAGGATAATTCTTCTTAGATAAAACTTTATCTGCTCCAAAGATTCCTTCACCGAATTTACGGGCAATTCTTGATTTTGGTCCAGTATATCTAGCCATTTCTTTTTCTAATTTAATTGTTACTAATGAACTTAATTTGTTGCAGCCGCGATTACAGAAAGGAAGTGCAATCCATTATTAACAAAATCAAGTTACATATAAAAATAGGTTATCTATTAAACTCTTCTTCTTTTCGGAGGACGACAACCGTTGTGCGGAAGCGGAGTTACATCAATAATTTCAGTAACCTCGATACCAGCTCCGTGAACAGTTCTGATAGCAGACTCACGTCCGTTTCCAGGACCCTTTACATAAGCTTTCACCTTTCTCAGGCCAAGATCAAACGCTACCTTAGCGCAATCTTGTGCAGCCATCTGTGCTGCATAAGGAGTGTTCTTCTTAGAACCTCTAAATCCCATCT
>OGXM01000212.1_pt1 | contig 38322 bp, 28 predicted proteins | sample 1576271 | NCBI WGS metagenome assembly OGXM01 (sample SAMEA3541579, study PRJEB24748) | human gut metagenome | biome: human gut; feature: human-associated habitat; material: faeces | place: China | collected 2012 | reverse complement strand
ATCACCGGTGACTTAAAGGCGGCTATGAAGGACAAAGATCTGTTGGTCCTGTCCGTGCCATCTGTCTACGTGAGACAGACAGCAGCAAAAATGAAACCATGGTTAAAACCAGGTCAGATCGTTACAAATGTAGCAAAGGGAATTGAAGAGGCAACTTTAAAAACTCTTTCAGAGGTCATTGAAGAAGAACTTCCAGAAGCAGAGGTAACCGTCCTTTCCGGACCGAGCCATGCAGAAGAAGTGAGCAGAGGTCTTCCTACCACCTGTGTAGCAGGCGCTCACAGCAAGGCAGCAGCAGAATATGTGCAGAGTTTATTTATGAGTCCTGTATTAAGTGTATACACGAGTCCGGATATGTTAGGCATTGAGCTGGGCGGAGCATTAAAGAATGTCATTGCCCTGGCGGCAGGCACGGCAGATGGTTATTCGTCGGCAACGGTCAGACCCGCAAAAGCCCAAGCACTTCCAGCGCTAAGTGATAAAAATGCACATTTTCCCTATTGACTTTTCAACTCTAATCCGTTAGAATAATACTAACAGATTAGAATGAAAGGCCGATAGAATGAGTACACCAAAAGTTTTTGAAAGCGAATACCGTTTTTGCCTGATCCTTTGGGATCATGAACCCATCAAGAGCAGAGATTTAGCTCAACTTTGTGAAGAGCAACTAGGCTGGAAGGTTACTACCACTTACACGGTAATAAAGCGTTTGTCGGAGCGTGGCGTGATAAAGAATGAGAATACGATCGTTTCTTCGCTGGTATCCAAGGAGCAGATACAGACAGCTGAAATTGAAGAATTGGTCGAGAAGAAATTTGCCGGTTCGATTCCAGCTTTTTTGACCGCATTTACCAAAAGCCAACAGCTCACGGCAGATGAAATTCAGGAGATGCAGCAGATGATTGACCGCTTTCGGAAGGAGCATCCGGATGACTGAATTGTTTATGAAGCTGCTTAATATGAGCATCAATGCCGGATGGCTTGTTCTGGCTGTTCTTCTTGTTCGCATCATGTTCCACAAAGCTCCAAAATGGCTGTTCCCCTTATTGTGGAGCTTTGTTTGGATCCGGCTTCTCATGCCAAACGCATTGGAAAGTCGCTTGAGTGTCATTCCTGATATAAGTGGCTTTTCGGCATCCGAGCAGGGCCTGCTTTCTGCTAAAGGTTTCACTGCTCCTGTTCCTTATGTTGGAATCGTCTGGTGTACTGGTATGGCAGCAATGCTTCTGTTTGAAGCATTAAGCTATGTACATCTCCGCAGCAAAGTAAAAACTGCTGTCCGGCTCTCGTCAAACGTGTATCAAAGCGAGCATGTGAATGCTCCATTTATTCTTGGCCTGTTTGCGCCGCGCATCTATATTCCGTTCCATATAAAGAGCAAGGAATTGGATAGCATAATTGCACATGAACGTGCGCATATAAAACGCCGCGATCATTGGCTAAAGCCCATTGCGTTCTTAATTCTTTCTCTTTATTGGTTCAATCCTTTGATTTGGATTGCGTATTATTTCCTTTGTAAAGATATTGAGTTGGCATGTGACGAATACGCTATCAAGGATATGAGTGATTCTCAGCGCGCTGCGTATTCGCAGACGTTGCTCTCCTGCGCTGCAAACCAGCGTATTTTTGCGGCCTGCCCGCTGGCCTTCGGCAGTAAGAATGTGAAAACACGAATCCGTGCTGTACTTTCTTATCGAAAGCCTCATACTTGGATCATAACCGTGACCGCGATACTTGTTTTGGCAGTTGTCGCCTGCTTTATGACAAACCCGAGACAACCAAAAGAAAGTACTGCTCAGGGTAGCAACTATATTGATCTAAATCAGCCTCCAACATTGGACGTGATTCAAAATGGACAAACTATTTCGGATAGAAGTAGTAGCGAAGATCGGCAACGTGAAGTAGAGCTTGAGAGCGCTTTGTTGGGAGAAGCGATAAAGAAGCAAGAGTCTCTTACTCAAATTCAAACAACTGATTTTTACAGATGAAAAGTCCTACGTTATCTATAGGATTGACGTTAATTTAACTGTCGATGTGGTTACATGGAAGGAGGGAAAATTCATGAAAATCATTTGAGGAAGCACATGGCCTGTCTGTTCAACGGATTCTGGCTCATGTGCTGAACCAAGAAGACATCAGACAAAAATCAGTTAAAAAGGAGCGTTGTTTATGCAAAAGATCAAGTCACTGGCCGCAGTTTTTCTGGCCCTTTTTATCCTCGCAGCGATTCCGACACAGGCTCTCGCCGCCGAAGCTCATGTTGATGCTATCACTGCACATACTCATCAATGGTATTTTGACCATTATGACACTACGTATATCCCAAGTGACGATGAAACTCACTTAAAGACGCTCTATCCTGTGTATAAATGCTCCGTTTCTGGTTGTAGTGCTTTCGACATCAGGGATGGTTATGAATCAACGCCGTCCCATACAATGACCAGTTACTCGTATACGGGGAGCAATTATCATGCGGGTAATTATCATTATATCCGCTATGAACGGCATTGCGTCCAGTGTGGACATTCCACTGGCTATTGGGATCATTACAGCTGCCCCGGTAATGGGCATTGCATCCTGCCCCAGTCTGTTTTCCCGGTTTTGACAGATAAGTAAGTGACAGCTGAGCAGCGGCATGGGTGAATATTTCTCCCATGCCGCTGCTTGCATTATTGGAGTGCAGTTAAATGATTGTTTTCTTTTACGAAAAGGTGCGCTTAAAGCGCGGCGCTTGGCAGACGGTGAGTATTGTATTGCTGATAGCTTTCCTTTGTGCATTTTTTACTCTCTTTGATGGCTTCATTTGCCAGAAAGAACAGGATATGGAGAGCGCCTACGCAGTGATTCCCGTAACTGTCGTCGTATCCAATCTTACCGGCACGAAAACCGATGACCTGAAAATTACAGACTATATTATCAACTACTTTCTCTCTGACAAATATGCTTATGGCGGGGAGCTTCAGGAAAAAGCATTTTCCGCCTATGTGAAGGATGTTTGCCTGAAAGCATCTGTCTATTACAGCCAAGGGACGGGTTTTTCGAGTCGGCAAAAGCTGATTGGCATTACTTCTGTTGATGCCGCATCGGAATTGGCACCCGTTTCAGGAAATTCGATTACTTATTTTGAAGGATACGACGAATCAATTTTTACCTCAAATAAAGCAGCGTGTCTTGTTTCGACCGCAGCGGCAGAAGAACTGTCGCAAGATACTGATAATAATGGTAATGTCATATTGACGGTTCAGATGTCGCCTGCTGCGACCGGTGAAGCGGCCACACAGATTTCGCTCGAAATTGCTGGGACGTATTCGTCGGAATCTCAAACGATCTATTGTCCATTCAGCTGCGTTGCCGCAGTACAAACAGAGCTGGATGGGAAGATTACGGGGGATAGCTTGAGCGCCACAGTGCGCGATAATCATGAGCTGGACGAATTCCGGAAAATACTGATGCGTCACTTCGCAAATGTGGACCCATCCGGGCATCAAGAAGAAATCAATAATTCTCCAGCTCTCCGATATCAGCAATTTGCCATAACAGTTCATGACGAAACACTCCGCGAAACTCTGAATGCTTTGAATCGAAATTTGCAAACACTGTATCGACTAAAACCAATTTTTGCCTGCACAGAGGTCATGATTGGCACCGCCGCAGGTTTTTTCTATATTCATATCCGAAGGCGGGAATTTGCCATTGCACGATCTCTTGGTACAAAACGCATTGAAACGGTCATTATGGTATTCGTCGAGATATGTCTGATGTTTTTGGTTGGCGCAGCTATTGGAACAATTCTCATTCTGTTTGTCCAAGAGACTGCCACCCAATATGTCATGGCCGCAGCACTCTTTTTTGCTATGAATGTCGGGGCAATTACAGCTTGCTTGATGGCAACTGGAAAAAGCGGAATCCGATTACTACGGGAGGTTGAGTAGCATGTCCGTATTATCTGTGCAAAGTGTTTCTTATTCATACAAAACAAAATACCAAACTGTTCAGGCTGTAAAAGACGTCTCGTGTGATTTGAGTGCTGGAACTCTTTATGCGTTAGTCGGCAAAAGTGGAAGTGGGAAGACAACACTGCTTTCATTACTGGCAGGACTGGATACGCCGCAGAGCGGAGACATAATGGTCAACGGCCAGAGTTTGCGGGAAATAGACGTGGATATCTACCGCCGCAAGCAGGCGTCTGTGATTTACCAAAGCTATAATTTGTTTCCACTTATGACTGTTTGTGAAAACGTCATGTACCCCTTAAAGCTGCTGAGGCATTCCGATGCCGATGCAAAAAAAGAGGCACAGATTGCTCTTGAAAAAGTCGGTCTGGGCGAAAGTTATTGGAAGCGACTCCCTGCCATGCTGTCAGGCGGCGAACAGCAACGAGTCGCAATTGCTAGAACATTAGCTGTTCATGCGCAAATCGTTCTTGCAGATGAACCTACGGGAAATCTGGACACAGAAAACAGCTCACAAATTATTCAACTGCTTTCTAAACTGGCGCATGAGGAAACCTGTTGCGTGGTAGTTGTCACACATGATTTGGAGGTTGCCAAAGCGGCGGATGTCGTATTCCGTATGGACAGCGGCAGAATCAAGGAGGACGCTGTATGACACCTTTGAAACAGCTTTTTCGTCAACCAGTTCGCTTGCTTGCAATTATCCTGCTGGTGGGAATGGCTTCCGCTTTTATCTGTCTGAGCGCAGGCGTATTTTCATCTGCAAAGGCAACGCTTGCGCAAATTGAAGAACGCTATGTGACAATTGGCATCCCCACAACGGAGACAGAGGGTGTGACAACAGAGTACAACGGGCTGACGCTCCATCATGAAGAAAGTATAATTAGTCAAGATATGTGGGCATATATGGATCAGCTTGCTGCTGATGGAAGGATCATAAAAGGCGCGTACCAACAAAAATATATCAGTGCATATTGCCCCTCTATTCAGACCGTTACCAGCGGAAATGAAGATGGCACATATGCCCCCAGCCTTGATACGCCATATGGTCGAGCGATTTTGGTAGTTCGTATCACGTCAGTAGATGAGATAAATCTGCCTGAGTTTGCTGAAATTGCGTCCGTATCTGTTACCGCTTCGATTGAAAACGTGATTAAACTTCATCAAGACTATGCTGTTCGCAGCACGCTATACCTTACTATAGGGTGTAACTCTCGGGAAGAATTGGACGCACTTGACATTCAGGTTGGGCGACGCTACTTGGTTTATGGATCGGAATATATAGACCGAGACCTAGAACTGCGCACGACATTAGCAGAATCGCACCGGTGTTCTGTAGAAGATATTGATTTGTCTCGTATATCATATGACTTGACGGCAGATGAAAAGAAAACCGCTTCACAAGATTTCATACCAGTAGCAAAATACTCTTCTGGTGAAAAAACGTCTATTTTGGGACAGAACATGGTTGACGCAATAGATTCCTGTGCAATGACTGTTACACACTGGCACGGACTGTACCCAGAAACACAGCCAGACTATGCAATTGACGGTTCTGAAACGGGTGTACTGCTAAACGACCAATACCTTGATGTATACATGACCCCGTTGGAAACTGGTCTGGATGTCTTTCTAAGCTCAAATGCGGGAATTGAATGGCGGAGCGCAGCCCAAGAATTGGATACGCAATATCATACTGTCAGTGTGATTGGTACAGATCTTCTGGAAAGCATGTATTGTTTCCATCAAAAGGACTCTTTCGTAACAGAAGGACGGAGTTTTGGGGCGGACGATTACAAAAATGGCTCTAATGTCTGCCTGATTTCTGAAACAACTGCCATTGCAAGCGGACTTGGTACAGGAGACTGCATTGATTTGTCGTTCTACTGGGGTCCAAATCCTCTTGCCGATTTAACAGCTCCGGAATGGAAGGTGCAGCCACAGCTTTTTTTCCAAAAGATTGGGGTTTCAGGTGATACGAAAACGTATCAGATTATAGGAATTTACCGACAGTCGGACTTATGGGATACCGCAGACTATCGCTTCCTTCCGAATACCGTCTTTGTCCCTAACGCTTCTCTGCCAGAAAATTGCTATAGTAGTCGAAATGGCGTTTTCTTTACATACGTCTTGCAGAACGGGAAGGTATCTGCGCTCCAAGATGCGCTGGAATCACATGGATATCCGGCAAACATTCTGTTTTGCTTTGATAACGGGTACACCGAAATTGCTGAAACCTTGCATGGATTCTATAGCAGTGCGCAGCAGCTTCTTTTCGCTGCCTGCACAACAGCGGGCGCGGCTCTGTTCGTATTTCTTGCACTGTTTGTAAACCGTCAACGGCGGACGCTTGGACTGATGCTCTCGCTTGGTTCCGGCAAAAGGACCGCTGTGATGTTTAGCTGGGAGATAGCCGCAATACCTATCATCCTTGCGACAATAACTGGGATCATTGTTGGAATCCTTACAATGAATGCTACGACACTAAACCTGTTTTCCTCCGTTTCAGAAGTGCTTAATACAAGTTTGAGCGGTGCAGCCACGATTGGATATAACGATATGATAACGGAAGTCGTATCAATGCCAATTGCGGTTATTGCGGCAGGTATCCTGCAACTGATTGTTTATATTGTGGCGACTTACCTACATTTGCAGCGGTTGGCGCAACGATCCCCGCTTGAGTTAGTGCGGAAAGGCTAAGTTTCAGTATTGACAAGAAAAAGCAAACTTGATTGGTTATCAATTCCAATACTTCATTTAGAGAGCGCCCTGTCATGATTTTGTGCAGGGCGCTCTCTTATGAGGAAAATACCCTTGACAAATCTCTTCTCAGCGTGATATGCTGGAAAAATACTGCGAAAAGCAGGGATGGGAGGTTGTGGCAGTCTATCAGGACGATGGCTTCACAGGTCTTAATATGGAGCGTCCTGATTTACAGAGAATGTTGAGAGCCATTGAGCGCAGGCAAATCAACCTTGTCATCACGAAAGACCTCAGCCGACTGGGGCGTAACTATCTGCAAACCGGGCATTTGATTGAGGACTTTTTCCCAAGAAACGGTGTCCGCTATATCGCCATGAATGACGGTATCGACACCCTGCGGGATAACAACGATATTGCCCCGTTCAAGAATATCCTGAACGAGATGTACAGCAAGGATATTTCCAAGAAAGTCCATTCCTCTTATCTTCTGAAAGCGCAGAAAGGACAGTTTACCGGGTGTCTTGCCCCGTTTGGGTATCGGAAAGACCCGGAGGACAAAAACCATCTGCTCATTGACGAGGAAACCGCCCCGATTGTGCGGCTGATTTTCGGATATGCCCTAAACGGTCATGGTCCGAACTATATCCGCAGACGGCTGGAGGAAGAAAAAATCCCCTGCCCCACATGGTGGAACCGGGAACGGGGGCTTCGCAATACCCGCACCAAATGGGAAAAGAAAGACCCGGAAAACGGGCGGTATATGTGGGACTTCTCCGTTATCAAAGACCTTTTGATGAATCCCGTCTACACCGGGGCGATTGCTTCCCAGAAAAAAGACTACCGTTTCAAAATCGGCACGATTGGGGAAAAGAAGCCGGAGGACTGGATTGTGGTGGAGGGACAGCATGAACCGCTGATTGACCGCATGAGCTTTGACATTGTGCAGAACAAGCTGAAATCCCGCCAGCGTCCGGGGCAGACCAATGAAATCAGCCTGTTTGCCGGACTGATAAAATGCGGCGAGTGTGGGAAGTCGCTGACGATACGCTACACAAACGCAAAACATCCCCAGCAGATTTATTCCTGCAAGACCTACAATGCCTTTGGAAAGAACCACTGCACCCAGCACCGGATTGACTATGACACCCTTTACAGCCATGTGCTGCGGAAAATCCGGGAATGTGCCAGAGCTGCCCTGATGGACGGGGAAGCGGTTGCCGACCGCCTGACCAATACCTGTGAAGCCGAGCAGCGGGAACAGCGGGAAGCAATGGAACGCTCCCTTACAAGGGACGAGGAACGGATTGAGGTTCTGGACAAAATGGTCATGCGGCTTTATGAGGATATGATTGCAGGGCGTATCAGTGAGCAGAATTTCAACACCATGCTGGAAAAGACACAGACCGAGCAGACGGAGCTTAAAGCAAAAGTGTCCGAGGGCAGAAAGCGGCTGTCCGATGAAGTCCAGCTTGCCAATGACGCAAAACAATGGGTGGAAGCCATTCAGGAATACGCCAACATCACAGAGCTGGACGCAGCCACCCTCAACCGCTTAATCAAAGAAATCGTCGTGCATGAGCGCATTGACGAAGATAAAACAAGACACATTTCTATCGAAATTCATTTTAATCTCAAACCCATCCCGGAGGTGGAACAGGTCACTGCCTGACCTGTCCCGCCGGGACGGTTCTCTTAAAAACACCATATAGATTTTTTGTACGCCGCCGCCCGCCATCGAGCAGAGTTTTACACCTAATTGGGTATGAAACAGCTTATGGCTGGGGGCGGCGTGGCTCTGATCGGCATTACTCTGGTGCCGCTGCTGTCCGGCCTGTTCTCTGCATGACAACCGGCGCCCGCTTCCTTGGAGGTGGGCGCAATCCTATTTTCAAGGAAGGAGAAAACACTATGAAGCACTTTCGGAGCGTCGTATCGCTCCTGCTGGTATTCGTGCTGTGCTTTGGGATGATTCCTTACGCCTCGGCAGAAGAAGCTCCCACGCCAACCACAGCAGAAGCACCACAGCCCACCGAAGATACGACTGCCAAAGAATCGCCGCCTGCAACAGAAGCGCCAGAGACTACCGAAACTGTGGAGACAACAGAAGCAGCAACAGAAGTTGCAGAAGAAGCCACGGAGCCTGCCACTGAGGCTCCTACAGAAGAAACAGAGAATCCGTCAGATGATTTTCCTGTTGTACCAGAAGATGACCGCCTCTCGGAAGCCGAAACCTACGCTTCCACCCCAAAAAGCATTATGCTGTTCGACTTTGCAGACAACGGAGACTATACCACACGGCTGAAATATCAGGTTTCCTGTGCTTACAAACCAAATGGAAGCGGCACGACCCGGACGGCCTATATCAAGAACATGGGCTGGCATTTTGCGAGGTACGGCGGTGTTGCCCATGCGGATGAACCACTGTACTGCATTGAGCCTTGGCGGAACTACGGTGCCAGCACCAGTGGTAACTCCGTTGACCGGGATGTGACCCTCTACGGTGATGGCGGTACCAGCGGCAGCAATGTCTGGTATGCTATGCCTGCTGCACGGCGGGAAGCCATTGGTCTGATTCTGCTTTACAGCAATCAGATGTGGAACCACTCCATCAGCGTTACCACCACGAAAAAGGACAATAATCCCAATGTGCCGCTGAGAATCGCAGCCCAGTTCCTCATTTACGAGATCGTCTGCGGCCTGCGGAATCCCACCACATTTGAGAGTAATTCCACGAACGAGTGCGGCACCTCCGGCGATATTTTTTACAATGCCGGAGCTGCAAGTGTTCCGTATTTCGCTCCCAACTACAATGCGCTTGTGGATGCAATCCAGGCAGCAAAGAAGATTCCCAGCTTTACTTCCGCATCCAGCAGCAGCTCTCCTACCATCAGCCTGACGGGAGATGAAACCAGCGTCTACGACAGCAACGGCGTTCTGTCCAACTTCTCTTTCACAGACGGAAATGGAGCGGAGTTCTACAAGAGTGGCAGCACTCTGTACATCACGCAGACGGGAACGATTTCTTCCTCCACTGTGTATAGGGCTACCCGGTATCTGCCCTCCGCTGCCAGTTCCACCTATAACCTGTGGTATATGTCAGGTTCCAGTTATCAGACAACGGTATCCCTGGCCAGCGCTTCCAGCGGCAATCTCAACGCCTATTTCAAGCTGAAAGCCCCTGATCCGGGAGCAATCAGCCTGACCAAGACCACAGAGGACGGTCAGAATCTCTCCGGCTGGCGGTTTGGCGTGTATACCAATTCTGCCTGTACCAGCCTTGCGGCGGGGCCTTACACCACCAACAGTAGCGGCAAGATTTCCATTACCGGGCTGACCGCTGGCACTTACTATGTGAAGGAGCTGGGGCATACGGACAGCAGCACCAACGCTCTGTACACCTGTTCCAGCACGAACCCTCAGAAGGTCAGTGTCACCAGCGGCGGCACCACTTCGGTCAGCTTCTATAACAAGCTGAACACCGGCGCTATCAGCTTGACGAAAACCACAGAGGACGGCAAGAACCTGTCCGGCTGGCGGTTTGGAATCTACTCCAATTCTGCCTGCACCACCCTGGTTTCCGGGCCGCACAGTACAAACACCAGCGGCAAGATTTCCGTCACCGGTCTTACCCCCGGCACTTACTATGTGAAGGAAATCGGGCACACAGACAGCGCCATCAATGCTCTGTACTACTGTTCCAGCACCAATCCGCAGTCCGTAACTGTAACCGCAGGTGCCACGGCAACGGTCAGTTTCACGAACAAGCTGAATACTGGCAGCGTAAAGCTGATCAAAGCTACGAACACGGGTGCAAACCTGAGTGGCTGGCAGATTGGGCTGTATACGGATGCTGACTGCACCAACGCTGTGTCTGGCTCTCCCTTTACCACCGGGGCAGACGGTACGGTAACGGCTGCGGGCTTACAAAAGGGAACCTATTATGCGAAAGAGATTCCCACGGACGATCCCTATTGGGAATTTGACACCGCTGTGAAGTCTGTAACAGTTGCTGTTGGAAAGACCGCAGAAGTCACCTTCATCAACACCCATTACGGACGCATCGAAATCCGCAAGACCACCAACACCGGCAATCAGCTTGGCGGCTGGACATTTCGGGTGAGAGATTCCGAGGGCAATTCCTACGGAGACTTCACCACCGATGACAATGGCTATGCCTGCACCCAGAATCTTCCGTTAGGTCGGTACACGGTTGTCGAGCTGCCCACGGAGGATAATTATTGGCTCACAGAACTGGGTTTCCACGATGTGACCGTAAGAGCCGGCGAAACCACCGTGGACACCTGGCTTAACAAGGAGCAGGGCTTGGCCTGGTTCTACAAAAAGACCAACACCGGACAGTCCGTGGAGGGCTGGCACATCACGGTATATTCGGATGAAGCCTGCGCCCAGAAGGTCGGCACCCTTATCACCAATGCAGACGGCAAGGCTGGTTACTACCTTGACCCCGGCACCTACTGGGCGAAGGAAACCGGCGACGAACACGGGCGCTTTGAGGACGAATACTGGATGGTGGATGAAACCGTCCAGAAGTTTGAAATCAAGCCCCATGAGGATGTTTCCATCACCTTCACCAATGTCCAGTACGGCAAGCTTAAAATCACCAAGACTGTGGAGGGCGGCGGCTCTGTGGAGGGCTGGCAGTTCAAGATCACGGACGCCGAAGGTACGGTGCTGGACGGCGCCCCCTTTGCCACCGACGAGGACGGCATCATTCTGACCGGGAATCTGCTGCCGGGTCAGTATACGGTGGAAGAACTGCTGCCGGAGGACAGCCTGTATGCGTGCAAGGGCGATAACCCCCAGACTGTCACCATCACTCAGGGTGAAGTTGCCGAGGTAGCCTTTGTCAATGCGCTGCGCACCGGCAAGGTTACTGTGGAGAAGATCGACATTACCGGCAGTCCTCTGGCAGGGGCAACCTTCCGTCTGGAATGGAGCGCGGAGGGTTCCCTGTGGTATCCCGTGACCTACTCCGAAAGCATCGTCCGGGGTGGCTGCTCCAATCCCGATGTTGTGGATGGGTGCCTGACCACCGGGGCAGACGGTATTCTGGAGTGGGACAGCCTCTATCCCGGCTTGCAGTACCGCCTGACGGAAACCAAAGCCCCGGATGGGTATAAGCTGCTGGAAAAAGCCGCCTATGAGGGGGAACTGCTTTCTGACGATCTTGCCATCATAGTTCGCGTTACCAACGCCCGCACCTTCACAATGCCCGACACAGGAGTTAATACCGGTATGATTTTCCGTATCCTGAGTATGCTCTCTGGCACCATATGTCTTGCAATGTTGATTTACAGCAAGAAAAGGCTGGTGTAATCCATGAATACCGCTTTCCACGCCAGGGATCAGCCCTGGCTTTTTGTTTCCACACCTTCCGTAAGCGAAATTATGTAAATCTTCTTATCAATCTAACTATGAAAGGAAAATGCAAAATGAAAAACTTTACCAAAGTTCTCTCCCTGCTGCTGCCTCTGACCATGCTGCTTTGCTTCCCCGTCGCTGTCTCCGCTGCCGAATTGGAGGACGCTCCCATTGATGAATCCAGAACCGGCTCGTTGACCATCTACAAGTACGATCTGACCAATGCCGAAAAGGACGGCGTTTGGGATTCCTCCTATGTGTCCACCGGCGTGTTCGATCAGACCGGCGTGAACGATGTTCTGGGCGGCGGCAGCTCCACGCTGGGCAACGGTGAAACCGGCTACGGCTACGCCATCAAGGGCGTGGAGTTCAGTTACCTCAAGGTTGCGGATACTGTCCAGTTCTCCGAGTCCGAAAATGACAGCCGCACCGACAGCCATGTGGAAGTGCTGTATGCCATTGATAAGACCAAAGGTGCGGACTTCCTGAAAGCCCTGAATCTGACTGACGGCAAGGACAGATACACCAACGCCGACACTCTGGATTCCACCAAGTATTTCTACCAGTCCGATGTGCTGATCGACGCTCTGGCTGCGGCTCTGGAATCCAATTCCACTGTGGTCAAGAACGCTCTGGAAGCCTACATTGCTGTGGGCGGCGGCGCTGCCATGCCCCTGACCGATGCCTACGGCAAGACCAAGGCAGAAAACCTGAATCTGGGCCTGTATGAGCAGCAGGCAAAGGGCAACAACGGCATTGTGAAAACCAAGTATCTCACCTTTGGCATTGATGCCGACAACATCCGCTCTGCCAACCGCAAAAGGAATATCGAAGTGCGGTTCCGTGTTACGCAGGATGAGCTGGAGATGATCCATAAGAAAATGGCACAGTACGGAACCACAAACCTGTCGGCATTTCTCCGAAAAATGTCCATTGACGGCTATGTTGTCAAGCTGGAACTGCCGGAGCTGAAAGAGATGGTATCCCTGCTCCGGTATTCCAGTAATAACCTCAACCAGCTCACAAAACGCGTCCATGAAACCAGCAGAATCTATGATGCTGACCTGGAAGATATCCGGAAAAGCCACGAACGGCTGTGGGACGCGGCACGGGATATTCTCTCGGCCCTCGCAAAACTGAACTGACCCGCCGCATCCTTGCGTGAATTACGCAGATACCGTATAATGACAGTACAAAGAAAAGGAGGCAGCGCACATGAAACTGATCTTCAAAATCCTCACCGCCCCTGTGGTTTTGGTCATTGACCTTTTCACACTGATCTGCATTGGTGTAATCTCATTTTCGGGAATGCTGCTCCGGCTGGTCAGCGGAATCATTGCCATCCTCGGCGTAGCGGTGCTGGCAACTTACTCCCCGAAGAACGGTTTGATTCTTCTGACCATTGCGTTCCTGTTCAGTCCTATGGGCATCCCTATGCTTGCGGTTTGGGTGTTGGGTAGGCTCCAGAATATTTCCTGTCTGCTGAAAGGAATCTAAAATGAAGCTCCGGTGTCGTAATGGCACCGGAGTATCTTTCTCTATGAATAACAATTCTGTTGCTCGCTGTTTCCATCTGTGCTATAGTGATTGCAATGTCACTTGGTGCAGGAAAAATCTATGCAGGAAGCGGGATACGATGAAAAAGAATGGTCACTATTGTAAGGTGTGCGGCAGATATAGAGCAAACGAGAAATTCACCGGCAAGGGTCATGCCACGCATATCTGCAAAGACTGCGCCAAACTACCGCCAGAAGTAAAAGCGGAACAGGAAACCTTGAATCGCCTGTCCAACCTCCCCTGGTACTTATCGAAAGCACAAAAGGATTGGCTGAAAAACAGAACGAAGGATCGTCGCCCAGAAATCAAGGCGCTTGCTCAGGAGCAATACGATATGCGGTTTGGGCGCAGGCATCAGGAAATGCAGCTTGACGATATGGACGAGTTCGATGAAGATGAATTTGAAGAAATGGAATAGTGTTACAGCGGTCTGCTTAAAGCAGGCCGTTTCTTTTTGTGGGAGGTGTATTCTATGGCAACCACAAGGCTGATGCCTCTGCACATCGGCAAGGGACGGACTGTTGGAACCGCCATCGAAGCCATTATCGATTATGTAGAGAATCCCGAAAAGACAGACAACGGCAACCTGATTACAAGCTGGCAATGTGACAGCCGTGTTGCCGACAGGGAGTTCCTGCTTTCCAAGCAGCAATATATCAGAAACACCGGGCGAGTGCGGGGTGCGGATGATGTGATTGCTTACCACCTTCGCCAGTCCTTCCGTCCCGGTGAGATCACGCCGGAGGAGGCAAATCGTTTGGGCTGCGAGCTGGCACGTCGGTTCACAAAAGGCAATCACGCCTACATCGTCTGTACGCACATCGACAAAGCCCACATTCACAATCATGTGATTTGGAACTCCACCGCCCTCGATGAGCAAAGCAAATTCCGTAACTTTTGGGGCAGCACCAAGGCTGTACGCCGCCTCAACGATACGATCTGTGTTGAGAACGGTTACTCTATCGTCGAGAATCCTAAGGGCAAAAGCAAGACCTACGACAAGTGGCTGGGCGATCAGAAGAAGCCCTCCCACCGGGAGCGTATCTGCTATGCCATTGACGACGCCCTTGAACAGAAACCTCAGAGTTTTGAGAAGCTGCTGGAGCTGCTGCAACGCTCCGGGTATCAGGTCAAGGGCGGCAAGGTTCCCGCCCTGCTGGGGGAAGGACAGAAGCGATTCATCCGCATGGACACGCTGGGCGCAGGCTACATCCCGGATGATCTTCGCGCCATCATTGCCGGAACCAAGGAGCATACCCCGAAAAAGAAACGGGTCATAGATGCTCCCGCAAAACCCAGTGGCAGTTTGCTGATTGATATTCAGGCAAAGCTGCAAGAAGGAAAGGGTGCCGGTTACGCACGGTGGGCAAAGAACTTCAATCTGAAACAGCTTTCCCAAACGCTGATCTATCTGGAGGAAAACAATCTTCTGGACAGATGCGTCTTGGAAGAAAGGACTGCCGCCGTCACAGCGCAGTACCACACCCTGTCCACCAAGATGAAGTCAGCCGAGCAGCGCATGGCGGAAATCAAAGTGTTGCAGCAGCACATCATCAACTACGCCAAGACCCGCAACACCTATGTTGCCTACCGCAAGGCTGGCTACTCCAAGAAGTTCCTTGCGGAGCATGAGCCTGAGATCATACTTCATAAGGCGGCAAAGCAGTTCTTTGATGAACAGGGCTTGAAAAAGCTGCCCACCGTCAAGAGCCTGCAAACAGAATACGCCCAGCTCCTATCTGAGAAGAAAGCCATGTACGCAGATTACCAGAAAGCCAGGGAGGATATGCGATCTCTGCAAACTGCCAAAGCAAATGTAGATCGGATTCTTGGGGACGATTCTCTCACCGCTGAGAGAGAAACAGAAAAGTATGGGCGTTGATACCCATTTAGCGATTTGCAAAATCGCGTAGCCGCTGGAACTTTCCAGCGTTTCCAGAACACACTTTCAGTGTTCTGCGGGGATTGGGGCAGAGCCTCAACAAGCAGAAACCCCTCACTTCCACTTCCGTGGAAACGAGGGGTTTCGCATATGGCGCGCCATAGGCATTGCTTGCCGCTATTATACCAAATTGGGTATACCAGCCAACCAAAACAAGCACCTGCTGGCATTCTTTACACGTATATTCTTCAGGGAAGAATTACCTTTGGGCACGTCTTGTCTGCCGCAGCCATTGAAAGATGCCTACTTGGAAGCCATTCTTCACCACCGGTGTGCCGTCGCAGTCTGTCTTGCAGGCATTATTGTATACCGGTACCCATGCAAAATGGGGAATGTAACGGTAAGGGGTTCCGTCAGGATTTCGGAACAATCCGGAGGCATCTTCGATTTGATCCAGATAGGTAAAATGTACTTCTTTGGCCCCAGCTTCTTTCAGTCTGTGGTACAGCGGAACTACTGTCTTATCCGGGTCTACCACAAAGTCGCCCCGGCAATGGACAAACCAGGTGGGAACTTGCTTCATGGCCTCAATTTCCTCTTCCGTAACCAGCTCCGTCAGAACGGCTTCGCACACCGGTACGGCAGCTGCGTAAAAATCCGGGTATGTCATGCTCTGCTTGACAGCCATGAAACCGCCATTGGAGTTTCCTGCAATAAAGATCTGATCTGGGTCAATGGCTTCGCTATGCTCCCGCAGGAAGGTGTCCACGGCGGTCTTTACCGTCTCCACATAAATGGAGTCATTGCTTTGCATCAGCGGAGAGCCCTTCCCATCGTCCATCCAAAGGGTAGGACACTGAGGCACCAGAACCCAGGCACCGCCCAGGGCAGCTTGGCCCTCGTAAGAAGAAAAGCCTGTAACCTTGTTGCCCATTACAGGATAATGGGGATCGGTTCCTCCACCACCCGCGCCGTGCAGCCAAACCAGCAGAGGCTTTTTCTCCGAGACTGCCTGTTTAGGCGCATACCAGCCGTAGCGCAGCGGATGCGTTTCGTCTGTTTCCTCCCGGAACTGCCAGCCCTCCAATTCGGGGCACAGGGTGTGGCGGCAGGTGTCAAATACCATACCCATAGCGCCGGGAGCGCCGGGAATGGGGGCGATTTGGGTAACTACAATGTCCATCTTCACAAAATCATTCTGATACTGATTACTCTGGGCACCCAGCGCGCTCAGATGTACCAGAGGGCCGTATTCCATTTCCAGCGCCACATGATCGCTGCGATCCATGGGCCGCCCCTGGTCGTCACAGGGACTGACTGACCGGATTTTCCAATACCCCTGAGACAGCCCGTCCTGGGCATCCTTCAGGGCTTCCGGCGAAAAATTTCTTCGCGCCAAGTGAATTGCTTCTCCAGTTGTTCGGTTGCTTCGCTTAACAAATACACTGAAGGTTTCCGGCGTGACAGTACCTGCGGCAACAATCTCCGGCAGGTGTAGAATCAGCTGCGAGACAAAGGCACCTGCGTCCGTCAAAGCAACTTTTCGGCTATATGACAGCATACGTTTTTCCTCCTATAAAATGATTTGATTTCTTTAGCGGTATTGCCGTCTGGCTGCCAACTCGGCTTGGGCGATCTGGTGCAGACGCGGCAGTACGTAGCCTAGCAGGGTTCGGAAGGAATCACAGTAGTAATTGTGGGCGCCGGTATCGTCTGTGTACCAGTCATTTTTGCAGCCGCCGTTACAGATTTGCTGGTACGGACAATCGCCGCATTCTGACGGCTTGACACAGCCCCAGTCCAGAAAAGCGGCGGCTTTTTCACTGGTGAGCATCTGGGAAACAGGCATTTCAGTGATGCTCCCGATTTTCCAGTGGTCCAGCGCAAAAAAGTCGCAGGGATAGGTGGAACCGTCTCCTTCCACAACAAGATAAGCCCCGCATTTTCCACAGGTAGCACAGGTGCTGGCTCCGTCTCCCAGCAGAATGTGAATATAGTCTTCAAACAGGCGGATACTGTAATAGTTTCCGGCAGCCCAATCCTGATACCACAGATCAAAGAGCCGGCATAGAAACTTCCCGTAGGTGTCCGGACTCAGGGACCAAGGTTCCTTCCCCCGGGGATGGCCAATGGGATCCATACAGGCAATGAACTGCAAATACCTGAATCCCAGATTTTTGAGACTTCCGTAGGCTTTTTCCGGGTGCATGGCGCACAGTCCAGTGACAACGCATAGGGCGTTGTAATCTACCTGGTATTGATCCAGAAGTTTTTTTGCTGCCAGGACCCGCTTCCATGTGCCATTTCCCTGCGGGTCTACCCGGTGGGTCTCGTGGTTTTCCCGAAAACCATCCAGGGAGAGGCCCACCAGGAAGCCCTCCTCCTTGAGGAACTTGGCCCATTCTTCGTTTAACAGTGTGCCGTTGGTCTGGATGGCAAAGCTCACCTGAACCTTAGGCGGACGGATTTGCCGCACCATCTCCGTAAAGTGCTGGAAATAGGGAAGTCCGGCTACCGTAGGCTCTCCACCCTGAAAGGCAAAACTCACGGATCCGTCGGAGTCAACCGCTTCAAATACCTGACGGATCAGCTTATCCGCCAGTTCCTCCTTCATAACACCCATACTGTGCTGCAAGCGGTTCTGAGCCTCGTCTTCGTAGAAGCAGTATCTGCATTGAAGATTGCACAGACTGGACGCGGGTTTGATGAGCAAATTCACATATTTCACAGGAAAGCCTCCTTCGGGCGAACTATAAAGATTATACAATTCTTCCACTGAGTTCGCAAGACCCTTTCCCCGGAAGGCTGATCCTCCCGAAAAAGCCTTCGAAGACCTTTCGGGAAATATCCTACCGATTTTACCCAATATCGATCCATAATGGACTTCGGCGGAATTGCCATGAGCAAACTTCCGCCAGGAGCAGTTTCCAGCATGCAGATATGCAGTTGCCCTGGGCTTCAAGGACTGTTCATCCTTTCCTGCGGAAAGCTGTCAATGCGGATATTACCGTGTCTGTACCGGGGTAATGCCGTAGCGATGGTATAGCTCCTTAGGCGCATCGGTATCGGCCATGTACTGAGCAATTAGCGCTTTCATTTTCTTTACCACTTCCGCGTCCTGGATTTCTTCCAGCTGACCAGGGTCCTTTTCAATGTCAAACAGGCGGCTGGGAACCACCTCGCCGGTGCCGCCCACGGTACTGCCTGTACAGCGGATTTTCATCGTCTTCAGGCCCTTGGTAAAGGAGAAGGGCTCCGCAAGCTCCATATCCTTCAGCTCATCCACGCTGAAACGGAAGCGCATATGGGTGGGCATCAGCGTATAATCGTAGTAGGGGTCCTCCGGATGCTCCGGAGCGTTCATGTACAGATATTTGCCATCCGTCACCACGATCTCGCCGCCATGGAAACCGAACACCACATAATCATGGAGGGACTCTCCGTTTTCCATGGCAGGCCGCAGCGCTTTTCCGGTCATATCCTTCGGGATGGGCTGACCGAAGAATTCCAGCAAAGTGACAGCCAGATCCGGCATCTGTACAAAGGTATCGCAGTGCTTTCCCGCGCAATCCAAACGCGGATCATAAACATACAGAGGCGTATGGGCAATCTCATTGTAGCAAGGCATAGCGGTCTTGCCCCACCAGTTATGCTCCCCCAGCAGGAATCCGTGATCTGTGCAGACAATGAGCATGGTATCCTTCCAAAGATTATACCGATCCATACGATCCAAGACTTTGCCCAGGGAAGCGTCGCACTTTTCCAGCAAAGCCGCATAGTTATTGCGCACTGTCTGAACCACTGCTTCACTCTCCTGCACAGGCATATAAGGCGGCCAGTCAGAGCCTAACGCATCTTCCCCATGCAGAGGCCCGTCAAAATGCTTCTTATACTTTTCATCGCAGAAGAACGGCTCGTGGGGATCAAAGCATTCGATTTGCAGGAACCAGTTGTCTGCCGGATAGTTCGTATCGATATATTCCAGGCCAGCCTCAAAGGTCAAAGCCTGAGGTGTCTTTTCCTCAGTATTCATATAGGTGCGGTTGACCTGATCGTGGGTATTCATGGCCTTGAGCATAGGCGATTTGTCCAGATAGGCCTCTTTGCCCTTGAATACCGACTTTTTACAAATGTCAAAGCAGAGATTCTCCTTCCAGGGATCTCCCTCCTGGCCCCGGATGCATTCCCAGGAGGTATAGCGGGTATGGTACGTTCCGCCGCCGTCCTCCCAATAGTGCTGATGGTCACTGACCAGGTGGCTGCAAATACCCGCGTTGCGGAGGATTTCCGGCATGGAGTCATCGAAAGGCTCCAGGGGGCCCCAGCTCCGGTGCAGGAAGTTTGGCCGACCCGTGTGAAGCTCCCGACGGGCGGGCATGCAGGGCATGCTTCCCACATAGCAGTTTTCAAACTGGGTGGATCTTTCTGCCAGTCGCTTAAAGTTCGGAGTGCGGGTCCAGTCGCAGCCGTAACTCTCCAGCAGGGCACGATTCAGAGAATCGTACATGACCATAATTCCTCTCATAAGTTAACGTTCCTTTCTGCCTTCAAATTTCGCTTTAAAATACACCATAGAGGGCAGGTGTCAGTTCTTATTCTTTCTTTGCAATGGAACCTCAGTGAGGAAAGACCGCTACAAACATAAAACCCGTCTCAGTTCTGCAAAAAAGGTTATGGGGGATATCAGAATAAGTGGTTACCCTTCTACCGTGACGAAAGCCTTTAACTTCTGATCCTTGCTGTAGGGGCCGACGCCTTCAAAAGAAGCGCATTTCAGATCCACTTCCAACAGCTTTGCGCAGCAGCGCTGCAAATACCCGATGGGCAGGCTGCCGTCCTCCACGGCGGTGATGATATCCGCAATATTGCCTTCACAGCCGGGCATCTGAACATCGTTTCCTGCCCGGACGCACAGGGGGCTGGAAGAGCAGGGATATTTCGGGTTTGGCTTTGCCAGACTGCCGGACACCTTGGGGTTGCTGGTGAACCAGTCGGTCATGACATAGCCGGAAAAACCACACTCTTCACGGGCGTAGCAGGTGATGGAATCGTAGCAGTTGGCTGCGTGGACACCATTTACCAGATTATAACTGGTCATAATCGTCATAGGTTGAGCCGCCTCAATGCAGACACCAAAGTTTCTCAGATAAATTTCACGAATGGCCCGCTCATGAATATGGGTATTGATGAACATACGGTTATCTTCCTGATTGTTGGCAAAATAGTGCTTAATGCTGGTGCCTATACCGGGATGCCTCTGGACACCGCGAACATCCGCCGCCGCGCACAGGCCGCTGAGCAAGGGGTCTTCGGAATAGTACTCAAAATTTCGGCCGCACAGGGGATTGCGGTGGATGTTCATGCCGGGAGCCAGCCAGACACGGACGCCGAATTGTTCCATTTCCTCGCCCACCATATCACCGATGTCCTCAATCAGCTGCAGGTCCCAGGAACTTGCCAGCAGCCAGGCAATGGGTACAGCTGTGCAGTACTGGTAGAAGTCCACTTCACCTTCTTTTTTCTCTCCCAGCCCTGTCTCCATGCCTGCCATTGAGCTGCCGCCAGGCAGCAGATTGCCCTGGGCATCGGTACGGAAGTGGGGAATCAGGCGCAGACCGGCAGGGCCGTCAGCATTAACCATGTCTCGAATGCCACGGTAAGCCAGCCGCATGCTGGTTTCACCAGCCGCCCCCGGCACTGCTTTGGAAGCCGCACCGATGACACTGTCGTTGTCCCTGGCAGCGCCGACACACAGGTCTGCCATCTCTTCCAAAGTCAACTGAGAAACTAACTGCTCCATAGTATACTTGCCATCCCGGACTTCCTCAACAGTGATGACATGTTCAATATTGGCAGGCGCAAAGGGAGCAGGCTCGTCTGCATAGTCTACGGTCACGGTTTCGACCTTCGCAGCATGCAGGGCAATGACAGGGGCAGCTGCCTTCTCGGCGTCTTCCTCCGGGTAGCTGTAAGGGGCAGCGTCAGCGGCGGAGATCTCCTGGAATTCCACGTCCAGCGGGCAGATATTCTTCACCTGTTTCGTCATGGCAGTGCCATCCAATGTCAGTATCGCCGCAATTCTGGTAGAGCGGCTGTTGCGGCCCATGCGGATAACGTATTCGCCAGCCTCCAGCACATAGGCAGCCTTGGCAGGGTCGTAGCTCTCCAGATTGGTCAGCGGGAAGGAAATGGTCAATGTCTGACTCTCTCCAGGCTGCAACAGCTTGGTCTTTCCAAAGGCTGCCAGCACCTGCCAGGGCTTTTCCAGGCCCTCCCGAGGTGCGCTGCCATAGATCTGAACCACTTCCCGTCCGGCATAGACACTGCCGGTGTTCGTAACCGTCACAGTCAGGGAAACAGTCTTTTCATCAGCGGTCACCTTCCGCGCATCCATAGAGAAGGCAGTATAGCTCAGGCCATAGCCAAAGGGGTAAACAGGCGTTACGTTAAATGTATCGAAATAACGGTAGCCCACGTAGATGCCGTCTTTATAGTATTCGTCGTTCCAGTTTCCATTGTTATGGCTGAATTCAGCGGAGGAAGGATAATCCATGTAATCGGCCGCCCAGGTATCGGTCAGCCGGCCGCTGGGAATACTCTTTCCAAGCAGAACATCAGCGACAATGTGTCCACCCATGTTGCCACTCTGGGAGATCAGCAGTACGGCGTTGATTCCGGGGATGGCCTTGATGGCGGAGGCATTGATAATGCCGCCTACATTCAGCAGCAGTACCACCTTCTTGTAATTTTGCCCCAAGGCGGTGAGCAGACGGGTTTCCTCCGCAGTCAGTTCATAGTCACCAGGCTCATTAAAACGATCGCTGCCTTCGCCGGAGTTACGGGCCAGAACATAGACGGCCAGATCTCCTTCCGCTTTCTGGAAGGGAGCCAGCGCCTTGGGGATAAAGTGTTCGTTAAACATGATGAAGAATTCAGAAATCCCACTTTCCTGAGCTCTGGCATGTACATCTGCCATGTAGGCATCGCTTTCGGCCTTGGCTGCACGTTCCTGTTCCTCCAGCCAGGTCTTCGTCGTCACCGTAAATCCCGCTGCTTCCAGTCCTTGCTCAATGTTGACCACACTGCGGCTGTTCACATCACCGGAACCGGTACCGCCCTTTACCGTGGCTCGGGCGCCGTTGCCGTAGAGTGCCACCTTACAGGGAGCGGCCAGGGGCAGAGTTCCGTCATTTTCCAGGAGTACCATACACTCTCCGGCAATGCGGCGAACAAATTTACTGTGCCGCTTTTCGCTGGCAGTAATCTCGTCAGAACGATTTGCGTGGTAGTTTTTCATATTGATTTCCTCCATCTCATATGTCTGGGTTCAAAGAAAAAAATCACATTACCTGTCCATACTTCCAGGTGTTATACAGGCTGATGAAAATAATCACAGCCATCAAGCACAGGAACAGCTTGTCCACGGCTTTGTTGTCCATCTTCCGGTTGATGCTCCGGCCCACTGCGCCGCCACCGATACCGCCCGCAACCATCAGCACCAGCGCAACAAACGGGAATGAAGGAACCGACCGGGTAATCAACGTCGTCAGCAAGCTCGCGAACTGGCTGAACAGAATGATATACAGGCTGTTCTGCGCCGCTGTCTTTGTATCCATGCTGAAGAAGAAAAACAGCACCACCAGGTTGATCGGCCTGCCGCCGATTCCCAGAAAGCTGGACATGAGTCCCAGCACCCCACCGATAACCAGGCATACCGCCTTATTTTCCACATGGTAAGTTTTGATTTTTTCCTTGTAGATAGTGTACACCAGGGTTCCCAAAGTAACCAGCGCCAGGCACCCGCCCTGAACCGCGCCCACTGCGTTCCGGTTTTCAAACAATGCCCGGATGAGCGTAAATATCTGATTTCCCAGGACACCGCCCAGAGCCGCGCCGATGGCCAGAGGCGTTCCGGTCTGAAAGCTTACCCGGTTTTCACCGGAGCGGATGTTTTTCACCACATTGTAGCAGCTCATGGACAACACCGTGCATCCGGACAGGAAGCTGATGGTGGATACGCTGGCCAGACCGCATAAATCCAGCACCGGCTTAATAATCACGCCGCCTCCAATGCCGCAGATGGCCCCGGCAACAGATGCCAGGAAGCTTACCAGAAGATACAGCAAATTTTCCATTTTCGTCTTTCTCCCTCAGTTTCATGAAAACAGGATTCCACCAATCGTCAAAACGGCAGGCATGGAAAGAATGGAGAAAAGGGTACTCATTGCTACCGCTTGACAGGCGTAGGGGGAATCCTCCCCATACATTTGTGCGTATACCGCCACGTTGGAGCCTACCGGCGCGCAGGCCGCCGTCAAAACCGCCAGGCGGATGGTTGCATCCACCGGGAAAAGCATCAGCATCGCCAGTGTGATTGCCGGAATCAATACCAGACGAACCGCGCTGACACCCAGCAGGCGTACATTGGACAGCATAGACCTGATATCTGCCTGTCCCAGATAGACGCCCAAGAGAATCATTGCCAGAGGTGCGTTCAGATTTGTGATTCCCTGAATCGCACCCTGAAGCACCTGGGGCAAACGCGTGCCCAGTCCGGTGACAAACAGGAGAATTGCAATAAGCAGGCCGATGGAAATAGGGTTTAGAAGGACCTGTTTGGGTCCCATTTTCACCTTTCCATGGCTCAGCACAGCGGCGCCGTAGGCCCACTGCATCACATTCAAAAAGGCCACGAAGCCCACCAGGAAAAATACGGCTTCCTCTCCGAAACAAGCTCTTACCAGTGGAATACCCATGAAGCCCGCGTTGGAAAAGGCGGCGGAGAACTCGTCTACCGGCCTTTTTTTGAAAATCAACCAGGAAATGGCCATAGCCAAAATCAAGGCGGCTGCCCCCAGTGCGGCGCTGATTCCCAGATGCATCAACTTTTCCCTGGTCAATTCCACGCAGAAGCTATGGATGATGACAGCTGGAATTACCAGCCACAGCAATATGTTAGCAAGACTTTTGCCGCCCTCAACGGAGATCCTTTTGTTTCTAAAGAGCAGATACCCTATAGTCATATACAATGCCATGGTAATGGTCTGCTTCAAGACAATTACAGCAAGTTCCATCGCGAACCCCCTCTCAATCCGGGAAAAACGTATTCAATGCTTCAAGGATACACTTGTCCCAGAACAGCCATTAGCTTTGATACTTCAGATGGATCGGTGCCATGGCAATCCTCTCCTATTCCTTCCGCTCTGCCCGGAATTTTGCCAAGGCGCCATAAATATGAGCCATTTTCATGTTACCGTCGATGCACCGGCGGATCAGCTCCAGCTCTTCTTCGTTCCGGGCATTGCTCTTCATCATTGCCCAGAGCATCTCATGGTTAAACCGATCATCAAAGTCCAGAGGGACCACATCGCAGGTGGCCTGATACCAGCGCAGCTGTTCCCGCTGCATTTTGAGAATTTGCGCGCCGTACTTTGCCTGGCCGATGGCATTGTTCCGCTCCCCGGGATCCTCCTCAAGGTCGTAAAATTCATCCGTACCATCTGCCCGGCTGATATATTTATACCGCCCGTCCAGAATCATGGTGCCTTTACAGTGGGCGTCATCCTCCCGCTGGGCAGTCTGGCGGGGCCAGTAGGCAAAGACTGGGGGAGAACCGTTGGGGCCATTGATATGACTTTCATCACAGTGGGTCTCCCCCGGCATCCGTCCGCCCTCGCAGAAAACATAATCCCGGATCCTTCCTTCCCAGCTGGCCAGAACCGGCCCCAGATGCTTCCCGAACTGGGTGTGATCCGGCTCTGCGCCGGCATAGGCCATCGCGGTGGCATAGAAATCCACCAGCTCAACCAGACTGTCCGATATGCCGGGCTGAAGCGGCTCTCCTTTCGGAGGCTTTACCAGGAAGGGAACCTTTACCAGGCAGTCTTCAAAGCAGTTTTGGGCCTTTTCCGGCAGGCCATAGTCGCCGGCAAAGTCGCCATGATCACTGAGGAAGAAGATTGCGCTGTCGTCATAGATCCCGGCCTGCTTCAGCGCGTCGCATACTTTGGCGAACTGGGAATCCACCTTGGCGCACATTCCCAGGTAAACTGCCCGCAGTTCATCCCATTCCGCTTCCGTGTAATCCTGCATATGCTGGAGTTCCCGCAGCCGCTGTTCCATCAACGGCTTTCCCGTACATTCCTCCGGCTTGATCCGGGGCGGCAGTTTGCTTCGGTCAATAGAGGAATAGAACGGCTCTTCCACAGCGTAAGGTGTATGCGGATACATGAGCCCCAGGAAGATGCACAGGGGCTTATCGTCCACAGGATGCAAAATGCGTTCAATGGCCGCGTCCACCGCTTCATCATCCCGGGAGTAATTGCGGTCATCTTCATCTAGCCCCAATTTCCCCTCGAAATGGGAATAGAAATTTTTTCCCTGCATATCCCCGCGGATCTCCGGATTCACCGGCCCGGGAGCCTTTGGTGTGTCCCCACCATAGAACATTTCCGTAGTGTTGTGTTCTACCCATCCCGGGTACTGGGCGGCATACAGGTCGTTCCGGGCATTCATCCAGACATAATAGCCGTTGTCCTTCAGCTGGGAAAACAGGGAGGATTCCCCGGGGCGAAGCAAATGGGCCATGGTTCTGTGTCCGTGAACATGGGGATACAATCCGGTGAAAAAGCTGCATCTGGAGGGTACGCATACAGGATTCTGGCAGACTGCGTTGCGGAAAGAGACCGCCTCCCGGGCCGCGAAGGAATCCAGGAATGGCGTATTCGCGGCGGGGTTTCCCATATGGCCCATGGTGTCCAGCCGCATCTCATCCGGGTTGAAAATGATAATATGTGGTTTTTTACGCATTGGGTTCCACTTCCTGTTCATTTTGTTATCTAACAGTTCCGAGAGTTAAGCGTGTCCGCTCCTGGAAATTCCCAGCCGCACGTACTGCTCCTCAGGCGCGTCGGCAGCCACCATTTCAGCCGTCATGGCCTCAAGCAGTTCTGCCTCCTTTTTGCTGTCATGGAGGGGAGTGAGCTGCAAAGGATCGCTTTCCACATCGAAAAGCAGATTCCCAAACTGATGGGCGCTGAAGTAGGCGCCGCCGGGAAGCTTCAGAACCGGCATATTCTTGGTAAAGGAGAAGGGCGCTGCCAGGGTGGCTGCCTGAAGCTGGGATGCTGACTTGCGCTGAGTCATATCCGTGGGCATCAGGGTGTATTCATAGCAAGGCCCATTCTGATCGGAGACAGGGGCGCGCATATAGACGTATTTCCCATCGGTGATGTTCACGTGACCGGCGAACATGCCAAAGAGAGCGTAGTCCCGGATCTTCTCATCCCTTGTAATGACCGGAGTCAGATCTTTTCCCATCATGTCCTTGGGAATTGCTTGACCAAAGAAGCTTAAAAGAGTGGCGGGAATATCAATACACTGCACAAGGGATTTACGGTGCACATTCTGAACACCACACCGCGGATCCCAGATAAACAGCGGCGTATTGGAAATCTCGTTATACATGGGCATTACATTTTTTGCCCACCACTGATGCTCCCCCAGCAGGAAGCCATGGTCGGTGTTCACGATCAGCATGGTATCCTTCCACATATCGTACCGATCCATCATGTCCAGGACGCGGCCCAGGGATCGGTCACACATGCTCAGCAGGGAGAAATACTTTTTCCGGATGCTGCCCACAAAGGCGTCATCCTCCCGGACCATATTGTAAGCAGGCCAGTCATAGGGACAGCTTTCCTCATCGATGCCAAATTCTCTTTGGAATTCCTCAGGGGAAGTAAACGGCTCATGGGGATCAAAGGTCTCTATCTGCAAAAACCAGTTGTCATAATCCTTGTTATTCTCAATAAATTCCAGGCCTTTATCAAATACCAGCTCCTGAGGATAGATACCCTGACGCTGGATATATTCCCGGTTTACGGCGTTCTGGCGGCGGGCCTTGCGCATATGCTCACCGTACCAGCCGGTCATGCCAAAGCTGTGGGTATCCTCATAGGGGCCAAGATCGCCCTTCCAGGTGTCGTTCTCCTGACCCCTGTCGATCTCCCAGGAGGAGTAGCGGGTGTGATAGGTCGCGCCGCCGTCCTCCCAGTAGTGGTCGTGATCGGAAACCAGGTGGGTATAGATGCCGTTTTGCCGCAGAATTTCCGGCACACTGTCATCAAATGGCTCGATGGGACCCCAGCCCCGGTGCAGAAAATTTAAGCGGCCTGTGTGCAGATCCCGACGGGCAGGCATACAGGGCAGACTGCCTGCATAGCAGGTATCAAATGTGATGGACTGCATGCCCAAACGCTCAAAATTTGGCATATGGGTTTCGGTGCAGCCATAGTTGGGAAGCGTGCGGCGGTTCAAGGTGTCGTACATCACCATAATTGCGCGCATAGGAATCCTCCTTTGATATCAGGGAGCCATCTTTTCTGCCTCACTCCGGCTTTCCCATGCCTTCCGCAGAAATAAGAGCAGTTCCCCAGTAGTAAGATGAAAATGTGGCAGACTCCGTGAGAAATTGAAGAAGCCGTGTCCCACGTTTGGGTATGTCTTTAAAGTCACGTCCCGCCCCAGCTCGGCGCAGGATGAAATGAATTTACGGATGTTTTCAATGGGAACCGTTTGATCCGCTTCCCCGTGCAGAATCAGCGCAGGCCCCATATCGGGATCAGGGTGCCCCGCGTCAATCACGGGAATAGGAGCGCCCATGGGTTCTACAATAGCAGACAGCGGATCATCCGGCGAATCTCCATCAGCGATGGCAGGATTAAACAGGATCAGTCCGGCGGGCTGGACACCGGAGAGCCTTCCGCACATCAGGGCAATCAGTCCCCCTGCGGAACCGCCTGAGAGAAAAATCCCCTTGGGGTCAACTTGCCAGCGGGATACGTTTTGGCGCACATAGTTCCATGCGCAGGCACCATCTGTCATGCTGTCCCAGGGCGTAGTATCGTAAAGGGCTTTGACCCGATAGTCGGCGGAAAAGGCAACATATCCCTGCTTCGCGCATTCCTCCGCCTGCATCTGAAAGGCCTTGCGCCAGCCCACCCGAAAGCCGCCTCCAAAAAAGAATAGAATGCTCGGGCGAAGGCCTGGATAGGCCTCCCTGTCCGGAAGATAGACATCCAGGGCAAGTCGGCAGCCATCACTTTCGTAATATTCGGTGCTGCAGGCCACGACCGGCCCTCGGGAAGACTGCAGCAGCTGGACAGAACGGTACTGGTCGAGCAGCTGCGTGTTTTCTGAGGTCAGATTCACAGGTTTCCTCCCTTCTAAAGGATAAATACGGAAAAGACTACGCTGACAGCCTAGGGGGGCGCCATCAGCGTAGTCTCACAGAATCACCCGATGAAATCCTTGTTAATTTCACGAATGCGGCAGCACCGAACCATATGACCGGGAGTTACCTCTTCCTGAACCTGAGGCTTTTGGCATTCCTCGGTGGCGTATTTGCATCGAGCAGCGAAACGGCAGCCGGGTTTGGGATTGATGGGGGAGGTCAGCTCGCCTTCCAGAATCTCAGGCTGACTGGTGTTGTGGATATCCACAGAGGGTATGGCGGAGAGCAGTGCCTTGGTGTAAGGATGAAGAGGATGGCTGAAAAGCTCCTCCGTGGGGCACAGCTCAACAACCTGGCCAAGGTACATGACGCAGATATTGTCAGAGATATGCCGGACGACGGACAGATTATGAGTCACAAACAGGTAGGTCAGGCCCCGCTTTTCCTGCAAATCCCGGAGTAGGTTCAGTACCTGAGCCTGAATAGACACGTCCAGCGCGGACACAGGCTCGTCGCAAACCACAAAATCGGGGTTCAGGGCCAAGGCACGGGCAATGCCCACACGCTGACGGCGGCCTCCGTCCAATTCATGAGGGTAGGATACTCTGAGACGGTTGTCGATGCCCACCAGCTCCATCAGCTCATTAGAGATACGCTCGATTTCCTGCTTGGAATATTTCTTCGAAACCTTCAAAGGCTCACAGATGGTGGCCTCCACAGTCTTGCGGGGATCGATGGAAGAATAGGGATCCTGGAAGATAATCTGCATCTTCTCCCGGGCTTCTTTTAGCTTCTTGCCCTTCAGATCGGAGATATCCTCGCCATTGAGGAAAATCTGACCATCAGTGCGCTCCAGAAGGTGAATGATGGTACGGCCAAGGGTTGACTTCCCGCAGCCGGATTCGCCTACGACACCCAGGGTGGTGCCCTTTTCGATTTTCAGGGTGACATCATCAACAGCGTGAAGGGTTCCGCTGGGGGTAGGGAAATACTTCTTCAGCCCTTTGACTTCAATAACAGGCACACTCATTTCTTTCCTTCCTCCTTCAGAACGGTTTCCAGATTGCAGCATTTGCACAGATGCCCATCCGGCGTCTCAGCCATGGGGATGGTTCCCTGCTTGCACTGCTCGCACTGCTCGGTTGCGTACTTGCATCGGGGCCAAAAGGCACAGCCGCTGGGCAGATTTGTAGGATCAGGGGGCAGGCCCTCGATGGGATGCAGCCGCCGCTCACTGACAGCCATGTTGGGAATGGCACCAAACAGGCCAATGGTGTAGGGATGGCAGCGATGGTCAAAAATCTGCTCCTTCGTCCCGTATTCAATGATGTTGCCCGCGTAAACAACAGCTACATAGTCGCAGAAGGTGGCAACGATTCCCATGTCATGGGTAATCAGCACCATGGAAGTGCCCAGCTTGTCCCGCAGCTCACCAATCAGCCGCAGAACCTGGGCCTGGATGGTAACGTCCAGAGCCGTAGTAGGCTCATCCGCCAACAGCAGCTCCGGGTTGCAGGCCAGCGCAATGGCGATCACCACACGCTGCTTCATGCCGCCGGAAAACTGATGGGGATACTCGCCGTAACGCTCCTTGGGTATGCCCACCATTTCCAGCATCTCTTCCGCCCGGCGGCGGAAATCCGCCTGCGTGCCCTCCGTATGCAGCGCCACAACCTCTTCGATTTGGCTTCCGACAGTCTGAACCGGATTCAGTGCGGTCATAGGATCCTGGAAGATCATGGAGATCTTCTTGCCTCGAACCTGACGCATTTCCGCTTCGGAAATGGCGGAAATTTCCTTGCCCTCCAGAAAAACCTGTCCGCTGATAATCCGGGCGCCCACATCGGGCAGAATACGCAGAATGGATTTGGCAACAGTTGTTTTACCGGCTCCAGTCTCTCCCACCAGGCCCAGGGTTTGACCCTTGCCTAGGCTGAGACTGATGCCGTTCACGGCATGTACCACAGATTCCTTGGTGAAATATTCCACCACCAAGTCCTTTACTTCCAGGAAAGGAACGTTATTTTTGGATGCTTCACTCATATCGATACCTCTCCTTCCTTATTTCTTCAGCTTGGGATCCAGTGCGTCCCGCAGGCCGTCGCCCAGAAGATTCAGTGCCAGGATGGTAACGGCAATGGCAAGACCTGGGAAAATCACCATATGGGGTGCGGAACGAATGAACTGCCGGGCTCCGGACAGCATGGCGCCCCACTCCGGCTGAGGCGGCTGAACGCCCAGGCCGATGAAGGAGAGGGAGGCGGCCATCAGGATCATGTTGGCAACGCCCATGGTCATCTGCACAATCAGGGGCGAAAAGGAGTTGGGGAACAAGTGCACAGCGATGATGCGCAGCTTGCTGCAGTTGATGGACTGGGACGCCTCTACATATTCCGCTCCCCGATTCTTCATCATCTGAGCCCGAAGCATACGGGCCTGGCCGGGGATTCCGTTTACGGACAGGGCCAAAATGGTATTGAAGTACCCGGCACCCAGCACGGCGGAGATGACGATGGTAAGCAGCATACCGGGCAGAGACTGAATCACATCCAAAACACGCATAATCAGGTTGTCAACCTGACCGCCAAAATAACCGGCGATAGAGCCGATTATGGAACCAAAGGTGGCAGAAATCAGCACAGAGAAAATACCCATGGTAATGGAGTAACGACCACCATATAGGACACGGGACAGAATATCACGCCCCAAATCGTCACATCCGAACCAGTGCAGCATAGACGGCGCCTGCCGGATGGCAAGAGGATCCATAGCGGTGTAGTCATAAGGAGCAATGACAGGTGCCAACAATACCAGGACCAGCTCCAGGAGGAAAATAGTCAGGCCAACCATAGCACCCCGGTTGTAGCTCAGCTGCTTGATAACCCGCACAAGCTCAGACTTCTTTTTCGGCTGAGAATTTTGCTTGACGCGATCGTACATAGCTTCGTTCATTTCTTGACCTTCTTTCCGCCCTTGGCGTATTGGGCCTTGATACGGGGATCGGCAGCCGCGTACATGAGGTCAACGCCCAGCATGCACAGGCTGAAAACGGCGGCCAAAAAAATGGCGCCGGACTGGACAACAGGATAATCCCGCTGATTGACGCCGGTGATGATAAACTGGCCCATGCCGGGGATACCGAATATGGTTTCAATCACCATGGTACCGCCCAGGTGTTTGCCAAACTGGGTTCCGATCACGGTGATGATGGGAATCAGAGCGTTTTTCAGAGCGTGCTTGGTAATCACGTTCCGCTCAGAAACACCTTTGGCCCGTGCAGTGGTAATATAGTCGGCACGAATCACATCCAGCATACTGCTTCGGGTCTGACGGGCAAGGGCAGCCACGCCGGTTAAGCTGCCGGAAATGGCAGGCAGAATGTAATATTCCAATCCGCCGATGCCCATAGCCGGCAGCCAGGCGTGCTTTACGGAGAATTCCAGAATCAGCAGCAGCGCCAGCCAGAAGCTGGGGATGGAAATACCAATCAGAGCAAAAACCATACATGCCGTATCCTGCCAGCGTCCCTGATGGGTAGCGGCGGTAATGCCCAGGGGCAGCGCCAGCCCCACCGAGATAATCATGGTAATGATCGTCAGAAGCATGGTACGGGGCAGGTACTCTTTAATGGAGTCGGAGATGCTGACCTTAGTCAAATAGGACTTGCCTAAATCAAACCGCAAAAAGGCATCGCGAAGATATGTGCCCAGACGAATCAAAAAGGGTTGGTTCAGCCCCATTTGTTCCCGCATGAAATTTAAGTCTTCTTCTGTCGCGGAAGAACCAAGAACGATGGCTGTGGGATCGCCGGGACAGAAGGTCATCATCGTAAAGACAAGGATTGCCACACACAGGATAATAGGGATCATCCACAGCAATCGTTTTATAATATAGCGGCCCACTTTCTTCCTCCTTTGGGGTTTGGCTATCCCGCATATGCGGGATAGCCAAATGGTTTTATCGGATATGCGGATATGCCTGTATGGGAAGGCCGCTCAAAATTAACCAAAGACAGCGGCAACGAAGTCAGCATAACCCTGGCAGTTAACAGGCGCGCCCAGAATGCCGGAATCTGTTCTGTATACGTTGTTGACATCAGGGTTGACCAGGCCGTAAACATAGCAGTGCTCCATCAAATAATCGTGAATCTCGTCGATGCTCTCCTTAGAGTAGCCGTCCACGCTCCAGGCTTTGTAGATCATATTGGTCAGGGTTTCGTCCCGGCGGGCAGTACCGTCGCCCTTTTCATAGGCGTTCATGTCGAAGCGAACACCCCACCAGTTGGTGATGGTAACACCGCCGGCTGCAACCAGGATCATGTCGTACTGGGAACCATCAAAGCGGGAAGCCGAGAACAGCGCTGCGTCCACCAGATTCAGCTTACAGTTGATGCCAATTGCGTTCATGTAGCTCTGAAGCACCTGGGTCAGGCGGTCATTTCCGCCGCCGGCGGTTGCCAGCAGCACCAGCTCTTCTCCGTTGTAGCCGGAAGATGCCAGGTACTCCTTGGCCTTTTCTGCGTCGTACTCAAAGTAGGGTTCGTTGTCCCATTCAGGATTGTAGCCTACCAGCATCTGGGAAGCACCGCAGTGCATGGGAGTCGCCAGGCCTTCATACGCAGCAGCAATAACGCCGTTGATATCGATGCAGTAAGCGATGGCTTTACAAAGATCTTCGCTCTTGCCGCAGGGACGGGATGCATCGCCGGAGAAGTAAAGTTGATAGCCGTTACCGCTGGGGGAAGTAATATTGCCGTAGGAGGCGTTGTCAGAAAATGCGGGAACCAGGGAGGAGGTCAGGCTTTCAATGCAGTCCACCGTGCCGGTCTCCAGAGCGATTTGCTGCTGGGAAGCCTCCGTAATGATGGTGTAGGTTACCGTCTTAACGTTGTTCTGCAGAGCGGGATGATCGTTATCCTTATCCCAGTAATCTTCACGATATTCCAGGGTCAGGTGAGAGTTAGCAACGTACTCCACAACCTCGTAGGGAGAGGAGGAAACTACAGTGCCGGAAAATTCATCGGGACTTGCTTTGAATGCCGCTTCAGAGACACCGTAGACAGAGGCCAGGACAAGCTCAAAGCTGCCCACAGTCGCTTCCTTCATGACAATGCACATGGTGTAGTCGTCAACCTTATATACATCCTTGACCTTATTAAAGACAGGCTTGAGCTTACGAGCCATGCTCTCCTGGGTAAACCATACCAGATCATCCGCGGTGATATGGTTGCCGGCAGAGTCGGTAATGTTATCGTGGATCTTGACGGTCCAGGTGACACCGTCTTCGGCTACCTCCCAGGACTCGGCCATCTGGGGCACATATTCGCCGTTGTAGACAACGGCAAGCCGATCATACAGAAGACGGGTAAAGGTACCATACTGGTTCTGGGTGGTCTGGAAGGGGGACAGCGTTGCCCACAGACTGGTGACACCGATATTCAGAGTATCCTTCTTGTTCCCGGTAGCCTCCGGCATTGTGGCGGGGGTGGTTTCGACTGCCGCCTGCGTGGGGGCGGGTGTGCTGGTGGTGGTTCCGCCGCAGGCTACCAGAGACAGGGCCATGGCTGAGACCAGTGCGATGGAAAGAACGCGAGCGATGATCTTTTTCATGTTATTTACTCCTTTTCTATTTTATAATGCGTTACACCGCATTAAACGACTTGATGTACAGCTGAATAATGGGATTCAGCTGTTCTCCCCGGTCGGTGAATCCCTTCCGCAGGCGTTCCACCTGCTCCGGATTTTCAGAAGCCACATTGCTGCACTCGAAGGGATCCTGCTCCAAATTGTACAGCCGATCTGGCTGGCCGGCGCGAAGAATGAGCTTCCACTTGCCATCGGTTACCGCGCCGAAGGAAGTGATGGGACCATTCCGGTTATTCTGAATCAGCTCAGAGATGGCAAACTGCCGGATAATCGCGTCACTGCCCTCCACCGCAGGCCGCAGAGATTTGGAATCCATGGGATAGGCGGGATCAATGCCCGCGTAATCCAGGAATGTTGCGGCAAGATCCTGCAGTTCCACCGGCGTGGTGTAGCAGCGGCCGGGCCTGCCGCCTAAATGAGAAGCGTCAATAACCATGGGAATGTGAATGGAGCCTTGCTCCGGTTTGGATTTCCCGTAAAGATCATGGTCTCCCATCATCTCACCATGGTCGGCGCCGTAGACGATCAGGGTGTTTTCCAGCATGCCCTGCGCCTTCAGCGTGTCAATGCATTCGCCGATGATCCGGTCAATGTTCTCAATCATGGCGGCGTAATTCTGACGGACGCCCTGATTCTTCTCGGTGATGGTACAGTCGGCGGCATCGGGGAAGCGGCGATCTTTCATGGCTTCCTTCATGTTCCTGGTAACATCCCAGGGATCATGAGGGCCTGAGAAATTTATCTGCATAAACCAGGGCTGATCCTTTGGCATATCCGCCAGCAGCGCTTTGCTTTTTTCGCCGATCCAGTTGTCCGCGTAATATTCATCCGGAAGGGGTGTGGGAATGTCCTTCCCTCCACGGGTCATCATATCCTGCTTATGGACCTCCAGCCAGCCGGCCTCCTCCAGCATCCTGCCGTAAGGGCCGGGCTTTCCCTGCATGGCCGCCCAAATGGTATCCATCTTTCCCTCGCTGTCATAGGCGCTGGAGAATCCCATCTGCTGCATCAGCTCGTGAAAGCCGTCGCCCCAATATAAATCCGCCTTATTCAGATCAAACTTGCCGGTGCCGGTAACATAGTAGCCGTTTTCCTTCAGCGTACCGTAGAAATTGGGAAGCGCGGGGTCATAATTCACATTGTTCTGATATACACGGCAGTTGCGGTAGCGTTGTCCGCTGGCCAGACACGCCCTTGCCGGCGCGCACACAGGCGCAGGGGAATAGGCATTGGTGAAGGTGGTTCCCCGATCCATCATTGTGCGGATGTTGGGTGTATGTAGTTCCAGACCAGAAACACCCTGCGCTTTCTTCACCGACGCGTCATATGGCATCCAGTCGCCTCTGTGCTGGTCGCTGAAGAAAAGCAGTATGTTTGGCTTTGAATTCATTTCTATCCCTCCGTAGAACTTGATTTGTGTTATAAGAGAACGTGCAATTTCAGCATTCCCGTGAGCATAAGTTACCCAATTGTCTATTGAGTAATTAAACGTTTATACACTCAAAATAATGTCATAGCGGATTATGTAGGGAATTACAGCTTCTCCAGCACAGGGAGCAGGTTATCCAATACCTGTTTATAACCATTTGCGTACATATGCATGCCGTCAATGGCATAGGCCGCATCTAAATTGCCATCTGCATCGGTAATGCCGCTGTTCAGATCCAGAAATTGGATGCCATGTTTTTCCGCCAGCTTTTTCACCGCTTCGTTGGCGGAACGGATGCGCACGTTGGTACGGTGCTGAAAAGTGGCTGCCATAAAGGGGTTGGCTGCCGCACTGGAATTCACTGGGTAATATGCAAGCAAAAAAATCTGTGCTTCAGGAATATTCTCCTTAATTTTCCGCAAAATCAGATCATATCTGGCAATCATTTCTTCCTGAATGTAATCCGGTCTGTTAAGATCATTGGTTCCGATGTTCAGGAAAAGATATTTTGGCGCCAGATCATATACCATTTCTTTTAATGTATTCAGCATTTCACCGGTGGTAAATCCGCCGATGCCCCGATTGTAAATGGTATAGGGAAGCTGAAAATCCTGGAGAAATTCGTAGATTGGGAACTGCTCCATCAGGCTAGAGCCTGCAAAGACGATCTGCCCTTTCCGCACATAGGGATTCAGACGGCGAATTCGCTGAATCTTTCCCTCTTTTTCGCGTTGGAGATGCTGCCGGATAAACATTTCCTCGGTTTGTTCTGCCATTTGAAAACGCCTCACTTATTGCGAAATAGTATAAACGATTAACTTAGTGACAATTATAAAAGGGAAACCATATCTTGTCAATTGGACAATATAGCTCAAATTGTTTCACCTCTTTTGTGATTTCCGACAATTGCATTCCAGACTTGCCACTGATATAATGGCAAGAAGAAGGTTAATTGTTTATATGCCTAAATGAACCACAGCGTTGAGGTGTTGAAATTCAAAGGTTAAAGAAGGGGAGCTGTTTCAATGGAGAACAGAGCGACAATTAAGGATATCGCCAGTGCCGCCGGAGTTTCCGTGGCAACGGTATCCTATATCATGAACAACACACCCGGGAAAACGATCTCTGATCAGACACGAAATCGGGTTCTGGCCGTGGCGGAAGAACTGCACTATGTTCCCAATACTTCTGCCCAGCGATTGAAAACCAATCGCACAAAATGCATTGCTGTCCGCTTAAGCAACAACCTGTCCCAGCCGCGCTATCATAACATCATTCAGGGAATTCGCTCCTATTTGGCTCCTAGTGGTTACAGCATTCTCTTGACCAGCTTTGACGAACGGGGCAGTCTTTCCGGGTGCCTGGATGCCTGTATGAGAGGTCAGGCGGATGGTATGATTTACATTGCCGCCCGGGGAATTGGAATCCCCGAAAAAGATTTGGAATGGATTCGGAAATGGAACATTCCGGTTTCTGCTGTTGACTGCATGGGAAGCGTACCGGATGTGAGCAGCGTGGTATACGGTTACTACTCCTCTTCCAGAGACCGGGTGGACATTCTCCTGCAGAATGGATATCGAAAGATTGTATACTTACGCCCTAAATATCAGAATTATAAGGAGTCTGCCCGGGAGCAGGGGGTTCGGAGCATCCTGATGGAGCGAGAGGATGTTTCTGTGGAGGTTCGGCATATGGAATCTCTGGACGAAGAATGGTACAATCGTTATCTGACCCAGAATTATGATGACTCGGCATTATGGATGATAAAAGAAGTGAAGGAATTGCTGAAAGGGGTATCTTCGGATACGGCAATTGTGTGCTATTCCGGAGAAATGCAGGATGTTGTCACCCGGCTGCTTTACGCGGAATATCTAAGAAATCCTTTGCCGGAAAATAAGAACTGGGCAAAGCGCAGTATTTCCTATCGTTTCCCAAACAGAGACGTCGGTATTGAGGCAGCCCGGTCACTGATGGCTATGCTGAACAACAAAAAAACAGTCCGCAAAGTGTCCATTCATCCTGTTCTGGAATTTCCCGATCCGGAATACTTTGTGTAAATCGGCAAAGGAGCTTTGTCATGAAAAATGTTGTCTATATCTTCAGCGATGAGCTACGGCAGGACGCCGTGGGCTGCTATGGAAATTCGGCCGGAATCATGAAAACTCCCAACATCGACAGCATTGCGAGTCGGGGTGTGATGTACCAGAACTGCTTCTGTAATTCTCCGGTATGCCTTCCTTCCCGGGTGAGCCTGCTGACCGGCCTGTACCCGGAGGATACCGCCGCCTACGATAATGAGGCAGCTGTTCCCACATTTCATATGCCGGTGCAGGTGACCACATTTCCTGAGGTACTGGCAGATGCCGGCTATGCAACCGCGAACTTCGGCAAGACCCATGTTACACCGGATATGCACCCCTTCCAGCTGGACGTGCCCAACGGCAGTGAGATGCACCTGGGATTAACACAGCAGGAGATCCGGAATCGCAGACATGAGAACTTGCTCATACAAGGAAAGTGCGGCTGCGGAAAATCCT
>OGXM01000201.1_pt1 | contig 39109 bp, 30 predicted proteins | sample 1576271 | NCBI WGS metagenome assembly OGXM01 (sample SAMEA3541579, study PRJEB24748) | human gut metagenome | biome: human gut; feature: human-associated habitat; material: faeces | place: China | collected 2012 | reverse complement strand
CGATGAAAACGGAAAAAAGCACAAGTACATGAGAAATACGCCAAAGTCAGTCTGGTTGACATTAAGAAAATAATACCGTAGAATATAATTGCCGGGAAGAATCGGCAATAAAAATTCCAAGGAGGCTTTCGGATGAAAAAGATCGTAAGTATGTTAACTGCTCTGCTGCTGTGTGTTTCATTTGCCCTGTGCGCAAGTGCCGAAGCTTCAAAATACGGAGGGGTGGCGGCGGACGAAACCGTTTATGCCGAAGGAAAAGATATCATAATCGGCGAAATAACGGATTTGTGCGACGGATATACCTGCACGGTTGTTGAAGGCCTCGGCGAAAACGAAGAAACCGAACCCTTGTCGATTACCGATAAAACAAAGACAAAAACATTTATCAACCATATTACAGATAAAGACGGAAAGATTATCTGCACTTTGCAGGTTGTCGTGAAAGGAATGTATTCTCCGACAGACAGAACTTCTGAAATAACAAGCTTGAATTATGTGCGCCACGGAAGCAATTCGAGCCATATGTCAATTTCAGATGATGTGAGCGGAAATACCGCCGTGCTGAGGCTGTATTATTTCGGTAAATATATCGGAAAATTCAACTACAGAATATATTATAACGGCAATATCGAGCAGAGCTGAATTTTTATATATCGGCTTCGGGGCTTTCTCTTTCGGGGAAGCCCCGATTTTTTATTTTATCTCCGCTCCGGTGTAGTAGTGTTTGATTATCTCCTGCCAATCCGAGCCCTGACGCGCCATATAGTCGGCGCCGTATTGGCTCATGCCGACCCCGTGCCCGTAGCCGCGAACGGTTATTTTAAATTCACCGTCTGAGCATTTTATCTCAAAGCACGCGCTGCACAGCCCCAATATTTCGCGCACCTGTGCGCCCGTGAATTCTTTTTTGCCTATGACGGCGAGAGAGATATAACCGCTGTCCGTTTTCTTTATTTCGCCTACCCATTTTTTGCAGTCGCCGCCGAGCTCCGCGCCCGAGCCCGCGAACGCCTTTTTGAATTCGTCCTCTGTCAGCGTCAGCGCCGAGGAGTAATCGGGCGAGAGCTTGTCGCCCGCGCTCGTGACGCTCTTTAGGTAAGGGACATCCTTGCCCCAGACCTCCTCTGCGGAGAAGGTCTGTCCGCAGCTTATCGCGTGGAACGCCGCGGTTATTGTTTCTCCGTCATAGGTTATCACCTTGCCGAAAACGTCCTTGACCGCCTCCTCGATTTTCTTTTCGTAGGTCTCGTATTTGTTGCCCCATTTTTCTTTTCGCGCCGCCGCATCCAAATAGCCCTGATGCACGGCGCTGTCGTCGGTTATGTCTGCGCCGCCGAGCGAGGGGTCGGGACTTGAACGCTTCTTTACTGCATATGTATAGCATACGGCAGCCTGCGCGCGCAGAGCCTGCGAGTGATAGGCGGGCGGCATCTCCGCCGCTACCGCGCCGACGACATACTCGAACATATCGATTTCGTTTATCTTCTTTGTCGACGACGAGAGAACGAGTATCGATTCTCCGCCGTCCTGCGAGTCCGCTTTCGTAATTTTGACGGTGCCGCTTTTTTCTTCTTTTGCCCCTCCCGTTGCGGCGAGCGGGCAGATGAACATAACCGCGACCAAAATAATTAAAATAAATCCCGTATTTTTCAAAGCTTTTTACCTCCCGACCCTCGGCAAACTTGACTTTTAGTGCCGTTTTGGTGTAAAATTATACTCTAATACATTATTTATAGACAGAACAGGAAAGGAGTCTAACGCATGACAGATTATATATCCTCTATCGATCAGGATTCCCTTAACAGCTTATGCGAAGAAATAGGCAAGTATAACAAGATAAACCCTGCCTATTTTGACCGTTTTCAGGTCAAGCGCGGTCTGAGAAATTCGGACGGTACCGGAGTTATGGCGGGACTTACAAAGATATGTAACGTCCAGGGCTACTATGTCAGCGACGGCGAGCGCGTCCCGATAGACGGCAGACTTATCTACCGAGGAATCGACGTGCGCGAAATAATCAGCGGCTGCGAGCAGGAGGGACGCTTCGGCTTTGAGGAGGTCGTATGGCTGCTCCTTTTCGGAACTCTGCCTTCAAAAAGACGCCTTGAAATATTCAAAAACGTCCTCGCCGAGAGCCGCGAGCTCCCCAACGAGTTCATTGAGGACATGATAATGAAGGCCCCCTCGCACAATATCATGAACAAGCTTTCGAGAAGCGTGCTTGCGCTTTATTCATATGACGAGAATCCGGATGACACCTCGGTCGAGAACGTCCTTCGCCAGTCGATTCAGCTGCTCGCGCAGGTGCCCATGATAATGAGCTATGCTTATCAGGTCAAGCGCCGCAACTTCTACCACGAGAGTATGTATCTCCACCCGGTAGATAAGACGCTGAGCACCGCGGAGTCGGTTCTCTACTCGATAAGAGCGGACAAAAAGTTCACCCCCGAGGAGGCGCATATGCTTGACATCTGCCTCATGCTTCACGCGGAGCACGGCGGCGGCAACAACTCGACCTTCGCCACCCGTGTGCTCACCTCGAGCGGCACGGACACATATTCCGCTATCTCTGCGGGCATCGGCTCGCTCAAGGGACCCAAGCACGGCGGCGCGAATATAAAAGTCGCCGAGATGGTCGAATATATCAAGCAGGGCGTCGAGGACATCACCGACGCCGATCAGGTTGCCGATTTCCTCAAAAAGATACTCAGGAAAGAGGCGGGCGACGGCTCGGGACTCATCTACGGTATGGGCCACGCGGTCTACACCCTCTCCGACCCCCGCGCCGTTATACTCAAGGAACACGCCAGAAAATTTGCGGAGAATACCGAGCTCGAGGACGAGTTCAAGCTCCTTGAGCTTATCGAGACGCTCACTCCGAATATACTCGAGGAGCTGCGCGGAGACAAAAAGGTCATGTGTGCAAACGTCGACCTCTATTCGGGTCTTGTCTATAAGCTGCTCGGCATTCCCGAGGATCTGTTCACCCCGCTGTTTACCGTTGCCCGCGTTGCGGGTTGGTCGGCGCATAGAATGGAGGAGCTGATGACCGGCGGCAAGATAATCCGTCCGGCATACAAGAGCGTATGCGCCCAGCGCAAATATGTAAGGCTCGACGAAAGACTTGACAGCTATCCCGGCGAGCTCAAGTATATCCCCAGCGACGAGCGCGCCTGATAAAGATAAAATTAATTTTTAGGACTTGATACAATGCCGAAAAACAAAAAGGTCTCAATGCTTAAAACCATGCTGATAGCTCTCGCAGCGGTGCTTTTGGTGCTTGTTCCGGTGCGCTGCTATCAGTTTGCCGCCGGTCTGCTCGAGCCCGTAACGGGCTTCTATAAAGACGGCAGCCCGAGCATATGGGTATCGTATATCCTGCTTGCCGCAGCCTCGGCAGCGTTTTTGATTATCGCGATAGTAAACAGGAAAAGGATATCCTATTCTACCGAGAAGTTCGGTTCAACAGGGCTCGCAATAGCGGCTTTTATGTTCGCTCTGACGCTGATAATAGACGCCGTTATGCAGTATAAAACCGTCTTTGATACGGCTACGGACAGCGCCATTATGTACGGCACGGAGTCGGTTCAGTATCTCAAAACGGGACTTGTTTCGAGGGGGCTCGAGGGCTTCTGCGCCATTGTGTCGGCGGTGTTCTTCGTCCTCTTCGGCTACGGGCATTTAAAGGGCAAGTCAAACGCTTCGGAATCGAAGCTTATGGCGCTGTTCCCCGTGCTCTGGTGCATATTCAGGCTCATGCACCGCTTCATGCGTACCATAAACTTCCTCAACGTCTCCGAGCTTCTCTATGAGCTGTTCATGTGCGTGTTTCTCATGGCGTTTCTCATGGCGTTCTCCCAGCTCAACTCCAAGGTCGGGAACGACAAGTTTGACTGGAAGCTCGTCGGCTACGGACTGCCTGCCATGCTGTTTTCCGTGCTCTGCTTCCTGCCGCGGTTTATAATGACCCTTGTCGGCAAGAGCTATGTGCTCTGCAATCAGTCGCCCATAGAGTGGTGCGACCTCGGTGCGGCGGTGTTTATCTGCGCGCTGCTTCTGACGAGACTCACCTTCGGCGAGAAAGACACACAGACCGCCGCGGCGGACGAAAATACAGAGAGCTGATGTTTTTAGATAATTTTCTGATAGCTGCCGAGCAGGTGGCGATACTGTATATCCTTGTCGCCGTCGGCTTTATAGCCGACAGGACGAAGCTGTTCACGGAGAAGGCGGCTCGCCTCTGCACGGACTTGATGTTCTATATCATAACCCCCGCAAAGATAGTGCAGTCGTTTATCTCCATGGAGTTCAGCCGCGAGTCGGCTACACGCCTTGCGATAGCCGCGGCGTGCGGCGCAGGGATACACCTGATAGGCGTGGCGGTCAGCTCCGCCGTGTTCAACAAATCGCCTATAGGCAAGGCGGCTATATTCAAATATTCGAGCGTCTACGGCAACTGCGGGTATATGGCTCTGCCGCTCGCCTATGCCGTGCTCGGTGACGAGGGCGTGTTCTACGGCTCGGTCGTCATAATGATGTTCCACCTGTTCTCTTTTACCCACGGCATCTGGATGATGTCGCGCTCCGAGACGGGTGAAAAGACGAAGTTCAACGTCAAGAATATCCTTATAAACCCGGGCACCATCTCGCTCGTTATCGGCCTGCCGCTGTATCTGCTGAAAATTAATCTGCCCAATGTAATAGGCGCGCCCATAGACTATTTGGCGGCGCTCAACACGCCCGTGGCGATGCTGATTTTCGGCACATATCTCTCGAACGCAAAGATAAAATCCGCGCTCAGGGAGTGGAGGATACTCTGCGTAGCGCTGATAAAGCTCGGGGTGATACCTCTTGTATGCCTCGGCGTTTTCAGGCTCTGCGGCATAACGGGAGCGCTGCTGACCGCCATGATAATCGCGGCGAGCGCACCGCCCGCAAACATAACGGTCGTCTTTGCGGCGAAGTACAACAAGGATACGGGGCTTGCGTCCCAGACGGTCGCAATAGTCAGCTTTATTTCGATAGTGACCATGCCGCTGTGGATAGGGCTTGCAAGTACAATGTAAAAAGAAAATCAAAAAAACGTGTTGAACCCCAAGACCCCGTCGGAGGAGCCTTGGGGTTCATTTTTATAACGCGGCAAAAAATCATTATCTCTAACTCCGACTTCACGCAAGCGCCACGATAAAAGCCGTTGTTCTCCCGCCTTAACTTTAGGCGTGGGAGTCAGGAGTTTTCGCATTTTCGGTTTGTTTCGCTCGCCGTATTTCGAAATCAGCACAGTTCATAGCTCATATTACCTTTTTTCCGTTACCCGAACACCCGAAATTCAAAAAATTTGAAAAAATTTTAAAAAATATGTCTTTAACACTTGAAAAAGTCAAAAAACAATGATATACTTTGTATGATAGTAATGTAAATTGAGTTATTGCACTTATTTTAAAAAACACCGAGGTGACAAAAACAGGAAATGCGAGGACGGGACAATGACGATGCATACGAGGACAGATACGTTTTTTGAGCGGTGCGTTACCGCTTTTTTGTCACGCCTTGATTTCTTGGGTTCGCCCGGCAATTTAACAGCTTTATCATGCTTTAAGGCAGAGCGCGTTTGCGTTCTGCCTTTTTTTTGTACCCCTGTGACGGGAAGGCTCGCGGTTTTGCCCGCAGCAAGGCGCAAGGGCGCCGGCTCGGAAGAATAATCTGCCTTTGATTTCGCGGTTGAAAAGTTCTTAGATTGAGGAGGTGCGTTGCCGATTTCGTTTTCGACTGCGGTTTATATAGAGGGCTGTGTCAATAACCCTAATATGCGGGTGAGACATCGAAACAATGAATTGCTAAAAGGCAAGAAGAAACATATTTTGAGAGGTGATATTTATGAAGAAGAGAAAAATCGGCAAAATGGTGTCGCTGCTCGTTGTCACAATACTTGTTGCAACGGCAATGATTCCTGCTGCTGGTGTGCTTGCGGAAAGCATTGAGGCCGCAGCTAATCGAAATGTTGTGATATCGGTAACAAATCTTGATGCCCTGCACGCACACATTAAAAGTGCGACCAACGCGAACGGATATTCCGACAAAAAGCCCATCCAGCTCAGGCTTGATGCGGATATCGAGATTCCGCTGTTCTATTGCCTTGTCGTGAAGGGCACCGACAAATACACAACCGAAGCCCAGGGCGGCATCTCGATTCTGGCGAGAGCCTGGATAGGCTATGCAGCGGGAGATTTTCACGTAGACGGCATACCGAGAAGCTATGATAATACCGTCATCACGATTCCCGAGGGAGCATATGTTTCGCTTGACCTCAACGGTCATGCCCTGAAGATGAGCGATGACTACAAGACCCGCGGCAAAGGGCTTGACGGAAGAATCCCGGATCCCGAGGATACCTCTAAGCCGCTGACGACAAGCACCGGCGCCGGCAACAAATTCCCGATAGGCAAGATTATCGACGCCACTCAGACGGCTTCGGTCATTACCGTTAAAGGGCAGCTTACCGTCAAGGACACATCAAGCGGTCAGACCGGCTCCATTTCCGGCGGAACGGGCAGCTATCTTGATGCTTTTGGCATTGACAACGGTCATGACGGCAGACTCCCATATAAAACCGGCGATGGAAAATCCGTATATGCTTTAAAGGTCAGAGACAATGTGCGAACATTGAGACTTGAAAAGGCTCCCGCGATGAACACCGTCGGCGGCGGAGGCGTTCTTGTCAGAGGACCCAATGCGGTCTTTAACTTTGAAGGCGGCAACATCCGCGATAACTTTGTATGGATCGGAGAAAACTACGAGCTGTTTACCGCGTCAAATGACGGCTATGTCCGTTATGGCGAGGGCGGCGGCGTCTGCGTTAGAGACGGGGCGACCTTCAATATGTCCGGCGGAAGGATTTCCAACAATGTCGCGCGTGCTTACCACGGAAACAAGGCGGACGGAACACGCGCCCGCGGCGGCGGTGTCTTTGTTGACAACAACTGCGTCATGAACTTTACCGGCGGAAGGATAGAGAATAACTCCACCTACTCAAGACAGACGAAGAGCGGAAGCGGAGAAGACATCCCCAAAAGTAACGGCGGCGGCATTTTTGTCCATAGGGGCGGCGTGCTCAATATGTGCGGACCCGACAACATTCAGGACATGAGCGATCTGGACAACTTCCCGATAATTGCAAACAATATGAGCGGAACATATTTGCCCAACGGCGGTTGGGGAGATGCATCGGGTGCGGGTCTTTATGTCCGCGGAACCGCAAACCTCAGACATGCGGTTATCACCGGCAACAGCTTCTCGCGTTTCCAGCAGGCGGACTACACGAAGGAATCAAGATTTGTGGTCGAAACTGTTCTGCGGGATCCGGATACCGGCAAGGTCATCTATGTCAACCCGAACAATACGAACGAAACTATCAACCCCGACACAGGCGAGCCTTATGAGGCGGGCGATACCATAAACGGCGCAAGAGTTACACCGAAAACCAGTAAAAGCACAAGCACAAACGACACCTGGCTCTACGGCGTTTATACCTCGGCAAAAGACCGCAAGGTTTTTACCAACGGAGCGGGAGTTTTTATTGACGGCAGAGAAGCTGAGACGGCGCTGAATATCGGCGAGCAGGTTTGGATTTACGATAACTGGGATCTTGTTTCCACAAACTTCGTTAATGATTGCATATCCCAGGACGATGTCTGCCTGACCTTGGACGCCGCCAGTAATTATGTCCACAAGGACTCTTTCATCTCGCTGGCAGCTCCGGCGCATGAGTCGAAGATCGGCGTCAATGTCATAGGCGGTCAGCAAGACCGGCCTGTCGGAATAAAGGCGAAGCTTCCCACTCAGGGCACAAAGGCTTATTCCGGCTTCGTCAGCGTTTTCGGCGATTATCGCGGAAACTACACTCCGCAGCAGACCGATGTCCAGTTCTTCTGGGATAACGGCGCTAACGGCGGCACAGTCAACAATCCGGCGCCGGACTACGCGGTTATCTACAGCCCCACGAAGACCACGGTTAACGCTAACAGCTCGCTTTCCGGCGCAGTATATGAAACGCCCACTTATCTTCTCTTCGGCGCTAAAACAAATGCATATGCCAACGGACAGTACAAGGGCTATGTTATGAAGAACTATAATGAGGCTGATATTCACTATTATGCGCACACCGATTATGACGGAGAACATAAGAATATCAATTGGAGACTCGATCGCAACAGCGCTCCTCTTACATTTGAAAAGGGAAATACCGTTCCCTTTATCGCGCCACTCAACAGACCTAATTACGACCTCTATAGGAGCGGCTGGATCGGCGCTCTCAAGAACAAGGACGGCAATTTCATCTCCACAGCAGGCGAGACCTCCGTGGCTTACAACGTGAGCACCGGCGAGGAGTATACCGACCTCTACTTCAAGGGCTGGGAGTTCTATGCCCCTTACGGTCACAGAACCATTCCACCGCTTAATTTCATGAATCCCCTGAATCCGGGCGACGCAGATAACGATCCGAACGATCCCAAATTCCGGCACTCCTTTACGGCAGACAACCTTCTGACCTGGAACGACAACGAGCTGCATCAGTCCGTTCCGGCCTATACCGCAAAGTGGTATACCAGGTCCGAGCTTGCCGCCGCAAGACAGGATATTTCCGTCACCAAGGGAGCGCTCCTTATCGGCAAAGACGGCAAGGTTTATATCAGGGTTGCGGCGCTTCTCGGCGGTTACATGACCGACCTTCAGAATGTTCAGCCCAGCAGGCATACCGCAGCCGACGGCACTGAGCTTTATTTCAACAAGCCCACCTTCGTCGCTTCTTATACCAACGCCACCCCCACCCTTGAGGGCGGCTATAAGACCACGACTCAGAACGGTACTCCGTTCGAGGCTCGTATAACCAAGAAGCTTATCAGCAACGCCACCAACAAGAAGGTCACCCTTGATACCTGGAACTATGTTCCCGGCAACAACAACGCCTTCGCCGGCGACGCATGGACTCAGTGGAATGTCGGAAAGAACCACCACAACAAGTTCGGCGATCCCAGCTTCCTCGGCATTATGTGGGTCGATATCGATACCGGCATTACATATAATTCCGAGACTCAGACTTATACGGGCGACACCTCCAAGGTTATCTATGTAACGCCCTGCGTCGAGGTTACCGATTTTTCCGGCAACACTCACTACAGCTACTATTACGGCGAGTCCAGAGCCTACAGCGTCGATCAGCTTATCGCAGCCGATAATAATTAAAGGGGGGAGAGGTATAATGAAAAACAAGAATTACGAGAAGCCTCTTGCAGAGATTATCTGCTTTGACCTTGCTGCTGTCAGAATGGGCATCGGCCTTGATTCCCAGCATATAGACACTGCAAGAGAGGCACAGAGAACAAAAGGAAAAGCAGATGTCGGCGATCTGGATAACTGAGAAAGGAGCAGAATAAAATGAAGAAAACACTCAAAAGAGTTCTTGCCGTTATACTCGTGCTTGTCCTTAGCTTGACTGCACTTGCGACTGTTGCCTCCGCTGCTCCGGTAGCCGAAAAGGCCGAATCTGCAAGCGTCGGCAGCGCAATCGGCAGCTTCTTCAAGAAGATTGCAAATGTAATTAAGGGCATCATCGACAAGATAGTCGGCGGCATTAAGCCCGAGCCCAAGCCGGAGCCCGATACTACGGCTCCCGCAGAGCCAAACGCTCCGGCAGAGGATTCCGGGTTTGAGTTTGTCCGGGATTCCGGCAAGCTCGAGCATGTAGGCGATTTCCACTAATGGAGTTCACTGCAAAAATTGCAGATTTAACGGTAGGTATTTCCTGCAAACACAGCCTCGTTGAGGCTATGTGCAGGGAGTACCTCACCGAGGCTGTCCCTATGTTTTGCGTAAGGGCTTCCGAAGAACACAAGGAGAAGCTCAGAAATTATTTTCCGGGCTTCTCCGAAGTCTTTTCCGACGATTATCTTGAAGTGCTCGCCATAAGCGAATGCATTTACGATGAGGTTTTCAATTATGATGCCGCGGTTTTTCATGCGGCGCTGATTTCCTTTGACGGCCGCGGGGTTGCCTTTGCAGCGCCCAGCGGTATCGGAAAAAGCACGCATATAAAGCTTTGGAGTCGTCTGTTCGGCGACAGGGTCGAATGCGTCAACGGCGACAAGCCGCTTTTTCTTTTCCGTGACGGAAGGCTTTTCGGCGCAGGCACCCCATGGTGCGGAAAAGAAAAATGGGGCTGCAACAAAACGGTACCCGTCGAAGCCCTGTGCTTTATAGAAAGAGACCTTGTCAACAGCATAGAAAAAATTGAGGATAACGGCGAAAAGATGCGGCGAATGTTTTATCAGCTGACGATTCCCGAGGATCGCGGCGAGCTGAGACAGAAATATCTCGACTTTTCAAATAAGCTGATAAATACCGTCCCGTTCTATCTTCTGCGCTGCAACATGGAGTTAAGCGCCGCGCAGACGGCACACGACGGAATCTTCGGGGACGAATAGGGACGGATTCGCAGCAAAAGCACGGCTGCATCGATGAGAAAAGGCAAAAAAGAGCAAACAACAGAGCCGCAATTTGCAGCAGACAATGCAAATTGCGGCTTCGATTTTAAGTTTATTTTTGCTCCCGTACAGACAGGGACAAAGAAAAAGTTTTCCGTATCGAATGCGGCAGTCCCGCATATTTTTATCCGTCAGTCCTCTTTCTTGTCCTTTTCTTCTTTCTCTTCCTCCGGCTCTTCGACCGTTACCGAAATCTCCATAACTCTGCGCTGCTCTACGTCGGTGACGAGGACGGAAAGATTTTTGTATTTAAACGTGTCGCCGACCTCGGCCATTTTGCCGAGCTGCTCGAGCACCCAGCCGCCTACGGACACCGATTCGGAATCCTCGTCCTCCTCGAGGTCGAAATATTCAAACATCTTGTCGAGCTGCGCGCTGCCGAGTATCTTCACCGTGCCGTCGGGCTGCGGCGAAAACTCCTCGACTACCTCGTCGTTCTCATCCCATATCTCGCCGACAAGCTCTTCGAGTATGTCCTCCATGGTGACTATTCCGAGCGTGCCGCCGAATTCGTCCGCGACAACCGCCATATGCGTCTTTTTCTGCTGCATGAGCTTTAGCAGCTCGCTTATCTGCATCTGCTTTGCTATGTAGACGGTCTTTTTGATTATCGAGGATATCGGCTGCTTCCCGGTGAGCACATATTTGTTGAAGTCTCTGATGTGAATAAAGCCGATTATATCGTCCGTGTCGTCGGAATATACGGGCAGGCGCGAGAAACCGGAGTCGTTGAACACCGAGGCTATCTTTTCGACGCTGTCATCCTTTGAGACGGCGATAACGTCAACGCGCGGGGTCAGAATATCGCCGACGGGGCACTCGTAAAAGGAGATGGCCGAGCGGATAAGGTCGCTCTCGTCCTCGTCAAGCCCGCCGCCGGACTCCGCCTCGTCAACGATGTTCAAAAGCTCGTCGCCGGTTATCGTGTCGTCCTTTTTGAATTTGAAAATCTTGCTCAGAAGCTTTTTCCAAAGCATGAAGAACGCCACAACGGGGGTCAAAATGACCGTAATCGCCTTTAAAAACGGCGTTGCGAACATGGCATATCTTTCGGGCATCTCTTTGGCTACCGTTTTCGGTGTGACCTCGCCGAAGATGAGCAGAAGGACGGTCATGATTATTGTCGAGACCGTCGGACCGCGGCTCTCGTTTATGAGCTTGATGAAAAGCACCGTCGCCACGGACGAGGCCGTGATATTTACTATATTGTTTCCAACAAGGACGGTGGAGAGCAGCTTGTCGTAGTTCTCGCCCATCCTGTATGCGTTGGCGGCCTTCTTGTTGCCGTCGTCCGCCATGGTCTTGAGTCTTATTCTGTTGAGGGAAGTGAACGCGGTTTCGGATGCCGAGAAAAATGCCGAAAACAGTATGAGAAGTACAAGGCAAATTATCTGCACCCAACTTCGGGTATCCAAAAAAATTCCTCCAGTGCGGTTTGCCGCATATATATATTCATAACTATAGCACAAACTTTTCGTTTGTTCAAGAAAAAACCGCATTCGGCGGAATGCGGCTTTTGTTATTACAGAGCTATCATGTCGCGCAGCTCCGAGGCGAGGTCTGCGGCGAGGCGCGTGCCGTTTATCAGGGCGCGCTTGGGCAGCTTCGAGATAAAGCCGTCATCCTCGAGAGTGACGTCGCCCGTGTAGTTTATGTCATGCAGCGCCTGCGCTATTGCTTTCCAGTCGAGCTTGCAGGTGAAGGGCGGCATATGCAGATCCTCCATATAGTTGTTGTCGTGAACGTGCAGAGCCGTGAGCCGCCTGTGTCCGAGCGCTCTTATAGCGTGCGCCGCGTCGTCGCCGACAAGGCCGCTGTGGCCGAGGTCGAGGCAGACCGTGAAACATCTCGGGTCGAGTGCGTCATAGTATTCGGCGAGCTGCTCGCCGTAGCTGCACACATTTGCGAGCATGACATTGCGGCGGTCGTCGTGGCCGAACATATTCTCGAGCGCTATTTTTATCCCGAACTCCTCGCAAAGGGGCTTGAGTGAATTATAGAAATCGATGTTGAACTGCTTTTGATCCACCCCGTCCGGGCAGGCGGTCGGATGGACGATTATCTGCTCTGCGCCTATTTTGCCCGCGACGCGGATAGAGAGCTTCAGCTTTTCATAGACAAAATTATTGTATTCCTCGTTGCCGAATCGGTAGCTCGGGAACGGGGCGTGCGCCTGATTGAACGGGAGGGAATATTTTTCGCTCGTCTGCCTGAGCACGCCGACAAGCTCATCCTCGCTCATAAGCCCGAGCTCGCTCTCGCGCGAGCTGTTCATATAGAACATGGAGAAGTCGAGCGCGTCAAAGCCCGCATCCCTGAATATTTTCATGCCCTCGTCAATGCCGAAAGCGGGAAAAATGACATCCGTCTGAGTTGATATTTTCAATATGCACACCGCCTTGTAATTTTTTCAGTAACATTATAGCAGAGAGTTTTCGGATATACAATATCAATGTACTAAATATGGTATAGCAAAACTCGGGATATGTGATATAATCTTTATGTGAAATCTGTTTGACGGAGGGATAAAATGCTGCGACTGATTCTTTCGCCCTCGGTGGGCGGTACCGCGGGGTATCTCTATGACGCCGTGGCGGCGCTCGCGTCGTCGGGCAGCGAGGCGGTGCTGATAGTGCCCGAACAGTATTCCTTTGCTGCGGAGCGCATAGTGCTCGAGCGGCTCGGGACTGCCGACGCTCAGCGCGTCGAGGTGCTGAGCTTTACGCGCCTTGCTAATACCGTGTTTAATTCTGTCGGCTGGGATAAGGGCAAACGTCTCAATGAGGCGGGAAAAATACTTCTTATGAGCCGCGCCCTCGAGCAGTGCGCCGATAAGCTGACGGTTTATGCCCGCAGCGCGGACAGCCCCGCCGTGGTGCGCGAGCTGCTCGTGCTCAGCGAGGAATTCTGCCAATGTGCGATATCCTCCGAGGATATCGTCAGCGCCATGAACAACATGGAAGAGGGACTTTTAAAGGACAAGCTTGGCGACATTTCGCTGGTTTTTTCGGTCTATGACTCGTTTGTTTCGGACGGCTGGCTTGACGACAGCCGTATGCTGACCCGCCTCAAGGACAAGCTCGCGGAGAGCGGGTATTTCAAAAACAAAACGGTGTTTTTCGACTCCTTCCGCGGCTTTACCGCGCAGGAGTTCGGTATTATCGGAAAAATACTCACTCAAGCGGACGATGTCTGTGTCGCGCTGAACGCGCCCGACCTTACGGATGTCGGCAGCGACGATATATTTTATCATACGAAGAACACCGCGAAAAAGCTTATTAAAATCGCAAACAGCGTCGACGTGCCTTGCGCAAAGCCCGTCACCGTCAATGAGCCGAACAGCGACGCCGCGCTCGATGCTCTCGCAAAGGATTTCCTGAGCCCCGAGGCGGACGTGTTCGAGGGCGAGTGCGGGAGCATAGCGGTGGTCGCGGCGCCCGATATCCGCAGCGAGTGCGCCTTTATCGCGGCGCAGATAAAGAAAATGCTTCGAACCGGCGAATACCGCAGCCGCGATATTGCCGTTATAGTGCGTGACGACAAGTCCTATATCCGCCCGATGATGACCGCCCTTGCGAAATGCGGTGTGCCCGTGTTCGAGGACAGGCGGCAGCCCGTTATTAATCAGCCGCTGATGACGCTCGTCCGCGCCGCGCTGAAGATAGCCGATACGGGCTTTGATACGGACAGCGTCCTGCGCGCTCTGAAAACCGGACTCTGCCCGCTTGAGGCGGACGAAGTCTCGGACGTTGAGAATTATACTTACCTCTGGCAGATAAACGGCTCGGGCTGGCTGAAAAAATGGGAGTCGAGCCCCGACGGCTTCGGCGAGATGACCGAAAGCGCCTCGGCGGAGCTCGAAAGGCTGAACGCCCTTCGCGAAAAAGCGGTTGAGCCGTTTGCGAGGTTCAGAAGCAAGCTTAAAAATAACGACGGCGAGGGCTGCGCAAGGGCTGTGTTTGAGCTGCTGTGCGAGCTCGACACGGCGCAGAGGCTCAAGGAGCTTGCGATTTATCTTGAGGATTCGGGCGAGAGCGTGCTCGCACTCGAGACGGAGCGGCTCTGGGATACCCTCTGCTCGCTGCTCGATGTCGCGGCGCAGACGCTCGGCGGCACTCCCGTAAAGGCGGCGCGCTTCGCCCGTCTCTTTGACCTCATGCTCTCAACCGTCACCCTCGGCGAAATACCGCATTCCTTGGAGGAGGTGACTATAGGCTCGGCGCAGAGGATAAGACCAATAGCGCCCAAGGCCGTGTTCGTCCTCGGCGCAAACGCGGGAAAGCTGCCGCTGAATCCGACTCAGGGCGGAATGCTCAACGCCGACGAGCGTGAACGTCTCGCGCGGGCGGGCATGGAGACCGCGATATACGGCGAGGACAGAGTGGCCGAGGAGCGCTTCATAGCCTATACCGCGTGCTGCTGCGCAAAGGAGAAGCTGACGGTCAGCTTCCCGTCTAAGAGTGCGCAGGGTGAGGAGCTCAGCGAGTCGGAAATAGTCACCTTTATCCGTGAGCACTTCCCGCTTGCAAGCCGGACGGACACCATGACCGCCGACAAGCTCGACCTCGTCGAGGGAAAAGCCCCGGCGTTTGAGCTGACGGCGGCACTGATGCGCCGCGGCGGCGAGCTCTACGAGTCGCTGAGAAAATATTTCGCGCAGGACGCCGACTATTCGGGCAGACTTGCGTCGCTCGACGGAGCTGCCGCCGAGCGAACGTTCAATATAGACAGCCGCGAGACGGCTTCGCGCCTTTTCGGCATGAATATGAATATCTCGCCCTCGAGAGCCGAGACCTATTACCGATGCCCGTTCTCCTACTACTGCCGCTACGGACTCAAGCTCAAGGAGAACAAGAGCGCGACCTTCGACCCGCTTCAAAAGGGCACGGTCATACATTTTGTGCTCGAACGTCTGCTCCGCGAATTTACCGCGCAGGAGCTCTGCGAGCTCGGCGACGGCGAGCGCTATGAAAAAATAGGCGAGTATTTAAACGCCTATCTCGAACGCTACCTTGACCGCTCGCAGAGGTCAAAGAGATTCCTCTATCTCTATGAGCGGCTCGCGCGCAGCATAGACGCAGTCGCCGCAAGGCTTGCGGACGAGTTCAGAAACAGCGACTTTTATCCCGTTGACCTCGAGCTCGACATATCGCATGACGGCGCGGTCAAGCCCTACAAGCTGAAGATGCCCTCCGGCGGATATATCAACATCTCCGGCAAGGTGGACAGGGTAGACTTCGCAACTGTAGACGGAGAGGCGTATATAAGAGTTATAGATTACAAGTCGTCGGGCAAGATTTTCGCCGTTTCCGATGTTATTAACGGCCTTAATATGCAGATGCTTATCTATCTTTTCACGCTCGTGAATAACGGAAAAGCGCTCTACGGTGACGCAGCGCCGGCGGGTGTGCTTTATATGCCTGCAAAGGCGTCCGCCTTTACAGCCGAGCGCGGCAAAGATCTCAGCAAACAGGGCGGCCCGAAAGACAAAAAGATGCAGGGCTTCGTGCTCAAAAACGCGGGTGTCATAGTCGCAATGGAGCATGACGGAAACGGCGTGTATATCCCCGCAAGTATAGACAAGGACGGCAAAATAAAGGGAAACGCAATGGAGCTCTTCGAGCTCTCGGCGCTCTGGGACAAAGTCGACGAAAACCTTGTGAGCATGGGCGAAGAGCTGCATAACGGCTCTATTCCCGCGCTTCCCGCGCAGGGAAATCGCTACAACGATATATGCTCGAAATGCGAGTATTGGAACATCTGCACGCACGAGAGCAATATGCCCGTAAGAGAATTAAACGACAAGCTTGAGCTCAGAGAGGAGGCGGAGAAATGGGAATTAACTGGACGACTGACCAGAAACACGCGATAGAGTGCCGTAAAGGCTCTGTGCTTGTCAGCGCGGCAGCCGGTTCGGGCAAGACTGCGGTGCTCGTCGAGCGCGTTATCCGCCGCCTGACGGACAAAGAAAATCCCTGCTCGGCGGAGGATCTGCTGATAGTCACCTTCACCCGCGCCGCCACAGCGCAGATGCGCGAGAAGATAGGCGCGGCGATACTCAAGCGCCTCTCGGAGAATCCGGCGGACAAGCATCTGCGCCGCCAATATATGCTCCTGCCCTTTGCGAAGATATGTACTATTGACAGCTTCTGCAACGACCTTATGCGCGAAAATTTTCACTCGCTCGGCATATCTCCGGACTACTCCGTGCTCGATAACGAGACGGCGGTCATAATGAAAAACGACGTCTGCGAGGCAATGCTCGAACGGGCATACGAGGAGGATACCGACGGCAGCTTTTTACAGCTCAGCGATATGATTTCCACCGGCAGCAGCGACGACGACTTCGCGCAGCTGATATTAAGAATGTACGATATATCGACCGCATACCCGTTTCCGGAGCTGTGGCTCGACTCGCTTATAGAGGAGTATGCCGACAGTGACATAGACAGCAGCCGCTGGGGAGATATTATAAAGGAATATATCTCCGATATGCTCAACTACTGCATATCCTCAAGCTCGGAAATGCTGGAGCTCATGACCTCCGACGAGACGGTGCTCTCGGCATACGGCGAGGCGGTGTGCAGCGACATCAATATGTATAAGGAGCTTTTGGAACGGCTTCACACCGACTGGGACGATACGCTTGAGGCATTCGGAAGCGTTAAATATATGAGCCTCGGCCGCGTGCCCAAGGGCTATGACAGCGAGGCGAAAAATGCGGTCACGACCGCGCGCAAAAAACTCAAGGATCTTATCAAAAAAGTTCCGGATATTATGTGCGTCTCGTCGGCGGAGCACGCCGAGGATGTGCGGCTGCTGAGCGGCCCGGTGACGAAGCTCATAGGGCTCGTCAAGCAGTTCGGCAGGGAGTATTCCGCAGAGAAGGACAGGCTCAACTGCGCGGACTTTTCGGATATCCTGCACCGGGCGCTCAATCTGCTCGCAGTCTCCGACGGCAGGGGCGGCTATAAAAAGACCGACCTTGCGCGTGAGCTTTCCGAACATTATGTTGAAATACTTGTTGACGAGTATCAGGATATAAACGAGGCGCAGGATTTGATATTCAGAGCCCTGTCCGCCGATGAAAACAACCTTTTCACAGTCGGCGACGTAAAGCAGAGCATATACAGATTCCGCCAGGCGATGCCGGAGATTTTCCTGCGCCGCCGCGCCTTGACCAACAGCTTTGAGAGCGGAAAATATCCCATGGGCATCACCCTCGGCTCGAATTTCAGAAGCCGCAGGGGAGTCACCTCTTGCGTCAATTATATCTTCCGTCAGCTTATGAGCGTAGGAGCGGGCGAGCTCGAATATGATGATTCCGAGGCTCTCAATGCCGCGGCGGAGTACCCCGAGCGCGATATCCCGGACTGCGAGCTGCATATAGTGACGGACTCGGGCAACAGAGCCGATACGCTAAAGGCGCAGGCGGATTATATCGCGGACTATATCGGGAAAACCGTCCAAAGCGGCTCGATTACTCTGACAAAGGACGGCGCCTTGCGCCCCGCGACCTACGGCGATTTCTGCATTCTTCTGCGCACGGCAAAGAATGTTTCTCAGGCGTATGTCAATGCACTCGCTGAGCGCGGCATACCGGCCTTTTCTCCCGATACGGGCGGCTTTTTCGAGGCTGCCGAAATAAGCTTTATACTCTCTCTCCTGCGTGTGCTCGACAATCCCGTACAGGACATACCGCTCGCGGCTGTCATGCTCTCTCCGCTGTTCGGCTTCAGCGCGGGCGAGCTTGCGGATATCCGCGCCTCGGCGAAAGAGCGGCTCGGCGCGGGCGAGACGGAACCGCTCTACCGCAGCGTTGCAGCGGCGGCGGGCGAGGGCAGCGAAAGGGCTGCGGCATTTCTTAAAAAAATCGATTCCCTGCGCAGGCTGTCGCTGACGCTCAGCGCGGGCGAGCTTGTCCGCAGAGTGTGCGAGGAGACGGGCTTCGACGCCGTTGTCAGCGCCATGCCGGACGGCGAACGCCGCAGGTTAAACGTGAGCCTGCTCTGCGATTATGCCGAAAAATATGAGGCGGCGGGAAATCTCGGACTCAGCGGCTTTATCCGTTTTATAGATAAGGTTGCGCGCACGAGCGGCGACCTTGCTACGGCGGCGCGCCCGTCCGAAAACGCGGATATAGTGCGAATAATGACCGTCCACCAGAGCAAGGGACTCGAATTTCCCATATGCATTCTCGCCGATATGCAGCATAAGTTCAACGAGCGGGACAACAGCGATTCGGTGCTCATAAACTCCTATGCGGGTCTCGGCATGAAGCGGCGCACGGAGGACGGCATAAGCGTCTATGACACCGCCCCGCGCCGTGCGGCGGTTATCATGTCGGAGCGCATGGGGCGCAGCGAGGAGCTGCGCGTGCTCTATGTTGCGCTGACGAGAGCGAAGGAAAATCTTATTATGGTAACCTCGGTTTCGAATCCGGAAAAGAGCTTTGCGAAGGTTGCGGTCGAGTGCGGAATAGGGGAGAAGGCGAACCCGTTTGCGGTGCTGAGAATGAACAATTTCTCCGATCTGGTGCTCACGGCGCTAATGCGCCACCCGTCCGCGGAGGAGCTGAGAAAGCTCGCGGGCATAGATGTGCCCGTGCTCAATTCCGATAAAGATAAGTTTAAGCTAAAGGTTGCGGTGAGCGATTCGCAGTCCGTTTTAAAAAAGGAAGAGGAGAGGAGCGAGCTGCGCGCAGAGCCTGTTTTCTATGACGAAGTCCGTGCCCGACTCGACTATTCCGACCCGCGCTCGGTGCTCTCGTCCGTTCCCGCAAAGCGCGCCGCATCGGACGGCTCGGAGCGCGGCATAAACCGCGAATACTTCGCCTCGTCGCGCCCCGCGTTTATGAGTGCGGGCGGACTGACTCCGGCTCAGCGCGGCACAGCCACGCATAAATTTATGCAGTTTTCGGACTACGCTGCGGCGAGGGATAATATAAGCGCAGAGCTCGACAGACTCGTTGAGAGCGGCTTCCTCTCGAAGGACGAGGGCAAGGCTGTGAATGTCGGCGCGGTGAGGCGGTTCTTTGCGTCGCCGCTCGCTGGGCGTATATTCGCCTCCGACAGCGTGATGCGCGAGAAAAAGTTTGCGGCGCTGTTTTCGGCGGACTTCTTCTATCCCGAGCTCAAAGACGGCGCGGCGGAGGAAAAAATTGTCGTCCAGGGCATCGCCGACTGCGTTTTTGTCGAGGACGGAAAGCTGGTCATTGTCGATTACAAGACCGACACGGGAGTCAACGCCGAGGAGCTGCTCGAACGGTATTCCGCTCAGCTTGAGATATACCGCGAGGCGCTCTCGCAGGCGCTCGAAATGCCCGTCAAGGAGACGCTTCTGTACTCTTTTTATATGAATTCGGCGGTTAAAGTCGGAACGGATTAAAAAATATGAAAAAAGGGCTTGCATTTTTGCCCCGTGTATGATAAAATTTCGTTTGCTAAGCTTAAAGATAAAGTTATATGCAGATAATCCGAAAGAGGTGACAATAATGAAGGAAGGAATCCATCCTAAGTACGAGCCCACAGAGGTCCGTTGCGCTTGCGGCGAGGTCATCCATACCTCATCCACAAAGAAAGATCTCCGTGTCGATATTTGCTCGAAGTGCCATCCGTTCTTCACCGGCAAGCAGAAGCTCGTCGATACCGGCGGACGCGTTGACCGCTTCAAGAAGCGCTTCAACATGACCGAGGACAAGAAATAATTATCCCGTGTGAAATAATGAGCTGCCTTACGGCGGCTCATTTTTCTATGCTTTTTATGCAACGTCTGTTGCGGTATCCAAGCATTGTTAACAATATATTTCTTCAAAAGACTTGTAAAATACTCTCTGCGGCGTTATAATATTTGTAATTATTTTGTAATCTTTTTAAGGAGGCGGAGCAATGTCTAAGAAGAAAAAAGGCAGTGCAGCCAATCCTGATTTGAACAGCTCGAAGCCGCCCGTAAAGGACGGGAGCGAGTCTGAAAACAGAATAAGTGAAATCGAGAAATACGATTTTTTTGAGAAGATAGACTTTGACAGCGACTATGACGATATCCTTGCCACATACGAAAAGACTCTCGACAGGCGCACAAGAGCGGCCATGAAGAAGGCGGGAGGTCGGGTTGACGGGGATGACTCGGACTCTGCCGAGGACGAAAATGTCATGATTGAGGCGGACGAAATCGAAGCAGAAACAGACTCCGCCGAAGAGCCCGAGGCGCAGCAGAGCGAAGAGGGCAAGCCGTCGAAGAAAAAGGCGAAGGCTCAAAAGGGCGATGCCTCGGCAGCGCTGTATGCCGCAATAACGGCGCTCGGACTTGCCGTCGGCACTTCCTTTAAAAAGCTGCTCACGGGACCCAAGAAGCTCGGCAGAACAATTGTCGGATTTTTCGGGTATATTTTCCGTTTCCTTTGGCTCGGCTTCAAAAAGTTCGTCTATATTATTTCGCACACGTTCGTAGACCAGGTCAAGGACTTCCGACGCGATGTGCGCTCCGCCATGCACTATATCAAGCGCAGCAGGCATAACCCGAAAACTCTGTTTCCGATTCTCGGGCACTATGTGAAAAAAGCCTTCGCTACCCATACTCAGATGTTTAGGACCATAGCGAATGTCGTTCTGCCTGTGGCTGCGGTGCTCGCATTTGTGATTACCGTCAACTATTGGAGCAGCGTTACGTTTGCGCTCAAGGTCAGCTATGACAACAAGGAGCTCGGCTATATCTCCGACGAGTCGGTTTATAACGAGGCTCAGAGCGCGGCGAAAGAGAGAATGACCACGACAAAGTCCGATTTCTCCGTTGAGCTTGAGGAACCGAGCTATGAGCTCTCGCTTGTGAGCCTCAACAAGCTTGTCGATTCTTCGATACTCTGCGACAGAATAATCGAAAATTCCGAGAGCAATGTCACAAACGCCTGCGGAATTTATATCGACGATGATTTCATCTGTTCGGTCAAGAACGAGACGGACGCTTCGAGCGTGTTCAACGCGATTCTCGACAGGTATCAGGTGACGGACAGCAACAGCTTTGTCGATTTCGTAGAGAAGGTCGAGTATGTTCAGGGCCTCTACCCCGATGACCCGAAAACCATGTGGGATGCGTCAAAGCTCAAAAAGCAGCTTGAACAGACCAAGGTGGCGAAAAAGACATACACCGTCAAGGACGGAGACACCATATACGGTATAGCGGTTGCAAACGGCCTTACGGAAAAGCAGTTTATGGCACTTAACCCCGACATAGGCGAATATATACATACCGGCGATGTGCTGACGGTTGCGAACGAGGTCAACTATGTCCGCGTCAAGGTCATGAAAACCGAGACAAGGACGGTCGAGGTCGATTATGATGTCGAAAAGACCAACAACGCCTCGATGTTCAAGGGCACCAGCCGCGTCACCCGCAAGGGTGTAACGGGCGAGGATACCGTGACCGAGCTCGTGACATATATCGACGGGCAGCGTGTATCGTCGCAGGAGATTTCCCGCGTCAGGACGAGAGAGCCCGTGACCGAGAAGAAGCTCATAGGCACAAGATCGACGCGCGTCAGCGGCGGTTATAATATCCAGGTTTCCGGGCGCGGATTTGTGTGGCCCGCACCGGCGTGCACATATGTCAGCTCGCCTTACGGCTGGAGAACCCTGCGCGGTTACAGCGACTTCCACACAGGCGTTGATCTCACTCTTCCCGGCGGCGGTTCGACGGGAGCGGTAATAGTCGCGTCCCTAGACGGAACGGTCGAGAGCGTGCGCCGAAGCAATTCGGGCTACGGTCACTGCATCGTCATCAACCACGGCGGCGGAGTCAAGACAAGATACGCCCACTGCCTCGCAGGCTCTATCTCCGTCAGCGTCGGACAGCGTGTCAGCGCGGGACAGGCGATAGCGCGAGTCGGCAGCACCGGCAACGTCACCGGACCGCATCTCCATTTCGAGATAATCATAAACGGCAGCACGGTCAACCCGCTTCCGTATATCAGATAAAATATCCCTGCGCAAAGCGCACGGAGCATAAAAGCAAATCCTGCCCAAGGAATCCCGAGGGCAGGATTTTTGTGTTCTGCGAATTTAAGAAAGCCGTAAATCACTGCAAAACCTGCGGGCGGATAATATCCGCCCCTACACGATTATGTTAATTTACAATATTGAATTTGTTTGCCTGATGGCGGTTTTTTACCCCCACAACCCCCGATTTATCAATCTTCCCCAATATCCGCAGACGTGCGTTCGACGGTGCATCGGCATAATCTCAAACTCAAAAAGGACACCGGAAATTAATTCCGATGTCCTTTTGCTGTTTTGCCAAACGGATTTTTACTCCTGAGGCAGAGTCGCGTCGGGGTCAAGTCCTGAGTTCGGGTTTTTGCAGTACTTCATCGTGGCTCTGAAGAAATAGACATATTCACCGTCGGAGACTGTAACATTGGTTGCTTTTTTAAGCTGCGCGGGCTCGACGGCCTCCGGGCTTGAGGCGACCGCGTAGTAACTCTTGCCGCTGCCGTCCGGGGTTATCGTATATGTGCCGGCCTTGATATCCTTGCCTACCTTGTACATCGCGGGAGTCGTGCCGTCGCAGCCGATGGAAGCCATGTTGCATGAGTCGGCGTCATAGAATTCGCAGCCCGTGATTTCGACATATCCGTCCTTTGAAAGGGTGTAGTAGGTAGAAACATCAAACATCTCAAAATCGTTTGCGACGTTTTGCACATAGGGGTCGATACTCTTTTTGAAGCCGAGTCCGCAGTAGAGACCGGAGATTCTCTTGACAATGTATTCATCCTTCGGAATATCTCTGCCTATCTTGTAGGTTCCGGGGGCATACTTGCCGTTGACTGCCTTGGGGTGTTCGACGGATGCGCTGATGAATTTGCAGCCGCTGATATAGAGCACATAGCCGCTCTCAACCGTAACAAGCGTGTGTGTCTTGCCGTCGAGGGTTATCTCGCAGGCGAGGGGTTCGCCGCTGTCGTCTTTCATCTTGCCGTTCCAAACGTAAACAGAGGATTTTGACGAGTTCTTGACGATATAGTATTCTCCGGGCCTGAGCTGACCGCTGCCGCTGCCGACTTTGTAGGTGCCGGCGCCGTTCCAGCCGGTTGAGCTGGCGGCGTTGGGCTTCTCGGTTGCACTTGCGGCGGGGAGGGTGACTATATGTGCCCCGGTCGTCGGCGCGGGAGCAGCCTGAGCCGGTTTGGCTGCGGGCTTGGTTGTTGTTGATTCTGCCGTAGAGGTTTCGGGCTCGGTGCTGACTGCGGGAGCCGCTGTTGAGCCGTCTGCGGTCGTGTCCTGACCGTCGTTGTTTTTCTTGCAGCCTGCGAACGCCAGAACTCCGACGAGCACGGCGAAGCACAGTATTACAGATATAAGCTTTTTCATCTTTTTTCCCTTTCGTAACCTTATTGCGGGCTTTCCGCTGCGTTTATTATAACAAACTTAAACTTCTCAGTCAACATGGGCAAAAAAGAAGAGCCGCGTTTTGCGGCTCTCCCATGTGTTTGGTTATTGTTTAGCTTTTGTTCTCGTCGGCCTTATTGCCGCCGGCATTGTTGTCAGGCTTGTTATTGCCGCCGCCATTGTTGTCAGGCTTGTTATTGTCGCCGCCATTGTTGCCGTCAGGATTGGGATTGGGGTTAGGATCGGGGTTGGGGTTAGGATCGGGGTTGGGATTAGGATTGGGGTTAGGATTGGGGTCGGGATTGGGGTCGGGGTTAGGCGCGGGTTCGACATACTCTACGAGCTTAAAGCCTTCGAAGGAGATAAACTCTCCGTCTTTAAGCTCGATAATTATTGATTTGTCTTTCTTGACATTCAGTTCGCCCGTGATCTGGCTGAATTTAATGTGTGCGGCGCCGGTCGAATATCCGTTTCCATCATCGGTGGGAACAAGCACGTATTTGCCGGCCTTCATGTCCTGATTAGCGCCGACTAAATATGTTCCGCCACCGTAGCTCTTGTCTTTCTCGTCGTAGCTGCCGGTACGATCCTTTGCTTTAACGACCTTGGTATCTTTGTTGAAAATTATGTAGTCGCCTGCTTCGAGCTTAACATAAACGCGTAAGCCCCTATAGGTGATAGCATAGTTGTTTCCGGAAAGGAAGTCTACAGAATTCAGAATGCTGAAATCGGTGTTCCCGAATTCGCCTATAACGTATTCGCCGGCGGGAATATCTTCGCCTATTCTGTAAGTGCCGAGTTTATATACTCCGTTTGAGGAAGTCATGGGCTTGAGCTCTCTCTCGGAGATAAACTCACCGTTTTCGATTTTGAGAACATAGCCTTTTCTCATCTCGACAAACAGACCGTAGGAAAGAGGATAGAATTCAACTTTCTTGTCGCCCTTTGTAAGGATAACTCTGCAGTTATTGCCGTTGGATTTAATGTAATATATGCCTGCGGTAATATCCTTGTCGCAGGTGTATGTGCCGGCCTTCTTCCATGCGGACGGTTTTTCAACCTGAGGAGTAGTAGTGTTCGGCGTGGGGGCGGGCTTAACGGTCTGCGCGGGCTTCTGGGTTGTTGAAGCGGGCTTTTTGCTTGCCGGTTTTGTGGGCTGTACCGGCTGACCGGGCTGCGCGGACTGCGTAGTATCCTCGAGCGCGGGCTCGGTGTCGTCACCTATGATGTTGTCGATTGCAGCATCGGTGTCGGGCGGGACGGTTGTCTCGTCATTGTTCTTCTGCTTGCAGCCTGCAAACGCCAAAACTCCGGCGAGTATGGCAAGGCAGAGCATTGCGGAAATCAGCTTTTTCATCGTTTTCGTCCTTTCATAAAATTATTTTTGTGTTTCTGCGTTTTTATTATACTGAATTTAAATATTTAAGTCAATACTGTCGAAAAAAGGAAGGAGCGAGTTTCGCGCCCTTCCTTGGGTTTAATTATTGATTAATTTTTGTTGTCGCCGACATTGTTATCGCCGGCTTCGTTATTTTTAGGAGTGTCCGCATCGTTATCCTTGTCTTTATCCTTATCGGAATCAGATTCACTTGAAGTCTCACTTGAAGATTCACTTGAGGTTTCACTTGAGGCTTCACTTGAAGGCTCCGTGGGCTTGGGCTCGACATACGGAACGAGCTTTAAGCCTGCAAATTCAATATAGCGTCCGCTTGCAAGCTCGATTACTTTATCCTTGCCGAGATTTTCGGCAGAATCGGCTACCGAGAGATCAATGTATTGCAGATCGTAATAAACAATATATCCGTTTTCGGCGTCCGTGGGAACGAGCTTATACTTGCCGGGCTTGATATCCTTGCCGACCTTGTACATTCCGGGATTGAAGCTGCCGTCACTGTTGGCGGCGGGAGCCTTGATGTCAAGTGTAGTGTCATCGAGGAACATCACGCGCTGACCCTTTTGAAGAGAGACATATGCGGGATGGGGACCGAAAACAGTCAGGGTCTCGCCGTCCTCGTCAAAGTAATCGGTTGTCGAGAGAACCATAAGCTCTACGCCGTCTGCGTTGCCGAGAAGGTGCTCGCCGGCGGGAATATCTATGCCGACTCTGTAGGTGCCGATTTCATATACGCCGTTTTTGCCGCCCATCTTTTCAACGGCGGAAGCAGCGATGAACTTGCCGTTTTTGACTTCGAGCGTGTAGCCGGGCTTCATGGTGACAAACAGTCCGAAAGGAAGAACCTCGAACTCGACTATCTCATCTTTGCCAAAATGCTTGCCATCCGTCAGGATTACGCTGCAATTTTTGCTGTCGGGTTTAATATAGTATTCACCTGCCGTGAGGTTTTTGCCGCAGGTGTATTTGCCCGCTTTTTTCCACTCGTCTTTTTTGACGGCGGGAGTTGTGGTGTTGACCTTGCCGGGCTTCTTTGTGTTGTTCGTAACTTTCTTTATGGCATCGGGAGTGGACTCTTTCTTTTCGGGCTCCGTTGTTCCCTCCGTTGAGGGCTCGGTGCTCTCGTCGGTTATGGCGTCAACTGCCGCTCCGCTCTCGGAGGGGGAGGTTGAATCGTCGTTGTTCTTCTTTGATTTGCAGCCGCAGAAGAGCAGCATTGTCGCGCACAGGATGAGCGCAACGGCGGAAATAAGTTTTCTTTTCATTGTTTTTCCCTTTCTTTTTAGTTTTTTCTTTCCCGGTGGAGAGTCCGCGGAATAATTCCGTTCGCTCAACTCGCAAGTCGAGTATATCAAAATTTGAAAAATAAGTCAACAGAAATTTGTCGAAAATGTCACATTTGACGGAAAAATAACGGACTCCGCAGAAAAAAGATAAACAAAAAATAAATCTTTAGTTAATAATTTTTATTAATTTTGTTGACTTGATATACCGAATGATTTAAACTGTTATTGTGAAATAAAAACTTTTTGAGGAGGAATGACGATGTTTAAACGTACCCTTTCGCTGCTGCTTTGCCTGCTTGTCGCGGCGCCGGCCCTCGCGTTCTTTGCTTTTGCGCAGGGGAATGAGGCCGCTCCGGCAGAGGCAAGCTACGAGATAACCGACCCTTACACCGAAGTCGACTGGGACAGCTGGGAAATTTACAAGGCTCAGCTGCACACCCACAGCAACGCGAGCGACGGATATCTGCCTATCCGCGAGGTGGTTGAGAAGCACTATGACCTCAAATACGATATCCTCGCCGTCACCGACCACGGCACAATAAACCGGGGATGGGATAAAAAGCCGCAGCTCGTGCCGCTGCTGAGGCTCGTAAAATATGAGCGCACGAAGCTCGCGCCCATACACCCGCTGACCGCCGCCGAGTATGAGGCTTACACTGCGGGTACAGCCGCGTCGGCGACGAGAACCCACAAAAACGGAATGCTCGATATCCCGCAGGGCATAGAGCTCAACATGGCGACCCCCAAGTGCGACTGTCACCTGACCGGCTACTTTGCGGACTACGGTCAGGGTCTCGCCGGAGTTTACGGCGACTACGAGACCCCGTCAAAGGGCGTCAACCGCAAGGGCGGAATATCCATGCTCTCGCACGTCGGCGAATATGTCTATCCCGACAAGGACAGCGCCGAGCACGTCGGGCAGAAAATAGACGAATACTATGTCAACAAGTTTGCGCGCATCTTCCTTGATAATAAAGGCTCGAGCGTCGGCATGGGCATAAACAGCGCCACCGACGAGCATACCCGCTGCGACCGCATACTCTACGATCAGATACTCCAAAAGACGATACCCAGCGGCGTTGTCCCGTGGGGCTTCGCGTTCGCGGATTCGCACAATGTACGTTCGCTCAACGACGCATATACAATGATGGTGCTGCCAGAGCTCACAAACGCGAGCTTCCGCAAGGGTATGGAGAATGGCTGGTGCTTCGCGGTCTCCCACTATTCAAACGGCGTCGAGCTGAACGGAATGGAGGAGATTCCCGGCTTCGACGGGGAGAAGCTCATGGAGACCGAAGCTTATCTGCGCGACGACACACCGCTTGTCACCCGCGTTACGGTTGACGACGAAAATGACACGATAAGCATCGAGGGCGAGAATTTCAATTCGATAACCTGGGTCTCGAACTGCAACGTCATCAGGCGCGAGACAGGCATATCGGACGGCAAGGTGACGCTCGACCTTCACGCGGACGACCTGCTCGACACGCCGTATCTCTATGTCAGATTCTATATCACGGGCGACAACGGCATATGCTACTCTCAGCCCTTCGTGATAAGCAGAGACGGCGAGGACTTCGGAAAAGTCAGAGTCCCGAAAACTCACGATATTTCTACTTTACTGCGCACAACGGTCACGGTGCTCGACTGGACCTGCTTCAGGTTCAACCCCATTATTTGGGCGTTCAAACTCTTCTTCCTCGGCTACAATGTCTTTGACCGATTCTTTGACCCGTATTGAAAAGGAGAAGTAAAAAATGACAAATGCTCTTTACGCAATCAGAAAATTTCTCGCACTTTTATTTGTCGGAATCATTTTCATCGGTGTCAAGCCAAACGGCGCCGAGGCGCATACGGTGCTTGATGAAGAAAACTGCAAGCTCAGCGCCTTTATCGCATCCGATGCACACATTGAGGGAAATCAGTTCGGCAAGCTCAGCAACTTCGGAAGAATGCTGCGTGACGTCAAAAACACCAAATACGAAAACGACGCCATTGTATTTCTCGGCGATAACACAATGAACGGACAGCACATCGAAAATATGTTCTTCTTCGGTGCGGTTAAAACAATTTCACCTGCGAAAAATACCCTTGTGGCGCTCGGAAACCACGACGTCAAAAACGGCGAAGGCAAATACAAGGAGCTTTCGGAAAGATTTATCGCATACAACAATACGTTCTGCGAAGTAGGAATCGAAAAGCCGTACTTTTTCAAAATCATAAACGGCTATTACTTTATTTTCCTTGCAACGGAGGAGTCCACCTCAAATGAAATGGAGATATCGGACGAGCAGCTTACATTCCTCAGAGAAACAATGAACGCCGCCTCCGCAGAAGGAAAACCCGTGTTTGTTTTCAATCATCATCCTCTCGACAGAGAGCTTAGCGGCAAGGTCGGTTCAATAAGAGGCATTCTCAATGACTACAAAAATGTTTTCTACATTTACGGACATATGCACGCTCAGCTCTCGCATGACTACACCGTAAGACAGGAGGGCAACATAACAACCGTTTGCGTGCCGATGTTCACTTCCGTTGACCCGTCGGACGAAACGGGCGAAAGCTCCGGTGTGGGCTTCCAGCTTGAGGCATACGAAAACAGCATCGTATTCCGTGCCCGTAATTGCTATGACGGCAAATGGCTCGAAAACTACAAATACACATTCGATATAGCATAAGCGTTACAGTATATGTAATATAAGTAACATACTGAATATCGGATAAGTATTTCCTTCGGGTTTTACGTTATTAGCACAAATAAACCGTACAGCGAAATACCCCGACAGTGACGATTCTCAGGTCGCCGCCGTCGGGGTTTTTCTTATGATTTCGGTTTGCTCTGCGAGGTGTTGACGAAAATTCAACCGCATCGCAATATAATATTATCGTTTATCGAAAGGACGGAAGCATCGGTCGGATATTTGCTTGGAAAAGAATTCTCAATCGAAGATATTGGACGGAATATTAAGCTCACGGCGGGTTTCGCTGTCAACATGGCGGTCTGCCGGAAGTATCGCAAGGTAATCATAATTCTTTTGCGGAATAACGGGGCTTCCCTTGGAATAGCTCGGCAGAAGCATTTCGCCGGCAGCGGCGGCGTGACCTATTCGCAGCCGTTCGAGCTTCGCTACAGCGGCAGAGTCGATAAGCCAGTCCCCGATTGGGCGCTTTGGATTTTCAGAACCGAGCCCGGTCAAAAGTTTATGAAGTTCTATCATTCCCGCACCTTTGCTCTCGGTGCGTTTGTAGCCGAGAAGATAAGAATTTTCATCGAGGATAAAATTAAAAAATAAAGTTCAGACCCCTTCGAAAGCAATTCGGAGGGGTTGTTTTCCGCTCGGAATTTAACGGGTGAAACTTTTTGTTACAAGTTTGAAATGTTTATTAAATTTCTATGCCACGGTACAAAAAATAAATTAAAAATCGTCGATAGTTTATCATTTTTGCATATTGCCTTTTGCATCGTGGGTGATATAATTTAGTAGCTGAAAGATGCGTAAAAGGCATATATAATAGGTATGCCGAAACAGTCGAAAAAAGAGGTGCAGCAATGGACAGCATCATTAAAACGATAGTCGATATGGACAAGCGCGCGAGAAAGCGCACCATGGAGGAGCAGGAGTTCTTTGACAGAGCCGATTCCGAGCTTGCGGAGCAGGCAAAGAAGCTGCAGGCCGAGGAGCAGGAGCGCGCCGACAGCGAGATAGCAAAGACCGCTTCGGAGTATGACGCGAAGCTGAAAGAAGCTCTTGCCGCGATAGATAAAAAAGCTTGTGCCGTGTCCGATGCGCTTGACGTGCAGAGTGAACAGAACCGCGCAAAATGGGCGCAGGTGCTTGCAGACAGAGCGGTTAACGCCGACTGATAAGATTTTTTTGAAAGGAAGTGTGCCGTATGACAGTTTCGTCCGCCGCAAACGCAGTGCTCGCCAAGGCTCGTGCTATGTACGGCAAACGCCTTACCGCGCAGAACTACACCGATTTGCTCGCCTGCCGCACGGTCAACGAGGCGGCGGCTTATCTTAAAGCCCACACGGCCTACGCCGACGCATTCGAGGGCGTGACCATGGGCTCCGTAAGACGTCGGCAGATAGAGATACTGCTCAGAGAGCACCTTTTAAATAACTTCGCTTCCCTTTGCAGATACGAAAAGTCAATCGGCGACGGCTTCTACAAATACTTCGTTACGCTCTCCGACGTCGATATGCTGCTGCATTCGGTGCGATATCTGAATAGCCGCCACCCGGAGAACAATCTCGCCAAGGTGCCGGACTTTTTCATGCGCCATTCGGAGCTGAACGCCGCGGCGCTCGAGACTGCGACAAACGCCGATTTGCTGTTGGCGGCGGTCGAGGGCTCGCCATATAAGGCCGTGCTCGCCCCGTTTGTCTCGGCCGGCAGACCCGATTATTTCGGCATGGAGCTGGCGCTCAACAAATATCTCCGTTCGCAGGCCGAGGCGCTTATCAAAAAGAACTACAGCGGCAAGGCGCGCAAGGAGCTTGACGCAATGTACGCGTTCGATACGGACGCCGAAAACATCGTCTCGCTCTACAGGCTAAAGAGGCTCACGAATATGCCGCAGAGCGTGCTTTTGACCATGCTCCTGCCGGGCGGAACGCTCGGAGAAAAGGAGCTCACGGGCTTTATGAAAGCGCCGAACGCCGAAGAGGCTCTCAAGACGCTCAAGGGCACGGCGTATGCCGCCTTTGCCGAGCGCGGCGACCTCTCCGTTGAGCAGGTGAGCGCAAAGCTCAGATATGACCGCGCAAAGAGCCTTGTGCGTTTTTCGACCTACCCGAGCGTTGTGATGATGAGCTATGTTGCGCTCGCGGAGAATGAAGCAGAAAATCTGACCCACATTATTGAGGGTATAAGATATAATATTCCGCCCGAAGAAATAAGCCGACTTTTGTTAGGCGTGGGCGACTGAATGTGTTTCAAGAGTTTAAAAGGACGGTGATAAACCTTGGCAGTTGCAAAAATGAAGCTTGTTAAAGTTACGGGTCCGCTCGATAAACTTAACAATTTCATTTCGACCTGCTGCTTGGACGGCTCGTTCCAGCCCGAGCAGGCAACGCAGTATATGTCTGCGTCAATGGGTTATCTGACTCTCAGCGAGGAGAACCCGTATGCGCCGATGCTGCAAAAAATAGAGGAGCTTATCCGCGAGAACGATTCCGCTCCCGACCCGACGATAGTCGGCGACCGCTCGCGCGATATCGAGCTCGATGACAAGACCAGCGCCTATATCGACGAGCTTGACAAAAATCTCTCCGCGCTGCACGACGAGTACAGAGAGCTTGAGGATCAGCTTAAGCAGTGCCGCGACGGCATTGCGCAGTACGAGCATTTCACGGGCTTCGATGTCGGGCTCGATGAGCTGTTTAACTGCAAGTTCATTAAGACCCGCTTCGGACATATGCCCAAGGAGAGCTACGAGAAGCTTGTTGCATATGAGGATAACCCCTATGTGCTCTTTATCCCGTGCTCTACCGACGCCACCGACTATTGGGGCGTCTACTGCGTGCCGAGAGAGCGGGTTGACGAGGTTGACAGCGTGTTCGCCGGACTTAACTTCGAGCGCCTGCAGATACCGTCGGCAGTCGGCACCGTCGAGGAGGTCATAGACCAGCTCAAGAGCAACATCGAGATAATCGAGGGCGACTTGAAGCAGCTTGACGAGCGAGCCGCGGCGCTCTGGAAAGAGAACCGCAAGCGCTGCAACGAGATATACACGAAGCTCGTCGATTTAAATACCGTCTTTGAGCTTCGCCGCTATGCCGCGTGCCACAATAAATATTTCTTCTATGTCGGGTGGGTACCGGCCCACGTTTCAAAGGAGTTCGAGAAAAAAGCGGAGGCCATTCCGCACGTCGAGGTCGAGGAGAATGACCCCGATAAGAGCTCAAAGACCCCGCCCGTAAAGCTCAGGAACCCACTGATATTCAAGCCCTATGAATTCTTCGTTGATATGTACGGCCTGCCGTCATATTCGGATATCGATGTCACGGGCTTCGTCGCAATAACCTACACGCTGCTGTTCGGCATCATGTTCGGCGACCTCGGTCAGGGACTTGTGCTCTTCCTGCTCGGTATCCTCGGCTGGAGGATAAAGAAGATGTCCCTTGCGCGTATTCTTATCCCGTGCGGACTTTCGAGCGCAGTGTTCGGCTTTGTGTTCGGCTCCGTGTTCGGCTATGAGGATATGCTCGACCCCGTCTACCGTGCGCTGGGTATGGCCTCAAAGCCGCTGAGCGTTATGGACTCGATAAACACCGTCCTGATAGTCGCCATAGGCATAGGCGTTGTCCTTGTTGTGACAGCTATGCTCCTGAATGTCGTATCCTGCCTCAAGCATAAGAAGATAGGCGAGGCGATATTCAGCAACAACGGACTTGTCGGAATAGTGTTCTATTTGGCGGGTGTTGCGTTCTGCGTAGCGTTTATGAACGGCCCGAAGGTTCTTCCGAACAGCGTCCTGTTCGGTATTATGGGCGTGTGCGCCGTTTTGCTCTACCTAAAGGAGATACCGATAGGTATTATAGACAAGCATCCGGACTGGAAGCCCGACAGCGTCGTTGACTTCCTGCTCCAGAACCTGTTCGAGCTTATCGAATATGTCCTGTCCTATTTCAGCAACACCGTGTCCTTCCTTCGTGTCGGCGCGTTTGTTATAGTCCATGCCAGCATGATGATGGTCGTGTTCACCCTCGGCGGTAACGGCAGCAACATCCCCGTTATCATCATAGGCAATATCATCGTCATCGCCCTTGAGGGTCTGCTCTCGGGCATTCAGGGCTTGCGTCTGGAGTTCTACGAGATGTTCAGCCGCTTCTATGAGGGCGGCGGCAAGGCGTTCACTCCCGCAAAGCTTGAGCAGGCTCAGTCGAACATAAAAACAAAAATTGCCAACAAAAAGGCCCGAAGGGCTTTAGCAAATAAAGACTAATCGGAGGTAAAGTAAAATGACAACTCTTTTTTATTCCGTTATGATCGTAGTTCCCGCAGCGGTGCTTCTCGCATCCGTAGTATACACAATGAAGAAGCACTCTGAGGGTCAGAGCGTCAGGAAGAGCCTTCGCATGAACGCGGCCACCTTTGCCGTTATGCTTCTGCTCGTCGCGGGCTGTGCCATGGGCGCTTTCGCAACCGGCAGCGAGGACAAGGCCGCAGCTCCGGCGGACACCACCGCCGCGCAGGCTTCCGACACGGCGGTCGAGAGCACTGAGTCTGCCGCCAAGGATAACTCCAAGGGTCTCGGACTTCTTGCCGCAGGTCTTGTTACCGGTCTTGCCGGTATCGGCGGCGGTATCGCAGTTGCCGCCGGCGCTCCCGCAGCTATCGCCGCAACGAGCGAGGATCCCAAGGCTTTCGGTAAGGCGCTTATCTTCGTCGCCCTCGGCGAGTCGATAGCCCTTTACGGTGTCGTTATCTCCATCCTTATCCTCAACAAGGTCTGACGCTCCGAGGCTGAGGAGCATTAGTGTAAAGCGCAGCAGCTTTACACTGCGTTGAAAGGAACAAAAGCCATGCGTTTTTATTTGATAAGCGACAATGCCGATACGCTTGTCGGAATGCGCCTTGCGGGTATAGAGGGCGAGCTTGTGCACGACGCTCAGGCGGTCGAGGACGCGGTCAACCGCTGCCTTGCCGATGAGCAGGTAGGCATCATTCTCATCACGCACCGCCTTTGCGAGCTGTGCGAGGATTTTATAACGCAGACAAAGCGCAGCTACGATAAGCCCCTGATAGTCGAGATCCCCGACCGCCACGGTTCACAGGGGAGCGACTCCATTACGCGCTATGTGCGCGACACTATCGGCATAAAGATTTGAGGTGTTTGACCAATGCTCAATCAGGAAGAGAGAGCCGCAAAGTTTTTTGACGCCATAACAAAGGACGCCGAGGAGCGCCACGAGGAGCTGACCCGCAAGACTCGCGAGACGGTTGACAGCGGCCTTGAAAAGGCAAAGGCGAAGGCGCATTCCCAGGCTCAGGCGAGAATAGAGCGCGAGCGTATGCTAAAGGAGCAGGAGTTCAACCGTACCGTCGCCGATGAGAGAACCCGTCAGCGCGCCCACCTGACCGACAAGCGCAGCGCCATTACGGACGGAGTTTTCGGCGATGCGCGTGACAAGCTGCTGAGCTTTACAGAGTCCGACGGCTACGCGGAGTTTCTCAAAAGGAGCGCGGCAGGCTTCGCCGCCGTTTTCCCGCAGGGAGACGTGACGGTCTATCTCCGTCCCGCCGATATGCGCTTTGCGGATGAGATAAAAAGAGCTTTCGGCAGAGCCTGCAGGGTCGAGAGCTGCGACGAAATAACTATAGGCGGATGCCGCGCCGGAGTTGCCGGCGGCAGCACCGTAGCTGACGATACGCTCGACACGCGCCTTGAGGCGCAGCGCGAGTGGTTCCTCGAAAATTCGGGAATGTCAGTAATACTTTAACGGTCGGAGGTGAACGGCTTGTCCGAAAATAATGTTATATACGGAATAAACGGCCCCGTCGTTACGGTAAAGGGCGAGACGGGACTGAGCATGATGGAGATGGTCTATGTCGGCGAGAAGCGTCTTGTCGGCGAGGTCATACGCCTTGATAAGGAGCTCACCACCATTCAGGTCTACGAGGAGACGACCGGGCTCAAGCCCAGCGAGCCGGTCTATGCTACCGGCGGCGCAATGTTCGCCACCCTCGGCCCCGGAATAATCAGAAATATATTTGACGGAATCGAGCGTCCGCTTTCGGCTATTGCCGAGCACAACGGCGCGTTCATATCAAAGGGCTGCGCCGAGAGTGCTCTCGACGAGGAGCGCGAGTGGCAGGTCAATATGCTCGTCAAGCCCGGCGACAGGCTCAAGGGCGGCGACATCTACGGCGAATGCCCCGAAACGCCTGTTGTCAAGCACAGATTTATGGTTCCGCCCGGACTTGAGGGAGAGGTTACGGAAGTCAAGCCCGACGGAAAATATAAAATAAACGATACGATAGTTACTTTAAAGGACAAAAAAGGCAACGCTCATGAGCTGACGCTCTGCCAGCGCTGGCCTATCCGAATCCCGCGCCCCGTCAGCCGCAGACTGCCCGCGCAGCGTCCGCTGATAACCGGTCAGCGTGTCATAGATACGCTCTTCCCGATAGCAAAGGGCGGCGCGGCGGCAATACCCGGCGGCTTCGGAACGGGCAAAACCATGACGCAGCATCAGCTTGCAAAGTGGTGCGACGCGGATATCATCATATATGTCGGCTGCGGCGAGCGCGGCAACGAGATGACCCAGGCTCTTAAAGAGTTCGGCGAGATATCCGACCCGCGCACGGGCAAGCCCCTGACGGACAGAACGGTGCTCATAGCGAACACCTCTAATATGCCCGTCGCCGCGCGTGAAGCGTCCATATACACCGGTATAACCCTCGCCGAGTATTACCGCGACATGGGCTATCACACAGCTATTATGGCGGATTCCACATCCCGTTGGGCGGAGGCTCTTCGTGAGATATCCGGACGCCTTGAGGAGATGCCCGCCGACGAGGGCTTTCCGGCTTATCTGCCGTCGAGACTTTCCGAGTTCTACGAGCGCGCAGGCTATGTCAAGAATCTAAACGGCACGGAGGGCTCGATAACGATAATCGGCGCCGTATCGCCGCAGGGCTCTGACTTTTCGGAGCCCGTTACCCAGAACACAAAGCGCTTCACCCGCTGCTTCTGGGCGCTTGACAAGTCGCTCGCCTATGCGCGTCACTATCCCGCGATAAATTGGAACACGAGCTATTCCGAATATGTGAACGACCTGTCCGCGTGGTACTATGACAACGCGGGACCGGAATTCATGAACTACCGCGACGAGCTGTGCTCGATTCTGCTCGAGGAAAACAGCCTTATGGAGATTGTCAAGCTCATCGGCGCGGATGTTCTGCCCGACGACCAGAAGCTTGTCATGGAAGTGGCAAGGGTCATCAGAGTCGGCTTCCTGCAGCAGAACGCGTTCCATAAGGAGGACACCTATGTTCCTCTGGCAAAGCAGATGAAGATGATGGAAATTATCCTCTATCTCTATCACAAATGCCGCGAGGTAGTCGCAAAGCAGGTGCCGATTTCCAAGATAACGAAGCTCGGTCTGTTTGATAAGCTCGTCAAGATAAAGTACGATGTGCCCAACGACAGACTCGATATGTTTGACGGTTACCGCACCGAGATAGACAAAGCGCTCGCTCCGCTTCTGCGCTGAGCCCGCTTATTCTGAAGGCAAGGAAGGATTTAAACAGCTATGATTTTTGAACACATCGGTTTAAATCAAATAAACGGTTCGCTCGTCGTGCTTGACGGCGTCAAGGGCGCGAGCTACGAGGAAATGGTCGAGCTCAGACTTGATGACGGCACCTCGCGTGCGGGGCGTATAGTCAAGATAGACGGCGAGCTTGTGGTCATTCAGGTCTTTGAGGGAACGCGCGGAATATCTATGAGCAACAGCACGACCGTGCTCTCCGGCAGACCCATGGAGATGCCGCTGTCGCCCGAGATTCTCGGCAGAGTTTTCGACGGCCTCGGCAGACCGATAGACGGCCTCGGCGAGATATATCCCGAGTGCCGCCGCGATGTCAACGGCTCGCCCATAAACCCCGTTTCGCGTGTTTATCCGCGAAATTATATAAACACCGGCATATCTTCTATAGACGCGCTCGCAACGCTTATCAGAGGCCAGAAGCTCCCGATATTCTCGGGCTCGGGCATGAAGCATAACGAGCTCGCCGTTCAGATAGTCCGCCAGGCGAACGTTGCCGACGGCGACGATTTCGCAATTGTTTTCGCCGCCATGGGCGTCAAGAACGACGTCGCGGAATATTTCCGCACCTCGTTTGAAAACGCCAACGTCATGAACCGCGTTACCATGTTCATGAACCTCTCTAACGACCCGATAATCGAGCGTATCATAACACCCCGCTGCGCCCTGACCGCCGCCGAGTATCTCGCATTCGATTTGGGCAAGCAGACGCTCGTTATCCTCACCGATATGACTTCATATGCCGAGGCTCTGCGTGAATTCAGCTCGTCAAAGGGCGAGATTCCCGGCAGAAAGGGTTTCCCCGGCTACCTCTATTCCGATTTGGCATCGCTCTATGAGCGCGCGGGAATAGTCGAGGGCAAGAAGGGCTCTGTCACTCAGATACCGATTCTCACCATGCCGAACGACGATATCACGCACCCCATCCCCGACCTCACGGGCTATATAACCGAGGGTCAGATAGTGCTTGACAGGGGACTCGACTACAAGGGCATTTATCCGCCCGTCAGCGTCCTGCCGTCGCTGTCGCGTCTGATGAAGGACGGCATAGGTGAGGGCTACACGCGCTCCGACCACAGTATGCTCGCAAACCAGCTCTTCGCGTCCTATGCAAAGGTGCAGGATGCCAAGGCGCTTGCGTCCGTCATAGGCGAGGATGAGCTCTCCGCGTCGGATAAGCGCCTTATGGAGTTCGGCAGAGCGTTTGAGGAGAAATTTATAAATCAGGGCTACGATGAAAACAGAACGATAGACCAAACACTCGACCTCGGCTGGGAGCTGCTCTCCATGCTGCCCGAATCCGAGCTCGACCGTGTTGATGAGGACGTTCTCAAGGAGCACTACAAGCCCGCACAGCAGTAAAGAAAGGGGGAGAGCGTCATGGCACAGGTGTTCCCGACAAAAAGCAATCTGATGAGCACGAAGAAGTCGCTGGATCTCGCCAAGCTCGGCTATGATCTGCTCGACCGCAAAAGAAATATACTCGTGCACGAGATGATGCAGCTCATAGACAAGGCGTCGAAGATTCAGCGGGATATAGACGAGACTTATTCAAAGGCCTATCTCGCGCTCCAGCGTGCGAACGTCACGCTCGGTATGTGTGCTGAGTTCGCGCAGGCGATACCGATAGACGAGTCGCTCGATATTGACCTTCGCAGCGTCATGGGCGTTGAGCTGCCGGTTGTTACGCTCGGCGAGGAGAAGCTCGATATGTATTACGGGCTCAACTCGACCAACTCCCAGCTTGACGAAGCATATCTGAGCTTCGCGCAGGTCAAGCGTATGACCGCAGAGCTTGCGGAGATAGAGAACAGCGTCTATCGCCTTGCCGACGCGATAAAGAAAACGCAGAAGCGCGCCAATGCGCTCGATAATATCATGATCCCGCAGTTCACCGAGACGATAAAATATATCACCGAGGCTCTTGAAGAAAAAGAACGCGAGGATTTCTCGCGCCTGAAGGTAATCAAGAGACAGAAGGAAGAAAAAGAGTAATAAAAGGACGCCGTTTCAAGAGAGGCTCCATAAGGAAGAAGGCAGCACAAAATTTGTGCCGCCTTCTTTTTGTACTATCCCAAAAAAGATTCATAAGGGGTTTTGGTAACAAAATCCGAAGCTCGCTGTGCCTATGGACAAAAGTGATATTCCGGGCTTTGTCCGGAGTGATATTTTTCTTTCGGAAAGTGATATAAAAGCCCGCCGGCTTTCGTGATATTATATTCGCCGGTTAA
>OGXM01000181.1_pt1 | contig 41630 bp, 34 predicted proteins | sample 1576271 | NCBI WGS metagenome assembly OGXM01 (sample SAMEA3541579, study PRJEB24748) | human gut metagenome | biome: human gut; feature: human-associated habitat; material: faeces | place: China | collected 2012 | reverse complement strand
GTGAAGAATCGGCGGCAATATACCTCGAAAAGCACGGGTAGTCGCCGACCCCTACAAAGCGAAGCTTTCCGCAATCCCCTTGCAGAAATTAAAAAACACTGTCCGTTATTTCAACTTTTTTTCACGGAGAATGCCCTTATATGAGCCGTCTTGGCAAGTTCCCACGTTGACGAAGCCGAGGCTTTCGTAGTACTTTGCGAGCGCTGCGCTGTCCTCTGCCGAATCGAGACGAAGATATGCCTTGCCTTCGCCCACGGCGTACTCCCCCGCGCGGCGCAGAAACTCCGCTCCCGCGTCGTGCTCACCCAACTTCGAGGCGAGGTTGTGGACATAGAGCGAGGGAGCATCGTCCTCCCACCTGTCATCGTGCTCGAGCAGGACGGCGGCACAGACCGGCTCTCCGTTTTCGTCCTCGAGCGCAAAAGCGAGACCGTCTCTGCATTTTTCTTCATAATATGAAAGAGGATAAAGCTTATCGTATTCCACAACATTCCAATGCTCTATTCCCTTTTCGTCCATCCACTGCATCCGCTCAAGGACGAGAGAGAACATCTCGGGCGCCTTTTCGGGTGGCAGTTTTACAAATTTGCGTCTGTTCATCTTTTCTCCGTTAAAACACGCCCGGAAATCCGAGGATCCCGGGCGCGAGGTTATTTAATTGCCGTTTATGCTTTTTTGTGAACTCTCGTCATAACATCGGTGCCGCCGAGGACATTGAAATGCTTGATATGGACAAGCGGCTGAGACAGGTCGCCGTTTGCGGGCATCTTGTTGTCGATACCGCCGAGCAGGCTCGCGCCGTCCGAGCACTCAACTCTGACGTTCTCGGGCAGATAAATATCGACTCCGCCGAGAATTGCGGTGACGCTTATCGTTATCTCGTCGTTTATCTGCGCTTCGCTCAGATCGACCTCAAGGCCGCCGAGAATTGCAAGGCAGTGAGCGCCGAGCAGGTTGCCGGTGGTGTTTTTATAAACGCCGCCCGAGCAGACTGCGGTATATGTGGGCTTGCTCTCCTGCGAAATAGGGCCGCTGTTGTCATCGAGATGCTTCTTGAGTTTCTTTGTCTTTACCGTGCTGAATATCAGCCAGAAGCCGACGGTGACAAGGGCGATTGCGATAGCGAAATGGTTCATTCTCTCTGCGGGCACCCACTGGGGGTTGCACTTGAGCAGCAGCCAGACGCCGACCGCGACGGCCGCGACATTGAGCAAATCAATACCCGAGGCTATCATGCTGCCGATAGCGGGAACGATGATAAACACGGTCCACCAACCGCTCATTTCGCCTATTTCCCAGAAGCCGAACGCCGAGCCGAGGAATATGATTCCCGCAGCTAAAACGGCTATTCCGAAAAATATCTTATTCAGATTCTTTCTCATTTTCGTCTGCCTCCCCATTGTCCTGAGCGTCGGACTGCTCCGACGGCTCTGTCGGTTTACTGTCATCTTCACTGTGCACGTCCAACGGGGCAAGCTCGTTGCCGTGCATTATCGTTTCAAACTCCTCGCCGCTTATCTTCTCGCGCTCGATAAGCGCGTCGGCGACTGCATGGAGTCTGTCGATATGCTCCTTGAGTATATCCTCGGTATGACCGTAGGCCGTGGTGATGATGCGGTTTATCTCCTCATCTATCTCTGCGGCTGTCTCCTCCGAATAATTCTTCAGATGCGAGTAATCTCTGCCGAGGAATACCTCGTCGTTACCCGAGCCGAAGGATATCGGGCCGAGCCTGTCGCTCATGCCGTACTTTGTGACCATCTTGCGCGCGATATCCGTGGCGCGCTCAATGTCGTTCGACGCGCCGGTTGAAACATCACCTATAACTATGGCTTCGGCAACTCTGCCGCCGAGGAGGCTGACAAGATTGTCGAGCATCTCGTTCTTCGAATGATAGCTCTTATCCTCGGTCGGGAGATACATTGTGTATCCGCCCATCTGACCTCTCGGCACTATGGATACCTGATGAACCGGGTCGTTATACTCGAGATAATAGGCGGAGACTGCATGACCCGCCTCATGATAGGCGGTCAGGCGCTTCTCCTTGTCGGTCATCTTATGGCTCTTCTTCTCGGTGCCTGCGACGACCTTTATCATCGCCTCTTCTATCTCGGGCATGGTTATGGCTCTCTTATCACGGCGGGCGGCGAGAAGAGCCGCCTCATTGAGCAGGTTTTCGAGGTCTGCGCCGGTGAAGCCTATGGTTGTCTTTGCAATAGTCGAAAGATTGACGTCGGGGCCTAAGGGCTTGCCCTTGGCATGAACCTTGAGTATGGCCTCGCGTCCCTTGAGGTCGGGATAGCCTACCGTTACCTGACGGTCAAATCTTCCGGGACGGAGCAGCGCGGGGTCAAGGATATCGGGGCGGTTGGTCGCCGCGATGATTATAACGCCCTCGTTTGCGCCGAAGCCGTCCATCTCGACGAGCAGCTGGTTAAGCGTCTGCTCGCGCTCATCGTGTCCGCCGCCCATGCCTGCGCCTCTGTGGCGGCCGACGGCGTCTATCTCATCGATAAAGATTATCGAGGGTGAATTTTTCTTTGCCTCATTGAAAAGGTCGCGCACTCGCGAAGCGCCGACACCGACATACATCTCGACGAAATCGGAGCCGGAAATCGAGAAGAACGGAACATTTGCCTCACCCGCAACAGCCCTTGCAAGCAGGGTTTTACCTGTACCGGGAGGGCCGACGAGCAGAACACCGCGCGGTATTCTCGCGCCGAGCTTGTTGAAATGAGAGGGATCCTTGAGGAAATCGACTATCTCGCTGAGCTCCTCTTTCTCCTCGTCCGCGCCCGCAACGTCGTCAAATGTCGTCTTGCGGCTCTCGTCCTTCGCCCGCTTGACGCGCGCCTTGCCGAACGAAAGAGTTCGGTTGTTCTCGTTGTTCATGGCGTTGTTCATCTTGCGGAACATATAGAAGAGTATGGCGCCGAGGATAACGAGCATGAGAAGCGTCGGGACGATATTGAGCAGAATGGCGCCGGTCGAGCCGGTCTGATACTGCGCCTTTATCGGAGTATCCGGATGCTCTCTGTTATATGCGATAACGCCGTTGTGTATGTCCTCCTGGAACATACCGACGCTCGGCACGGTGAAGTTATACGTCTTATCGTCGCCCTTGAGCTTGAACTCAAGCGCACCGCTCGACATATTGAGGTTATATTCCGTGACCTTTTTTTCATCGAAATACTGCACGACCTGATAATACTCGAGCTTTTCGTTCTTCTGCTGCCTGGCATAGAGGGAGACACCGGAAATTATGAGGATGGGAATGAGAATATACGGTATCCACGCCAGCACTTTTTTTGCATTGCTGTCAGTGTTGTTCTTCTTATTTTTCAAACGTCAAATCCTCCTGTGACTGTCGAAGTTTTCTTTTGACCGCTCTTATTTCTCGTAGACCGAACGGCTGAGCACGCCGAGGAAAGGCACATTGCGGTACTTCTCATCGTAATCGAGACCGTAGCCGACAACGAACTCGTCGGGAACCTCCGTTCCCGCGTAGTCCGCCTTGAGATCCTTTATCATGCGGCGCTCGGGCTTATCGAGGAAGGTGCATATCTTAATGCTCGCGGGTCTGCGCGCTCTGAGCATCTCGGATATGTAATGGAGAGTTTTACCGGAGTCGAGTATGTCCTCGACTATCAGCAGGTCATAGCCCTCTATGGGTCTGTCAAGATCCTTTATTATCTTGACTTCGCCTGAGCTCTCCGTGCCCGAGCCGTAGCTCGAAACCGACATAAAATCTATCTCGCACGGTATTGTTATCGCTCTCATAAGATCCGCCATAAACACGACGGAGCCCTTCAAAACGCTGACCATGAGCAGCTTCCTGCCCTTGTAGTCCTCGCTTATCTGCCTGCCGAGGCGGGAGACGATATCGCGTATCTGCTCCTCGCTGAGCAATACTCTCTCTATATCCTCTATCATTGCTTTTCCCTCCGTATTATAAGCACATTTTCAGTGTTTTTTCCGACGCGGCACCGTCTGTCCGCGCCGAAGCCCTCGACCCAAAGCACACCCGCTTCGTCGCGCAGCACTGCGATATCGCAGCGGCTCTCCGGCGGAATATGCGCCTCGTTGAAAAGCTTTTTCAGGCTCTTTGTGCAGCCGCGCCTCGCAAGGGTCAGCTTATCGCCCGAGCGGCGGCTGCCAATTTGAACTCTTCCTATAATTTTATCACAATCAATGCAATAATCCAACACATCTTTGTGAATTTTTTGTGTATCTAAAAAAATTTTTTTATTAACTCTGCAAATTGATACGCGTCCGTTATGGCAAACGGAACCGTTTATGCACTCGGGCTCTATATCCTCCGACCACTCCTCGCCATTCTTTATTGGGGCGGCAAAGCGCAGAACTGCGCCGTCCGAGACGGCAAACGTATCGGGTGAAAGCTGAATTTTTCCGCCCGACGAAAGAATATTTTCAACCGCGCCTACGGTCTTAAAGTCCGCCGATTTCGGGCATACGTTCTTTATACAGCCGAGCAGGGCGCGGCGGCGTATCGCCGAATGCGCCGAGAGCAGCGCTTCGCAGGAAAGTCCGCCGTCGGCTTGTGCCGAGAGCAAAAGCGCCTTCGTCTCGCCCTCGAGAAAGTCCTCGTCGAGCGCGGCGTTTTGAGAAAAATGCGAGGCATTCTCTTCAAAAGCGGAGTTTATCTCCTTTAGCGCGGGGACTGCGATACGGCGAATCTTATTGCGGCTGTAATCGAGAGTCAGGTTGGTGCTGTCTGTTACGAAATCGAGAGAATTTTCGCGGCAGAACGCCTCTATTTCTTCCCTCGTGCAGAAAATAAGCGGTCTTATTATATTTCCGCGCACGGGCGGGATACCGCAAAGCCCCTTTAGCGACGAGCCGCGGGCGAGATTGAAAAGCATGGTCTCGGCATTGTCGCTCGCCGTGTGGGCGGTTGCGATTTTTGCGTTTTTGTCTATCGATTCAAAGAACTCGTAGCGCACTCTGCGCCCGCATTCCTCGCATGACTCCCCTCTCTGCTTTGCGAGCGCCGCTACATCGGCATGCAAAACCTCAAAGCGCAGTCCGTTCTTCTCGCAGAAGGAGCGCACATAGTTTTCATCGCGTCGCGCCTCTTCGCCGCGAAGCCCGTGATTGACATGGGCTACGGTCAACGACAGCGAATACCGTTCCCTTATCTTCATAAGGAACAGCAGCATTGCCATTGAATCGGCACCGCCCGAGACCGCGGCTATAACTGCGGCTCCCGGGCTGAGCATATTGTATTTTTTCACGGCGCCGAGCGCTTTATCAAGCATTCTGAATCTTCTCCACGCCCATGAACAGAGTGTGATCCGCATCCCAGATGAAATCTACCGTCTTTGTGGGACCGTGTCTGTTCTTGGCAACAATAACCTCGACCTCGTTGGCAACGGGGGCTGCGGATACAGGCTCGTCGTCGCCGTCCGGGTCGTCCTTTTCGTTCTTATAATATTCCTCGCGGTAGAGCATGAGGACTATATCGGCATCCTGCTCTATCGAGCCCGATTCGCGCAGATCCGAAAGCTGCGGGCGGTGGGACTTTCCCCTGCCCTCGGTGCCTCTGGAGAGCTGGGCGCAGCAGACTACGGGGATATTCAAATCCTTCGCCATGAGCTTCAGGCTTCGGGTTATCTCCGTAACCTCCTGCACGCGGTTTTCGACCTTTGTGCCGGAGCGGATAAGTCCGAGGTAATCTATGATTATACAGTCGACATTCTTGAGTCTGCGTGCGCGCGCTTTCATTTCGGCAACGGTTATCGAGCTCGTGTCATCGAAATAGAGCTCGCAGTCGTTGAGCGCTGCGGTGGCAAGGCCGAGGCGCGTCCAGTCGTCGGTATCGAGCTGACCGCTTCGCATCTTTGTGCTTAATACGCGCGCTTCGGTCGAGAGAACTCTCTGAGCAAGCTGCTCCTTCGTCATTTCGAGCGAGAAGAAGAGAATTTTCTTCTTAGCCTTGACAGCGACGTTTCTCGCAATATTCAAGGCAAAGCTTGTCTTTCCCATTGCGGGGCGCGCGCCGATAAGTATGAGGTCGGACTTGTTGAGTCCCGCTATTACGTCGTCGAGATCCCTGTAGCCCGTTGAGATTCCCTTGAACGCCTCCGCGCCCTCGGAGCTCAGTTTTTGCAGGGTGTCATAGACCTGATTGACTATTATGTCGCTGAGCTTGGACGGACCCGTGCTCGTCTTGCCCTGGCGGATATCGTATATTCTCTGCTCCGCCGCGTCAAGAAGCATATCCGCGCTGTCGGTCTGGGCGACGGCGTTGTCGATAGTCTCCTGCGAGACGGTGATGAGGGTGCGCATAAAATACTTCTCGCGCACGATTTTCGAATATGACTCGACATTTGAAGTAGTCGGCACGCTCTGAGCGAGCTGGAACAGATAGTTCTTGCCCGCCGCCTCATCGTATGTTCCGTTGTTCTTGAGCGCCTCAAGAATAACAAGCGGATCGATTTTGCTGCCTAACGCATCGAGGCTCACCATGACGGAGAATATTTCTCTGTGCTGCGGGAGATAGAAATACTCCGGGCGCAGATAGATGAGCACCTGCGGCATACAGTTCGGATCCATGAGCACGCATCCGAGCACCGCCTGCTCCGCCTCAAGGCTGAAGGGCATCTGATACCCCTCGGGCAGGGTTAAATTATTCACATCCACGGTTCTTAGATCCTCCGGTTTTCGGAAATTATTCCTCGCCCACGCTGACATAGACCGTAGCGTTGACTCCGTTATACACCTTTACTTCGGCGCTGAAAGTGCCGAACGACTTGATATCCTCCATGGACACCTTTCTCTTGTCGACAGATACGCCGAACTGATGGCTTATCGACTCCGCGACTTCCTTTGCGGTAACAGAGCCGAACAGCTTTCCGCCCTGACCCGCCTTTGCGGTGAGCTTCACGGTCTTGCCGTTTATCTTCGCGGCGACCTCCTTGGCGTTCTTGAGCTCGGTCTCCAATCTGTACTTCTCGGCGGACTCGCGGTTTTTAAGCTCGTTCATCGCCTGTGCGTTAGCCTCGACTGCGAGCTTTCTCGGGAAGAGAAAGTTTCTCGCGTAGCCGTCGGAGGCATTGACAAGCTCACCCTTCTTGCCGAGGCTTTTTACATCCTGTGTAAGAATAACTTTCATATATATCAATTCCTTTCGGGTTATTTACGGTTTTAACTTTGTTGGTGCGTCGGTTGCCGCACTTACAAGAATAAAATCATGCAAGCTTTGCGGGCGAATGATATCCGCACTGCGGTATTATATCACGAAATCGAATCCTGCTCCTCGCCGTCTGAGCGGGGATATTTTGCGTCTATCGCTTCGCAGAGCTTCGACTTCGCTTCCTGCATATTCACGCCGCCGAGCTGAGCCGCCGCCATGGTGCGGTGACCTCCGCCGTCGAGATATTCCATAATTATCTGGACGTTCATATCGCCGTAGGAGCGCGCCGAGATGCTGATGCTGTCATTTCCGCTGTCGAAGATAACAAACGACGCTTTGACTCCGCTGACTTCAAGCAGCTCGTCTGCCGCCTGCGCGCTGAGCAGTCTCGCGTTCTCCGTTCCGGGGGCGGTGCAGGCTATGGCACAGCCTCTGTAAATATGCGCGGCGGAGATTATCTCGCTGCGCTTGCGGTTGCTCTCGATCGAGTTTGAGAACAGGCGCTTTACGGCTACCGTGTCGGCGCCCTTTCCCTTCAGGAATGCCGCCGCTTCAAAGGTGCGCACGCCCGTCGAGAGGACAAACTCCTTTGTGTCAAGCATTATGCCTGCGAGCATCGCCTGCGCCTCCGCTGCCGAAAGAGACGGCGCGGGGGTTATATAGCGCATAAGCTCCGTGACCATTTCGCAGGTTGACGAGGCGTTGGGGTCATGGAAGAAAATGAGCGCGTCCTTGATATAATCGACCGATTTTCTGTGGTGGTCGATAACCACGGTGGCGGACGCCTTTTCATAGAGGCTCGGGAAATCGACAAAGCCGCTCTTATGGGTATCGACAACAATGAGCAGTGTTTTGCGGGTCATGAGCGTCAGAGCTTCGCTGACATCGATTATTTTGCCGTTCCAGCCGTCGGCTCTTAGCATATCGACTGCCGCGCCCGCAAAGCTGCGGGTTTCGTCGAGGACGATATATGAATCGATGCCGAGAGCCTCCGTTATCGCGGACATACCGACTGCCGCGCCGAAAGCGTCCATATCGGGGAACGAATGACCCATTATCATCACGCGGTCGCTCGCGCTGATAAGGCTCGAAAGCGACGAAGCCGCGACGCGGGTCTGAAATTTGGTCACCTTTTCGACGCTCTTTGAAACGCCGCCGAAGAACTCATAGTCGTCCTTCGTCTTGACGGCCGCCTGGTCGCCGCCGCGTCCGAGCGCCATATCGAGCGCCTGCTCCGCCGACTTCTCGCAGTCGGTTATGGCAACGCCCGTGCCCACGCCTATCGAGAGAGTGAGGCCGAGCACTCTTTCTTTGTATTTATATTCGCGTATCTTATCGAGAACGCTGAAACGGTCGGCGCGCATCTTTTCGAGGACATCGCTCTGAGCGATTATCATAAACCGCTCCTCGGATATCTTTCTCATGATGCAGTCATACTGACCCGTCCAGTTCTCTATCACCTCTTCGACTCCGCCGCGTATCGCCGCGCGCTCGCTGTCTCTGTAATCCGCCTTGATATCCGCGATATCGTCGGTTTGCAGGAGCATTATGACGGGTCTGTTTTTTATGTAAGCGAGCTGAGCGCGCTTGAGCTCGCTTACATCGGTGAAATAGAAAATATATTCTTTGCCGCCCCTGAACTCGAACGAGGACGGGGTGACTATATAATAGGAGTCCTTTATTCTGACTGTGGATGCGCCGTTCGACTCCGCCTGCTCTGGGTCGCAGCCGCCGATAAACGGCTGAACGAGCTTGCGGTCGATAACCGAATCATCCATAAATGTATGGAAGAAGCTTTTGTTGAAAAGTTCGATTATTCCGTCGCCGTCGCACACGAGCATAGGCATGGGAAAATCGTTGACGGAACCCGCGTCGGCAGCGTCCAAGCTGTGCGACGCAATGTCCCTTAGCTGGCGTTCGCGGCTGCGGATATTGAAAAACCTGACCGTCTTATAAACCGAAAACGCGACGAGAAGGACAGTACCCACAAGCGCCGCCCACCTGCTGTAGCGGACAGCGACAACGACAATGAACACAGCCGCCGCAATAAAGGCAGCCGTTTCCACTGCGAATTCTCGCAGGAAATCCTTAAAGCTCATTCATCAGACCTCCATAATAACGGGAAGTATCATCGGGCTGCGCTTGGTGCGCTCATACATCAGGTGAGATATTTCGTCCCTGAGGCTCGCCTTGATGCTGTTCCAATCAAAATAACCGCCGTCCGTCTGAGCCTCGATAGCTCTGACCGCGACCTCGCGCGCGGCGTTGATAAGCTCCTCCGACTCCTTGACATAGACAAAGCCTCTTGTCACAACGTCGGGACCCGAGACTATCTCGCCGTTCTCGCGGTCTATGCAGACGGCGACAATAACAAGTCCGTCCTGCGCGAGATGCTTTCTGTCTCTGAGCACTACGGAGCCGACGTCGCCTACGCCGTAGCCGTCGACAAATACTCTGCCCGCGGGCACAGTAGAGGTGCATTTGAGCGCCTTTTTGCTGATTTCGGCGACTCTGCCGTTGTCGGCAATGAGGATATTCTCCTTGGGGATGCCCACATTCAGCGCAAGACCCGCGTGCTTTCTGAGGTGCTTGAGCTCGCCGTGAACCGGAATAAAATACTTCGGCTTGACGATACCCATTATCATTTTCAGCTCCTCCTGGCAGGCGTGGCCGGAGACATGGACATCGTACATTCTCTCATAAACGACATCCGCGCCGAGCTTCATCAGCTCGTTGACAACGCGGCTGACCGTCTTTTCGTTTCCGGGAATGGGAGTTGCCGAAATTATAACATAGTCATTTGGATGGATTTCAACCTTTCGGTGGTCGGAGAACGCCATACGGGTGAGCGCGCTCATGGGCTCGCCCTGGCTGCCCGTGGTGATAATAACGAGCTTGTCGGCGGGATAGCGGTTTATCATATTGATATCTATGACTATCCCCTCGGGTATATTGAGATAACCGAGCTCGGCCGAGATATTGACGACGTTTTCGAGGCTTCTGCCTACGAGAGCCACCTTGCGTCCGAGGCTCTCCGCAACATTCATTATCTGCTGCACGCGATGGATATTTGAGGAGAATGTTGCAACTATTATGCGGTTGTTGCCCGCCTTGCGAAAGAGGGTCTCAAACGATTCGCCGACCTTCCTCTCGCTCTCGGTGAAGCCCGGGCGCTCGGCGTTGGTGGAGTCGGACATAAGGCAGAGCACGCCCTCCTGCCCTATCTCGGCGAGTCTGCCGAGATCCATCATGCCGCCGTCGATAGGCGTTGTGTCGATTTTGAAGTCGCCCGTGTGGACGACGGTGCCGCCCTCGCAGCGGATAGCGAGTCCGAGTGCGTCGGGTATCGAATGGTTGACGTGGATAGCCTCAACCGTAAAGCCGCCGAGGGTTATCACGTCGCCGGGCTTGATGACGTTAAGAGTGGCGGAATTGAGCAGTCCGTGCTCGCGGAGCTTGCCCTGGATAAGACCTATGGTGAGGTTCGTGCCGTAGACGGGCACGTTGAGAACCTTGAGAAGATACGGCAGACCGCCGATATGATCCTCATGTCCGTGGGTTATGACGATTCCGCGTATCCTGTCCGCGTTGCGCTCGACATATGTGAAATCGGGAAGTACGAGATCGACTCCGAGCATATCCTGATCCGGGAACGCAAGTCCGCAGTCGACAAGGAACATATCCTCGCCGTACTCAAACAGAGTCATATTCTTGCCCACTTCATTCAGGCCACCTAAAAACGATATTTTTATAGGCTTGGGCTCGGCCTTTGACTTACCCGGTGCGGGTTTGATTTTACCGTAGCTGTGATAGCCGCGCCTGCCCGCAGTCCTCTTTGCGGGCGCAGACGTTGCACCGGTTTCTTTTGCTTTCGGCATAAAAATCTCCTTTTCTTTTGTATTTTGATTTAAGTAGAACCCCGACCTCTCAAAGGTGCGGGAAATAAAGCCTTGCCTGTTAAAAATCTCCAAAAACGCGATGATATTTTCAGCATTGACACAAGACAAATTCGGATAGTTAATATATGCGCGCAGTCATAATACAAAAATATCCCTATTGTTAATTTTACTATGATTGTATAAAACTGTCAAGTGACGCGGGAGCAAATTAACATCTTCTAAACAATAAATTATGTGCCGCACGCAGGCGAAAAAGCCGCCGCCTTTACTTCGTGCGCGACGAGATAAACTCCCTCGCTTCGACGCAGAGCTCACGCGCCGTCTCCTCGTCAAGGCTCTGCGCGGTCAGGCGAACCCGTCCGTCCCCGAGCGGCGAAATATGCGTCTTTCCGCGCTTCTCCACGAGCACAAAGCCGTTAGCTCCGTCACGCCCGAATGAAAAGCTTTCGCCCTCGAACTCGTCGAGGTAGTCGGGCGGCAGAGCGAGTGCCGCAGTGGTGCTGTAAACAAAAAACGGCGGCAAAAGCGAATAGAGCTCGGGAAAGGTCATATTCTTCTCTTCGAGGATACAGGCGAGCTTTGCCGCAGTAAACAGCGCGTCACGCGACCAGAACTGCCGCGCCGCCAACCGCCTTGCCACGTTGTCGGAACCGTCGGACGGGGCGGACAGATAGCGGTACGCCGTCCTGCCGTAGCTTCGGGCAAGCTCATCTAAAAACGCCGGCGCGTCATAGGGCACGGAGATATCCCGCCCGCTCTCCAACTCGTACATTCCGCACAGGGCAATGAGCTTTACAAACGGCACAACGCCCGTCTCCTCCGTGTATGCGCTCAGACTCGTTCCCCTTCGGTTTATTCGGAGTGTCAGCGCGCGCCCGTTCGACGAAGTTCGCATACAGTCGTTTATGAGCGCCGACACAGCGGAATCGGAGCTGAGCACGGCGCAGTCCGTCACGCCGTAAGGCACGCAGCGCATCAGCTCGTCGCGGTAGAGCATACTTATGGCGGACATATCGAAAAGCCGCCCGCACGACGGCGCGGGAGAAAGCTCCGCTTGCATAAAGTCCTCCGCCCTTCTGCCAAGCGCCGCGGATACGCTCAGCCCGTTTTCGCCGAAAATACTGACAGTCCCCTCCCCGGCGCAGACGAACACGCCCGCATTGAGCGACGAAAACGGCACGAGAAACGAGAGCTGGGCTTCAAATGACGCGCCTATCGACCACGCATTGACACCGGAGACTCGCAGCCCGGCGCACACTGCGTCGGCGCAGGCCTTGGAATGCTCGTCGTTCCGGCAGGCTACGCCTACCCTGCCGCGCCCTATCGCCGCGCCCACCGCCTCGCCCGCCTTGGCGCAGTCTAAAGCGGTGAGTCCCTGCGCCCGCTTTATAAAAGCCGCATCCGAACAGTAGCTGTACATGATGACCCCTCCGAAGATGTGATATTCCTATTATTGCCTGACGGGAGCGGTTTTAAAAATTATTTTGCAAACACACGGCAGCGCCGAACAACAAAATTCACCTTGTTTTTAACGGGGCTTAGTGATAGAATTAGATGAACAAACAATCTATGCGACGGAGAAAAATATGAGCAAACTGAAAAAAGTTGAGATATTCACGGACGGCGCTTGCTCCGGCAACCCCGGGCCGGGCGGCTGGGGTGCGGTTTTGCGCTACGGCGAGCACGAGGCGGAGATGTCCGGCGGCGACGCTTGCACTACGAATAACCGCATGGAGCTCATGGCGGTCATAAGCGCGGTCGAGCGGCTAAAGGAGCCCTGCGATATAAAGATATACACCGACTCGCAGTATGTTGCCAATGCGTTTTTAAAAGGCTGGATATGGAACTGGAAAAGGAACGGATGGAAAAAATCCGACAAGAAGCCGGTTTTGAATCCCGAGCTTTGGGAGAGGCTGCTGAAGGCGCTCTCGAAGCATGAATACGAGTTCGTTTGGGTCAAGGGGCACGCGGGGCATCCCGAGAATGAGCGGTGCGACAGGCTCGCTGTCGCCCAGAGCGAAAAATATGCAAAGAAGTGAGCCGAAGATGAAAAATGTCGCGATTATACTTCAGGATCTGCGAAGCGGAGGCAGCGAGCGGTTTGCGAGCAGACTGTCCCTGCTGCTGAGCGAAAAATTCAATGTGTATGTCCTTGTCTTTGACGCGAGCGAGAAGCGGTTCGACTGTGCGGGCGAGTTTGTTGACCTCGGTCTGCCCGCAGGCAAAGGTACGGTAAAGCGCGCGGTAATTATGCTGAAACGCGCCGCAGCTATAAGAAAATTCGTAAAAGAGCATGATATATGCACGGCGTACTCGTTCACCCACGCGCCCAACGAGGCTCTCGCCCTCTCGGGCGCAAAATGCAAAAAATATATCTCCTGCCGCGACTACGAAAGGCTTATCAAGAGCGCGAAGCTCTATTCTTTCGCGCTGCGCCGCGGGTGCAATATTCTCTTTAACGCCCTCGAGATGCAGAAAAAATGCGAGGAGCTGTTCCCCGGAAACGAAAACAAGCTCTTTACGGCATATAATATCATCGACTGCGATAAAGCCCGCGAGGACGCGAAGGAGGAGCTTGACAGGGAGTTCAAAAAATTCTACGGCACCCACAGGGTAATAGCGTTTTCGTCGAGGTTCGTCGGGCAGAAATGCCAATGGGATATGCTAAAGAGCTTTGAGCTGCTGAAAAAAAATATCCCCGACGCGGGGCTGATATTCCTCGGCTGCCGCGGCGAGCATGAAAACGCCGTCCGAGAGATGGCGCAAAGGAGCGCATATTCAGACGATATAATCTTCGCGGGATTCCAAAAGAACGTTTTTAAATTCGTCTCCCGCGCCGAGGTCTTTGCCATGACCTCATACTACGAGGGCTTTCCGAATGTCATAGTCGAGGCCTTGGCGGTCGGCACGCCGACCGTCAGCACGGACTGCACCTCGGGACCCGACGAGGTTCTCGCGCCAAGCCGTCCGTTCCTGCCGCACTGCGACAGGATGACGCAGGTCGAATGCGGCATTCTCTGCCCCGTCATGTCCGAAACGCCGGACTTTGACTACGGCAATATAAACGGCTCCCACCGCGAATATGCAAAGGCGCTGGAAGCAATACTGACAGACGAAGAACTTCGCGCCCGTCTGTCCGAGAACGGAAAAAAGCGCGCAGACGAGCTGAGCGCAGAAAATATGAAGCAGGTCTATTTCGACCTGACCGACAACTGATTCGGAGGTAACAACAATGAGCACATATCTTATAGTCGGCGCGGGACGCAGCGGCATAAACGCGGCGCAGCTGCTGAAAAAAGTCGGCGAGGCTTTTATCATCTACGACGGCAACGAAAGCTTTGACACCGAGGCGGCCTGCAAAAAAATAGGCGCAGATAATATTGAATTTGTCCTCGGCGATTTTTCGCGCTTCGATTTTTCGCGCATAGATATTTGCGTGGTCAGCCCCGGCGTACCGCTCGACACGCCGATAATGAAAGCCGTCAAGGAGCACAATATACCGATTTGGGGCGAAGTAGAGCTTGCTTACAGGCACGATAAGGGCACCGTGATAGGCATAACCGGCACGAACGGCAAAACCACAACCACCTCGCTCACCTACGACATAATGAAGCGCCATGTGAAAAAGGCTCTGCTCGTAGGCAATATCGAGATATCCTACACCGGCTATGCGCTCGAGAGCGACAGCGACAGCGTGACGGTCGCGGAGATAAGCAGCTTCCAGCTTGAGACTATGGTCACCTTCAAGCCCCATGTCACCGCTATTCTCAACATCACTCCCGACCACCTTGACAGGCACAAGACGCTCGAAAACTATATTGCCATAAAAGAGTCGATAACCAAGAATCAGGACGAAAACGATTTCTGCGTGCTCAACTGCAACGACCCGGTTCTGCGCAAGTTTTCCGAAACTCCGCGCTGCAAGGTCATATTCTTCAGCTCCTCCGAAGAGCTCGGGAGCGGCGTTTTCCTGCGCGGCGAGACAATAATAATAAAAGAAAACGGCGTTGAAACGCCCGTCTGCACAACTAAGGACACGAGCCTTGTCGGAATGCACAACTATGAGAATATCATGGCGGCTGTCGCCATGACCCGCGCTATGGGTGTTCCGCTTGACACTATTCGCCAGGGCATAAAGGAGTTCACGGCGGTCGAGCACAGGATAGAGTTCGTCGCCGAGAAAAACGGCGTCAAATACTATAACGACTCGAAGGGCACGAACCCCGACGCGGCAATAAAGGCGGTATGCGCCATGCCCTCGCCGACAATTCTCATAGGCGGAGGCTACGACAAAAAATCGAGCTACGACGAGTGGGTGGCAACATTTGAGGGCAGAGTAAAAGAACTTCTGCTCATAGGCAAGACGAAGCACGACATTGCCGCCGCCTGCGACAGAGCCGGCTTCAAGGCTTACAAATTCGTCGACACGCTCGAAGAGGCTGTCAGCATAGCTGCCGCCGACGCCGAGAGCGGCGACTGCGTACTGCTCTCCCCCGCGTGCGCGAGCTGGGATATGTTCAAATGCTATCAGCAGCGCGGTGAGATATTCAAAGACTGCGTAAGGGCGCTGTAAAAGTTGATAAGACGAGCCGCCGCGGATATCCGCGGCGGTTTTGCTGTCGAGGCAGAGAGTTAATTTTACAATTGCATATTGTGTTTTATGCCGCTGTCGCGGCAGCGGTGCGTCGAGTCGCCGCACCCTACAGGGACATTGAGAAACAAAGCAGTCTATGCAAAGGGGTAAGTCCGTGCAATAACCCCTCAGTCTCGGCTTCGTAAACCTCCATCCCTGCGTAAAAACGCTGTCGGCAGACAGCAAAACCGCCGCAGGCCTTTTGCTCTGCGGCGGTTTGATTCCGTTTGATTTATTTGTGCTCGGCGAGATATCTGTCCACAATACCCTCCACGTAGTCGGGGCGGTCTGTGATAATACCGTCAACGCCGTTTTCGAGCATCTGGATAACGTCTCTCTCATCGTCAACCGTCCATGCGTTGACCTTAATGCCGGCGGCATGGGCGCGGCGGACGAGCGCTTTTGTCGCAAACGCCTTATGCGGATGCAGTGCGTCGCAGCCGATTTTCTGCGCGAGGTGCAGAGGCTGGAAGAACCATCTTCTGACTACCTGGCCGTAAATCGGATAGAGATACGCCGTCTTGCACTTGGGATCGTACTTCTTCGCCTCAACAAGCATCTTATAGTCGAAGCTCGAAATGAGAAGCTCATCGAAAAGTCCGTAGTCCTTGACTGCCTCTATCGTCTTGCGCACTATATCCTCGCGCTCGGACTTGTTGGGCTTTATCTCGATATTCATAACGCTCAGCTTGTCGCTCTTCTTCATGCACTCGAGGTACTCCTCGACGGTGGGCAGAGTGACGCCGGCGAAGTCCTTTGAAAACTTGCTGCCGAAATCGAGCTTGCGGATATCGTCAAACATATAGTCGCCGATAGCGCCGGTGCCGTTGGACATCTCGTCAACGGTGTCGTTATGGCAGATGACTATATGCCCGTCCTTGGTGATATGGACGTCGGTCTCGGTTCCGTCCGCCCCGAGCTCGACTGCTTTTTCAAATGCGGGTATCGTGTTCTGGGGAGCATAGCGGTTAGCACCGCGGTGTGCAATAATTTTTGGCTTATTCAACACTTTTCACCTCTGGAAAATTTCTGAAAATATTATATCACTCGTACTTCAAAATTTCAACAGAAATGTGACATAACTGAAATAATTATTAAATTTTGAAGTTTTTTCGAGTAATTTTCGAATAAATTGTACTTTAGTTCACAATTGCTGTTGCAACTTATTAATAGTTTTGCTATAATGGTAAAAGCTTTTATGCAAATTGTCGATGCTCCCCGCTTTTTTCGCCTCCGGGGAGCTAAAACAACTGTCTGCAAGCGTGTTTTCCCGCCGAGCTGCAGACCAGAAGGAGTGTTGAAATGGGAAAGAGTAATCTCAAGGAAAAGGTCGGCACGATATGGAACAATGTCGTACTGCACTGGAAAACACCCGCCTTGGGCAAATATGTCCCTTACAAGGAGATAATCGCCTACGGCATCGGAGGAATGGGCGTTCAGTTCGTCATATTCTTCTGCTGGCAAATCGCGCTTTCCGCAACGAGCTTCCTCGTCGGAAACACCATTGGCATCAAGCCGATTCATCTGCAGTACATGGCGGTCGCGTCAACTATCATAGGCTTCGGAATTACCATAGGGCGCTCCTACATAATCGACAGCGCCCGATTTAAATCCGGAAAATTCCGCCCATGGCTTGCAATAACCGGTATTCCGTCGACCGCTATAGCGGTCATATTCGTCTGGCTGCCCTATGACACGATGTCATATCTGCAAAAGGTAGCGGCTGTTTTTATCTGCTACAATCTCCTGCAGTGCTTCTACCCCTTCTTCCAGCAGGCGTATACCGACCTTGCAAACGTCATATCTCCGAACTCCCATGAGCGTACCGATATCGTTTCGGTCTCGTCCATTATCTATTCCATGGCGCCCTCGCTCACCGGTCTGTTCGTGCCGATGCTCTCAACTCTCACGGGCGGTCTTAACTCCATAACCACCTACCGTATAATCCATCCCATCGTCGCCATAGTCGGACTTCTTCTGTCCTATATTGCATACGCCGGAACGAGAGAGAGAATAATCGTTGCGGAGAGCCACGTTACCCAGTTCAAGTTCTCCGACGCATTCCGCGCCGTTGCAAAGAACAAATATTTCTGGATAACCTCCCTTGCGGGCTGGCTCGGCTTCCTTGAGGGCGCGGTCGGCGTTATCATCGGCTGGACCTTCATCTATGCCTACCCCAACAGAATGGGGCTTTACGGCGTTGCGACAACGCTCATAGGCAACGCGGCACTTTGGGCCATGCTTCTGTGCCCTGTGGCGATAAGAGTTATAGGCAAGAGAAACCTGCTCATTTGGTGCAACGTCACAAATGTCCTGCTCATCGGTTTGCTCTATCCCCTTTACAACAACATCCCCGCTCTGATAATTCTCTATTATCTCAACGGATTCGTCAACTCTTTTTCAATAGTCTACAACCCCGGCATCAACGCCGATATGCGTGACTATCAGCAGTATTTCACCGGCGAGCGCATCGACGGAATGTTCGGCGCCGTCGGCATAATCGGCTCGTTTATCGGAATGTTCACCGGTATGGTGCTCCCGATCATCTATCAGATGCTCGGCCTTGAGGACAACTACGACGTGCTCGAAGTCGCTTCGTTCAGGGAGGATATGTTCGACGTGCTCATCATCGCCGCAGTTATCGGCGCGGCGCTCAACTTCGTCCCCTACCTCTTCTACGATCTGACCGAGACCAAGCAGCGCGGCATAGTCAAGGTGCTCAAGATACGCGCGATGTTCGAGGACTACGGCAACGGTATTCTCCGCGACGAGAGCATCGTTGAGGCAATCGATATAATCGACGAGGCCAACCTTCTCTATAAGGACAGAGCCCTCATGACCACGAAGGATGACATAAACAAGGCCAAGAGGCTGCCCGCAAGAACTCCCGAGGAGAAAGAGTTCAGGAAGAACGAAATCAAGCGACTGAAAGCCGCTTACAAAGAATTCAACACTCAGAACAGAGACATAAAGAAGGACCGCGTCAGCAAGGCGAAGGCCATGCCCAAGAGCACCGACGCCGAGAAGGCGGCGAGAAAAGCCGAGAAGGCGGCGAGAAAAGCTGCAATAAAGGCAGCGAAGACTATGCCAAAGGGCACCGACGCCGAGAAGGCGGCGAGAAAAGCCGCGATAAATGCAGCGAAGGCTATGCCCAAGGGCATCGACGCCGCGAAGGCAGCAAGAAAAGCCGCGATAAAGGCCGCGAAGAAAGAAAACAAGGAGCTCAACAAGCTCAACGCGGACATCTCCGTATGCGATTTCATCATCGACGAGATGAACAAATACAACACCCTGCGTATCCAAAAGCAGGTCGAGCGTTCCCGAGCGCTTGAGGCAGCCGGATACAACGGAATCTTTGATTACAATAAAGAGATCATGGCCGAGGCAAAGGCTCTGCCGAGATCCACTCACGAGGAGCGCGAGATTCGCAGCGACGCCATAGTCCACGCCCGCGCACTCAAGAACGCCAGAAAGGCAATGATAAAGTTCTACGGCTCGCCCGAAAATATCGTCGAGCCTTCAGACGATGCGTTCAAGGCCGCAGAGGCTCTGCCGGACGACACCTTCGCGCATCAGCTCGAAAAGAAGAGAACCGTCAAGAAGCTCGTCAACGAGAAGTCGAAGTACATCAGAAGCGTCAAGCCTCTTCTCGACGCAAGACGCCAGCTGACGGAAAAAGAGAACTACGCGCATCTTGAGGATATACGCGAGAGATACAACGACGCGAAAGCCCACACCGACGCCGAGTACGAGGCGCGCAGAATCGAGATCGAAAGACTCGAGGAGGAGCGCAAGGCCGACATCGAGCGCAGGAAGCAGGAGCGCATGGCGAAGAAGAACGGAAAGTGAGGAAACGGCGATGAAAAAATTCACTAAAATAACGGCTATCGTTGCTTTGATGCTCGTCGTCTGTCTCTCTTTCGCAGGCTGCGACAATCTCGGCAAAACAATACTCTCTGCTCTCTCCCTCGACGTCACGGTAAACGACCCCGCGCTCGTCAAGGTTGAGGACATACTCGACAAGAAAGTCAAAACCGAATCCGTAAAGAACGGAAGCTTTGTCTATACACTGTATACGGACAACACCGCCTGTGTCACCAACTACACCGGAAACGATCCAGTCGTCTCCATACCCGCCGAAATAGGCGGCGCAAAGGTCGTCGGTCTCGAGAATAAGTCTCTCAAGGGCAGCAGCTCGCTCAAGGAGCTTATTATCCCCGACTCCGTTGAGGTAATCGGCAACTATGCGGCGATGTACTGCGACAATCTCGAAAAGGTCACGATAGGCAAGAACGTCAAGCACATCGGCATAAGCGCTTTCGAGGGCTCGCAGGAGAACACCTACACCGGAAAGAGCAAGCTCAAGACCGTCATTTTCAACGGCGCACCCAAGACAATTTCCGAAAAGGCCTTCTACTTCTGCTCCGCGCTGACCGAGATAGTCCTGCCCAAGGGCGTTGAGACTATCGGCGACTGGGCGTTCGCGAAGTGCTTCAGCGCAAAGAAGATAATTATCCCCGAGGGCGTCACTCAAATTGACGACCACGCGTTCCTCAAGTGCACCGGAGCGGTCGAGATATCGATTCCCGGCACGGTTGAGAGCATTGCGGTGAGCACATTCTACCGCTGCTCCTCACTCGAGAAGCTCACCCTCGGCGAGGGTATAAAGAAGCTTGAAAAGGGCGCGTTCGAGGAGTGCAGCGCACTCAAGACCGTTACACTGCCCGAGAGCCTTGAGGAACTCGGCAAATATGCATTCTACAACTGCTACGGACTTGACGAGATAACCGTTCACTCCGGAGTCAAGGTGTTCGGCGGCGAAATATTCAAGGCTGTCGGCGAGCTTACGGTTATAACCGAGAGCGGAAGCGGCGCCGAGAAATATGCTAAGGATAACGGCTTCAACGTAAGCATTATCGGTTGACGGAGGAAAAATGGGAACGATAATCGCACTCGGCGGCGGCCGTTATGACGACGGCGAGGTCATGCCGATATTTGAAAGGATAGTCCGCGAATCGGGCAAGGAGCATCCTCATGTCGTGTTTCTGCCGACCGCGGGGCACGACGATACCGAGGGCGACGAGCCTATTTGGGAGAGCTTTGAAAAGCTCGGCTGCACAGTCGAAACGCTCAAGCTGACCGACCCCGAAAACACGGATAAACACATATACGATACGCTCGTGAGCACCGACATAGTCTACGCCGGCGGCGGAAACCTCGAGTTCATGATGAACACATTCAAGGCAACCGGCGCGGACAAGGCGCTCAGAGAGGCTTATAAACGCGGAAAAGTCCTTTCGGGACTCAGCTCCGGCGCAATGTGCTGGTTCGACATGGGATATGACGACTGCGGCGAAAACGGCGACTTCATGTTCGTTGACTGCATCGGGCTTCTCCCCTACTGCTACTGCCCGCACTTCATCAGCGAACGCTGGCAGAGCTTTGGGACAGCCGTAAAAGGCTGCCGCGACTCCGGCATAGGCGTTGAGGACGGCGCGGCGCTCATCTTCAAGGACGGCCACTTCTCCGCCATATGCGGAAACGACGGCGGAAGCGTGTTCTATTTTGACAAAGATAACGGCTTTGCAAAAAGCGACATAACCGAGGACGCCTCGGCGCTGGATATATAAAACTTCATGCAGGGAAAACGGATAATTTCTGTTTTCCCTGTTTTTTATCGGGGTATCTATAAGCCTGTAATTCCGGCACACGGTTTAATAACGAACTTGCCTAAATCTGCTGAATATGATATGATTTTGTATCAGCTATGCCGATAGCGGACAGCCGCAAGGGCTGTCCCTACGGGATATACGAGCTATAGTCATTGCTGAATATTCGATTTAGTTGCAATATGGAGGACAATTATGTGGTGCTTGCCCAAAGACGACTCAAAAGCAGTTATTACTGCACAAGATCAAATACATAGCGCTCATCGCGAGTGCCACTTGCAACTACCCGAAACGGCAATTTTATTCTTTATGGGCAAAGCGACAGATTACCTCATATCGCAATATAATGCAACAGAACTGCCTGAACCGCTTCCGCGATTTCTTAATTCCTGCCCAATTTGGGAGATTGGGAAATTCCAGCTATGCTTTGCGGACGGAGGACGCGGTGCTCCGCAAGCAGTAGATACAATCGAAACTCTCGCCGCATTAGGAGTAAGAAATATTATTTCCGTCGGAATGTGCGGAGCATATGATGAAGTCGTCCATGTCGGTGAAATTATCGCTCCGCAAAAGGCTTTTGTGGAAGAAGGAACATCACTTCATTATTACGAGGACATCGAATATTCAAAGCCGGACGGTAACCTTCAAAAAGCCGTCACCTCTTTGCTTGGCATATGCAACTATTCTATTGTCTCGACAGATGCCGTATATCGTCAGACGTTGTGTAAAGAACAGTTATGGCGAGATAAAGGTGCTGTCGGAGTAGATATGGAAACATCGGCAATCTTCAGCGTTTCCAAATATCTCGGATTAAAGGCTGTCGCTATGCTAATGATTTCTGATATACACCCAATTGATTCAAATTCTGCAAAATGGGAATGGAAAATGACAAATGAAATGAGATATAATCTCGTCGATCAAGCCGTTGCATTTGCAAAAGCGATCAATAATACAAAATAATATCTCGCCTATGCCGGATTGAGCCTATTCGAGTTTGTGCCACTCGCGCGACAGCGGTGCATCGGGGTCGCCGTACCCTACCAAATCCGGTTTTATGCTTATAGGCGCAAGCAGTGCAATTAACCAACCGACACTCCTTCGCATATTCTTATAGTAAATGAATATGCGGAGGTATTTTTATGCCCGATGTCTATCTCAGCCCCTCAACTCAGGGCTACAATCCATATATAATCGGCGAGAGCGAGAAATACTATATGAATCTCCTCGCCGACGCAATGGAGCCGTATCTCTCTTCAAGCGGGATAAGCTACGGCAGGAACGACCCGAACGGCAACGCGGCGGCGGCTGTCGCGCGCGGAAACAGAGGAAACTATCGGCTCTATCTCGCCCTGCACTCAAACGCCGCGCCCGCCATATATGAGGGCACTCTGCGCGGACCGGACGTCTACTACTATCCGACGAGCACTCCGGGAAAGCGCGCTGCCGATATAATCGCAAACGGACTGCGCGAGATTTACCCCGAGCCCGAGCTTGTGAACACACGCACCTCAACAACACTGCTCGAGCTAAAACGTTCGAAGGCTCCCGCGGTTTACCTTGAGCTTGCCTACCACGACAACGAGCAGGACGCGCGGTGGATAGCCGACAACATTGACGCGATAGCCGAAAACCTTGTTATAAGCATCGCGGACTTTCTCGGCGTGCAGTACTATCCGCCCGTTTTTCCCGCCACGGGTACCGTTAGCACGCGGGGCGGGGTTCTGAACGTCCGCCGTGCGCCGAATATGACCTCCGCCGTTATCGGCACTCTCCCCAACGGACGCGACGTAAAAATAACCGGCGCACTCAACGGGTGGTATGCCATAGACTTCAAAAACACAACAGGTTACGTTTTTGCGGGAAACATCAAGAGAAATTGACACAGGTTGTACACAAAATTGACATATTTATACACTTATACGCTTTTTTACGACGGCGTTTGTATAAAATGCAGATTTTTAAACTTTTCCTTGCTTTTACCCCCAAAAAGCCCTATACTATTATTGTATTTTCACCGTACTTTTCTTTAGGGGGAACGAGGATTTGAAGCTGCTTGAGGAGCGCATAATTGCTGACGGCAAGGTGATCGGGGACGATATTCTCAAGGTGGATATGTTTCTCAATCACCAGATCGACGTGAACCTTCTTCAGGAAATCGGCAAGGAGTTCAAGCGCCGTTTTGACGGGTGTAATATAAATAAAATTCTGACTATCGAGGCATCGGGCATAGGGATTGCGTGCATAACCGCGCAATATTTCTCTGTGCCTGTTGTTTTTGCAAAAAAAGGCGCGCATAAAAATGTCGGCGACAACGTCTATTCCACCGTCGTTCATTCGTTTACAAAGGGCACGGACAGCCTCGTCGCAGTATCGAAGGACTACATAAAAAAGGGCGACAGAATCCTCATTATCGACGATTTCCTCGCAAACGGCGCTGCCGTCTCGGGGCTTATCGATATAATCAAGCAGGCGGGCGCCGAGCTCGAGGGCGTCGGCATCGCAATAGAAAAGGGCTTCCAGCCCGGCAGAAAGGTTCTCGAGGAAAAGGGCGCGAGAGTCGAATCCCTCGCAATAATCGAGAAGATGGGCAACGGCAGCATAACTTTCAAAGAACAGGACAACTGAGTTATTTTTTCCCGCCGACATCGCGGGATAAATATAAAAAATTTTTTGGAGGTACGTCAAAAATGAAGAAATTCACAAGAATCCTCGCAATTGTTCTTGCACTCGCTACCATTTTCGGCTTTGCGGCTTGCAACAACAAGGACGGCGGCGAGAAGAAGATGAAGGTCGGTTTTATCTTCCTTCATGACGAAAACTCAACTTATGACAAGAACTTCATCACCGCAGCTGAGGAAGCCTGCAAGGAGCTTGGCGTTGAGATCATCAAGAAGACCGGCATCAGCGAGACTGCTGCCTGCTTCGATGCGGCGGCTGACCTTGCCGAGCAGGGCTGCTCCGTTGTTTTCGCCGACAGCTTCGGCTACGAGAGCTTCATGATCCAGGCTGCCGAGAAGTATCCGGACGTCCAGTTCTGCCACGCTACCGGCACTCAGGCTCACACTAAGAATCTCAAGAACTTCCACAATGCTTTCGCTTCCATCTACGAGGGCCGTTATCTTGCGGGTATCGCCGCAGGCATGAAGCTCAACGCTATGATCAAGGAAGGCAAGTTCGAGGCTAAGGACGCTAAGATAGGCTATGTCGGCGCATATCCCTATGCAGAGGTTAAGTCCGGCTACACCGCATTCTTCCTCGGCGTAAGATCCGTCTGCAAAGAAGCTACCATGGAAGTCCAGTTCACCGGTTCATGGTATGACGAGGCCAAGGAGAAGGAAGCCGCTACCCTGCTTATCGGCAGAGGCTGCAAGCTCATCAGCCAGCACGCCGACTCCATGGGCGCTCCCACCGCTTGCGAGAGCGCAGGCGTTCCCAACGTCTCCTACAACGGCTCCACTCTTGACGCTTGCCCGAACACCTTCATCGTTTCCTCCAGAATCAACTGGGTACCTTACATGAAGTACATGATCGAGTGCGTCAGAGACAACAAGACTATTGACACCGACTGGTGCAAGGGCATCAACGAGGGCGCTGTCGAGCTGACCCCCATCAACGAGAAGGTCGCCGCTCCCGGCACTGCCGAGGCTATCAAGGCTGCCGAAGAGCAGTTCAAGGCCGGCACTCTCCATGTTTTTGACACCTCCACCTTCACCGTTGACGGCAAGACCCTCACCAGCTACATGGCCGACGTCGACACCGACGAGAAATTCACCCCCGACACCGAGGTTATTTCCAACGGCTATTTCCACGAGTCCGAGAAGCGTTCCGCTCCTTACTTCGATGTCAACATCGACGGCATTACTCTTCTCAATGAGGGCTGATTAACAAGCAGTAACTTTCATTCAGACGGGGCGACGAAAGCCGCTCCGTCTGAAGCAGTTAAATTAAAAAGATTTTAAGTTTGAAAAGCCGATTATCCTTCCTGTCTTAATCGGCTTTTGAGATTTAAAATAGGAGGATAAGTGGGCTTGAACGCAGCAATCGAACTGAAAAATATTTCAAAAAGCTTCGGAAGCATCGTTGCCAACAAGGATGTATGTCTGACCGTCAACCGCGGCGAGATACTCTCCATTCTCGGCGAAAACGGCTCCGGAAAAACAACGCTGATGAACATGATCGCCGGAATTTACTATCCGGATCACGGTCAGATTTTCATCGACGGCAAAGAGGTGGTCATCCGCTCCCCCAAGGACGCGCTTGACTACAAAATAGGCATGGTCCATCAGCATTTCAAGCTCGTGGACGTATTCTCCGCAACGGAGAATATCATCCTCGGTCTTGACGAGGGCAAATTCAATGTCAAAAAGTCTGCCGAGCGCATAAAAAAGATAAGCGAGCAGTACGGCTTTGATATCGACCCGAACAAGAAGATATACGAGATGTCCGTCTCCGAAAAGCAGACCGTTGAGATAATCAAGGTGCTCTACAAAGGCGCCGACATACTCATTCTTGACGAGCCCACCGCCGTTCTCACTCCGCAGGAGACGCTCAAGCTCTTTGACGTCCTGCGCCGTATGCGCGACGACGGCAAGGCCATCATAATCATCACCCATAAGCTCCACGAGGTGCTCTCCCTCTCCGACCGCGTATCGGTTCTCAGAAAGGGCGAATACATCGGCACGGTCAACACCGCAGAGACTAACGAATCCGAGCTTACCGAGATGATGGTCGGCAAGAAGATAAGCCTCAACATCGACCGCAGCGAGCCCGTTGATCCCGTGGACAGGCTCATCGTCAAGGATATAAACTGCATAAACCGCGAGGGCGTAAAGCTCCTCGACAACATTTCGTTCACCGCGCGTTCGGGCGAGATACTCGGCATCGCGGGTATCGCCGGAAGCGGTCAGCGCGAGCTGCTTGAATCCATCGCCGGACTTCAGCATCTCAACAGCGGTGAAATACTCTATAACAACCCCAAGACCGGCAATCAGGACAACCTGCGCGACAAGACGCCCATGCAGATTCGCGAGCTCGGCGTGCGCCTGTCGTTCGTCCCCGAGGACAGACTCGGCATGGGACTCGTCGGCAACATGGATATAGTCGACAACATGATGCTGCGAAGCTACCGCAAGGGCAAGAGCGCGTTCCTTGAACGCAAGAAGCCCAAGACGCTCGCGGAAAAGGTCATCAGCGACCTCGAGGTCGTCACCCCGAGCGCGAATACGCCCGTTCGCCGTCTCTCCGGCGGCAACGTGCAGAAGGTGCTCGTCGGCCGCGAGATTGCCTCCTCCCCTACCGTCTTTATGGCTGCCTACCCCGTGCGCGGACTTGACATCAACTCATCCTATCTCATATATAACCTGCTCAATCAGCAGAAGGAAAAGGGCGTCGCCGTTATATTTGTCGGCGAGGATCTCGACGTTCTGCTTGAGCTCTGCGACCGAATCCTCGTCATAAACTCCGGCAAGATAACGGGAGTGGTTGACGCAAGGACTTCCACAAAGGAAGAGCTCGGTCTGCTTATGACAAAAACCGACGGAGGTGAAACCCATGAGTAAGTCAAACGGACAGAAGCGCGAGCCGCTTTTCCACATAGTCAAGCGTAGCACCGTTCCCTCATGGGCGGCATGGCTTATCAGAATCGGCGCGGTCATTCTGGCGCTGCTCGTCTGCGCGGTCGTGACCGTCGTTATCACAGGTCAGAATCCCGCGGAGGTCTATTCCGCGATAATCTTCGGCGCGGTCGGCTCGCCAAGGCGCATATGGAGCCTGTTCCAGAACCTCGCGATGCTCCTTTGCATTTCGCTCGCAGTCACCCCCGCGTTCAAGATGAAATTCTGGAACATCGGCGCCGAGGGGCAGGCGCTCATGGGCGGCTTCGCAACCGCCTCCTGCATGATTCTCTTCGGCGACAAGCTCCCGTCCTACCTCCTCTTCCCCGTTATGATAATAACGAGCGTCATTGCGGGTGCGATATGGGCTTTTATCCCCGCGTTCTTCAAGGCGAAGTGGAACACCAACGAGACGCTTTTCACGCTGATGATGAACTACATCGCCACACAGATAGTCGCCTACTTCTGCTACAAGTGGTCGAACCCCAAGGGCTCGGGTCACATCGGCGTTATCAACAGCGTCAGCCACAGCGGCTGGCTGCCGAGTCTCGGCAATCAGGATTATCTGCTCAACATACTGATAGTTGCGGCTCTGACCGTCTTTATGTACATCTATCTCAAGTACAGCAAGCACGGCTATGAGATTTCCGTTGTCGGCGAGAGCGAAAACACCGCGCGCTACATCGGCATAAACGTCAAAAAGGTCATCATGCGCACGATGCTCCTCTCCGGCGCGCTCTGCGGCATAACCGGCTTTCTGCTCGTCAGCGGCACCGACCACACCGTAGCGACGAACACCGTCGGCGGACGCGGCTTCACTGCGATAATGGTATCGTGGCTCGCAAAGTTCAACCCCGCCTACATGATCCTCACCTCGCTGCTCATCGTTTTCTTCCAGAAGGGCGCGATTCAGATATCGACGAGCCTCGGACTCAACGACTCGTTCGCAGATATCATAACCGGCATAATAATCTTCTTCATCATCGGCAGTGAGTTCTTCATCAACTACTCTGTCAAGTTCCGCAGCAAGGAGGCGAAGGCATAATGATAGTTATTACATTTATTCAGCGTGCTATAATGCAGAGCATTCCTCTGCTCTTCGGCTCAACGGGCGAGACTATAACCGAAAAGGGCGGCAACCTGAACCTCGGTATCCCCGGCATAATGTATGTCGGCGGTATCTCCGGCGTTATCGGTGCGTTCTTCTATGAGAAAAACGCCGCCGCGATAAACCCGTTCCTCGCAGTGCTCATTCCCCTGCTCTCGAGCATTCTCGGCTCGGCGCTCATGGGTCTGCTCTACTGCTTCCTGACCGTCACGCTGCGTGCGAATCAGAACGTTACGGGTCTTGCGATGACGACCTTCGGCGTCGGCTTCGGCAATTTCTTCGGCGGCTCGCTCATCAAGATAACCGGAAGCGACATCCCCTCGATAGCGCTGAGCGCGACGAGCAACTGCTTTAAAACCACGCTTCCGTTTGCTTCGAAGCTCGGAAAAGTCGGAGATCTTCTCTTCTCCTACAGCTTTCTCGCCTACACCGCGATAATCATCGCGCTCATAACCGCCTACTTCTTCAAGCATACGCGCACGGGACTTCAGCTTCGCGCAGTCGGCGAGAACCCCGCAACGAGCGACGCGGCGGGCATAAACGTCGGCAGATACAAGTATATTTCGACTGTTGTCGGCAGCATTATAGCAGGTCTCGGCGGTCTCTACTACGTCATGGACTACGCAAACGGCGTATGGTCGAACAACGGCTTCGGCGACCGCGGCTGGCTTGCAATCGCGCTCGTTATCTTCGCGGTTTGGAAGCCCGACCTCGGCATACTCGGCTCGTTCCTCTTCGGCGGTCTCATGGTCGTTCACAACTACATCCCGAACCTCAGCTTCGGCGCGCAGGAGCTGTTCATGATGACCCCCTACGTCGTTACGATAATCGTTCTTGTCGCTGTCAGTATGCGCCGCAAGCGCGAGAATCTGCCTCCCGCGAGCCTCGGACTTTCTTACTTCCGCGAGGATCGATAATATTGATTTTTTGAAACTCATGGTGTATAATAAAGCCATAAAACTTAGGAGGTTTTACTATGTTAGTTTCCGCAGCAAAAATGCTCAAAGATGCAAAGGCCGGCAAGTACGCGGTAGGTCACTTCAATATCAACAACCTTGAGTGGACAAAGGCTATTCTTCTCACCGCTCAGGAGCTCAACTCCCCCGTTATCCTCGGCGTGTCCGAAGGCGCGGGCAAGTATATGTGCGGCTTCAAGACCGTCACCGCCATGGTTGACGCTATGGTCGACGAGCTCGGAATCACCGTTCCCGTTGCGCTTCACCTTGATCACGGCTCCTATGAGGGCGCGCTCAAGTGCATCGAGGCGGGCTTCTCCTCCGTCATGTTCGACGGCTCTCACTACGGCATTGAGGAAAATATTACAAAGACAAAGGAAATAATCGCTCTCGCTCATTCGAAGGGCATTTCCGTTGAAGCCGAAGTCGGCGCCATCGGCGGCGAAGAGGACGGCGTTATAGGCGGCGGCGAGGTCGCAGACCCCGAGGAGTGCAAGATGATTGCCGATCTCGGCGTCGATATGCTCGCAGCGGGCATCGGCAACATTCACGGCAAGTATCCCGCAAACTGGAAGGGCTTGAGATTTGATGTTCTCGCCAACATCCAGGAGCTCACCGGCGAGATGCCCCTCGTTCTCCACGGCGGCACGGGTATCCCCGCAGACATGATAAAGGAAGCTATCTCCCTCGGCGTTTCCAAGATAAACGTCAACACAGAGTGTCAGCTCGCTTTCGCTGACGCTACCAGAAAGTACATCGAGGCAGGCAAGGATCTCGAGGGCAAGGGCTTTGATCCCAGAAAGCTTCTCGCACCCGGCTTCGAGGCTATCAAGGCTACCGTCAAAGAGAAGATGGAGCTGTTCGGCTCGGTCAACAAGGCATAAGAAAAGCTCCAAAAAGCAATTTACCGGCAGAGTAAAATCTGCCGGTTTTTTGTTTACGGGAGACAATGTAAATGCCGCCGGTATTGAACCGACGGCGATTTTTATAGCTTTTTGAGAAGTTTTTGCGCGATTAATTTGTGGCTGTTATTTATACTCTTTTGAATATACAACTTTACCGGCTTGATTTACACCTTCGAATACTAATGTATAGGAATCAATATCGTATTCGTCTAGCTCTTTACTAAGTTGATTGATAGCCAAATCCCCCGATTTCTCACAAATACGAATTATCGTTTCATCACTTCTTACTTTAGTATCAGCATCAATATACGACAACACTAAGCTATTCCCTCTGAGAGAAAGTTTAAGTTTAAAATCAGGGATAGTATTGCTGTTCAGTTCGCGATTCAATTTATCTACTTCCGCCTGCGTCAGCTTCTTTTTAGCGGAAGTCTGAGGCTCTGTTTTAGGTGCTGCGGTTTGCTTTTCCGTTTTCTTTTCTGTCGATTTTTCTGTTGCCTTTGCGGGTGCTGCGGTCTGCTGCGGCACCGCAGATTCTTCCTCCTGAGCTATGTCGGCTTCATTCTTCGTCGGCTCGGCAGTATTGCCCGCTTCAACTGTTTCCTGTGCCGATGCTCCGGATGAAGATAAACTTGATCCGTCATTTCCGCTGTCCTGCTTACCGCACGCGACAGCCGTCAGGCACAACACCGCACATAGTATAAGCGCGGCAAGTCTTTTTGCGTGTTTGTTTTTCATGTTTTTGTCCTCCGTTTTATATTTCCTAACCATATAAGGTTAGTTTTATTTTATATTAAACCACATATGGTTAATTGTCAAGGGTATACTAATCACATATGATACAATTCAGCAAAACTGACAAAAGAGAGCTGCTGGAATTATGCAAAAATACTATTATCAGAGACTGCGCGACATTCGTGAGGACAGAGAAAAAACGCAAAAGGAAATTGCGGAAGTGCTCAACACGACCTACCAGTATTACAGCGCATACGAGCGCGGTGTGCGGGACATACCGAGCCACCATATAAAAACTCTTGCGCTCTACTACAACATCTCCGCAGACTACCTTTTGGGGCTTACGGACGAGCCGAGAAGAATCAAATGACCGCCGCACGGGCGGTTATTTTTTTGCGTATGCCGATTGAAAAAATCCGATTGATATTCGCGCACCGTAATAGTATCATTCGATATTACAGCTTTAATATAACACCGTTTGGTGTTAAAGTCAATAGTATCGTTTGATATTATGATAGGATTGTGACAGTATACAAAACGAAGGAGGCTTTTTCGTGAAACTGTCACAAAGAATACGGGCAATGCGTGAGGATCACGACCTGACCCAGACGGACATAGCAAAACTGCTCAACACCTCGCAGACGGTATATTCACGCTATGAGCGCGACGAACGAACTCTGCCGACCGAGATGCTTTATATTCTTGCGCTCTACTACAACATCTCCGCGGACTACCTTTTGGGACTTACGGACGAGCCGAAAGCGCTGAAATAAAGTTTAACGCCCGAGTGCGGATATCTCTATTGACTGCACTCGGGCGTTATTGTATAATCAACTAAAAATCTTAGGGGGAACAGATAAATGCTCACTATAAAAGACGGCGAGTTTAAAATGAACGGCGAGAGCTTTCGCATATATTCCGGCTCGATGCACTATTTCCGCATTATGCCCGAATATTGGGAGGACAGGCTCAAAAAGCTCAAGGCGGCGGGCTTTAACACGGTCGAAACCTATGTCTGCTGGAATATGCACGAGCCTAAAAAGGGCGAATTTGATTTCACGGGCAGATTTGACATCAGGCGGTTCATCAAGACCGCCCAAAAGGTCGGACTCTATGCTATAGTCAGACCCGGCCCGTATATCTGCGCCGAATGGGACTTCGGCGGACTGCCCGCATGGCTGCTCAAGGACAGAAATATGCGCCTGCGCTGCGCCTATCCCGATTATTTGCAGCACGTTTCGGACTTCTATCACAGGCTGTTTAAGGAGATAGGCGACCTTCAGCAGAGCGAGGGCGGCAACATAATCGCCATGCAGGTCGAGAACGAATACGGCAGCTACGGCAACGACAAGGAGTATCTCAGATATATCGAAAAGCTCATGCTCGACTGCGGCGCAAAGGTCATGCTCTTCACCTCCGACGGCGACGACAACAGTATGCTCTCCGGCGGCACGCTCCCCGACCTGTTCAAGACACTGAACTTCGGCTCGCGCACGGCCGTTATATTCAACGCCCTTGAAAGATTCCACGAGACCGCGCCGAAGATGTGCACGGAGTTCTGGTGCGGCTGGTTTGACCACTGGGGCGAGGAGCACCACACCCGCGGCTCGGACAGCGTATCTGATGAGATAAAGGCTTTTCTCGATATCGACGCAAGCTTCAACTTCTATATGTTCCACGGCGGCACGAACTTCGGCTTCACAGCCGGAGCAAACTACTACGACGAATATCAGCCGACCGTCACAAGCTACGACTACTGCGCTCTGCTGACCGAATGGGGCGACTACACGCCCGCCTACTACGCGGTCAGAGAGCTTCTGCTCAAGGCGCAGAATCTGCCCGAAACCGAGCTTCCCGCCTCGCCCGAGCTTCAAAATATCGGAAAAGTGGCGCTCGGTGAGAGCACCTCGATTATGAGCAATCTCGACAATCTCGGCGAGCGCCGCCGCGTTCCCCTGCCCGAGAGCATGGAATATTTCGGTCAGAACAGCGGCATGATCTACTATGAAACGAAGCTTGAGCAGATATATAATCCGCACAGCCTGCGCGTTGCCCACGTCCACGACACGGCATATGTCTATATCGATGGCGAGCCCAAGGCGAAAATAGACCGCCGCGACGAGAACAAAATCAAAGGCTACGACACCTTCGATTTTGACGGCTGCACGGACGGCTGCACCATAGGCGTATTGGTTGACGCGATGGGACGCGTAAACTACGGCGAGCACATCTACGACCGCAAGGGCATTGAAGCCATACGCTACGGCAATCAGAACCTCATGGGCTACGATGTCATCACGCTCCCGCTCGACAATCCGGAGAAGATCGACTTTTCGCTCGCAGACAGCAGGTATCCCCTTTTCATGCGCGGTCACTTCAAAGCGCAGGGTCAAAAGGACTGCTTCGTACATTTAGACGGCTTCAAAAAGGGCTTCGTCTACATAAATGGCTTCAATATCGGCCGCTATTGGGAGATAGGTCCGCAGCGCGCGCTCTACATCCCCGGAGTCCTGCTCAAGGACGAGAACGAGATAATCGTACTCGAGCTTGAGGGCTGCGAAAAGGCGGAGGTCGAGATAACCGCCGAGCCGGATTTGGGATAAAACACAAGAGTATAAATAACAAACCGCCGGACTGTCGCCCGGCGGTTTGCTTTAGAGCTGTTTACTTGTTTTCAGAACAATCCGTCAATGAATAGGCGGAATACCGTGATTGGGGAGAAACCACTGGAACGAAAGTATATAAAGGACTTTCTTGAGAATATTTCCTATCCACAGGACAATCGTATAGGGTATTCTGACTAACCATGCCGTGTGAATCGAGCCGATCGTTTCAGTCGCGCCGCAATCAGGACATACGCGGGTCTTTGTGCCGTTCTTGAACAGAGTTGCATCTTTGTTGAGTTTCCACTCTCCCCAGTGATGCTCTTCTGTTTCGGTTATTCCGCAGCCGGAGCAGGTTCTTGTATGAGTTTCGCCGTTTCCGTCGTCAACCCACTCACCCCATGCGTGTCCGAGTGCATCAACATTGCCGTCAACATATGTATATCCGCATATCTTACAGACATGAGTGGTATATCCGGCCTCGGTGCAGGTAGCTTCCTTCACCGTAACCTCAAAATCGCAGTTCTCGCTCTCGAAATTGTGGCATCTTGAGCAGGTGCGCGAATGAGTGCCGTTATTGTTCATATACCAATCATTATAGTCATGTCCGAGCGCCGAGATAACATATGTGTCATACTTCGCGCCGCAATCCGCACAGAAGATACCGCCTATTCCGTCGGTAGTGCAGGTGGCTTCGGTAACGGTCTCTCTGTAGCCCTCTCTATGCGTATGCATCTTGAACGACTTTGTCTCAAGCACCTCGTCGCAGCGGGTGCAGTAACGGCTCATCTGGCCGTCATGGTTTGCGGTAGGCTCAAAATCGATCTTCCAGACTCCTTCGTCATGACCGAGCGCGTTAACAGTACGTTTATCAATAGCTTTACCGCAGCGAGTGCAGAAGAGAACCTCCTGTCCGTCTTCACGGCACGTGGGCTTTGTGACAACTACCCAAGTTCCGTCATCGTGACCGAGAGCGTCTATCGGGCGGCTGTCGATAATCTTGCCGCAGCGAGTGCAATAGCAAGTTTCCTCGCCCTTGCTTTCGCAGCCGGGCTGTGAAGTAATAACCCATTTGCCGTCATCATGGCCGAGAGCCTCAACCGCGCGAGTCTCTATAAGCTCGTTGCAGTCCGGGCAATATGCCGACTGCTCTCCGCTCGCGGTGCAGGTAGGAGCGACTGTCGTTACCCAAATCGCCTCTTCGTGGTTATGACCCTTCGCGGGGATAACATCGTAATAGGTAAACTCGCATCTCTTGCAGACATACTTCATCTGACCCTTGCCCTTACAGGTAGCCTCAGTTACGACCTCGCTTGCATAGTCGTGTCCGAGAGGGGCTATCTGACGGCTGTTAAGTTCCGCATTGCAGCGGGTGCAGTAAACCTTTTCGGTTCCTTCGCCGAGGCAGGTGGGCTCAACCGTAGTGACCCATGCTCCGTCGCTGTGGCCGAGAGCAGGCACATAGCTGTCGGTATAGCTGTCGCCGCAGGAGCAGGTATGCGTAGTGTAACCCTGAGATGTGCAGGTTGGTGCGGTAACAGTGGAAGTGTAGGAATGGGTGTGGGGAGGTGTGGAGCCGCCGCCAGTCCAGTTCTTTCCTCTTGTTATCGCCATTGTTGTTCCATAACTCCATCCAATAACATGCTTTCGAACCCGATTGTCGTGTTCCCAGTTACTATCTAAGGCTGTCACTCCAGTATTATCGTGAGATATATAAATGAAGCTATGACCGGAAACACGAATTACATCGCCCGTCCTTACACCAGAACTGTCCATACCGCTCTTGTTAAAATTCCCCCTATATATTAGAGCTATTCTAACATTGTCTGATGAATTCTGTGCATAAATATACCAAAGGCAATAATTAGCAAAGCCTGCGCAAGACCAAGCCCTAGATGTAATACTACCATTATAAGCAAAGTGTTCGGGCAAAAGGTCTACAGAATCAGGAACCAACCCCATTGTATTTTTCAGCCAAGCTTTTTTTATGATATATTCATTATAGCATTCGTCACCAGAATCTCGACCATAATACCCCTGCGTTGTTGTAAAATATTTACCTACCAACGCGTTAGCCAGCTGCATTGTTCTTTCTGTTGCAGTTGCCGCATCAACCGTATGAGATGCATCAGCGGCGGAGGCCGTCAAGTTCATCGGCATAACTCCGACCATCATTGTCAAAGCCAGAACAAGCGCCAAAAGCCCGCTGAAAATTTTACTGCTTTTACTTTTCATTCTCATTGTTTTGTGGTAAAATACCACTGTCTCCTTGTCATATTTACGCTCACTTCAAGGGACATAAGTTCGCGGAGAGCCGAACGAGCGTATAGACGCAAGCTCTTCGACGAACGACCGGGGAACAGTGCCTGCCCGCACTGTTCTCCTTTTTTGTAAAGTGCAGTTTCGACGAAGCTGCATTTACAAACAAATATGCCGCATAAACCACCCCCACCTTCAAATTTTCTATATATCCCGAACAGCCTATCCGTTCGATATATATCTGTCATATTTCCGGCGTATCAATTTTCAAACGCCGAGGCTGCCGCAATTTCGCCTTCGGCAATATGATAGCAAATTGCGCGAAAAAATCAATAGGCTTAGTATAATTGACAGGTTTTAAGGATAAATAACAGGTTTTTATTTCTTATTTTCAATATCAACCGTTTTGCTCAACCAAATGTGCCCTCTTCGGCAAACACAAAACCCCGAGCTGTTTTCACAGTTCGGGGTTCATTTATGCTATGCTGTTTTTTACTGCTTTGCGCCGTTATCGAACATCTCGAGAGCCTTGACGCTGATTGCGAAGCAGTTTGCAAGTCCTTCTTCGTTCATGTTGTCATAGGTATCTCTTCTGGTGTGATAGTAGTCCTCAAGCTTATGATTGAGGCCGGTGACGCCGGTCGCTCTGAAGCCCGCCTGAGCGAAAGCCGCGGAGTCGGTAGCTCCGCCGAGAGGCGGAACCCAGCCCTTCTTGCAGGCAATGTCAAGCTCCTTGGCAGCCTCCATGAACAGGTCGGAAACGTCCTTGTCGGCCTTTACAGTGCCGTTGAGGTCACGGTAGTTGGTCATGAGGTACTTGGGATCGTGAATCGTATCATAGGAGAAGATGAAGGTCGGGACATCGTCGAACTCACCCTTATGAGCCTCGCACCATGCCTTTGCGCCGCGCAGACCCGCTTCCTCGGAGCCCGTGAGGATAACGCCGATTTCGGTATTCTCAAGCTCGATGCCCTCATCCTTGAGAGCCTTGAGGATAGCAATACCCATGTAGCAGCCGGAGAGGTTGTCGTTCGCGCCGTCAACAACGCGGTTCTCGTTCCACATCCAATAGAGACCGATAAGGAACGGGACAAACACAAGGCCTATAAGGCGAAGAAGTCCGAGAGTGTCGCCGGCATCGAACGGCGGAACACTAAGTCCGTTCTTTGCGACAAGTATTATAGAAACAACAAGATAATATACGGCGCCTATCCCGCAGATAACCGCGTGACCCTCAAAGCCGACACCGCCGAGCTTATAGTTTACGGGCCACTCCCAGGCAGCGTCCGGATGGCCGTTGAAGAATATGCGGCGCTTGACCTCGCCCTTGCAGCTCTTGACTGCGGTGACATTATGGCCGGTCTTTTCCGGGAAGCAGCGGTCGATAAGCTTCTTATACAGGCCGAACTCCATAAAGACGATGAACAGTCCGACAACGATAAGAATTATCGAGATAAGAGGATAAAAGAACGAAAGGGCAATTGCCGCGAGGACGAAGGTGATGGTGAAATAAATCCATCCGTAGAATGAGCCGGGATTCTCCTTGAACGGCTCGACGTCGGCTCTCTCGCATCCGCACTCGTTTTTGAGCACGTCCGCCATGTACTCGCAGGCCTGATGCTCGCCCTTTGAACCGGGATCGCGCTTTTCGAAGCTCTTGCATATGTGAGTTATCTCGCTCACCATATACTTGGCAGCTTCTTTCTTCTTGTCAATTATCGACTGAAGATTCATTTTTTATTACCTCCTTGAAATATATAAGTCGAGCGGCCGCCCGAGGCTGCTGCACTTTTCGCGGCTGCCGCTCAAAACAGTCTTTTATTTGCGGGGACCGGTAAAGCCGTTCGCCTGCTGGAACTTGTCAATTTTGTCGATAACTCCGAGGACGACGTCGAAGCCGTTGCCGACGGTTTCAACATCGAAGCGCTCGGGCATATCGCGCCAGGTGTGATAATAATAGGTAAGGGTCGGATCCTGAGCCGCAAAGGTGACGGACTTGGCACCGGCCTTTGTCATCGGGGTGCTGTCGCAGCCGCCGACGGGGTTATGTATGCAGCCCTTGGTCTTGCTCTCTATTCCGAGCTCCGCAAAGGTATCCTTGAACATCGTTTCAAGATCCTTGTCGAAGCGGCAGAACTGCCAATCGTCCTTGACAACGACCTCGAAATAGTCCTTGTCGGCGACGGAGTCGATATTTATGTTCCAAACGTTGTCAAGAATCGGCTCGCCCTTATGCATACGGGTGAACGCGATGGAGCCGCGCAGACCCGCCTCCTCGGAGCCGCAGTTGAAGTCGATTATACGGCAGTTTTTGGGCATCTTCTCGGGATTCTCTTTGAAATACTTCGTAACGACATAGCTGAGAGCGCAGCCCGTTGCGTTATCCATAGCGCCGCGCGAAGCGTTGCGCGGATCGGGATCTGCCCACATGATAAGGAACGCACTGCCTATGGCGGTAACGAGGGGCATAAAGCGCATAGCGAACATGAAGTTCACAAATGCGGGCGAAGCAAAAGCCTCTACTGCCCAACCTGCGCCGAAATAATATCCGGTGTAGATAGTCGCAACGGCGACAGAAGTGCCGGCGAGGAAGAAGAAGCAAAGCGCACCGAAGCCGACCTTGGCGAAGGTAGCGATGAGGCCGAGCTTGGGCTTCGTATAGGAGTGCTCCGAATGACGCCAGTTCCAGCTGGTGTCGGTATGTCCGGAGAGGACAATGGTATAGTCATACTTGCCGTCCTCCGGGAGCAGCTCGCCGTAGGTGTTCTGCGATATCTCCTGCTTAAAGAACATATCGAACCATGTCTTATAAAGGAAAACGCTGCATACGAGCCAAACAATAACGGCTATCGACACGAGCGCCATTCCGTACCAGACCGAGGGGATACCCATTGCAATATATACAAGGGCGCTCAGCGCAAGGCCGACCCAGCCGGCATAGGGGATTCCGCCGATGGACGCACGCGGAGAGACCGCAAATTCTTCACGAATCGGCTCGATGCCTATCTCTCTGAGCTTATCGCCCATATAGGCCGCAAATTTTTTCTCATTGTCGGTACCCGGCAATCTTGAACCGATGTTCTTCGAGGCGTGATTGACTATGTCATACACCTCTTGAGCATACTTTCTGTGTTCTTCTTTCATAAAAAGCGACACTCCTTCCGTAAATGTGTCATAATTATACAATATTTCGGAGACGAAAAGCAATAGACATTAAATAGAATACAAAAATTTCTTTAAAATTTGTTAACAAATAAATTATTTCGGCGATTGGCGGGAATAATAACAAATACAATATAAAATATTCTCACAAGAAAGAGTGAATGAAAACGGACAAGAATAAAAGAAAAAAGACTACCACCCTCAGAGAAGCTCACGTCGCCGTGCATTCTTACCCTACCCCGAGCGCCGCTTCCGTAACGGGCGAGCCCGAGGACGTGTTTGACATGGTAAACAAATACGGCACGTACAACATTCAGCCCACCGCCCAGACCGAAAATTCCTTTCCGTATATTTCGCAGGGACTGCCTGAAAAAAGCAAAAATAATAAAAAGAATTAACTTCTTCTCCGCGGTATTAACCGCGGTTTTTTGGTATAAAGCAACTTTTCTTGTTTGAAACGCTCAAAAATCGTTGACAGAATTTGTATAATCTACTAAAATATGAAAAGGAAGATATTATTGGGGGGGAGTAGATAATATTGTTAAGAATCGCAGTATGCGAGGACAACATTCGCGAGCTTCGTGAAATCATGTCGCTCATTGAGGAGTACCCGCGCAAGTCGGCCTACGGAATAGAGGCTACCGCCTTTTCCGATTCCGAAGAATTGGCAAAACGGATAGATGAGTTTGATGTTTTTCTTCTCGATTACCTGATGCCGGGAATAGACGGGCTCGAGCTTTCAAAACGTATCAGAGAGAAATATATGACAACAAAAACCATTATATTCATCTCGCGGTATGACGACATCGTCTATGATGCATTTGAGGTTCACGCCCATCGCTATCTCATCAAGCCCGTTGAAAAGGAAAAGCTCTATCAGGCGCTCAACGAGCTCAACATAGACGCGTATGCGTTTCGCCGACTGCTTGTCAAGAACGGCGGAGAGTCAATGCTTATCGATATAGACAAGATATATTTTATCGAAGTCAAGCTCAAGAACACGCATATCCACTATGAAGAAAACGGCGAGGAGAAGGTTTTCGTATGCAGAAAATCGCTCAACAGCTTTGAGAGGGAACTCTCCCCTTTCTGGTTTCAGCGCACGCACCGCGCCTATCTGACGAACCTTGCGATGATAGAGTCGTTTGACAACAAGAACATATACATAAAAAATCTGAAGAGATGTATTCCTGTGGGACCCAACCATATTAGCAAGGTATCGAGCAGGCTCTTTCAGCTGACTCGGCAGCGTAGCGGAGGCGATGCGGGGAGGTCTGCGCTATGAATACATTCGCAGCGCTCTGTGCTCCGTTGAATCTCGTCAGCTGTGTGTGCTGTATTCTTCTTGTACACACATTTTTGCATTCGGTCGGTTACGAAACGAAAACGAGGAAAATCCCGCTCGACGTTTTCTGTCTCGGTCTCGCCGCACTGAGCTTCGCTCCGGCATTTTTGCCGAAATACCTCGATGTGGCCGACACCGTTGACATGACATCGACTCTGTGCCACATCGTCTATCCCTATCTGATGTTCAAGTCGCGCAAAAAGACGGCCTTTTTATGGATAGGAATAGCCATGGTATCGAGCCTTGACTACCTGGCGTTCATATTAAACTATGCCATGAGGCTCGGCGTCATAGGTCAGCTGATAACCCGTATTGTCATATATCTAATTATATTCGCCATCACCGCACTGATAGTCAGAAAGAACGGACGAGCAGACCTCACGGAAGCCTTCGACAAATTCCCGCCTGTCGCAAGCCTGATGATATACGCGGCTTTTCTCGCCGCATATTACAGCGTCACGGTCTCGTTCAACGCGGAATACACAAAAGAGACCGCAAACTCGCTGACGATGTTTTCTTCGCTGCTTATCGTCGGCTGCATAGCGTATCTGGTAATAAAATATCTCACTGCCTCGCAGAAAAAACGCGCAACGGAAAAGCAGCTCGAGCTCGAGCTCAACCATTACAGCAACATGGTTGAAAAGAACCGTGATATGCGCGTGTTTCGCCATGATTTCAAGAACAATCTTATCTCCGTAAGAGCCCTGATAGGCGGCGGTCAATATAACGAAGCGGAAAAATACATAGACGAGCTCTACGGCAGACTCGACGCGACAAAGAATGCGTTTTCAACCGGAAACCATCTCGCGGACGCCATACTCGCCGAGAAAAATTCTGCGGCCGTTTCGCAGAAAACCGAAATAGATTTTGACGGAATCATCCCGAGCGACGGTATAGACAACATCGACCTTTGCACAATCCTTGCAAATGCGCTCGACAATGCCCTTGAAGCGAGCAAGCCGATTGAAAATGCGATAATCAATGTGCGCGCCGCCGTAAATTCCGCGGTTTTCATGCTCACCGTCAGCAACCCCACCCTCCGACCTGTCGAGATAAAGAACAACCGTGTAAAGACAACTAAAGCAGACGGCGTAAACCACGGGCTCGGCATCGGGAGCATAAAAAATGCGGCAAAAAAATATAACGGCGAAGTAAATCTCAAATATAAAGACGGACATTTCACTGTTGAAGTGATGATGATAATGAGAAAGGGTGCAAGAAAAAATGAAGGGTAAAATCAAAGTAAGGCTCAGGAGATTCTTGAGCATTGCTCTCGCGGCGCTTATTCTGGCAGGCTGCGCGGGTGCGGCTTTCGCCGACGGCTCGGACGCGAGCGGTACGCTGAACGGCGTTAACTGGGTATATACCGCCGCCGACAAGACGCTTGTTTTGAGCGGCAGCGGCACACTTGACGCAAGTTCTGACGCCTTCAGCACATCGGCTTGGAACGCCGAATATGTAAAGATCGGCGCAGATGTAGACATCAAAAGCGGTTTGGTATTTAATCACTTCAATTTTGTCAAGGCATTTGAAGTGGATGCGGACAGCAAATATCTCTGCAGCCCCGACAGCATGCTTATGAGCAAAG
>OGXM01000163.1_pt1 | contig 43675 bp, 32 predicted proteins | sample 1576271 | NCBI WGS metagenome assembly OGXM01 (sample SAMEA3541579, study PRJEB24748) | human gut metagenome | biome: human gut; feature: human-associated habitat; material: faeces | place: China | collected 2012 | reverse complement strand
AGAGCACCTGACTCTTAATCAGGGTGTGCGGGGTTCGAGCCCCCGGCGGCCCACTACAAGATGGATTGACTGCAATAAATTGCGGCTGATCCATTTTTTGTGCGATAAAATAAGCCGTCATGCAGATATCGTATTTACACGAATTCCTATATGACGGTTTATTTACATGTACAGATCATTATTTATACTCAATCATTTATACGCCTTCATTGTCAAATGCGGGGATAAAACTTTCGTCTGCTGTGTCACCTTCCTGAATAAATCCATTTTCAACGCCGATATCGATGGCATAATCCACAAGCTCATCGTATTCTTCAGGTGTGATTTTGTGTCCGAGCTCAGGAAAATCTTCCTCAATTCCCTCCATAGGAGTGTATTGGTTCATTATGCTTATGTAGATATCGTCGCCGTATGTGTTATACAGATAGGTTATAACTGATTTTGAGTCAGCGATGTGTCCCGGAAGCTGCAGATGGCGTACAATTACACCTTTTTGCATGATGCCATACTGATTGAAGTTTGTCTTTGCTCCACCGCACTGCCTGACCATCTCAGCTATGGATTGTTTGGCGTAGCTGGCATAATCAGGGGTGTTGCAGTATCTGGAGGCTATCTCAGGCGACATGAATTTGAAGTCAGGAAGGTATACATCTATATATCCGTCCAGCATCAGGATCATATCGGCCGTTTCGTATCCACTGCAATTGTAGACAAATGGGAGATGGAAGTTTCTCTTGCGGGCCATATCTATGGCTGATACAATCTGGGGAATATAGTGGTCGGGTGTCACAAGATTGATATTGTTGGCACCCTTATCCATAAGTTCAAAAAATATGTTGCAAAGTCTTTCTATGGATATTTCTTTTCCTGCTCTGCCTCTGGAAATATCTTTGTTCTGGCAGAAACAGCATCCAAGAGCGCAACCGGAAAAAAATACGGCACCTGATCCATTTTCACCTGATATGCAAGGTTCTTCACACATGTGAAGTGCAGCCCGTGATACCCTGACTTTTTCCCCAGTGTGACAGGCACCTGTGCTTCCATTTGTTCTGTTGACGCCGCATTTCCTCGGACAAAGTATGCATTTTTCAAGCATTTTTTCTATATCCATAGAAACCTCCATAATAACTACATATCTATTACAGTTTATCAGGATCGTAGCTGCTTATGAGATCAGCCATCTCCTGAAGGTCAGCATTTGCATTCATATCTTCTACATTTCCCTGATCCATGAGATCAGCCAGTTTGGGGTTAATAGGAAGTATTATGGCATTGCCGATATAAAGCTCCTTCATAACTTCCTCAAGTCTGCTCTTTCCAAAGATGTAGTGTTTGTTACCACAATCCGGACATTCAAAATATGACATATTTTCGATCATTCCTATAACTGGAATGTTCATGCTGTCCGCCATGTGAACGGCCTTTCCGACTATGACTGAGACCAGATCCTGGGGAGTTGTGACGACCACGACGCCGTCTATAGGGATGGACTGGAATATTGTAAGCGGAACATCCCCGGTTCCAGGAGGACAGTCGATAAACATGTAGTCTACATCTCCCCATATGATATCTGAGTAGAATTGTTTTACTGTGCCGGCGATGATAGGACCTCTCCACAGAACAGGGGTTGTCTCGTCGTCAAGGAGAAGATTTACGGACATTATCTTGATTCCTGTCTTTGTCTCATCAGGGTAGAGATAATCTCCCTCTGCCTCGGGTGTTTTATTTACACCAAATGCCTTTGGTATGGATGGTCCTGTTATATCGGCATCAAGTATGGCTGTTTTAAATCCCATGCGCTGCATGAGGACAGCGAGCTGACAAGTGACTGATGATTTTCCAACGCCACCTTTTCCACTTACAACAGCGATAATGTGCTTTATGTGTGAGTCTGGATGCGCATTTATGATAAGACTCTGTGGTTCTGTTCTGCTTGAACAGCTCTGACCACAGCTGCTGCAATTATGTGTACAATTTTCTGACATGATACTCTCCAATCTATCGCACAGATATGTATGTGCGATCTATGTTTTATGCGATGATACGTATTTGATTAATATATATCATTAAGAGAGTGTAAAGTCAACGAAGGCGGACACTATGAAATTTCTGAGGTGAGTTGAAATTGACGGGTGTCAAATATATAATCAGAGGCATAATAGTTGGTTGATATCATAAAAAGGAGCGTAAAAGATGGGAGTTTTGTCAAATATTGAACTTAATGAAGTGTTTCGTTTTTTTGAGGAGATATGCGGGATCCCACACGGATCGTCTGATACAAAGAGGATAAGTGATTATCTGGTGAAGTTTGCCACAGACAGAAATCTGAGATTTATACAGGACGGGAGCAACAATGTAATTATATTCAAGGATGGAACTGCGGGATATGAGAACAGCGCGTCTGTTATGCTGCAGGGACACATGGATATGGTATGTGAGAAGGATACGGACTGCGATATAGATTTTGAACATGATGGACTGAAACTGGTGTTTGAGGACGGAGTGATATCCGCCGACGGAACCACTCTTGGTGGAGATGATGGGATAGCTGTGGCATTTGCGCTGGCTATACTGGATGCCGATGATATACCACATCCGCCACTTGAGTGTGTATTTACGGTTGATGAGGAGATAGGAATGCTGGGAGCTGCGGCGATTGATTGTAGTCCACTTAAGTCACGGATCATGCTCAATCTGGATTCGGAGGATGAGGGGTATCTGCTGGTGTCATGTGCCGGAGGTGCGTGCGCTACGTGCCATATTCCGGTTGAGTATGGTGATGTAGAGAATAATCTGTCAGTTGTGCGGATTGCTGTGGAGGGACTTACCGGCGGACATTCCGGAGTTGAAATCATAAAACAGAGGGCAAATGCCGACAAGCAGCTTGCAAGACTTCTATATAATATAGGAAGGGATGTTCCATACAGACTGATATCTATACAGGGCGGTCTTAAGGACAATGCAATACCTAACAAGGCGGAGGCATATGTGGGTATTGATCCGGAGGATGTGGATAACTTTGTAAAATCTGCGGAAAAGAATGAGAAGATTCTGAGGCATGAATTTGGAAATACTGATCCAGAGCTTGTAGTGAAAGTAGAAACGGATCTGTCAGATGATCTGGGTTCATATAATAACGCGGATGATGTGCAGAACGATATGTATGGTAGAACCATGATCAACAGAGTTATGACAGAAAAGTCATCGGATATAGTTATCAGGAGTCTTATGATGATGCCAAATGGAATTCAGAAGATGAGCAATGATATAGAAGGGCTTGTGCAGACATCGCTGAATCTTGGAATATTGAAGACAACTGAGAATGAGGTCACAGCAAGCTTTTCAGTAAGAAGCAGTGTACAGTCTGAAAAGGAAAATCTGATAGATCAGCTCCGATGTGTATCAGTCTCGGCTGGTGGAAATCTGGATGTGCAGGGAGATTATCCTGCATGGGAGTACAGACATGATTCTCCTCTCAGAGATATTATGGTGGATGTGTTTGAAGAGCAGTATGGAAGAAAGCCTGTTATACAGGCACTTCACGCCGGAGTGGAGTGTGGCCTTTTTGCCGGTAAGCTGCCTGGTCTGGACTGCGTATCATTTGGCCCGGATATGAAAAATATCCATACCAGCAGAGAGTCTATGGATGTTGCCAGTGTACAGAGAACCTGGAGATATGTACTGGGTATACTTGAGAAATTGAAGTAATTGACAGCAATATAATTTCAATAAGGAGAAGAATGATGGAAAAGGTAAAAGGATTCTTGAAGAAGAAGGACATCGTGTTCAGTGTCAAGAGATACGGAATAGATGCCCTGGGTGCCATGGCACAGGGATTGTTCTGCACTCTGCTGATCGGAACTATACTGAACACGCTTGGCAATCAGTTTGGTGTAGGATTTCTCAAAGCGGTTGTTGCGACCGTGAATGGAACGGATTATACAGTTGGAGGTCTCGCATCTGCTATGGCAGGACCTGCGATGGCGGTGGCTATAGGATATGCACTTAATGCCCCACAGCTTGTATTGTTCTCACTGATAACAGTTGGATTTGCAGCAAATGCCCTGGGCGGCGCAGGTGGTCCTCTGGCAGTTTATTTTATTGCGGTTATCGCAACTGAGCTTGGAAAGGTTGTCTCAAAGGAGACAAAGATAGATATACTGGTGACACCTCTGGTGACCATCGGAAGTGGTGTGGCTGTGTCTGCTCTTCTTGCACCTACACTTGGTGCCATAGCCATGAAGGTCGGAGATCTCATCATGCTGGCTACAAACCTTCAGCCGTTCTGGATGGGTATTGCGGTATCAGTTCTCGTCGGTGTGGCGCTTACACTTCCGATATCATCCGCTGCGATATGCGCGGCATTCGGACTTACAGGACTGGCAGGCGGTGCTGCTGTGGCAGGATGCTGTGCACAGATGGTGGGCTTTGCGGTTATGTCATTCAGAGAGAATAAGTGGGGCGGACTGGTTTCACAGGGAATAGGAACATCCATGCTCCAGATGGGCAACATCATAAAGAACCCAAGAATCTGGATCGCACCTATAGTTACATCTGCGATCACAGGCCCTCTTGCAACATGTCTGTTCAAGCTTCAGATGAACGGAACTCCTGTATCATCAGGTATGGGTACATGTGGTCTGGTTGGACAGATCGGAGTGTACACAGGATGGATGAATGATATCGAGGCGGGAACCAAGTCAGCAGTTACAGCTATAGACTGGATTGGACTTATACTTATCTCATTTGTACTTCCTGCAGTTCTCTGTCCACTCATCAATATGGTGGTGAGAAAACTCGGCTGGGTTAAGGATGGAGATATGACTTTATCATAAATACTGGCTGAAATCCGGTGGATAAAATTATCTCCATCAGACAGAAGATAACAGAAAAAGATAAATATGGTGGGCTGAAGATTATAGAAAAATCCATGCATAGATATTGGATTAAAGAGGTCTGTGTACTTGATAAAATAGTACACAGATTTTTATTTTATAGAGTTATAAGGATAGGTTACAGACATGTTGACACTGCACAGGCTATGGTGCCAGCAGCGGATTCCCTGTATATGGTGGACGCATATAAAATCCAGTAAAATCAAGGTCTGCAACCACCGGTTGCGAGATCTGCAACTACAATTAGCTTGAATGACACCGGCATTTTCTTATAATGAAGTCATTGCAAAATTAAACATTCAGGAGGAAATGAGTATTATGAAAAAGGGAACAAGCTATATTGTAGTTGCAGCAATGGTGATGGGATTGATACTGACGGGTTGTGGTGGAAGTGACAATTCTGACACTACAGCAGCCAGCGCTACGACAGAGTCTGTGACAGAAGTAGCAACAGAGGAGCAGGATACTGAGATCCAGGACACAGCGGATGATACTGAGGATAGTTCGGTCGCCATTGATGAGGAGGACACAGCGGAAGATACAGAGGACAGTGAAGAGGCAGAGGCTGATCCTTCAATAGTAGGTGTATACACCAAGAATGGTTATGAGAATTCGTATTTTGGATTTAAGATCAACCTTGAAGGAAGCTATGGAATTCAGACAAGAGGTTCATTACTGTCTGCTACCGATATCTCTGAGGTTGTGGAGGATTCCAATAGCAATGAGACTGTGCAGAGGGCATTGGATAATCTGGATAATAGCTTTACGGTAGGAAACGATTATGCATTCTGTGCAAATGATGGTACACACTATATTCTGCTCAAAATAAAGTCCCCTAAGGGTGGCGGAAATTACGGTTATGATGTGTGGGCTGATGAGGAGACAGTAGCAAAGGCAACTGTTGCTCAGATGGATACTGTTGTTACATCTACAGCAAGTAGAATTGGTGCTGAAGCAAGCAATATCGAGACTGGTTATTCCAAGTGTACAGTATTTGGTGAAGAGCATTACATATGTACAGCAACGGCTGATATGTCCGGAACAGAGTACTCTCTGACAAATGTAATAGTAAGATCAGATGACGGAAAGTACGCGATGACAATAGCCATAGAGACTCTTGGAGACAGAAATTATCAGGATATTCTGGATAACATGTTCAGTCCATTATAAATTTTAGAACTTTACTTTTTTAAGAACAGAAAGTATAATACACATCGAAAGCGAGTGGCAAAGATTGCGTAAATCCAGTTTTGTCACTCGCTTTTTATGTGTATATAAAAAATTTTCTAGTGTGTAGCTTTTCAGCGTAAGTCCAACTAACTTAGGCGGTCAGGCAGATGTATCACTGATATGGTGGGCATTCCCGATCACGGGGATCGTGTCGTGCGTGGTGGGAACGATGCTGCTTAGAAGGAAAATTTGTAATATTGAAATATTTAAGTGCAAATGATATAACTACTTCTGCCCTGCGCCTTTCATCATTGACTTAAATGTCAGCAGGAATGTCGCGCCGCAGGAGAAGGCGGATACTATGTCGCTGATAGGCTCGGCGTAGTAAATACTCATTACTGAGTGCGTGCAGTATGGCAGGATGATCGCGAGTGGGATTATCAGTATGACCTTTCTCAGCAGTGCAAATATAAGGGATTTGCCTGCTTGTCCCATGGATATGAAGGACTGCTGACATCCGTTCTGTATGCCGAAGAACATCATTCCGAATATGTATATCGGAAGAACCTTTGCACAGAGTGCTTTGAGGGATTCATCCGAGGTAAATATTCCGGCTGCCACGGACGGGAACATGAATGCGGCCCCGGCCAGGACAAATGACACGACTATGGACATGGTTATCAGTATGGTGCAGGTCTTCTTCACTCTGGCTACGTTGCCCTTGCCGTAGTTGTAGCTGATGATAGGCTGTACGCCCTGTGAAAAGCCGCTCATAGGAATGAAGATCATCTGCATGATGCTCTGAAGTATGGTGAATGAACCTACATACAGGTCATCGCCGTATTTTTGAAGTCCGTGTGTGAAAACGATTGTGATAAGGCTCTCTGTGACCTGCATGATAAATGGGGACACTCCGAGGGCTGCAATTGACAGGATCAGTTTGCCCTGTGGGCGCATCATCTGCGCTGATATGCGAAGACTAGCCTTGTCGGATGTCAGAAATCTGATAACCCATGCCGCGCTTATCGCCTGAGATATGATGGTTGCTATGGCGGCACCCTTGATGCCGAGGTTAAGTGCAAATATGAATATCGGATCGAGGATGATGTTGAATATGGCTCCTATGAGCACAGAAAACATGGCGGTCTTTGACTGTCCCTGGGCAGTGATAAATGTGTTCAGTCCGGTGGTGATCATGACAAATATCGTGCCTATAAGGTAGATACTCAGATAATCATCGGCATGCGGATAGGTGGCGTCACTTGCTCCGAAGAAATACAGAAGAGGTTTCTTCAATAAGTAGATGACAGCCATAACAATAACTGTAAATATGATGAGCAGGGTTACGCCATTTGACAGGATGCGCTGTGCCTTGTCCCTGTCGCCTTTACCGAGAGCAATGGAAGCCAGAGGTGCTCCGCCCGCGCCCACGAACACGCTGAATGCACTTACAAGGGTGATGATCGGGAGACACAGTCCGATTCCGGTGAGGGATGCTGCGCCTACCTCGGGGATATGTCCTATGTATATTCTGTCCACTATGTTGTATAAGAGATTGATGAGCTGCGCCACAAATGTTGGAATGCCCATGGAGAGCATAAGTTTAAATATCGGCGCCGTGCCCATCCTCTCTTCAGAATTTGAAGAAATTGTACTTGTGTTCATAACTGCTCCTTAATGTTGATAACTTTTCGAATTTTTCGGAAAAGATTATATTTTGAATAGATGTGTTCTCTATTATAATGCCTAATGTATAGAATATTTCAGTTAGATGGGGTAGTCAATCAACAAATAATAAAGAAAGTATAAAATAAATGATAAGTGGAAAAAGTCCAGCAAATATGCGGGAAACAGTAAAAAGCGAGTGAAAATATAACAAAAACTTGAAAAATTATTCTTGACAAATTTACTAGGAAAGCGCAATATGGTTACAGATATAAGATAAACCGTTGATCAAGAGGAGTAGCGGCATATAACATGTTCAGAGAGTTGCAGGTGGTGTGATTGCAGCGATGGGAGTGCAGGTGAATGGACTTGTGAGGGCAAACCGAAAGATTTGAGATTCAAGTAGGGGAGACGGAGACCTACCGTTATAGAAGGTACATATATGATTGTATATGGTCGAGGGCATCGATATATATAAATATATATAAATTATTTATATATATTTTTTTTATTTATTGATGAAATTAGGTGGCACCGCAGGAGATTAGATTTCTTGTCCTAATGTTTGTAGGATAAGGAATTTTTTTTATGTCCTGTGGTTTTTTTTATTTTCATAAGGAGGGACCCGCATAAGCGGGAGGAATCCTTGTGAAGCACGCAGACGCCGCGCGAAGCGCCTTTCATGCGTCTGCTCATAATGGATTAATTGGCAAGGAGGATGAGACATGATAAGACCAGAACTTAACGAGGCAAAGAAATATGCGGCAGACGGATATAGGATGGTTCCGGTGTGCTGTGAGATGTTATCGGATGTGATCACACCGATCAACTTACTCAGAAAGCTGAAAGCGGCAAATGAGCACTGTTACATACTTGAGAGCGTGGAGAATCAGGAGGTGTGGGGACGGTACACATTTCTTGGTTACAATCCGAAGCTTGATGTCACATGCATGAATGGGCACATACAGCTCAAGGATATAGATGGAAATGTGATAAAGAAAGCGGATGACATTCATCCTGAGGGATTCATAAGAGAGATACTTAAGGATTACAAGAGTCCGAAGATAGAAGGACTTCCAACATTTACAGGCGGGTTTGTCGGTTACTTCTCATATGATTACATAAAGTACAGTGAGAAGAAGCTTGTGATCGATGCCGAGGATGATGAAGGGTTTCAGGATCTGGATCTCATGCTCTTTGACAAGGTCATTGCATTTGACAATTTCAAGTCAAAGCTGATCCTCATTGCAAATGCTGACACATCCAATATAGAAGCTGGATATGCAAATGCACTTGCTGATATAGAAGATATGAAGAAGCTCATCCTCGATGGAGAGATGGCGGAGATAGAGCCGGTTAAGATGAAGAGTGATTTCAAGCCGCTGTTTGACAAAGAGAAGTATTGCAGCATGGTTGAGAGGGCAAAGAGGTACATATTCGAGGGAGATATCTTCCAGGTGGTTCTGTCCAACAGACTTGAGGCTGAGATGGAGGGATCGCTGTTCAACACGTACAGGATTCTCAGAAGCACAAATCCTTCTCCGTATATGTTCTACTTCAGCGGCGACCAGATAGAGGTTGCAGGCGCATCGCCTGAGACACTGGTAAAGCTTGAAAATGGCATGCTTCACACATTTCCACTTGCCGGAACGAGACCAAGGGGAAAGACAAAGGAAGAGGATATGAGACTTGAGGCCGGACTCATGGCGGACGAGAAGGAGCTGGCGGAGCACAACATGCTGGTGGATCTCGGAAGAAATGATCTTGGCAAGATAAGCAAGTTCGGAACTGTTGAGGTTGAGCAGTACATGAAGGTCCAGAGGTACTCACATGTAATGCATATAGGTTCAACAGTCAGGGGGGAGATCGACGACAGCAGATATGATGAGCTGTCAGCCGTGGATGCGGTACTTCCGGCCGGAACTCTCTCAGGAGCACCGAAGATCAGGGCGTGTCAGATCATCAACGAGCTGGAGGACAACAAGAGAGGAATATATGGTGGAGCCATAGGATACATAGATTTCACAGGAAATCTTGATACATGTATAGCCATAAGGATCGCATACAAAAAGGGTGACAAGGTATTTGTCAGATCGGGAGCGGGAATCGTCGCAGACAGTGTTCCGGCAAATGAGTTCCAGGAATGTATCAACAAGGCAAAGGCAGTTACAACAGCACTTGAGATGAGCAGTTGTTTGTGAATTGAAATCACAAACAACTATATATAAGGAGGAAAAAATGACAATACTTATAGATAATTATGACAGCTTCTCCTACAACCTGTATCAGCTTGTGGGGGCAATAAATCCGGATATAAAGGTCATAAGAAATGATGAGTTCACCTGTGAGGAGATTGAATCGATGAAGCCGGATCACATAATCATCTCACCGGGACCCGGAAGACCTTCGGATGCGGGAATGTGTGAGGAAGCGGTGAGATATTTTGCAGGAAAAGTACCAATCCTTGGCGTGTGTCTCGGACATCAGGCGATTTGTGAGACATATGGTGCGACAGTCACATATGCAAAGAAACTTATGCATGGAAAGATGTCGCTGGTTGATGTGAATCTGAACTGCAGATTGTTCAGAGGACTTCAGAGCAAGATACAGGTTGCCAGATATCATTCACTGGCAGCAGCCGATGAGAATTTCCCAGAATGTCTGGAGGTTACAGCAAGAACGGAGGATGGAGAGATCATGGCAGTAAAACACAGGGATCACGAGGTGTACGGAGTTCAGTTCCATCCGGAGTCGATATTGACACCGAAGGGCAAGATAATGCTCAGGAATTTTTTAGAGATATAAAATAAGGAGGATATGGCGATGATACAGGAAACTCTTAAGAAGGTAGCAGCAGGACAGGATCTTACATACGATGAGGCATATGCCAGCATGGATGAAATATTCAGCGGCCAGGTGCCGGGAGAGACAACGGCGGGATATCTCACAGCGCTTCACATGAAGGGCGAGACGCTTGACGAGATAACAGCCAGTGCAAATGGAATGAGAGACCATGCGGAGTCTCTTCCACATGACGGAATAGATGTTCTTGAGATCGTGGGAACAGGCGGAGATTGTGCAAATTCATTTAACATATCGACAACGAGTGGTATAGTTGCAGCAGCGGCTGGAGTACCGATCGCAAAGCACGGCAACAGAAGCGTATCGAGCAAGAGTGGAGCAGCAGATGTACTTGAGGCTCTTGGTGTAAATATCTCCATATCACCTGAAAAGATGGGCAAGGTTCTTGCTGAGTGCAACATGAGCTTTATGTTTGCCCAGGTTTATCACAAGGCGATGAAATATGCAGGTCCGGTCAGAAAGGCACTTGGAATACCGACAGTATTCAATATCCTTGGACCTCTCACCAACCCGGCAAAGGCTCAGATGCAGATCATGGGAGTATACAAGGAGGAGCTTGTTGATCAGATGGCTCCTGTACTTGTTGGTCTTGGCGTAAAACGGGGACTTGTCGTATACGGACAGGATTGTCTGGATGAGATCTCCATGAGCGCACCTACAATAGTTGCAGAGATCAAAGATGGCGAGATCACAAAGTACGAGATTAAGCCAGAGGATTTCGGATTTGAGAGATGCAGCAAGGAGGATCTGGTGGGCGGCGGTCCTGAGGAAAACGCGCAGATTACCCGCGATATCCTGTCAGGCAAGATCAAAGGAGCCAAGAGAAATGCAGTTGTACTGAACGCAGCAGCTTGTATCTACATCGCAGGCAAGGCAGACTCCATAGCGGATGGAATCAAGGTGGCAGAGGACGTGATCGACAGTGGCAAGGCTGCTGAGACGCTTGATGCATTTGTAAGACTGACAAATGAGTAGATAAGTTTCATCGCAAACTGTGATAGAAAGTTGTATAGAGAGGTAAGAGATGATATTAGATAAGATAGCTGCAAAGACAAAGGAACGTGTGGCGGAGCAGAAGAAAAAAGTTCCTCTTGAGGAGATGAAGAGACAGGCACTTGATATAGTTGCCAGAGAGACGGATAACGGCAGCAGCCCATATAGTAAGTTCCCATTTAGAGATAATCTGGCAGCGGATGGAATATCGTTTATCTGTGAGGTCAAGAAGGCATCGCCTTCCAAGGGGCTTATCGCACCGGACTTTCCTTATGTTGAGATCGCAAAGGAATATGAGGCGGCGGGAGCTTCAGCCATATCGGTGCTCACTGAGCCGTTTTATTTCCAGGGAAGCAATCAGTTCCTGATGGATATAAAGAAGGAGGTAAATATACCGCTGCTGAGGAAGGATTTTACAGTTGACGAATATATGATATATGAGGCAAAGGTCATAGGAGCATCGGCGGTGCTTTTGATTTGCGCAATACTGGATGACGAGCAGCTTGCCTCATATCTTCGGCTTGCACATGAACTTGGAATGTCGGCTCTGGTTGAGGCTCACGATGAGGATGAGGTCAGACGGGCGATAGCCTGTGGAGCAGGCATCATCGGAGTGAACAACAGAGACCTCAGAACATTTACGGTGGACATCATGAACAGTGTTCGTCTAAGAATGCTGATACCGGATACGGTGCCAGCCACCCATATGGGGACGGAGGTACCTGTCCCCTCCGTCCCCCAGAAGATGGTGTATGTGTCTGAGAGTGGAATCAAGACAAAGGAGGACATAGAGAGGCTCAAGGCAAATGGAACTGATGCGGTGCTCATAGGCGAGACTTTTATGAGAAGTCCTGACAAGAAGAAGATGTTTGCGGAACTTAGAGGCGAGTAACATATTATATAGAAGAAACACAATACAAAAGTGTAGAAATTACATTTGAAAATATATCTGAGAAGACAAAAACAGGAGGAAAAACATATGTCAAAAGGCAGATTTGGCGTTCACGGCGGCCAGTACATTCCAGAGACTCTGATGAATGCGATGCTGGAGCTGGAGGAGGCTTACAAAAAATATAAGGATGATCCGGAGTTCAATAGAGAACTCACGGAGATGCTCAACGAGTATGCGGGAAGACCTAGCAGACTTTACTATGCGGAGAGAATGACAAAGGATCTGGGCGGTGCGAAGATATACCTCAAGAGAGAGGATCTGAACCACACAGGAGCGCACAAGATCAACAACGTAATCGGACAGATGCTTCTTGCCAAGAGAATGGGCAAGACAAGAGTTATCGCGGAGACCGGTGCCGGACAGCACGGTGTTGCAACAGCTACAGTTGCAGCCATGATGGGCATGGAGTGTGAGATATACATGGGCGAGGAGGACACGATCAGACAGGCTCTCAACGTGTACAGAATGAGACTTCTGGGTGCAAAGGTTCATCCGGTAAAGACTGGAACAGCCACACTGAAGGATGCGGTATCTGAGGCATTCCGTGAGTGGACAAGCAGGATCGATGATACACACTATGTACTCGGCTCAGTCATGGGACCATATCCTTTCCCTGAGATCGTCCGTGATTTCCAGGCTGTGATCAGTAAAGAGATCAAGGCACAGCTCATGGAGAAGGAGGGAAGACTTCCTGATGTCGTCATGGCATGTGTGGGCGGCGGTTCAAATGCCATCGGAGCTTTCTACGATTTCATACCTGACGAGAGCGTCAGGCTGATCGGATGTGAGGCAGCAGGCAGAGGTGTTGATACATTCGAGACTGCGGCAACTATCGCAACCGGAAAGCTTGGAATATTCCACGGCATGAAGTCCTACTTCTGTCAGGATGAATTTGGCCAGATCGCACCTGTATATTCGATCTCAGCGGGACTTGACTACCCGGGAATCGGACCTGAGCATGCATACCTTCACGACATCGGACGTGCAGAGTATGTGGCGATCACAGATGACGAGGCAGTTGATGCATTTGAGTATCTGTCAAGGATTGAGGGAATCATCCCTGCGATAGAGAGCGCCCACGCTGTGGCTTACGCCATGAAGCTGGCACCTACAATGGATAAGGATAAAATAATAGTGATCAATGTATCAGGACGTGGCGACAAGGACGTAGCAGCCATCGCAAGATACAGAGGGGAGGATCTTCATGAGTAATATAGCAAAAGCATTTAAGCATGGAAAAGCATTTATACCATTTGTGACATGTGGCGATCCGTCGCTGGATGTGACAGAGGAGGTAGTATACGCAATGGTGGAGGCCGGGGCAGACCTTATAGAGCTGGGAATCCCATTCTCAGACCCGACAGCCGAGGGCCCGGTCATCCAGGGCGCAAATATAAGAGCGCTGGCAGGTGGTGTCACGACAGACAAGGTATTTGACCTTGTGAGAAAGCTCCGCAAGAAGGTGACAATACCTATGGTGTTCATGACATATGCAAATGTCGTGTTCTCCTATGGTTCGGAGAGATTCATCAGCACATGTAAGGAGATCGGCATAGACGGTCTGATCCTTCCTGACATTCCTTACGAGGAGAAAGATGAGTTCGACGGGATATGCAAGCAGTATGATGTGGATCTCATTTCACTCATCGCACCTACATCTCATGAGAGAATATCCATGATCGCAAATGATGCGAGTGGATTTGTATATTGCGTGTCATCACTCGGTGTAACTGGAACAAGAACCAAGATCACCACAGACATAGGAGCCATGGTCGATCTGGTGAAGAAGGCGAAGGACATCCCTTGTGCTGTAGGTTTCGGAATATCCACACCTGAGCAGGCAAAGCAGATGGCGGAGAAGTCAGACGGTGTCATCGTCGGTTCAGCCATCGTCAAGCTGTGTGCCCAGTACGGCAAGGACTGTGTGCCTTATGTGAGAGATTATGTGAAGAGTATGAAGGATGCGATAAGGTAGGAAATTAATAATTTTATTAGGAATCCCTGATGTATATACAACATCAGGGATTTTGTAATTTAATTAAATTACATTTGACAGAGAGAGAAAAACGAAGTATCATACATATATAAAGATACGTAATTCACCTGAATTACCATAAAATGAGAGGAGGGTGAAATGGAGAAAAAAAGGTTGAATGAGTTGGTTACGTTCACTATAGGTAAAAACATAACTCGTTTGAAAGGCAGCAACGATATGGCTGAGGATCTGTATGTACCAGAAGATTTTAACAAAGACCTTTTGGGGATAAATGAGACATGTGAAGGTATGGGATGTGTGATCAATTTAATAAAGTCAAAAGCTGCACCGCTATCTGTTCAAACACAGAGGAAATGTATCACATCGAATTTCCTTAAGTGCAGTTTTGATCCTAAAAAATTAGATCCGTGGTTCTTCTGCTACCAATTTAATGAAGGAAGATATTTTGCGCAGCAGATAAGCAAGTATTACCAAGGAAATACACTCAGTGTTAAAAAAATAAACATAAAGAGTGTTGGAGAAGTAAATATACAATTACCAGATATTCAAAAACAGCGTCTTATAGGAAACATATACCGACAGGCAATAAGACAAAGATATTTGATGATAGGGCAGGCTGAGGATATAGCCAACGCTACATTTGAAACACTTAGGAAGATGGAGGAGGATTACTAATGGCAGAAGGAAAAGATTTATTACAGGTATTATGGAGCGGGGCCGATGTCCTGAGGGGAAAGATGGATGCAAATGAATACAAGACATACTTGCTGGGATTGGTTTTCTACAAGTATCTGTCTGATTCGTATCTGTCCAAAGTTTATGATCTATTAAATGATGAAATTCCGGATGATCTTGAAGAGGCACAGGATGAGTACGAGAGTGCCATGAATAGCGATGATGCGAATGATCTTCTTGAAGAACTTCAGGAGTCGCTGAGATATACGCTTGATCCTGATATGACCTACGTCAGCATGCTCAGAGATGTAAAGAACAATAGCTTTAACAGAGAAAAACTGCAGGCAGCTTTTAACAGAATTCAGGAGTCGGATGAGATATTCAACGGATTGTTTGCTGATGTGGATCTGTATTCAAATCGTCTTGGAACAGGGGATCAGAAACAGAGTGCAACGGTTGCGGAAGTTATAAGAGTTCTCGATGGTGCTGATCTGATCCATACAAAAGGGGATATCCTTGGAAATGCATACGAGTACCTCATAGGTCAGTTTGCATCGGAGACTGGAAAAAAGGCTGGTGAGTTCTATACCCCACATGGTCCGGCTCAGATATTGTGTAGAATTGCTATGACAGGACAGGAAGATAAGAAGGGACTTCAGGTATATGATCCATGTATGGGTTCTGGATCACTCATGCTTAGCTGCAGAAATTATTCCAGTGAGCCGGAATATATCAAGTATTACGGACAGGAACTTATGCCTTCAACATATAATCTGGCGAGAATGAATATGTTTCTGCATGGCGTACTTCCAGAAAATCAGCATTTGAGAAATGGAGATACACTGGATGCGGACTGGCCAACCGGTGAGGATACTGAATTTGATGTGGTAACAATGAATCCTCCATATTCAGCAAATTGGAGCGCTGCAGAGGGATTTAAGCAGGATGAGAGATTTATGGATTACGGTGGAAAGCTGGCTCCGAAGTCAAAGGCAGACTACGCGTTCCTCCTACATGGATTCTATCATCTTAAGCAGACAGGAACCATGGCGATAGTACTTCCTCATGGAGTTTTGTTCAGAGGTGCTGCAGAGGGAACTATAAGACAGATACTTCTCGAAAATGGTTCAATATATGCTGTTATAGGACTTCCTTCAAATATGTTCTACAACACATCAATTCCTACATGTATCATTGTTCTCAAAAAGCACAGAGAGGGAAGAGATGTCCTGTTCATCGATGCATCAAAGCAGTTTGTGAAAGAGAAGAAACAGAATGTCATGCAGGATGAGCATATCGATCATGTGGTTGAACTGTACAACAACAGACAATCCGTTGATAAGGAAGCATGTCTGGCATCGTATGATGATATTGTAAAGAATGACTTCAATCTCAACATACCGAGATATGTAGATACCACGGAGGAAGAACCGGAAATAGATATCAAGGCACTCACCCAGAGCATTCGTGATACGGACAAGGAGATCAAGGAAGGAAATGAAGCACTTCTGTCAATGATGAGAGAACTTACCTTCGACAGTGATGAGACCAGAGATGCTGTTGCGGACCTGATAAGTGTATTGGAGGGGATGTAAATATGGCAAATAAACCGAAGATAAGATTTAAAGGATTCGATGATGCTTGGGAACAGCGTAAGTTGGATGATGTAGTTGAATTTCTTGATACAATGAGAAAACCTTTAGAAGGTGCAAAACGCATTTCTGGTTCATATCCATATTATGGAGCCTCTGGTATTGTTGATTATGTGGATGGATATTTGTTCGACGAAGAGTTGATATTGTTAAGTGAAGATGGTGCCAATATTACCGACAGAAATTATCCGGTATGCTTTCTGGCAAGCGGAAAATACTGGGTAAATAACCATGCGCATGTTCTTCGAACAAAGCAAGGAAATGAAAATAATTTTATTTGTAATTCATTAGAACAAAAAGACTATACGCAATATAATACAGGAATGGCAATGCCAAAACTCAATAAGGAGACATGTAAAAAAATCCCTGTTTCATGCCCTGAATTTAAAGAACAAAAGAAAATTGGAGATTATTTTAGAAGTTTAGACCACCTCATCACCCTTCATCAGCGTAATTGCGACCAGATGAAGGAATTAAAAAAATACATGCTGACAAAAATGTTCCCACAAAATGGTGCAAAAGTTCCGGAAATTCGATTTGATGGATTTATTGACGATTGGGAACAGCGTAAGTTACTAAGTTGCATTCAAAGCATTACTGATTTTAGAGGTAGAACACCCAAAAAACTTGGTATGGATTGGAGTGAAAGTGGCTATTTAGCTTTATCAGCACTTAATGTAAAAGATGGTTATATTGATTTTTCACAAGATGTTCATTATGGGAACCAAGAGTTATACGATAAGTGGATGAGTGGTAAAGAATTACATAGAGGTCAGGTGTTATTTACAACAGAAGCACCTATGGGGAACGTTGCTCAAGTACCTGATAATAAAGGGTATATCCTTAGTCAGAGAACTATCGCATTTGATGTTGAAGAAAAAATATTATCAGAAAATTTTTTGGCAACTCTATTAAGAACACCAAATGTGTTTAATGACTTAACAGCACTTTCGAGTGGCGGAACAGCTAAAGGAGTAAGTCAAAAATCTTTATCAGGATTAGATGTTGTAATTCCAAAGAATATTGATGAGCAAAACAAATTAGCTGATTATTTTATCAATCTTGATAACCTTATCACCCTTCATCAGAGTAAGTGTGAAAATCTAAAAAATCTCAAGGAATACATGTTAAGAAACATGTTCGTATAGTTAATATACAATTTATTTACATAATGTTAATAGAGAGCCGGTCAGTCCGGCTCTCTTTGCTATAAAAATTGCTATTGCAATGCCAAAATTATATTTATTGTTGTTCAAATGCAATAATCAAAGCGTAAAAATTCAACAAAGTTTATATAAACATATTCTTAAGCATATATTTTTTTATTTCACGAAGTTCATTACACTTATGCTGATGAAGAGTGATGAGGTGGTCGAGTTGTCGAAAATACTGCCCTATTTTTACCTGTTCCTCATTTTGTGGCATATATAATTGTATTGATTTCAACTTTGTTTTATTAAACTTTGGTTGTCCACTTGAACCTACATTTTCAAATAATTGTTTTTGAAAGGTTAGATTATTAAGTGCGGTAAAAGCAAAATAAGTATCTTCATTTGCCTTCAATAAAATAGCATTTGGACCCAAAACATTATTATCATAAGGTAAACCGGAAGGCTCTACAAAATAGACTTCACCTATGTTTGCACCAATATTAGGCAGAACAATACACTCATCGTTTAAATTAACTCTCCACAAATACTTAAATGCACTTTCGTCAACATAAACAGAATCGTTATTAGTAAATTTCTTTTTTAAATCTACTGTTCTTACCAGTTGTGCATATCCTGGTTCATTAAGATAAGTAACATTATTTCTAATATCTTCAAATGAACCCGCAGCTACATAGTCTGTCACTGTATCCATAACATCTTCCAGCTTACACTGTTCCCAAGCATTGTTGTAAAGCTATATACTGAAGATGTAGTTAAACTTGATAGTTCAAGAAATAATTTTGCACTCAACAGTATCATATCATGTTTCCAAATCATTGTAATAAATCAAGAAGTGTATATTCACCACTTGGAATTTTAGCTGATTTTGTGTATTTATGTATAGCCTCTACAAGAGTATTTACATCTTCAAAATAATTCAATACGTATTGATATGATTTTACATCTTTCATTTTCAAGTCTTGTTTGCAAAAGTCGCTAGGTTTTTTTCCGGATTTTTTGAAGTCTTTATATTTATCTTCGCTATGAATGATAAGCATCTCAATTTCAGGAGCGGTTATGACATTTATAACATCTACCTTATGTTGGTAGGCCTTGCTTAATTTGAAATTTTCTCTTCTGGAATCAAGAATTCGAATAATCGATATTTTATCATTAAATCCTTTTCTTAAGTATCTTGTTTCGAATGTTCTTGCGTCTCTGCATCGTATTACTTGTTCATCAAGCAGTTGCTCCCTATTAAAAATTAAGAGGTTGTATTCAAGCAGGAGATCTATGATTGCCTGCTCAGCCGAGCCCTCACATATGCACGCAACATATTTACTCAGTTGTATATCCATAGGCAGCCCCTCCTAAATATAAGCAGAAATGCTTTTTTTGAGTTGTAAATATGCTTCGTATGCAGGAGTCGTTCCGTCAAGGAAACCGCTTTGGTATGCATCACTCTTTTTTATGTCATTTCTTTTAAGAATGTTAGAAAGGTTCTCTGCTGTGATTCCGTTACGATTTCTTGTAATGAAAATGCTATCGTTCCTGTCATATTCATCCAATAGCTCAGGATAGTGTGTTGAAAAGACAAGGCTTGCACCATTTTTGTTAATACGTGTGTCCATGAAAAATCGGATTAAAGTAGTAACTATTTCCTTATTAAAATGATTTTCTATTTCATCGATGATCATATATCCGCCGTTTTTTAATGTAGCCATGGCCTTCGTAAATGCTATGATTCCTTTAATAGTTCCAGATGAAAGATAATGCTCAAGTTCAGCCGGAGTGTTTAGTATTATTTCGTCGTTACCATAAAATTTTAGATGAACAAGGCTTTTAGTTTCAATATCTTCGAAAAATAATGCTTCAATTGTAGGATCAAGAAAATTTATTATTTCAAGTGGTATATTATCAGAAATAGGTAAAACATTTACATTTGTAAATGACAACATATCTGTTACAGGAATATGTTCATTAAGTTTCTTGTTTTGAGCAATTATTATGCTTATATCATCCGGAAGAAATTCTTCAGTATTGTCTCTTTCTTTAATAAGCATTGTTTCATTAAATACAAATGTATATTTTTTCGTGACAATATTACTCGTAGGCTTTTTCCACAGTTTCTCTTCCTTTATGATGTATCTATCGGTGTCTTTGTTGTATTTAATTATAGTTTGAAGTTTGCATATTTCATTATCAGATAAATGATAATATATAGTGAATGTAGCTTTCTGAGATTTACCGAGGATATCCTTGCTCTTTATATGGTTTATAGGTTCATTGTTTACAATACCTAACGCAAGCAGGATTACGTTTAATACAGACGTTTTTCCGGATGCATTAATTCCTATAATTGCTGTTGTAGTATTAATGTATACATTGGAAAAAAGATGAAAAAGAATATCTTTATCATCATTAGAAAATCTTTGCGATGTTGTAAAACTAATATCCAATGGTTCTTTAAATAAAGGAAGTCCGTCTGCTTGTATTCTCAATATCTTCATTAATATTCACCTCCGATAATTAAAAACGTAAATTACGTTTTTAATTGAATATAATGTTATTATATTCAATGCTTTGAAAATTATCAACGGAAAATCTGTTATTATTTTGAAAATATGGTTTGGCACAAACGATATTATAGTAGTTGGAATTTCTGGTATAATCAACGATTAGCAGTAATGGGGTCAGCATTCATCATATAAGCATCTCTAACTATACTATATACCAACCACAACAAAAAATTTAACTAATTTCGGCAGTTGTACTTAATAGCCGATTTTAATTAAAATATTCAAATCCTACTGCATAGTATTTTTCTCCATTCAGTATTTTCATTGTTCTGCATTTCAATATACATATCAATGAATTCAACAATTGCCAGCAGATCCATCTCGTTGATGTGTACTACAATTCATATGTATAGATATACTTTGACATAATATGTAGTTTTTATAAACCAACTACATTTTTCACAGGTAATTTTACCATAATGCTTGGGAACAGCGTAAGTTGGGGGATGTGTGTTCAAGAGTACAAGGAAATGATGGAAGAATGGAACTTCCAACATTGACTATATCTGCTAGTAATGGGTGGATGAAACAGGAAGATAGGTTTTCAGGTAATATAGCTGGAAAAGAACAGAAAAATTATACTTTGCTTCACAAAGGGGAATTATCGTACAATCACGGCAATTCAAAACTTGCAAAATATGGAACTGTATTTTCACTTCAATCATATGAAGAAGCGCTTGTACCAAGGGTTTATCACAGTTTTAAGGTAGAAGAAGGAAATACGGATTTTATAGAATATTACTTTGCAACTAAGTTACCAGATAGGGAATTAGGAAAGTTAATTTCATCTGGGGCTAGAATGGATGGTCTTTTAAATATAGGATATAAAGAATTTATGGGTATACAATTACTGTTTCCTAAAACGAAAGAACAAGAGTGCATTGCAAATTATTTTCGCAACCTCGACCACCTCATCACTCTTCATCAGCGTAAGTATTTACAAGAGAAAAAGACTTCATTAACTTGGGAACAGCGTAAGTTGGATGACTGGGGAACTTTTTATTACGGAAAAAGCTGCCCTAAATGGTCAGTAACAGAAGATTCAACTACTCCGTGTATTCGATATGGCGAGCTTTATACGAAATTTGGAGCAAAAATAGATAGGGTTTACTCATATACAAATATGTCACCAGAGAATCTTAGATTTAGTAAAGGGACTGAGGTTTTAATTCCACGAGTTGGGGAAGACCCTATGGATTATAACCATTGTACATGGCTATCTATGCCGAATGTAGCGATTGGTGAAATGATATCTGTATTCAATACGGATAACAATCCGTTGTTCACAGCAATGATGTTTAATGCTACATTGCAAAATGAATTTGCTATGAGAGTGGAAGGTGGAAGTGTCACAAATCTTTATTTCGAAAAGTTAAAAAGCATAGAAGTTTCGTTTCCTTCTATTCCTGAGCAAGAAAAGATTGCAGCATATTTTGATAGTATCGACCACCTCATCACTCTTCATCGGCGTGCACATTTTCATAGACGAAGGAGGACTTACAAATGAATACAACGACAGTAAAAAGACAGGTTTTGTTCTGCAATTATTATGAGCAGTGGATAACCGTGTACAAAGAAGGTGCAATAAGACCGGTGACGATGAAAAAATACAAGATGGCGCATCAGTGGCTTGTAAAACTTGTACCAGATATGTTGCTGGAAGATTTGGATCGAATATCATATCAGAAGCTGCTGAATGACTATGCGGAGGAGCATGAGCATCAGACAACCTTAGATTTTCATCACCATGTCAAGTGTGCAATACTTGATGCGGTGGATGAAGGGCTTATATCCAGAGATCCAACCAGGAAGGCAATAATAAAGGGAAAGAAACCTCGCGATAAGAAACCAAAGTATCTCAATCAATTTGAACTCCACAAGCTGATCGAAGATTTGGAACTTGAAGACAAGGTTACATGGGATTGGTTTTTATTGCTTGTGTCAAAGACAGGGATGCGATTTTCTGAGGCACTGGCACTCACTCCAAAAGATTTTGATTTTTCCCACCAGACTCTATCCATATCAAAGACTTGGGATTATAAGGGAAATGGAGGATTCCTGCCTACGAAGAATAAATCTTCAGTGCGAAAGATACAGATGGATTGGTTGACTGTAATGCAATTTGCCAGGCTTGTCAAAAATCTGCCTGAGGATAAGCCGATATTTGTGGAAGGAACAGTGTATAATTCCACGGTAAATGGTATCCTTGAAAGACATTGTAAAAATGCAGGTATTCCTGTGATATCTGTTCATGGGTTACGACATACACATGCGTCACTTCTTTTGTTTGCGGGAGTCTCGATCGCAAGTGTGGCAAGAAGACTGGGACATGCGAGTATGACTACGACACAGAAGACGTATTTGCATATCATACAGGAACTTGAGAGCAAGGATGTGGATATAATCATGAGATCACTGTCCAATCTGAATTGATTCTGAACTGATACATAACAAAAAGTATAAAAGAATAGTAAAATAAATATACGTGTACGCCGATATAAGATAATGGGCTGCCGGTAAAATGGCAGCCCACAAATAAGATACATGAAAGCATGTACACAATAATATAAATTAAGATCAGAGCCTTATATTCACAATTACCATATCAAAGGAAGTATGTTCTCCATAAGGTCGTTCTTAAAGTCGTCTATCATAAGCTTTCGGAACTTGAACTTAGGAAGGGCATCCTCTGTATCTGCTTTATATCGGGCATAATCTGCGTTCTCCTTCAGATTGTTTTCATTTGCAATAACACCATCACGGTATTTGTATGCTTCATACTTGACATCTTCGGGATCCAGGTACCACTTTGAAGCGAATTTGGCTACTTCTTTGTTTATGGCATTGGTTCTCATCTCATTTATGATTACAAAAATGTCCTGTCCGATATATTTGTTCTTATCCTGTTCAATCTCGTTTATAACCTGATTGATCAGCTCTCCAAGGCGCGGATTTTCTTCCGTGAATTCAGACATTATTGCGCGAAGCTCCTTTATCTGATATTCAAAATTCGATTTCTCAAAGTTGTTGTCATCCTGGTTTAATGTTTCAACAATTCCCTGAAGCAGTTCGATGATGTATTCAAAATCAATGCGCAGCTTACTGTAAGCTTTCAGGTCATAGTCAGTTGCAGCTTCAGGCTCGTCATCAGTATTATCAGGTTTATCTTTCTTGAGTTCCTCTACAACATTTTTGTACATCGCAGCGAAGTCTTCGTATTGTTCTTCCGAGAAGTCATAGCCATCCAACATAGATTCATCGTACTTAGTGAATGCTTTCAAATGTGCAAAATCATTGTCCAGATTTCTGAATAGCTGTAAAAATGCCTTTTTTTGTTCTTTGGAGAGGCTTGCTATATCCTTTGGAGTTCTCACCATTCCGTGAATTGCTTTGACGGAAATTTTAAAGTTAGTGAGGACGGTGTCCCAATCCTCAGCAATAGGGCATCCATCGCCGCCTCTGGAATACAATTTAAGTGCTGTATTGATGGCGGCTTTAAAGTTGCCAGGTGACTGGAAGGTTACAACCTGACCATATTGTTTACTTGAGTCAAAAAGTCTGTTGGTTCGAGAGAATGCCTGTATAATTCCCTGAGGACTCATAGGCTGTCTATCCATGAATAATGTGGACAGACAAGGCGCATCAAAACCTGTGAGCAGTCTGTCTACAACTATGACAAGGTCTAACTGTTGTCCTCTTTCCAGGTATCTCTTGTCTTTCCTGGCCAGACGATCATTGAGATTGCTATTATATGCATTTATCCCCTCTATAGTATAGTTAGTTCCAAACATGTCATTGTAATCTGATATGGACTGTTTCATCTTTTCCTGATTTACCATGGACGATTCTTCGTTTTCAGACACGGAGTATGTGATGGCAAATTTGGGGAAATCCGGGAGGGCTTTTCTTACTTCATCACTGATTTTTAACTCATCATCTCCGGACTTTATCTTTTTAAGCAAGTCATAGTATTGCTGTGCCCGTGCTATTGATTTGACAGTAAGCAGTCCTTCATAGGTTCTTCCCCTTCCGTTCTGCATTCCAAATTTGGTATAGGACTGATTGAGTATGACTTCAAGAACACTTCTCATGTGGGCTTCACTGTCAAATACAGACAAGTCAGCGTCGGCATTCTTAGGGCCGAGATTCTCAACCATGAATCCAAGTACAGCTTCATCGTGAATGGCCTCTTTTATGGTGTAGCTGTGCAGACACTCACCGTAAAGCTGTTCAGTTGTCTGTGCCAGATCACCTTTTTGCTCGTACTTATTTTCTTCAAATATAGGTGTTCCTGTAAAGCCATACCACAATGAATTGTTGAAGAATGCTTCTATGCTTCGTTTTGTTTCAGGTGTTATTGCCCGGTGGCATTCGTCGACAACAAATGCTACTCTGAGATTTTTGATCTTGCTATAATTCTTGTCGCCCTCTTTAAGCTTTTTATTGATCATAGTCTGAAGCTTCTGTCTGGTAGTGACTATCATCTGTCTTTTGCCATCGGAAAGCTTTTGGATAAGAGTATCAACATATTCTGTTCCATCAACATCTATAGTATCGTTGTTGGCGTATGACTGGAATGCCATTTTTGTCTGCATATCCAGGTCTTTTCTATCGATAAGAAATATTGTCTTTTCGATGGATGGGATATCCATGAGAAGATTCCTTGTTGCTTTATATGAGGTCATGGTTTTTCCAGAGCCTGTGGTGTGCCAGATAAAGCCTGATTTTCCGTGCTTTGAGGCTTCACGCATTGCCTCGATGGCATGTATCTGATAAGGTCTGAGAATAAGCAACTTTTTCTTTTCGTTGTCGAGCACGGTATATTTTGTCACCATCTCGTGTGCCTGAGGGATCCTGAGCACTGAACCTGCGAAATCAATATAATCACATACAGGGTAATTGTGTTTGTCTATCCATCCTGTGACAAATTTTTTGTTGAGCTCAGGTTCTCTTGCTGCAGAAAAATACTTGGTGTCTACGGCATTACTTACAACAAACATCTGAATGTTGGAGAATATGCCACGGAACTTGCCTTCGCCGACATACTTTTTTATCTGATTGAAGGCTTCCATATATGCGTGATCTTTGTTCTTTAATTCAATGTGTATCAAAGGAATACCATTTATCAGCAGTGTGACATCAAAACGTCTATTACGAGAATCTGTATAGTCATCATTTGCAAATGCCTGATACTGATTGATAACCTCATAAACACTTGATCCACCGGCGATATGCTCATTGTTCATAACAAGTAGATGCAGCTGTTCATTTCCTCTCTGAATGTGCACATATACCTTGCCATTTTCACCTACAAGCCATTTACCGGCATCGTAGAATGAAGCATGTGAAACATCGTTCTTTATTTTTGCAAATTCAGATTCGGAGAGGGGCTGGTCCCCTAGTTTCGCTTTGTTATTTTGTTCAAGTATGTACTTGAAATTTGCCCATATCTGCTCTTCGGTTTTAATATCTGGTCTGTATGTCCATTGTGATTCTCCGCTACATAACTGATTGATAAGTCTTTGTTCTATAACTGATTCTAGTTCTGCCATGTTAACTCCCCTTTACTGTTTCGATAGTAAATATTTAGTATCATTCATTATTTTACCTATAAATGAGAGAGACTTCAATAAACAAACAACGGAGAAATCTGGCTCTCTTGTGTTTTATAGATATATTTATAAATATGTTGACTCCTCAGTTAGTTTTTGATATAACATATACATCAGCGATTGCTGATATCCATAATGAAAATTGAATAAATCATATTTTAAGTAGAAGAGTTTGAAAACATGATGAGTAGCAAATGCTACAAGTCTGCGATCATGACTCTTTTTTTGTTGCCTTTCGGGCATGGGTCAGATTGCAAATGACAACTGAATATGCATCTGCCCAGTGACCGGGGCAGCAAAGAATACGGACACAGCGACTGTCGTCGGCTGAAAAATGACAGACCGGGGAGCAGGCACCATGGAGGTGTGAGTTGGTGAAGCTCTGGACAACTTATTGATAGATACAGTTTAGATTTATTTTAATTTTTTCATTATGGAGGTAACGATTATGAGATATTCATTTGTAGAAAAGACATCACACAGACAGCAGGAGACAGCATACATGCTTTACATGATCATCGGCAGCTATTTTCACAGATGCAGATGTAAGTCGAAGGCGGTTGAGGAGAATCTCTTTCTTTATTATAAGGAGCTTCGGGAGAAGAAACAGGTGGAGAAGGAGAGACAGATCATCAAAGTAAGCGAGGGAGTGTTGAAAGACAACATTGTGGATCTGGCAGAGATGAATGCTGAGGCGGTTATCTCAAAGGTAAATGATCTGTATATCCTTAGCTTTTATACAGGATTTGAGAGAGTCGTGGTGACTGTTGATGAGAAAGGCTGCTATGAGATAAGCCTGGGTAGGGATGAACTAGCGGCATAGAAGGTGTTGTGAGCAAACAGCTGAAGCATAGTGGCAGTTGTTCAGGGGATAAATAAACTTGAGCAACTGCCGCGTTTTTACTTGATATGGGAACTAATGTTCGATATAATAGATGCAGGCTTTAGCATAGAGTAGGAGACTTTTATGGATCATTTTGAATTGGTATCGGAATATAAGCCCACCGGAGATCAGCCGGAGGCTATAGAGAAGTTGGTGAATGGATTTAAAGAGGGTAATCAGTTTGAGACGTTGCTTGGTGTAACCGGATCAGGTAAGACATTTACCATGGCGAATGTCATACAGCAGCTGAATAAGCCTACTTTGGTTCTTGCACATAACAAGACTTTGGCGGCGCAGCTTTATGGAGAGATGAAGGAATTTTTTCCGAATAATGCGGTGGAGTATTTTGTATCATACTACGATTATTATCAGCCGGAAGCATATGTGGCGTCTACGGATACTTATATTGCAAAGGATTCGTCTATAAATGATGATATTGACCGGATGAGACATAGTGCCACAGCTGCGCTTATAGACAGAAAGGACGTAATCGTGGTCGCGTCTGTGTCGTGCATATATGGTATCGGTGATCCGGACGAGTACAGGAATCAGATGCTGTCATTCAGAGTCGGAATGATAAAGGACAGAGATCAGGTCATCGATGAACTGACAGATATACAGTATGATAGGAATGACATGGATCTGCAGAGAGGCACGTTCAGAGTGCGCGGGGATGTACTTGAGATAATACCTGTGTCAACATTTGATGATGGAATAAGGATAGAGTTTTTTGGTGATGAGATAGACAGGATCACAGAGTTTGATCCGCTCACCGGAGAGGGAAAGAGGGATCTGACATATACCTGTCTGTTCCCGGCGTCCCACTATGTGGTTGGACAGGAGAAGATGGAGAAGGCACTGAAGAGGATAGAGGCAGAACTCAAGGACAGAGTTGCGTATTTCAAGTCAAAGGATAAACTCATTGAGGCCCAGCGTATTGAGGAGAGAACTAACTTTGATATGGAGATGATGCGGGAGACTGGATTTTGTTCTGGAATAGAGAATTATTCAGGACCTCTGGCTGGCAGATCAGCTGGGGAGACACCGAGCACATTGCTGGATTTCTTTGGTGATGACTTCCTTCTTATTATAGATGAGTCGCATATGACAGTGCCGCAGGTTGGTGCTATGTATTCGGGAGACCGTTCACGTAAGATGAATCTGGTGGACTATGGCTTCAGGCTTCCGTCGGCACTTGACAACAGACCTCTCAATTTCTCAGAATTTGAGCAGAAGCTGGATCAGGTCATGTTCGTATCTGCCACACCAGGCAAATACGAGGAAGAACACCAGATGCTCATGGCTGAACAGATCATCAGACCTACGGGACTTCTTGATCCGCCGGTTGAGGTCAGACCGGTTGAGGGACAGATAGACGATCTGCTCAAAGAGGTCCGCAAGGAGACTGAGCAGGGACACAAGGTGCTTGTAACTACTCTTACAAAACGTATGGCTGAGGACCTCACCAGCTATATGAGGGATAATGATATAAAGGTGAAATATCTGCACTCGGATATAGATACTATGGAGAGAGTTGAGATAGTGAGAGATCTCCGTCTTGGCGTGTTCGACGTGCTTGTTGGAATCAACCTTCTGAGAGAGGGACTTGATATACCGGAGATTACTTTGGTGGCAATACTGGATGCTGACAAGGAAGGTTTCCTGAGATCGGAGACATCGCTCATCCAGACCATAGGAAGAGCAGCCCGAAATGTGGATGGACATGTCATCATGTATGCGGACACTATCACGGGTTCTATGAAGTATGCCCTCGATGAGACGAGCAGACGTCGTGAGATACAGCAGAAGTATAATGAGGAACATGGAATAACCCCTAAGACTATAGAGAAGAGCATAAGGGATCTCATAACCATAGAGGTGAAGAAGGAGGAGCTTCCAGATGAGGATAAGGACGCTGAGTCCATGACGAAGAAGGAGCTTCAGAAGGTTATCGCCAAGCTGACCAAGAAGATGAATATGGCGGCAGCAGACCTCAACTTTGAGGTGGCGGCGGAGATCAGAGATCAGCTCAAGGTGTACAAGGCGACACTCAGAGATTATGATAAGGACTGAAATATAAATAATAAAGAGAAAAGGTTAGATCAAGATGGAAGACAATAAGAATTATGAACGCAGTGAGCATCTGGAGGATATAACGGATGCGAGCATGAAGGATGATTATTTCAACGCCAGCAGGAATATTGATAGGAAGTATATTACTATTGAGGGCGCACGTGAAAATAATCTAAAGAATATCAATGTCAAGATTCCAAGGGACAAATTTGTCGTCGTGACAGGACTTTCGGGATCAGGTAAGTCTTCACTGGCATTTGACACGATATATGCGGAGGGACAGAGACGATACATGGAGTCTCTGTCCTCCTATGCGAGACAGTTCCTTGGACAGGCTGAGAAGCCGGACGTGGACAAGATAGAGGGACTTTCCCCTGCAATCTCCATAGATCAGAAGTCAACAAACAGAAATCCTCGATCTACAGTTGGTACTGTCACAGAGATATACGACTATTTCAGACTTCTATATGCAAGAGTGGGAATACCACACTGTCCGAACTGCGGCAAGGTCATAAGCAGACAGACGGTTGATCAGATGGTGGATGAGATCATGAAGCTTCCAGAGAGGACAAAGTTCATGGTGCTTGCGCCTGTGGTCAGAGGCCGAAAGGGAGAGCATGTAAAGCTTCTTGAGAAGGCAAAGAAGAGCGGATTTGTCAGAGTGGTTGTCGATGGAAGTATGTATGAGCTGTCAGAGGAGATAAAACTTGATAAGAATAAGAAACACAGCATAGATATAGTTGTAGATCGTCTGGTTGTCAGACAGGATGTGGAGCGTCGACTCACGGATTCCATAGAGACAGCCCTTCAGCTCGCAGAAGGTCTTATGAAGATAGAGGTGATCGGGGAGAGGGATGAGAACGGTGTTCAGAAGGAGAATGCTGTCATCAATTTTTCAGACAGCTTTTCATGTCCGGATTGCGGAATCAGCATAGATGAGATAGAGCCGAGAAGCTTCTCATTCAACAATCCATTTGGCGCCTGCCCGACATGTGCAGGTCTTGGCTTCAAGATGGAATTTGATCCGGATCTTATGATACCCGATCAGAGTCTGTCTATAAATGATGGAGCCATTGTGGTACTTGGATGGCAGTCATGCAATGATGGCAAGAGCTATTCAAATGCAATACTCAAGGCACTCGGTAAGGAATATGGGTTCTCTCTGGATACACCATTTCAGGATTACCCACAGGATATAAAAGATCTCTTATTATATGGAAAGAACTCTCGCCCAGTTAAGGTGTACTATAAGGGACAGCGCGGTGAGGGCGTGTATGACATAACATTTGAAGGACTTCTGAAGAGTGTCGCAAGAAGATACAGGGAGACATCTGCTGAGTCTACTAAGGCTGAGTATGAGACATTCATGACTATAACTCCGTGTGAGGTCTGCGGTGGCAAGAGACTTAAGCCCACAGCCCTTGCTGTTACAGTTGGAGATAAGAATATTGCTGAACTTACAGAGCTTCCTATCACAGAACTTGCAAAATTCATGAAAGAGCTAGAGCTCACGGACAGACAGAAGATGATAGGCGCAGCTATACTCAAGGAGATCAGGTCAAGATTGCATTTTCTTATAGACGTGGGTCTTGACTATCTGTGTCTGAGCAGGGGTACAAGCACGCTCTCAGGAGGTGAGGCGCAGAGAATTAGACTTGCAACGCAGATAGGTTCAGGCTTGGTCGGTGTTGCGTATATTCTTGACGAGCCGAGTATCGGACTTCATCAGAGGGATAATGACAAGCTCATAGCTGCTCTCAAGAATCTGAGAGACCTTGGAAATACTCTGATCGTTGTCGAGCATGACGAGGACACTATGAGGGCTGCGGATCACATCATAGATATAGGACCGGGAGCCGGTGCAAATGGTGGATATGTGGTTGCAGAGGGAACCGCAGAGGATATCATGAAGTGCGAGAATTCTATCACCGGTGACTACTTAAGTGGCAGGAAGAAGATAGAGGTTCCGGATGTGAGGAGAAAGCCAACTGGATGGCTCACTGTTAAGAATGCTTATGAGAACAATCTCAAGCATATAGATGTGGATATACCACTTGGAATCATGACATGTGTGACGGGTGTGTCTGGTTCAGGAAAGAGTTCTCTGGTAAATGAGATCTTGTACAAGAAGCTGGCGAGAAGGCTCAACAAGAGCAGGATTAAAGCAGGAAAGCACGACCATATCATTGGCTATGATGCTTTGGATAAGATTATCAATATAGACCAGTCACCTATAGGTAGAACGCCGAGGTCCAATCCGGCTACTTATACAGGTACATTTGATCTGATAAGGGATCTGTTTGCCGGAACCAAGGATGCCAAGGCAAGAGGTTACGGCAAGGGAAGATTCAGCTTCAATGTATCTGGTGGACGATGTGAGGCGTGTCGTGGAGATGGAATAATCAAGATAGAGATGCACTTCCTGCCAGATATATATGTGCCATGTGAAGTGTGCGGAGGAAAGAGATACAACAGGGAGACCCTAGAGGTCAAATACAAGGGTAAGAGTATCAATGAAGTTCTCGATATGACTGTTGATGAGGCATGTGAGTTTTTTGCAAATGTTCCGAGAATACTCAGGAAGATAGAAACGTTGCGAGATGTGGGACTAGGATATATCAGGCTTGGACAGCCATCCACCACTCTGTCAGGCGGAGAGGCACAGAGAATCAAGCTTGCAACCGAGTTGTCAAGGCGTGGAACAGGAAAGACAATATATGTACTTGATGAGCCTACCACGGGACTTCATTTTGCTGATGTTCACAGGCTTGTGGATATACTCAGGAGGCTCAGCGAGGGCGGAAATACGGTTGTTGTTATCGAACATAACCTTGACGTCATCAAGACCGCAGATTATATTATTGACATGGGACCTGAAGGGGGCGCTGGAGGTGGAACGGTCATTGCCAGTGGAACTCCGGAAGAAGTAGCAAAGATATCTCAGTCGTATACAGGGCAGTATCTGAAGAGGTATCTCGGCATGTAAGGGATGTGTCGAATAATTACATCGGAGGTAGATGACAACATGGATGAACAGAACAATGTAGATGGTATCCGCAAGGATGATAGATTGTCATTAGAGGGTAATCTGGGACAGAAAGATATGCTGAACAACGTACAAGCACAGTCGGGATATGATCAGCCGGGACAACAGCAGAATTATGGTCCGGCAGGGCAGCAGTCATACCAGCAGCCGCAGTACAGCGCACCGGGACAGCCGCAGAACTATGGTCTGGCAGGGCAGCAGCCGTATCACGGACAGTCAGGATATGATCAGCAGAGACAGTGGAATCAGGATTCATATGCACAGCAGATGCAGGCAGACGGACAGGAATATCAGCAGAGACCACAGTACAGCCAGCTGGGACAGCCGCAGAATTATGGTTTGTCAGGGCAGCAGCCGTATCAGCAGCCTCGGTATGGTGCACCGGGACAGCCGCAGAATTATTATGGTTCGTCAGGGCGGCAGCCATATCAGCAACCGCAGTACAGCGCACCGGGACAGCAGCAGAACTATGGTCCGGCAGGGCAGCAGTCATACCAGCAGCCACCATACGGTCAACCGGGTCAGCAGTCTACACCGTATGACAGTCCGATGGGATATGTTGGGTATGAGTACAGACAGAATGTTCCTGTAGATGTCAAGAAGGGTTCAACACATATACCAAATCTGTTAAATATTGTTGGAATGATCATGGCTTTGATCACAGTATTTTTGCCGTATGCACATATGGATTCTGATGTCAGAACGATAAGTGGAGTATTTGGCATAGATGTAATATCTGTAATTGTAGTGGCAGTATTGCTTGTTGCAGATATAATAAGTGCGTTCATGAACAAAACTGTAGCATATATAATTGATCTTGTGATATCAGTTATCATTGGAGGCGCACTCATATTCGAGTTTGTGCTCTCGCTGATAGATCTTGGCAGGCTGGACAAAACAGTAAATGCCGGTCTCGGTTTTGGCGCATGGTTCAGCGTGGTAACAGCAATTCTTCTTCTGGTATCAGTGCCTGTATGGTGGGCAGTCAGCAGGAAAAAGGCAAAGTCAGAGAAAGAAACTGCGGAATCTGCAGTATAACAGAAGAAAAGAATTGAAGATATCAGGCTTTGCCATAAATGAAATATAAGAATCTTAAGGACAAAACGTGTTGATGGATCAATCCCATTTAACAACGCTTTGTCCTTATTTATTTGTTTTGGCTTGTTTTATTTATTTGTCTTTTTGTTGGCCGTTTTCGTTCGTTCTTTTGCCGTGTTCATTATTTGTCCACCCAGTACGCATTTGAGCCCTTTTTATTTGGATCCATTTTTCATAACTCATTTGATACTATTTACAATAGCGCTTTATAACAATATGTTTTTCTATTTGTACTGGAATTTGAACGAATTTGTTACAAAATTATCCTAAATTCAAATCAAAACTGCATTCTAGGATAATACCCTGATATTTTGTAACTTTCAGTTCGATTAAATGGAGAAATTGGATAATTTTATCCTTATTCAACCAAAACAGGCTGATTTGGTATAAAAAGCACTTGACGTAAAGATGACAAATATTTATCAGACAAAATCAGAGCCAAAACAACAAATAAGAACCCCACCACGACTTGTATATGCTGTGATGGGGTTCTTTAAGTTTACGTGAGCGATACTTGTCCGATAGGTACCGGATAGTTTATCGTTACATTTGTTAATTGTTCTGTTAAAGAATTAGTCGTTAGCCTTACCAACTGATCCGAAGAGTTCCATCTTCTCCTTAACAGTAGCCTTGATAGCCTCGAAACCAGGAGCGAGAAGCTTTCTAGGATCAAATCCCTTGCCCTCGAGATCCTTACCAGCCTCGATGTACTTTCTTGTAGCATCTGCAAATGATAACTGGCACTCTGTGTTAACGTTGATCTTTGAAACGCCAAGTGAAATAGCCTTCTTGATCATGTCAGCTGGGATACCTGTACCACCGTGAAGAACTAATGGCATAACACCTGTCTTCTGCTGGATAGCATCAAGTGTCTCGAAGCTAAGTCCCTTCCAGTTAGCTGGGTACTTACCATGGATGTTACCGATACCAGCAGCAAGCATATCAACGCCGAGATCAGCGATAGTCTTGCACTCCGCTGGATCAGCGCACTCGCCCATACCAATAACTCCGTCTTCCTCACCACCGATAGAACCAACCTCACACTCGATTGAGAGGCCAAGCTGATGAGCTACGTTAACGAGCTCTGTTGACTTAGCAAGGTTCTCCTCGAATGGATAGTGTGAACCATCGAACATGATTGAAGTAAATCCAGCCTTAACACACTTGTAGCATCCTTCGTATGTTCCGTGATCAAGGTGAAGAGCTACAGGAACTGTGATTCCTAGTGACTCATCCATAGCCTTAACCATTGCTGCAACTGTCTCAAATCCTGTCATATACTTTCCAGCGCCCTCTGAAACACCAAGGATAACAGGTGACTGAAGCTCCTGTGCTGTAAGGAGAACAGCCTTTGTCCACTCAAGGTTGTTGATGTTGAACTGTCCTACTGCGTAGTGACCAGCCTTAGCTTTCTTTAACATTTCTGTTGCTGAAACTAACATTTGTAAAATCCTCCGTAAAATTATATTTGGATACTTACGTACCCACTTACGCTGATTATAACCCATATAATTATAAAATAAAAGAATTTTTAACCAAAAGTTCAGCATATAGTTAGTTTAAGCTTATCGCTGGAAAATAAAACATTTATAAAGAATAGCCAGTCTTAATTGAAATAGAAAAAAATAAATGCTATGATTTGTCAGTAATATTAACAAATGTAGAAAAATGTAATGTATATAGAACATAACGTAAAATATGTATTCCACGCAGACGCCGCGCGAAGCGCTTTTCATACGTCTGCTCTATAAATTTCGTAAGGAGGGATCCCGCGGAGCGGGAGGATGCCTTGCGAAGCACGCAGACGCCGCGCGAAGCGCCTTTCATGCGTCTGCTCTATAAATTTCGTAAGGAGGAAAGAATGCTTCAGTTAAAGAACATCGTGAAGGATTATCACACGGGCGACGAAGTTGTTCAGGCACTCAAGGGTATATCTGTAAATTTCAGAAGAAATGAGTTCGTGTCTATACTTGGTCAGTCGGGTTGTGGAAAGACAACACTTCTGAACATAGTGGGTGGATTGGATCAGTATACAAGCGGAGATCTGATTATCAATGGTAAGTCGACAAAGGATTTCAAGTCAAGAGACTGGGATTCATATAGAAATAACTCTGTTGGATTCGTATTTCAGAGCTACAACCTCATACCGCATCAGTCAGTACTCTCGAATGTAGAGCTTGCGCTTACACTGTCAGGAGTATCTAAGGCAGAGAGGAGAAAGAGGGCGAAGGAAGTTCTGGAGAAGGTAGGTCTGGGAAATCAGATCCACAAGAAACCAAATCAAATGTCTGGTGGACAGATGCAGAGAGTTGCAATCGCCAGAGCACTCATAAACGATCCAGATATTCTATTGGCGGATGAACCTACAGGTGCCCTTGATACAGAGACAAGCGTCCAGATCATGGAACTCCTCAAGGAGATAGCCAAGGACAAGCTGGTCATCATGGTTACACACAATCCTGAGCTGGCACAGCAGTACTCAACAAGGATCGTAAAGCTCCTCGATGGAAATATAATAGACGATTCAAATCCGTTTTCAGATGAGGACGAGGCGAAGGAGGATGACGGAAGTTATGCTCCGAGGAAGACCTCCATGAGTATGTTCACAGCGTTCTCGCTGAGTCTGAACAACCTCATGACAAAGAAGGGACGAACGTTCTTAACAGCATTTGCCGGAAGTATAGGAATCATAGGAATAGCACTTATATTGTCGCTATCGTCTGGATTCCAGAAGTACATCAACGATGTACAGGAGGAGACACTTGCCACATATCCGGTGCAAATAACGAAGAAAGCGATGGATTACAATGAGTTGCTCTCCAAGATGGTAGGTAACAACGAGGAGGATTCTTCACACAGCCATAAGGATGATAAGGTATATTCCGGAGATATCATGGGAGACATGCTTGTATCAATGGTGTCAGATGTGAAAGAGAACGACCTTGAGACATTCAAAAAATATATCGAAGATGATGCAAATGGATTCACTAAATATACCAGTGATATAACATACACGTATGACACGCCTTTGTATGTGTTCAACGAGAACAGTGCAAATGGCGGAGTTGCTCAGGTAAATCCAAGCACAACCATGACAGACATGGGATTTGGTGGAATGGCGGAGGCACAGGAATCAACGGCAGATTTCATGTCGGCGTTTAGTTATGGCTCATCATCAATGGACATGTGGACACAGATGTTAGATAATGACACTCTGCTCAGGCAGCAGTACGATGTGCTGGCAGGACACTGGCCGGAGAACAAGAACGAGGTTGTACTTGTCATTGACAAAAACAACGAGATAAGTGATTTTACACTGTATACTCTTGGACTAAGGGATTCAAAGGAACTGAAGGATATGGTTTCAACCATACTTGCCGGCGGAGAGGCACCGGAGCTTGAGCAGATGGTGTTTACTTATGATGATCTTCTGGATCTCAAGTTCAAGGTTGTACTTCCAGGCGATCTCTACAAGAAGAATGCAGATGGAACATACACAGATATGAGTTCTGACGCTGATTTCCTGAAGTCTGCCGTGGCCGAGGGCCTTGAAGTAAAGGTGTCGGCAGTAATCAGGGCTTCGGATAAAGCGTATGCAACTACTATGCAGCCGGGATATATAGGTTACACATCGGAGCTTGCCAATTACATAGTTTCAGAGAACGAGAAGACAGATGTACTCAAGGCTCAGATGGATAATCCTGATACTGACGTGTTCACAGGAATGCCATTTTCAGATGGCAAGGAACTGACAGCGGATGATGTGGATATGGATTCTGTTATGCAGCAGCTTATGGATTCAGGTCAGGTTACTGAGGACATGCAGGCACAGATGGCGTCCATGACAAAGGAACAGCTTTTTGAGATGCTCAAGGGTTACGGCTTCTTCCAGGAGTCAACATCCACTTATGAAGATAATATGTCAAAGCTTGGATACGCGGAACTTGCAAAGCCGGCATCCATCAATCTCTATTGCGCCGAATTTGCAGATAAGGACGAGATAACAAAGCTCATAGACAAGTACAATGAGGATTATCCTGACAAGGAGATCACATACACTGATTACATCGGAATCATGCTGTCATCGGTGACCAAGATCATCAACGCGATAACCTATGTACTCATTGCATTTGTGGCTATTTCATTGATAGTTTCATCCATCATGATTGGAATCATCACATACATTTCTGTTCTTGAGAGAACTAAGGAGATAGGTATTCTTCGAAGCATAGGTGCTTCCAAGAAGGATATATCCAGAGTGTTCAATGCGGAGACATTTATCATAGGACTCTTCTCTGGACTCATAGGTATTGGTGTGACGGTACTTATCAATATACCGATCAGTAAGGTGATAGAGAGTTACATCAATGTTGCCGGTGTATCGGCGCTTCCTTGGAAGGGTGGGGTGATACTGGTCATCATCAGTGTTATACTGACATTGATCGGAGGACTTATCCCATCGAGACTTGCGGCTAAGAAGGATCCTGTTATAGCACTTAGAAGTGAGTAAAAATAACATAGAAATTATAAGAAAAGGCTGCCATTTCTGGCAACCTCTTCTTTTTGTATTAAAAGGGAGTGACTGCAACTACATTATGTGAGGGGAGGGTGTTGCAGTCGTTTATGAAAAAGGGGATTGTAAACAACTTGCTTTCGCTCTCGCTGTTTACATTTAATAATATACATATAAACTGTGTTCTAATTTTGGAAAAGATGTGTAGAAAATGTGTATTTCTGGCAAAGATATAAAGATGGCGTAAGAACTTTAAAGGAAATATAAAGATTTGTATAAAAATATCGTCTGTATGTAAATTGGTTAACGGTTCACAATAACTAGTATATACATTATAATAAGTAATGTTTGAATCTAATTTATTCGAATTGGAGGCCAAAGGGTTACAGATTGGGATCTGGTTGCGAGGATCCGGTCTGAAGATTGCAGAATAGGGAGGAAGATCATGGCAGGAAGTCATATAGCAATACCTACAATACTAAAGATAGGAAAGGGAACCTTGAACAATTTGGGAAAATATATAGCGGGCGCTGGGATGAAGAATGCGGTTATATATTTTGGAAACGGACTCATTGATATGTTCGGGCAGCAGGTTATGGACTCACTCAAGGAGGAGAATGTGACTGTAGTGGAATACAGAGAGCTGGATTCTACCAATATAGAAGACATAATAAGACTTGCATTTGACATAGATGCAAAGGCTCAGGTGATAGTGGGCATCGGCGGCGGAAAGGTTATCGATGTGGCAAAGTATGCGGCGTACCTCAGAAAGCTTCCATTTATAAGTATTCCGACATCGGCATCTTCGGATGGATTTTCAAGCGCCAGCGCGTCACTCATGGTAAATGGCCGTCGTACATCGGTGCCAGCCAGAATGGCATACGGAATAATAGCGGACACGGAGATCATCAAATCAGCTCCGGAGAGATTCCTCTATTCAGGAATCGGCGACATGGTTTCCAAGATCACATCGCTATACGACTGGCTCTTTGAGTCCGAGCTTGGCTACTCAGAGATGAACGATTTTGCCGTCATGATAGCAAAGAAGGCGGTGAACAGTTTCGTCAGAACTCCATTTGAGACGATAAAGGATGATCTGTTCCTGAAAGAGCTTCTCGATTCACTTGCCATGAGCGGTGTTGCAAATGAGATTGCAGGCGGAAGCACACCTACATCAGGAAGTGAGCATCTGATATCACATGCTCTGGATAAGATGCTTGAGCAGCCTCAGCTTCACGGAATACAGGTTGGAATCGCTACCTATATAATGGCGGTCGTACAGGATCACAGATATGTCAGGGTAAATGCTATATTTGAGAAGACAGGTTTCTGGGATTATGTAGCCACACTTGACCTGAAGAGGGAGGACTTTGCGAAGGCGATAGATATGGCACCGCAGATCAAGCCACACAGACATACTTATCTTCACGAGGAGAAGTACAGGGAGCTTGCCAAGAAGGTGCTGTATGAGGACGAGGTGCTTAAGAGGGTATTTGATTGATGATTCAAAGATGAAAACGGATACTGATGAACTGTAAAAACATAGGGAGTATTATTATATGGAAGATAACAGATGCGAATATGGATTTGGAGGAGACGGTCAAAGCTATGAAGACAGTAACTATATGTATAAAGATCAGGACACAGCGTACGTGATCCGCCCGGAGCAGATGGGTGGCGGGGAATTTCAGCAGCCGCAGATGAAGAGAATGATCCCCATCGTTACGATCACGTTGATATTGGCAAATGTTATAGCCGGAATCATGTGCATCGGTGTTGACAACTATTCGAGGACGGGCGGACTCAACTATGAGTACGTCAAACTCAATAAAGAATATGGAAGACTTCTTTCATCAATGTTTCTTCATTCGGGATTTGATCATTTGGTTGGAAATATGTTTGCGCTGTTCATGTTCGGTTCGACGGTGGAAAAGAAGCTGGGTTCCCTTCGTATGACCATCATATACTTTGTCTCAGGAATTGTATCAGGACTTATATCCATGAACCTGTCACACGTAATGGATCCGAGCAGAATGCATTTTTCAATAGGCGCTTCAGGGGCAGTGTTTGGAGTTATGTGCGCAGCTGTTTTTCTGTCCGTAATGGGAAGCAAAAAGGCAAGCAGAAGGGATATGACCATAGCCATAGTGCTTGTTGTGATATATGCCATATACACATATGAGGAAAATATTGACATATATGCGCATATAGGCGGAGCTGTTGTGGGTGGAATATTGGCATTTGCACTTAATGTGAGAAAATGGGAGAGATTCAGGGAGAACAAGTTCTTCAAGGTGCTGGCAATAATGTTGACGGTAATATTGAGTATTGCAGGAATTGGTGAGGCTGGCATCGGAAAGGCCGCAGCGGATCTTCCGGATAAGAGGATAGACTTTATCAAGGAACAGACGGTTTTTGAGAATGATGACACTACATATGGAGAAGGTCTTGACCTGTTTTGTACTGATGAACACTGGTCGACATTTATTTCAACAGATGGAGACGATATTGTAGAGTTTGATGGAAATGCAGAATATAAAGGGGCGCAGGTGACGGTTCTGATCCAGTTCAGGATAGTTGGTGATTGTGATGACTACAAGCTGGGGTATTTTGGAATAAATGATCAGGGACAGGATAGCAGAGGTGCTGCTGATTTTATGGAAGCTGTCTGTGAAAGGGCAGGACAGCAATAAACAGCGTACGATTCCTGAAAAAAGACGGCTGTATGGTAAAAACAGCCGTAAAAAGTGACAGATTAGTTTGTATCGGTAAATGTACCATGGTATACTAACTTTGTATGACAATAATCAGGAAAGTACAGAGATAGAGAAGATATGGCACTTAAATACGTGATGATAAATGACATAATCGAAGAACACAATGCGAGAATGCAGAACCTAAGGAAATATTACCCGTTCTTTGTTCTGGCTGAGACCACATTTGCGCAGTATAAGGAAGGGCGCTATGCACAGCTGGACATGGGTTATATAACCATGGCGGTTCTGCGTTTTTTTATTCAGGAGAACAGCTTCAATGAGCGTGAGGTGTCATACGACGAATATGAAGAATTTATGGGGCAGCTTCTCGACCGTGATTTCGACGTGGAGATTGCGGAGGAGGATAGGACTGACCTGATAATGTATATATTTGACAAGATCAAGAACGATGGAAGAGCATTTGAATTCACGTTCTATGATCCGGGAAAGAAGCAGCGCAAGACGGGACGAGTGAAGCTGATAGACAGCCATATAGTGGATGGCAAGGTTCTGTATTTCATTACTGCGGATGGAATCGAATTCTATCTGGACACCAAGGAGATCAAGGACGAGAGTAAGATCAACGTGCAGCAGCTTCTTCTGGAAAAGATGATCGTTGGAGAGAACTTCCGCGGCGGTATCGAGGTCGTGCGCAGGATAAATAGTGAAGTGAACAGGCTTATCCGAGAGAAGGATGAGATAGTGAATCTTCTGTCCATCGATGTGTTTAAGGGCGCAGAAGAATATGAGAATTATATGAAGACCGTTGGCAAATGGTTCGCTGACGAGCAGAAGCTGTTTGCCAAGAACAAGGCATTGGTTGACAAGGCGATCACCAAGGCGAGCTACGACAACATGGGCAAGGGAAACATGAAGGCAATGGAGGAGATAAGCCAGCTTGAGCTTGAGCTCAAACGGACGATCATCAAGCACGGAAGTCTGATAAGCAGCACCATGGAGCTTCAGAACATATCGGACAATATTATACACAAGGCAAAGCTTCAGAAGCTGAGACCTGCATTTGACTTTGCGGGACAGCTTCAGAGCATCATAAAAGATGACAGACCGGATAAGATGCTCACTATACTTGCGCCTCTCTTTGCTCCGAGGATCGTGAAAACATTTAGTATGACATCCATAGATCACATGCTAACGCTGAAGTCCGAGGACAATGCGAAGACAACAAAGGTGAAGAAGGAACAGCTAGATCCGAACTTCCGTTACGAAGATGAACTGCTCGATGAGCAGATAAGTGCCAACTTCACAAAACTGTTCCACGAACTCCTTGACCAGTTGAGCAAATGGGGACACCTGAGCCTCAAGGAATTTAATGGAATCCTGGAGGTGAAGTTTGGCAAGGAGATATATGACAACAAGGATTACTATTCCTTCCTCACACATCTGGCACAGAAGGACAGGTACAGTGTGGATGAGATACTGGCAAAGCCGGACACTATGCTGGAGGGAATGCTGGTAGATCACATAGAGAGGATAAAAACTGGCAAAGGTATTGCTATTTTGCAGAATCAGACCGATGGTGATATGGGGCATGGCGGTTCCGGACTCTCACGTGAGATGTACGCACCGGAACTCACACTGGATGCCTTCAGAGGCATGACATTTACACTGGAATTCCATCCGAACGAAGAGATACAGATTGGCGAGGACAAGTACGTAACAGGAATCCAGTTTAACAAGACCAGCTGAGAGTAACTGAGCGGAGAAAGTTAAGTGATTTGAAGTAACATAATTAAATTATATATATATTTAGAAGAACAGCTGCTGATTTCAGTGAGTGGAGTGGCTGTATGTGAATTATATATAACTCAGTGAGGGAATACGAGTTATATATACATTCATATACAGCCTCATAAAACAAAAAATCAGCAGCGTCACAGGAGAAAAAGATGGAAAGTAAGAATCTGGACAAGGCGATAGAGATATATTCCAAGTTAATATCAGGTGAGGAGATCTGTAAGAAGCATCCCGACAATGGCCCGCTGTACGATGAGTTCTACGGCAATGCCGAGGTGTACGATATTGTCATGAATATGATGAAGAAGATGAACCTGTCATTGTACGAGTACAATGACAGCCTGTATATAACAGCCGGTGAGGGCAACCGGGTATTTGGCTATACAAATGACGATATGAAGAAGCTTCTGGGACTTCGTCTGAACAAGGAGCTCTATCTGTGTTACTTCATTATGTATATGACACTTCTCTATTTTTACAAGGATTCATCCAGCTATCAGTTCAGGGAGTATGTGAAGTCAGAGAACATTATAGATGAGACAAGCAAATATCTTGCGGACATAACGAAGAAGCTTGATGTTCTGTCAACTGATGAGGTGGAGCAGGACAGCTTCAAGGCGATAGCGCTTCTGTGGGATGAGCTCCCGGCGGTGACGGGCAATCAGGAGGGCGACAGCGCCAGGGCGTCCAAGGCATCCCGGGCGGGTTATGTGAAGCTGGTGTTCAACTTCATGTCGGCCCAGCGGTTATTTGTGGAGAATGCGGACAGGTACTATCCGACAGACAGGATGAAGGCTTTGTCGGAGAACTATTTTGAGGAATACAGAGGACGGCTGTATCAGCTGCTTGGAGGTGAAGAAGAGGATGCCTAGTATCAACAGGATAAGGGTCAACAATGTAAAATATAACTTTGATACACAGCAGTACGATGACTTCACCATGAGAATGTATGGCAAGAACACGCTGTATGATCTGGCAAATGGAGGAGGAAAGAGTATTCTCATGCTTCTGCTCCTTCAGAACCTGATACCGAACTGTACTCTGGATGAGAAGCAGCCCGTGGAGAAGCTTTTCCGTGCGGGCGGCGGCAACACAGTCATCCATTCGCTGATCGAGTGGAAGCTTGACGAGGCGGATATAAAGGATGGCTACAGATACATGACCACCGGATTCTGTGCCAGAAAGGCAAAGGATACGGCGGATGCCGGGGAGGTACAGAAGGACACTGCATCCATAGAGTATTTTAATTACTGCATTTTCTACAGGGAATATAACAAGAATGACATAGTGAATCTTCCTTTGTCGGAGGGCAATGAGAGGATTACATTCAATGGTTTAAAGACGTATCT
>OGXM01000155.1_pt1 | contig 44409 bp, 3 predicted proteins | sample 1576271 | NCBI WGS metagenome assembly OGXM01 (sample SAMEA3541579, study PRJEB24748) | human gut metagenome | biome: human gut; feature: human-associated habitat; material: faeces | place: China | collected 2012 | reverse complement strand
ATTTTACAAGCGATGAAAATAATACAATTTTAACAAAAATATAAAGAAAATGTAAGAATATACACGAAACTTTAATAAACATCTTGACTAATATACCCTAAAGAGGTATAATAAACATAATGGGAGAAGTGTGCCGTCAAGACAAAAATCGACATACTTTCTACTATATATAGTGTAAAACACAAAATACCTTAAAGGCAAATTAGTGGAGATTAAAAATGAAATTTAACAAGATGATGACAAAAGTGTTATCGGCACTTATTATGGTGTCGATGGTAGGAACATCGGTTCAAGTTCCTACATTAGCGGAGGTTACTAACGCGGGGCGTGCAATAGTAGCCGGAACTGTGGAGGACAAAGCAAAAGATGCTTCAGGCAGCACAGAGTCAAAGGACGCTGGAGCTGCCGATGATGAGGACAATAAAAATCAAAATGACGCAGAAAATGCCGAAAACAACGAACAGGCAGCTGCGTCTGATAGTAATGCGCAAAATAATACAGAGAACAGTTCAAAAGGCGGAGCAAACACTTCGTCTGTTTCAGGTGCAAAAAATAATTCCTCTTCATCGTCTTCTTATAACAATATATCATCATCTAATACTTCAAATAATTCTACAAGTACTTCACAGGTACTTGAACCTTTCTCAAAGGATAACGACAGCGATAAGCTTTCTTTTGATAAAGATTTCTCACTATTCTCATATTTCGGACAAACACAAACATTTTCAGCAATCGCTGCAAATGGTGACGGCAGCGACATTGAGTGGCAAGTTGAACCGAAGTTCTTCTCAATTTCAACACCGAAAGTAGATGGTGCAAAGAGTACCGTTGATATTACATGGGATAAAGAAACAGTAGAAGATATAGAAAGAGCTCCTTTCTATGCAATGCTAAAATCAAATCCTTACGAAAAGATTACAGGTACAATCTATCTTTCAAACGGACAAGCTCCATCAGAGGAAGAACAACAACAAGACGCAGGTTCAAAGAAAGAGTTTGAATCTGAAGAAGTTAAAAACTTCGTGGAAGATATGTATAAGACAGGTCTTACACAGGAAAACTCTGTATATGATCTATCTTTGCTTGGAGATACTAATAACAACACAGGTGCAACTGATTTCAGCAATATGTCAGACGAAGAAATTCTAAAGGCATTTGAAGAAAAACAAAACAGTGAAAATGCTGACAACAAAGATAACACAGAAACACTGTCAGATACAAAAACAGAAACAACAGAAAATACAACTGATAAAACAGATAAAGTTGCGGATTTAGACAAGGATGCAAAGGTCGATGCAGATAAGTCTGAAGAAACTGCATCAGATAACGCCCTATATAATAGGAAAGAAACTCAGTCAAAAGTTTCCGAAAATGAATTAAAAGCAGATGCAAAAGCTGATAGCAACACAGATTCAAAGGCAGAAACAAAACAGGACACAAGCGTTATCGATAACAACGAAAAAACAGCCGCAAATGATAACACAAAAACTGATGTCAAAGCAGAAACAAAAGCAATCGCGAAACCTGAAACAACAAAGACAGAAACATCAGATAATGAAAAGTTATCAGAAGTAACATCAAAGGAATTAACAGAAACAACAACACAAGTATTGTCAAATGTAACAAACAATACAACAAATTCTGAAACAAAGACATCAGACGAGGTCGGGGAAGATGATTTTGTAACCGTTCAGAGCGAAGAAACAGCAGAGCCGGAAACGAAAACTGTAACAGAAACAGTTGAAGTCCCGACAACAAAAACAGTTGAACAGGAAGTCCAAAAAGAAGTTTCAAAGACTAAACAAGTTGCAACTACAACAACGAAAACTACAACAACAGAAATCGTAAGTCAAGAACCGATTGTAGAAACAAAGACAAAAACTGTATATGAAGAAGTACCTGCCGAAAAAGAGGTTACAGTTGAAAAACAGGTAGCAGTCGGAGAAGATGAAGAAACCGGCGAAACACAATATGAAACTGTATCGGAAACTACAACAGTTCAATCAACAGAAACTGTTGCAAAAGAAGAAACTGTTGAAGAACAAGTCGGAACAAATTATACGGTTCGTGAAACAGTAACTACAGATACAACAACAAGTGTTGACGGCGTAGAAAAAAATACTGATTCATCAACTTCTGTAAATGAATACACAACAACATCGGAACCGTCAGTCGGAACAACAACAGATTCATTTACTACATATAGTGAAGAAGAAATCAAAGAATATGTGGCAGAAAAAGTAAATGTTGAAGTGTCGGCAGTTGAAACTCAAACTGTTGAAAAAGAAGTGCCTGCTTAAACAAATTCACAGTCAACTGTATCTTCATCAAAAGGTCACGGTTCTTCAAGTATAAAAAAAGGAAACTCGAACACAACAAATTCTAATGTAAATAACAGTAAAACAACTTCAGTTTCAAATTCATCAAACGCAACATCAAGCGACAAGACTGAAGTAACAGAAACTGTAAACAGTGAAAACGTTGCAACAGATAATTCGGTAGCAGAAACTGCGTCGAATGATAATGCAAATATTTCACTTGAAAGTGAAACGGGCTTTGAACAACGTTTCCAAAGAATTGCAGTAGGCGAAAGCTTTAATGCAGCTACAGTATTTGGAAGCGGCGTTTCAAATGTTAAAGTTATAAACTCTAACATCGCCTCAGCTTCAGGTACAACAATTACGGCCAAAGCATTCGGCAGAACTCAAGTTGTCGGAACAGTCAACGGTGAGATGAGTATAATCGAACTTGAAGTTCGTACATCTTCATCAGACGTTGCCGCACCAATGGTAGCAGCCGGAGGAAGACACACTGTTGCTCTAAAGAAAGACGGTACAGTATGGACATGGGGATATAATGCAAATTGTGAACTTGGTGACGGAACAACTGACACTAAATATTATCCTGTACAAGTTGTAACCGGTGAACAAAAGAGCAGCACAGGTTTTCTTGAAAATATTATTCAAGTAGCTGCAGGTTCAAATCATAATTTGGCACTTGATAAAGACGGAACATTATGGTCATGGGGATATAATTACCACGGACAGCTTGGAAACGGAACAACGGCTAATTCTTCATTACCTGTAAAGGTTATCGGTGTTTCAGATGTGGTCTCAATAGCCGCAGGATACTATAACAGTTTTGCCGTCAGAAAAGACGGAACAGTATGGGCATGGGGATATAACTATGCCGGACAGCTGGGATTAGGAGACGGTACAAACAGAACAACGGCACAGCAAGTATTAGGCGGAGCATCGGGAAGTCAATATTTAACAGATATAGTAGAAGTAAAAGCAGCAACGTGGCATACATTGGCATTAAAAGCAAACGGAACAGTATATGCGTGGGGTTGTAACAGTTACGGACAACTTGGTGACTATGGTACGACAAATAGCAACCGCCCTGTACAGGTAGTAACAGGAGAGCAAGGAAGTGCAAGCGGATATCTTGAAAAGGTAGTAGAATTGGATGCTACATCGGAAGCTGACAGTACTTGGGGAACAAGTATAGCAGTAACAGAAAGTAAAAAAGTGTATGGTTGGGGCTATAGTAATTATGGAGCATTAGGAAAAGACGGACGATTCACATCTCCGATAAAAGTAAGTAATATAAATACCGCAGTGGAAGCGGCACTTGGAGGAACAGACAGTACACCATTTACATATATCCTAAAAGAAGACGGAACGGTATCAAGCTTGGGATTTGGCGGATATGGTGTGCTTGGTAATGGTACGATAACCAGCAGTTCCGCAGCACAAGACGTACAAAACTTGAAGAATGTTGTACAAATTGTCGGTGCACAAAATGGTTACTTCGGTGCAGCCGTGCGTACAGACGGAACCGTGTGGGCGTGGGGTCTGAATGCAAGTGGACAACTTGGTAACTCAAAGAATGAAAATTCATCAATTCCGGTAAGTGTCGGATACCCTCCGACAACAAACTTTGATATTCAATATGCAGAAGTACAGAAGAGTGAAACAGGTACTACTGTACGCAAATATGAAGATTCTTCAATGCCGAGAAGCTTGTCGGGCGGTGAAGCAATCGCTGAAGATGAACAGATTGTTATAGACACATCAAAGCTAATCGGTGAACAAATCTTCGGATTTAACCTTATCACTGACAAGAGTTCTTCATATTCAAATGCTAAGGATATTGAAATTTCTTCATTTGACGAGACTTTGTTTACAATCAAGAACGGCAATACAATTGTTCCAAACCAAAACGGTAAGTACGGAACAGGTGTTGTAATAATTCGTGATACAGATCCTACAAGAAACTTTGTAGGTATTATTCGTGTACAAGTTAAGCCGAAAGACGCAGTAGCAACTCCTATGGTTTCAGCTAAGCAATCGTCAACAGTAGCTCTAAAGGCAGACGGAACAGTTTGGACATGGGGTTACAATGTTGCGGGACAGCTTGGTAACAACAGTACAGCAGATTCACTTATTCCTGTACAAGTATTGGGTGGCGCTACAGGTAACCAATATCTTACAAATGTAGTACAGGTTGCAGCAGGAGGTACATTTGACGGTGGTAATCGTTACTATGCTCTTGCACTTCGTGAAAACGGAACAGTTTGGGCATGGGGTGATAACAGCTACGGTCAATTAGGTATCGGTGTAAAAGGTAACCCAACTGATTCAAGTAAAACAAGCTGTTTGACACCTATGCAGGTTGTAACAGGTGAGCAGGATAGCTCAAGCACTTATTTGGAGGATATTATCCAAATTTCAGCAGGTCCTACATTCGCAATGGCTCTTGACAGAAAAGGTAATGTTTATACTTGGGGTCAAAATAATGTAGGTCAGTTAGGTAATAACACAAATACCGATTCAAATGCTCCTGTAAGAGTAAGCGGCGGATTGGCATATACAGTATATTTGGACGATGTAATACAAATCGCAGCAGGCGGTGACTGGGTAAATGGCACTAACGATTTCGCTGTAGTTCTAAGAAAAGACGGAAGTGTTATGACTTGGGGTCAGAATTCTAACGGTCAGCTTGGTAATAAGTCATACACATCATCTTTAACACCGGTTCGACCTGTAGGTCTCGACGGTAATACAGACAAAGGCTTACAAAATGTGGTACAAATTACAGCCGGCGGTGTATCGGCAGGGGTTGTAACAACTCACAGAAAAGCATATACATGGGGTTATAATGCCCAAAGACAGCTTGGTGTAGATACGAGTGCAAGCACTGTAAACGTACCGACAGTTGTAAAGACAGACGCATCAACAGAGCTTAGTGACGTAGTTGAAATTGCCGCAGGTATGCAGCAAATGTCAGCTCGCGTTATTGAAGATGCATCTGCCGATCCATTCACAAAGGTATATGCATGGGGTAATAATTCATACGGACAATTAGGTCTTGACAAGTCAGATGCTACATATGTATATGCAACACGTGTAGTTGGAGGCGAAACAAAGAAAGATTACCTTGAGGATACAGTAAGTCTATATGCAGGCGGATACCATATGGGTTCTGTTCAATCAGACTATTCTGTATGGGATTGGGGTTATAACATAAACGGTCAACTTGGTGACGGTACGACAGATAGAAGAAAAGCACCTGTTAAGGTAGTATCTGATATGGGTCAGCCACAACTTACAATCTCGACAGCAACATGGACAAACAATGGAGTTGACAATGATGTTGTAATATATTACGACACATTAAAGATGCAGAATACAAGTAAAATTGTAACTTCAATTCAAGAGGGAGATATTCTTTCGATTGATTTAAGCGGTATCAGCGGTGTATCATCATTTAACTTGTTGAGAGCGTCTGCATATACTCCTGATGATTTGACTTTTAAATCGGTTGATACAGAAGTTGCAACAGTCGATGCAAAGACAGGCGTTGTGACAGCTAAAAAGACAGGTATAACATATATTGTTGTAACGGATAAAAACGGAGCAGAAGGTTTCTTCAAACTAAACGTTGAACCGCAAGGTACAAATTATATTGCATACCCTCAAGTTCAGCCTGGTTTCTATCATACAGTAGCTCTAAAAGCAGACGGAACAGTTTGGGCATGGGGTTACAATGCACACGGTGAATTAGGTATAGGTACTGCAGGCGGTGACCATGATCATCCTGAACAGGTACTTAGAAAGGAAAATCAGTCTGATCCTGATTCAAATAATGTACCTCTTACAAATATCGTAAAAATCGCAGTCGGTGCATATCACAACCTTGCTTTAACGGCAGACGGTCAAGTTTATGCATGGGGTTGGGGTATTTATGGCTCACTTGGTGACGGTGATACTTCAGATCATAGTTCGACTGTCGCTATGAGAGTTGTCGGTACAGGTTATAGCAACAATAATACAAACACATATCTTGGCGACGGTAATGGCAGTGACTTTATCGTAGACATCGGTGCAGGCGGATACAGTAACTATGCATCATATTCAATGGCACTTGATATAAAGGGCACTCTATATACATGGGGCAGAAACTATAAGTCAGTAATAGATCCTAAGAATACAAGCGATTCATATGTAACAGGTGTACCGATTAATATCACAAAGAATAACTCAATGCTAAACGGTGCAGTTAGAATTAATTCTGACGCAATCGGACATATTGGCAGTGTTCTTCGCAGTGACGGACAAATTGTATCTTGGGGATATAACGGATATGGCTCAGCAGGTAACGGAACAACATCTGACAGAATTACAACTACCCAAGCTGACTTAAACGGTAAGAAAGCATTGTATGCAAAACAAGGTTGGCATAATGCAGTTGCAATTACAACTGACGGTTTGGTTATGATGTGGGGTTATGCAGGCTACGGTACAACAGGTCTTGGTAATTCAACTACTAATACAAAACCGACAGTTGTCGCAGATTACAGCAAACATAATTATGAGCAGGCGATTAAAACAATGTCTGCAGACAGTATTGAAATGCAAGCCGATGACAGTGATGATACTTCATTGAAAAAGGTATCTGTAAATCTTGTGATGAAGAACGGTGAAGCGTCAACGGCACTTGGTGTACTAAGTGATGAAGCTCCGGCAGATGCTGACGCGTTGTATGAAGTTGAATTGCCTCTTGGTGCTGTTTCGGCAACTCCGGTTGTATTTGCGACAAGCAAGAATGCAACAGTACAATTCTATAATGTCGAAATGACTGCCCTTGACGGTAATGTCTTTACAGAGGGCGATGACACAAGCTATGCCGGTGCAAGCTTGAATACATATAATGTCGCAACATCAGGTAATGATAAGTTTGAACAACTTGTAAAAGTTCATGTCGAATCAGCAAGCGGAATAGGCGCTGATTACTTAATTAAACTTATAAATTATCCGTCAACGACAATTACAGCATCTCCGGTATTTGCAGATGCGTCATTGAGTTCGGTTGTTTTAATGACAGACGGAAGACTTTATACATCAGGTCAAGCGGGTATATATGCAACAGGACAAGGACCGAATTCTAAGTTCGGTGTAGTAGGCAATGTACTTGCAGGTGACTCAGGTGAAGAGGGTACATATCTTGAAGATATAATTAATGCGGCAGTAACAGCTGATGAAAGACCGGGTCAATCAATGTATGCAATCAAGTCAAACGGTAGTGTTTGGGCTTGGGGAAATAATTCATACTATAAACTTGGCAACGGTTCAAATAAAGATGAGTCGACTCCTGTAAGAGTTGGTGCATCTTACCTGACAATGAGTCAATATCTATATTCATTAAAGGTAAATGGCGGAAGTGTAACAATTCCGGCACCGTCAGTTGATTCGTTTAATGTATTCAACTCAAATAACGGCGGTAAGACAGATGCTAAGCTTCTATGGCAGACATATGACGGAAACAATAATATTATAACTGTAAATCCTGATACCGGTGAAATTACGCCGGTGGGTGTAGGTACAACATATGTTATAGTATCTATTGCAAACGACCCTCTAACAACAGGTCTTGTTAAGGTAGAAGTGCGTCCGTCAGATTTGACGGTCGGAAAAACAAGTGTAGCATATCCGCAGGTAGCTGCAGGTACAGACTTTACTGTTGCTCTAAAGGCAGACGGAACAGTTTGGACATGGGGTCAAAATACATACGGTCAGCTTGGTAACGGTGTATCAAACGGAACAGTTGTATATCCGGAAAAGATAGACTCTTTAAGCGATATTATAAAGATTGCGGCAGCAGGTCAGACAGCGGTAGCTCTAAAGACAGACGGAACAGTCTGGACATGGGGTAGAAATGACAACGGTCAGCTTGGCAACGGAACAACTGTAAGCTCAAATGTACCGGTACAGGTATTGAAGGGTGAACAGAACCAAGGCAATGCAGATAAGACATATCTTGAAAATATCGTTGCGATTGCCGCAGGCGGATTGAATGACGAGAAGATATTTGTTGTTGCACTTGATTCAAACGGTAACGTATATGGTTTCGGTTCAAATGAATACAGACAATTAAAGATTGCAAATGACGCAAGCTACAATACTCCTGTTGTATCTCCGGCAGTTAATGCGGTAGATGTTGCAGCCGGCAGAGGTGCAACGGTTTATACGCTTACTTCAAACGGTCTTGTATATGCATTAGGTAAGAACTATGCATATGAATACGGAACAGGCGGAACGTCAGGTTCAGTATATACATTAGTACCGCTTGATAACAGAGCAATGGCAATCGGTGCAGGTAACCAAAACGGTATAGCTGTTACATATTCTCTTGATGCTTCAAGCAAGCCTTCGACAAAGACATATGCATGGGGTAATAACGCATACTATGCAATTTCGCCGAATAATACATCAACGCTCAGAACTCCGACAGAAATGCTTGGACGTGATAATACAGCGATAATCGGCGGTGGTGACAGCATATATACAATAGATAAAGACAGCCAGCTTAAAATATCAGGTTTAGGCGACCACGGTCAACTTGCAAACGGTTCTGAAGACAACTCAACTTCAATGGTTCCGTATTCGGAATTTGCGAAGAATGACGGTACAACAGCAACTGATGCAATAGGTGCATCATCATCAAGAAACGGTGCACACTCACTATATATTGATTCAAACGGTAGCGTTTGGTCAGTTGGTGATAATACTTCTTCACAGCTTGCATTGCAAAATGCAGGCGACAAAATCAATGTTGCACAAATGATAGGTGCAGAGCCTACAATTTTAGTCAAGGAAAGAGAAATACTTGCTAAGATTGACAAGCAACAAAACATTGGTAATATAATTGATATTAAGGGTTCATTTAACCTATTCTCATCAGCTGATGCGGCAGCCACATACAGTCAGGAATTTGACGTATGGGACAGCAATGTTGCAACGGTTGATTCAAACGGTATAGTAACAGGTAAAACTGTCGGACAGACATATGTTCAAATTAAGATTAAAGACAGTGCAGATAATGTAATTAATACTCTTTATGTCTTAGTTTCAGTAGTGCCTGATAAAGACGAATACGTAACATATCCAATGGTAGAGGCAGGTCAAACATTTACTGTAGCTCTAAAGGCAAACGGAACAGTTTGGTCATGGGGTAATAATGCTTCAGGACAACTTGGCCTTGGATACACAGGCGGTATGGAAACAGAACCTCGAAAGGTTATGTCAAATATTAAAAAGATTGCTGTAGGCGATAATTTCGTAATGGCGCTTGATTTTGACGGACATCTTTGGACATGGGGTGTAAATAATTATGGACAGCTTGGTCAAGGCTTGGTAACAAGCGTTCAGCTTAATACTCCTCAAATGATTCAGTCATTTGTAAATAACGGCTTGCTTGTAACTGATATTTCAGTCGGCGGTTCAGGTGTGGATGAATTTGCACTTGCAATTACAGATACAATGGACGTATATGGCTGGGGTAAGAATTACAACGGACAAATCAAGAGTGGTAGTGCAGGTTATATCCTTTCACCGATATATACAGGTGTATCAAGAGCAATAGCAATAGCAGGCGGCAGAAATGCTACAAGCTATTCTCTTGCAGAATCAGGCAGAGTATATGCTTGGGGATATAACGGCAGTATTGAACACGGTACAAGTAAGCTTTCTACAAGTGTAGCAGCAAAATCTCAAGTTTCTATTGATGATAAAGTTGTAGCAATCGCTGCGGGTTACGGCAGTGGATTTGCAATTACCGAAAACAAGGAAACATATGTTTGGGGTAAAGGTGTAGACAGTCAGCTTGGTGTTGTTAATTCAGACGGCTTGCCAAGAAAGAATAACAATATAGATAATGTAATCCGTATCAGCGGAGCAAGATCTACATTTGCAATTAAGGAAAACGGTAAGGAACTTCTTGCAACAGGTAAGAATGATTACGGAATGCTTGGCGTAGGTTCTACAAATCTGTCAGAAAGCAAGTTTACAAACGTTAAAGATGAAAACGGTACTAATAATCTTGACAGAGTAATCTGGGCAGATGCAAGTAACAACGGCAGTCATTCTGCAGTTATAAAAACAGACGGTGACGTATATGCTTGGGGTCTTGGTACTCAAGGTCAAATCGGTAACGGCGGTTTTGATAACAACAATTATCCTACAGCTGTCGGTACTAAAAAGATTAAGCTTACCGGTATAACAAATAATGAAATTACAACATATGAAGGTGCTCCTTCAAGAAGCTTTGTACCGAGTATTGTTTCGGGCTTTAACGTATTTGAAGACCATATCACAGATATAGGTACATTTAGAATCGCATCTACAGATACAAACGTTGTTACAGTCGGACTTAATAACCAGCTTTCGTTTGTTGGCGTAGGTAAGGCAAACATTGTTGTTGCAGATAAGGATACAAGCTTATATGCATTGATAGAGGTTAATGTTCTTCCTGCAGACTATCAGTCGGCAGTTGACAACGGAACAGCTGTATTCCCTAAGATTGATGCGGGTGATTACTTCTCAATCGCCCTAAAGGCAGACGGAACAGTTTGGACATGGGGTGAAAATACATACGGTGAGCTTGGTATTAACGACAAGACAGTTACTCAATCAGGAGCTCCTGTACAGGTAGTCCTTGATAACGGTTCACCTCTTGAAGATGTAATTGATATTTCAGCTAACATTTATGCAGCATATGCATTGACAAGAGATGGAAGCGTCTATGCATGGGGACGTAACTACTATGCTGCACTCGGACAGGGTACAGGCAGCGATTACTATCAATACTATCCGATAAAGGTTAAGAGTACAGATGGTAACGGTTTCTTCGGTGCAGGTCTTTCAAACAAAGCTGTTAAGATAAGAGCCGGTGTTCATAGTGCTATAGTAATCATGGATGACGGTACTGCTTATGCTTGGGGCTATAACAATTATGGTAACTTAGGTACAAACGGTGCAAATAATACATTACCGAATAAGATTATCGGTGTTAATAATGCATTTGATGCAGAAGTTGGTACTTATTCAACAGCAATTTTGAACAGAGATTCAACAGTATTCACAGTGGGTTATAACGGATACGGTGAACGCGGTGTAGGTAATACAAGTAATTCGAGTCTTGTTCAAAAGATGCAGAAGAGTGCCGATGGCGGTGAATTCAAGGGTGTTGTAAGTCTTGGTCGCGGTGACCATCATGGCGCATATGTAACATTTGAACTAAAAGACAATATAACAGATCCTACTGATGCTTTTGATAACTATGTATATTCTACAGGTATTAATACAGAAGGCATTACAGGTACAGATACAACAAACTGGACTAATGTATATCCTGTAAGAGTAACAACAGACGGAACAAATCCTTTGACGGATATTTCGCAAATTACAGCAGGTTACAGATTCCATGTTGCACTTACCAATACTGCAGATGCAAATGTATATGCATGGGGTTATAACCATGTAGGTCAATTAGGTCACGGAGTTACGGGAGGAATTTCAACACGTCCAACTCTTGTTGATAAGAATAACAGCGGAACAGAAAAACTATCAAATATCATGATGGTTGAATCAGGTGATAATGCATCTCATGTACTTGCCGTTTCTAAGACAGGCGGAGTATACGTATGGGGTCTTAACAATCAAGGTCAGCTTGGTGACCAAACAACAGATAACAGTCCTTATCCGGTAGTTGTCGGCAGTAGTCCGGTTTCACTTGATTCAAAGGTTCTAAGACTTCATCCGACAGATGAAGCAGATGTAACTGCAACTTCATCGGCTACAGTATTCTCATTGTTTAATACATCAACAACCACCACAAGCGAAGTTACATGGAGGATACTAAATCCAAATATTGCAGAAATCGTATCATCAACTCCTTCAGCCGCAACAGGTGGTTTGACATCAACTACTGTAAAGGTTAGGGGACTTAAGACAGGTTCAACTGTTCTTATTGCAACAGATTCGCTTACAGGTAAGACTGTTGCAACTCATATCACGGTTTCTGAAGGATTTACAAATCCTAAGATTGCAATCGGTGACGGTTATGTAATCGCATTGAAAGCAGACGGAACAATTTGGGGTTGGGGTTCAAATACTAACGGCAGAGTAGGTATTGATACAGCAACTCCTGTAATTGCAACTCCTACAAGAATTGATCAATATATTAATCCTAATAATGACCAGAGATTTGACCTTGACGCTGAAACAATCGTTGATATTGCGGCAGGTCCGGACCATGTTCTTGCAGTAGATAAGAATGGTCAAATCTATGCATGGGGAATGAATAACTATGGTCAGCTTGGTATAAGTGCTTATAAATATGACAGTGCATCATTGCCTGTATTGGTTAAGGCACTTTCAAATGTATTTGCGGTAAAGGTAGCTGCAGGTGCTGATTATTCGGTTGTTTTAACAGATGACGGATATGTATATAGCTTCGGTAATAATACAAGAGGTCAGCTTGGAACAGCAGATGTAAACGGTTCTCAACATCCGACTCCGGTATTAATGAGAGGTGTTGGCGGTAACGGTACACTTGGCGGAGTAGTTGATATAGCAGCCGGCGCCGCACATACAATGTTACTTCTTGGTAACAAAACTATGTGGATAGTCGGTGACAATACAGAAAAACAACTTGGTGTTGACACAACAAAAGACGGTAATACATATACTGCAACTATTGTAGAAGTAGATTTACCTGTAGATGCAAATTCTTCAACCGGTGATAAAGTTGAGGCAGCCGCACTTTCGGCAGGTCCTTATAACTCAGCATTTATGACTGCTGACGGCAGAGCATTTGTATGGGGTAATAATCAGTATTATCAAGTATTGAATGATGCCGCAGGCGAAAAAGTTTCGTTAGTATCTCAAATTAACATACCTAATGAAACAAGCGGTATTGTTGATTTACAGTTTGGCGGTTCGCGTTCTGCTCAAACGCATATAGCTGCACTTACAGATAGCGGTAAGGTTTATACTTGGGGTGCGGGCAGTCGTGGCCAGATTGGTGATAACAGCCAGACAGAAAAGGTATCTAAACCGACATATATCCCTGTAAATAACACTAATGTTTGGGGTGTTGCAGTAGGCGGAACAAATACTTCTGCAATATTAACAGACGGATATGTATATACATGGGGTGCAAGTGACCTTGGTCAAATCGGTAACGGTACGGCAGGGCAATCGTCAGATACAGAAACAAATGAACTTGTTCCTGCAAAGACAGGTGAAGATTATATTTCACTTGATGAATATTTTGTAACACTTCATGAGGGTGAAACATCAGTTATCAATCCGGTTTATAATAAGTTCTTCAATGTAATACAGAATACAGATTCAAGTGTAAACTTCAGCGCAAGTTCAATAAACGGAAACATTGCATCTGTAAGTGGCTTGACAATCAAGCCTGTATCAACAGGTAAGACACAGATTATCGTATCAGGCGGCGGCAGACAGACAACTGTTGAAGTAACTGTTCTTATGAACGGCTATAAGACCCTTCCGCAGGTAGCTGCAGGCGAAGGATTTACTGTTGCACTTGATAAAGACGGTAAAGTATATACATGGGGTAAAAATGACTTGGGTCAACTTGGTGACCAAGGCAAAGAAAACAGAATTGTACCTACAGAGATTACTTTTGATTTCGCTAATCCTTCAAATTATATTACAAGAATTGAAACGGGTAACGGTCATACTATAGCTGTTGACAATACAGGCAAAGTATGGACTTGGGGAAGAAATGACTTAGGTCAGCTTGGAAACGGTACACGTAACAATTCTAATAAACCTGTACAGGTTAATCTTCCTGACAGCACAAAGGCTGTTGAAATCGGTGTCGGCGAAACAACAAGCTATGCGCTTGATAAGGACGGACATATTTACGCATGGGGTAATATCAATAACAATACAGGTTATGGTAATAAACCTATTCAGCTTGATTTGTTCGAGAGAATGATTCAAATTTCAGGTAAATACGGTCTAAAGGCTGACGGTACAATATGGCAAATTCCTAATAAGAATGCGTCATCGGTAATAATTCAAAAAGATACTAAAGATGTACGTTTTATAAAGGTTGCATCTAATGACCACATCGGTGACGGCAGCGCAACTAATATTGATACAACTCATACTCTTCTTATAGCAAGAGACGGAGGCCTATATACATTCGGTGATAACAAGAACGGTGAACTTGGTGTCGGTGAATTGAGCGATATAAGTTCAGTTGGTACAAACGATATTCAATTTATAAGCACACTTGGCAAGGTAATTGATATTGCAGCCGGTTATCGTTACAGCGTAGCCATAACAGAAAACGGTGACGTATATGCATGGGGTATCAATGAAGAAAAGTATCAGTCAGGTCAGAAGATTAAGAAGGACTATAAGAGCCCTTCAAAGGTTGAATACATTGATTCTGCAAAGAATATTATCTTTGTTGCTGCAGGTATTAACCATACAGTAACTATTGACAGTGACGGTTATGTATGGAGTTTCGGTGCAAATGAATGCAGCCAACTTGGTAATCAGGATAATGCGAATGCATATATTCCTGTAATTGCGGGTAAAATGCAACTTAGCGTTAAACCGCAGGTTATCAGATTGGATAAAGGTTCAAGCGTTAATGTTTCTGTAGGTGACACTAATAATAATGCACTTACGGTAACGATTGCCGAATATCTAAATCTATTAGGTAAGACTACATCAACCGATAACAGTTATACAGTTGAATCACTTGATACATCAGTTGTTAGAGTAGAAAGCGACGGACTTACAATAACAGGTGTTAAAGACGGTAAAGCAATCTTGAAGGTTGTTAAGACATCTTCAAACACAATCGGTTATGTAACGGTTTATGTAGGTCAAAACGGTGGTATCTACCCGATGGTAGACGGCGGCAAAGGACACAGCATTGCCCTTAAGTATGACGGTACTGTATGGACTTGGGGTCTGAATGACTCAAATCAACTTGGATATGAAACAGAAAACGGAATGTCACTTGAACCTAAGAAGGTGACGTTAGGTGCAAACAATGAACAAGCTGTTCTGATTGCGGCAGGTGATAAGTATAATCTTGCAATAGGAATGAGCAGTAAAGTTTACTCGTGGGGTAATGATAACAATGGTCAGCTTGGTAACGGTAATGATGACAGATCGGCTACCGGTATTGACACAGTTAAATACAAAGACGGTACAGATGTAGAAGGTGCAGTTGGAATTTCAACTCACGGCAATACAGCATATATCCTACTTGCAAACGGTACAGTTGCAGTATTTGGAGAAGAATACGATAATCAAAATTACGCATCAATCGTTTCAGGTTTGAATAACATTCTTCAAGTAAGCGGCAATTATGCTCTAAGTATAAGCGGTGAAGTTTGGAAGATGTCTAAGGATAACATTCCTACAAAGGTAATGGGATACAAGGACGATAACGGAAATGAACTTTCAATCTTGAAGATTGCACACGGTACGAACCATCTTCTTGCTCTTGATACTAACGGAAATGTTTGGGCATTAGGCGCAAATGAACATGGTCAACTTGGTACAAACAGCAGAACAGCAAGTACTGTTCCGGTAAAGGTTTATAAAGGCGAACAAAATTCGGGAGATTCATATCTGTCGGGAATTGTTGATATTTCAGCAAGTAAATTCGTTTCAGCCGCAATTGATGTAAATGGTGACATTTACAGATGGGGTGCAAATGAATACGGTCAGCTTGGTATCGGCAACACAACAGAGAAGTATGTACCTGCTAAGGTTATTAAATCATCAGATGATTTGAAGTTTGACCTTGTTGCAGGCGGCTCAAATCATCAGATGGCAGTCGATGAAAACGGAAACGTTTGGATTGTAGGTAGTAATGAATACGGTCAGCTTGGTGACGGTACACAAATTGATAAGAATGTACCTCTGATGGTTGGCGGTAACGAAGTTGTTATTTATGAAAACGGTACGGCTCTTTATGGCACAATCTATATGAATGTCGATGATGTTAAGGATTTGGATGCAGGATTTAATGTATTCAATCTATATCAGAGCGGCATACTTAGTATGAATGAATTTGAGTTTGTTTCAAGTGACCTTGGTGTACTTGAAATCAACAAGTCAACAGGCGTTGCAACTGCGAATAAAGCAGGTACGGCATACATTTCTGTGGCTGAAAACAAATACAGTCAAAAGAGTGCATACATAAAAGTAATCGTATCAAATAATAATGTAGGATTTGAACCTAAGGCTATAACGAAGGGTAACCATTCACTTGCTCTAAGAGCAGACGGAACTCTTTGGGCATGGGGTATAAACAAGAACGGTCAGCTTGGTACAGGCAACACAATATCTGTTGATGAACCTACTGATGTAACACCGTCAGGTGTTAAGTTTATTGATATTGCAGTCGGTGAAGAATTTGCACTTGCCGTAGCATCAGACGGAACTGTTTACTCAACAGGTCTGAATGACTGCAGTCAGCTTGGAGTTGCATCAACAGCAATATCGGCTCGTACATCATTCGCAAAGATTGACGGACTAAGCAACATAATTAACGTTGCAGCAGGTGATGCGTTCGGTATGGCTCTTGATAAGTACGGTAATGTATGGACATGGGGCAGCAACAATAAGGGCCAACTTGGTATCGGTAATATCGGTACGGCATATGCTACTCCTCAGAGCGTATCAACAGTTGACAGTGTAACTGCTATTTCAGCAGGCAGTGAAAATGCATTGCTATTGCGTTCAAACGGAACAATTTGGGCAATGGGCGCTAATGATTCGGGACAAGGCGGAGTCGGTAATAACACAGGTGAATTGTGGTTGCCGACAGAAGTAAGAGATACCGAAGCTATAGTTGCTATAGCTGCAGGATATGACCATAGTATTGCTCTTGCATTTACATCAAGCGTTTATGCAACAGGCAGTGACCAACACGGTCAGCTTGGTAATACACCGAGTGCAACAAAAAATACATACACAAAGATTTTAACAGATGCAGTAACCATAGCAGCCGGTAATAAATACAGTACAGTTATCGGTAAGGATGGTAATATGTATGTATTCGGTCAAAATAATAAGGGTCAACTTGGTATAGGTGACACCGTTGAAAGAAATATACCTATTGCAAATGCTGTTATTGATACTATCAAGTCATCATATAACGATTTCGCAATCGCAGGTGTAAGTCTTGGTGATGAATATTCAGTATTCTATACAAGAAATGGTGACGTTTACGGTTATGGTGACTATTCACTTGGTACACCGGTTGCCAGAAATGAAACAAAGAGTTATGTTCCGGTTCTAATCGGTGAAAGAACAGAACTTATTTCTAAATATGAAATGACAATTCATGTCGGAGAAACAGCTACTCTTGACACATATTCGGGTAAGAAGTTCAACTTGATTACTGATTATGCTAATCCTGGAAGTATCTCATTTGAAAGTAAGAATACAGCTATTGCAGATGTTACGGCAGTTGGTGATGACGGCGAGATTACAGGTAATAAGATTGGTATTACTCATATCGTTGTTAAGAAGGGCAACCTTACATCAGTATGTATCGTTCATGTAATAGATAAAGACGCACAGACAGCTCCTATGATTTCAGCAGGTAACTCTCATGTTATCGCTCTTAAGTCGGACGGAACAGTTTGGACATGGGGTAACAATGAATACGGTCAGCTTGGTGACGGCAGCGTATCTTGTGCATATGAACCTATAAATGTAACAGCATTAAACGGTAAGGATATTGTATCTGTTCACGCAGGTGAATATCATTCAATCGCACTTACCCGTGACGGTGAAGTTTATACATGGGGTCATAATGATTACTGTCAGCTTGGTTTGGGTAATGCAAGCATAGTCGTATCAACACCTCAAAAGGTAGAAAGTCTGCCTGAAATAGTATCTATCTCGGCAGGTAAACAACATACAATGGTACTTGGTGCAGACGGATACGTATATAGCTTTGGTGACAACAGCTTAGGTCAGCTTGGTGCTCCTTCAAAGGATACAAGCAAGAGATCAAGCACTCCGGTTGTAGCACAAGGCTTGAACAAAGTTATCAGCATTAGTATCGGTGCAGGCGGTAGCGCAACAAAGGCAGTACGTTATGACGGTACACTTTGGGGTTGGGGTGAAAACTCGAATCACCAAATTGATAATACAAATAATCGTTACTATGCTTACCCTGTACAGATAGACCTTGGTGATGAATTTAACGGTCATATTTTAAGAACGTATGATGGTTTATATCACGTTGTTGCAATGCTTGATAACGGCAGAATTATATCGTGGGGCGCTAACAGTGAAGGTCAGCTTGGACAAGGTATTGCCGAAAGCGGAAGCTTGTTATACTACGCTCCTGACTATGTAGATGTATTTGACGGTACTAATAACTACGCAGTTGATATTTCAGTCGGTGCATTGCACAATATTGCGATAACAGCAGACGGAAGAGTGATGAGCTGGGGTAGTGCAGACCTTGGACGTTTGGGTATCGGTAATGTAACAACATCTGATGACAAAGTATCTCCTGTAGAAGTAACTGTTGATGACGGAAGTCTGTCGGCAATTTCGGTTGCAACAGGTGGTGCAACATCATACGTTGTACTTGAAGACGGATTTGTATGGAGCTTCGGTGAAAATACACACGGTCAGTTGGGTGATGCTTATGCGGGTGAAGATCCTGCACACTATAAACCTGGTACAACAAACGCATCTGATTCTAACGAATTCAGCCCTGTGCTTGTAACAGGCAGAACTATGAAGCTTATTCCTTCAAGCTTGAAACTTTATATCGGTTCCGCACCTTATCAGATGAAAGTTTCATTCAATAGATTTAACTTGATTAAAGATAATGCAACAACAGGTGACACATACAAATGGGAAATCACGAATGAAATGGATAAGGATGGAGTAACTGCTCTTATTCCTGGTTCACTTGTATCTGTAGATTCAGACGGTAAAGTAAGCGGAAAGACTAAGGAAGGTGTTGCAACACTTGTTGTAACAGATGTAAAGACAGGTACAAAACAGACTGCATATGTAGAAGTTGCCGATGCAAGCGATAATCATGTTGAAGCAATCGTATTTGATTATTCAAAACTTGATGACACAGCAACTCAAGCCGCAGTTGAAAAGGGTTATCTTGACAGTGATGAATATACAGAGATAATATCTGTTGTAGGCGATAAGTCTTATAAGCTTGTTGATCCTCTAAAGAGTGTTTATACAGGTCTTGTACAAACAACAATTCCTAATGCTACAACTGTAACGGTACACGTTAAGAGTATTGTAGACGCAGATGTTATCTATATGGTAGATAAGAACGGTCAAAATCCTGTTATGGGTACATTGTTGACAGACGCAAATATTGGTTCAAAAGACCCTAAGTTTATAGGATACTATGAATTTACAGATGTACCGATCAGTGAACTTGAAGATAATTATTACTTCGAGTTTAAGAACAGCAACACAAGCTTTGACGGAATATATAAAGCTCATACAACAAGATACTCAAATGACGGTGATTTGAGAATTGTAAAAGTTGGTGAAAACGATCCTGCTACAGATGTAGCTGATTGGGTTTATTATGACCAACCTGAAAACCATATTAAATTGAAAGATGCGGCAGTATCGGATTATGTAAGAAATGGTGTTCTGATAGGTAATACAGGTAACTATTATGCAATCATTAAGGAAACCGGCGATGCTAAGGATAGAGATATTTATATCTATAGCCAAGTTTCTCCGTCAGCTAAAATCTCTATTGCGAATGTAACTGTAAACAGCGATCATGACAAGGATAACGGTCATGACGGTTACTATGACGTACAGAAGATTACAATGTCGGCAAATGAAACATATAAGGTCATTCCTATTAAAGTAACAGCACAAGACGGAACTGTATCAAACCATTCATTGACTATTTACAGACAGTCTGAGGCGACAACAATCAAGGAAATTAAGGTAGAAATCGTTGATGCAAGCGGAAATGTGCTTAATACATATACCGCGTACCAGAAGAATCCGAGTGATACTCAGAACTACGAGGTTGTAATCCCGATTAAGGATGTTGCTAATATTAACATCATCACAACTCCTATGATCGGAGATGTCGCAAAGGTAACATACACTCCTGATGGTTTGCTAAATGCCGTAAAGGAGGCAACAACACCTGGTGAATTCACATATGACGGATTTATCCTTGATAATACAAAGACATCAGATAAGACATATATTAAATTGACAGCCGATTCGCTTGACGGTGCTCCGTACATACTTACAATTTTCAAGCTTGATGAAGAGAGTGATCCGTTTGTATCAGTTGATAACAGCGGCTATATTAACTCAACTCTTGTAAAAGAAGACGGTAATGAAAAGTTAATGTATGTATGGGCAGTTGATGACGATGCTAAGACAGCGTCTGTAACATTGACAACTGCAGTAACTAACGGACAAGTTCAAATTGAGAACGGCAACGTATATTCATATACAACAACCGAAGATGTAACCTTGAACTTCAATGACAAGGGTTATATGGATATTGCTCTAAAGGTAACAACAACATTGGGTGCGGTTAATGAATATACACTACGTATTTACAAGAAAACAGCAGATTCTCGTTTGGGAAGCCTTACTGTTGATAAGCTTGAGTACAAGCCGACAGGTATAACAATCGGTGAAAATTACAATGTTACATATGATAAGACAACCGGTAAGTATGTTGCAAAGATTAAGTATGATACTAACTATGTACAGGTTAATGCCGTAGCGGCAAGCACAAGTTCAAAGGTTGCAATTCGTCCTGATGAAGCAACTGCAAAGAGTGACTCTATGTCAGGAATGCCGTTCGACATGAGAAATGTTTCGATTACAGCAGATACAACAACACTTTATATTGCTGTAACTCCGGCAGATACATCATATCCGCAGGGTGTATATCAGCTTGATATTATAAGAATGTCGGCTAATACTGCAATAAAGGTAACATATGGCGGCGAAGAACTTTCGCAGAATGCTGACGGTGAGTATGAATATACTTTGCCTGCGTCAACTGACGGAACAGATAACACAACTCAAAAACTTGTAGCAGAGGGTGTTATTGTAGACGGCGATAATGTTACAACTGATGAAAGCATTAAGCTGACGATTTCAACAAGCAGTACATTCTATATAAATAGCGATGCAACATATACAGATGAAATGGATGTTAAAGCAACTCAGCCAAAGGCAAATGTTGTATATATCCATGTTAAGTCAGAAGACGGAACAGAAAAGACGTTTAAGGTAAATATTTTGAAATTACCTGAAACAAACGGTATAACGGCAGTAGACTTAACAGAAAATAAGGTTGCTGCAACATATAAGACTTCAATTAACACATATGAAGGTCAAGCCCCTTATTCGGAGGACGGTATTGTAATTTACGTTACAACTGCCGATGCACGTTCGCAGGTAGCAGTCGGAACACCGACTAACTTCGTAACTCCGACACCTATCAACGCTGCCGATCCTACACAGGGCGGTATTGCAAAGGTTCTTCTTCCGAAAGAACTTCTTGAAGAAGAAGCGAACGGCAGTACAACAACTAAGTTGTATGTTAAGAGAGCAGACGGTATTGTCATAGACAACAGCTCAATGAATATACCGACACTTATTATTAAATACGCATCAAATAATGTTGGTCTGTATAAGGTTGATTCAACACCTACAACAGACCCTGCAAGCCCTGACTACACAGGTAAGGTAAAGCAGATTACTGATGAAAACGGTAATATTGAGTATTATCTTGGTATTAATGCAAGTGATATTATAACAACGGGTACAGCTCTAAGCATTAATATTACTGCAGAAGCAAATAATACAAGCTCAAAGGTTGTAATTTACGACCCTGCTACAGAACAGCCTTCAACTATGACAACGGGTGCAACATATAAGGCAATCAGAGAAGTTACTCTTGACCCGTCATTGAATGATGGTCCAACAGAACTTTCAATCAGAGTAATAGCAGAAGACGGAGTTACATCAAAGGATTATAAACTTGTACTTCGCAAGAAGTCTGATAATACAGAAATTGAATTTGTAAAAGCAATCTATATTGCAAATGAAGACCCTGACTTAAGCAAGAATACCGCAGGTGAATTCTATACATATGTAGATTCAGGCAGAACAATTCTTCCTATCAGAGTAAAGGCTAAGGACAGTCAGTCAACAGTTGCAATCGAAACAACTTATAAACCGTCAGCATATGTCGGTTCAGCTGCAATAACATATTCAAACAGCAATGATGCAAGCGTTAATGTTGACCTTACAGGTATAACTGATGACGAGCTTAGAGCAGGTGTAACAATTCCTGTATATATTAAGTCAGAAGACGGAAGTCAAGTAATGACTTACTTCGTAAAGGTATCTTCTGTAGAAGGTAACCCTGAGCTTAAGAGCGTTGATGTTGTTGTAGACGGTGTTGTAAGACCTGCAAAATATGATGCAGATGATAACAGCAAGTTCGTAATTAAGATTCCTGATACAACTTCAAGAGTTGATATTATAGCAACTCCGCAAACATCGCTTGTTCAGTACGTACATATAAACGGCAGCTATGACAGCAAGGATGAAGCGACCGGAGCTGTTACTTTGAGTAATGTGGTTGTAAACAGTAAAGAAACAACTGCAACGATTGAAGTTAAGGCAAAAGACGGTACAACAAAGAGATATACTCTTGTAATTACTAAGGTTGCTGTAAACACAGACCTTATGAATGTAACTGTAAACGGTACTACAGTAAGCAATGCAAACGGTACTTACACATATCTAAAGACCGGTATTTCGAGTGATAAGACTGCTGATGTTTCAATAACAACACAAGATGCAAATTCAACTGTTAAGGTTGAAGCTATCACAAGAGATTTGACAAAGTCACCATATGGATTGTCATACAATGAAGTGGGCAGCGAGTCACAGAATGTATGGGCAAATGATGCGGTAACTCTACACAGTCAGCCGGTAAACAGATACCGTATAACAGTAACAGGACAAGACGGATTTACAACTAAAGAATACACCTTAATAATCAGAGATACAGATACAAATGCAGATGTAGAATATATTAAGGTTGGCACATATTATGCAGTTAAGGAATCATCAGACGTCAACGGTGAAACATGGACTGTTGAAATCCCTGATACAACTAAGTTTACAAATGTAACTGTACAAGCATCTGATGAATTGGCAGAACTTACAGACATTGAGAAACTTAGACAGAATGCATATGATAATAATCCAAGCAACGTAGGATATGTAACTCAAATAGTTTCAGGTTTGGATTTACAGACAGACGATGAGATTAGATATGTTAAGGTGGTTTCACAGGATGGCTCACTACAGAAGATGTATAAGCTTGTTATAAAGGGTACAGACGAAGCTCCTTCTGTTGAAAGCGTAACAGTAAACGGTTTGGATGCAACTGCACCGACTGATTCAGAACCAAGATATACATATCTTGAAGTACTTCCGAACGCAAGTGAAGTATTGATTGGTGTTACGGCAGCGAGCAAGAACCACTTCGTAAGCATTAACAATGGCGATATTACAGCCGGCGGTTATGCAGAGCTTAAGGTTTCAATGCCTATCTCTGTAACCGAAATGGAAGTACCGTTCAGATTGTACAGAACAGCTGACGGTGACCCTGCATATGAAAACGTTGTATATCTAAAACGTTTGAGCGATGATTATGCATTGACTGTAAAGGTTGATAACAATACTGTTAAGAAAACAAATCTTGACGGCTCATATGTATATTATGTAGACGGTACAGCAACAAGTGCAGATGTATGGGCTCTTGCATCTAACGCAAATTACCGTGTAGAAATTACAGGTAAAGACGGCATTTCAGGTAATAACAACACAAATCCGACACTTGGCGCAACTGTTACAACAGACCTTGAAGATACTATAAACAGTAACTTCACAGAAGTAACAATCACAGTTAAATCTGATGATATTACAAATACATCAACAGCCGAATATAAGCTATATATTTATAAGAAGAGTAACAATGCAAATATCAAGTCGGTAACTGCAAATCCAAATGACAGTGAAAACAAGGATACAGATACTACAGCAGATGACAGTGTAAACTTAGGCGGTAATATATACAATGCATATCATGTATATGTTCCTAAGTCAACTACATCGGGTTATACAGTATTTGACCTTGCAATCGAGCTTGAAGATGTAAATGCGGCAGTAACAAGCATTGATAATGCACCGTTCGCAAATACAAACGGCGGTACTGCAAAGGCAACATTTACAAAACTTACAGCCGATTACGACTTTGACGGTGACGGCACAAACGATTCATTCGCAATTCCTGTAACCGTAACATCGCAGAGCGGCGGTACAAAGGATTACTACATCATCGCAACACCTACAGATATGGATATGGAATTGACTGTAGAATACGATGACGAAAAGATTGCGAAGGAAGAGGACAAGAACGAATATATTGTATATGTTCCTACAACTTCTAACACAGCAACTATATACCTAACATCAATAAACGGTAATATTGCTGAAGTAAGAAATACAACAAATGCAAATAATATTATAACTGTTGATTCACCTGACAGAACATTGTATAGATTACAGGTTAGTAACTTGTCAGATTTGACGGAAAGCAATCCATATACTTATGAAGTTGATGTGGCTAAATCAGGTTCAAGTTATAAGAAGACATTTAAGCTAATCATTATGCCGCAGAGTACTGATACCGATATTACAGTAACAATAAACGGTGTAGAAGCTAACTGGGTAGCTTCAAACGGCGGCTACTATGACGGAAGTATTGAAACAACTGACGAAATAGCAAATGTTATAGTAAAGGCTAAGAACCAATTTACAAAACTTGCGATTACAGAAGATGGTGAGCCTGCACCGACGTTGGTTGATAAGGGTATAACATCTAAGGCTTATACTATAGCTCTTACAGAAGCAACTGATACAGCTAAGATATATACAATCTATGTTCAATCGCAGAATACTTCACAGCCGATTAAGTCATATAAGTTACACATCACAAGAAGAAGCGGTGAAAATGATATTATCAGCATCAAGCGTGGTAATGTGGATGCTACAGAAGAACCTGTAGAAAACAGTGATGACGTTAAGTACATATTCTTCGTAGACTCAATGACAGAAGTACCTCAAATTACGATTGAAACTTCACCTAAGTCAATATTGAGAGTAGGTTACTATGATTCACAGAATAAGTGGCATAATAACGGCGATAGCAGTGCTTCAACAGCAGGCGATACAGCCGGTTGGACAACAGATAATAATTGGCAGGATACATTGCCGGCAAATGCAAACGGTGGTAAATATGTAATCGAAGTAAAGGCTGAAAACGGCTCGAAGAAGAACTATGTTCTTGAATTCAGAGAAAAGTCAGACGATACATCAATTAAGAGTATAACAACAGAAAAAGGTTTGGACGGCGAATACAATGTTGATATGTCAATGACAGTATTGTATGAAGCAAACGTTCCTGACCACGATATATTGCTTGACATACTGCTTACAGATAAGTATGCAACAATCGAATCAATACATGAAGTAGCATTGCCTGATGACAGTGAAAACATCATAGATTCGACAGGTGACATCATCACAAGAAAGAAGACCGACGAAGGTGCATTCCGATATAAGGTTGTAGGCGGTGTTCCGATTGGCGGTAAGAGATACTTGAGAATTACCGTTAAACCTCAAAATGATAAGGCAGAGTTGGTTAAGAACTACTACTTATTATTAAAAGGTGCATCAGATGACTTGTCACTTGACAATGTAAAGGTTAATGATACTGTAAATACAACTCCTATCTCAAATGGTTTGAAGTATACATTCAGTGTTCCGACAACCGTAACTGAGGCAGATGTAACAATTACAGCAAATCAATATGCTAAACTTGTCAATGTAGCAGGAAATGCACTTTCAATTCCATACATAAACGTATGGTCAGATACTTCATATACATTGTCTTCTGAAGAAGAAACAACTATAACTGTAGAAGTTCGTTCACAGTTGTATGTTGATGATGTACGTACACCAAATGCTAAGAAGACTTATACAGTAAGTATCTATAAGAGCAGTAATAACACGGAGATAGGCGAGGTTATCGTAAATGGTATCGCAGCAATCACAAGAAAGAATAATCCTACTATCTATGAGATTGCAATTCCGTCAGATCTTAACGGAGGCGATTCAAGAGCAGAAAACCCTGCAACTATCACAATACATACATCAAGCGGTATTGCAGAAATCTCAATGAAGAATGACGCAGCCGGTGTTGATGATGTAGGTTATGGTGAACTTATAACAAAGAGAACGCTTGACGCTCCTTCTGTTTCAAAGGTAAATAAGTTTGAATTTACAATTAGATCATCATCAGGCAGTGTAAAGCAGACATACACATTGTATGTATATACTGATTACGAAGACACAGATGTCAAGTCAGTTTCACTTAATAAGACTGAACTTGCAGCCGGTGCCTCAACAGATGTAGATATTTCGTTATTCTCAGTTCCTGATGACCGTATCTACACAGCAGTTGTAAACAGACGTAATCCGGTTGACCTTTCAATCGTTCCTACAGGTAACATGGCAAAGGTAGAACTTACAGGATTCGGTATTGACGGTATTCTTGTAAGTGACAACTCACACGGTTATGTATTTGAAAATCTTGCACTTAACTCAGAAAATGATACAGTATTTAACTTCAGAATTATGAGTTATGACGGTAAGGTTGTAAGTGATCCATATCAAGTAATAATTAAGTATGTTGAAGATTCAGACGTAGCTCTAAAGAGTGTTGTCTTTGACGGTGTAACAGCTGAAAAGGCAGACTTTAAGTCTAATACATATCTTGTAAGAGCAGACAGTACCGTAACAAACGGCATACTTACAATAACTGCGGCAAACGAAGATGCAGTAGTTAAACTTGACAGCGATAAATCAACAAACGGTGTCTTGAACGTATCTTATAATGTTACAAAGAACGTATCTAAGGTTGACTTTACCGTTACATCTAAGGACGGTAAGGCAGAGCAAACATACACATTGTATATTATAAGAAGCAATACGGGTGAAAAAGAAGTCTATGTCAACGGAACCAAGCTTACAAAGACAAGCGGCGGTTACACTTATAAAGTACCTTACGGAGCAACTGCGGCAGATATTAAAGTTGTTGCAGACAGCGAAGTTTCAAAGGTACAGATTGGTGACAGCGAGTTTAAGGTAAGTGAAAATACTGAAACAGTAACTCTTGATTCGGGTAAGACAACAACTGTTAAATTCAAGATTTACTCATATCCGTATGACGATAACAGCTTTATTTCAGAAACAATTACACTTGTAAGACAAGACCAGTCTTTGGCACTTTCAAATGTAATGGTTCAGAGCAAGTCGGAAAGAGATTATACAAAGCTAACTCCGGATAAGTACGGAAATTATAAGACAGCTATTCCGAGCACAGATGACAGTGCAAGCATTGTAATTGCAACAAGAAGAAGCGATTCAAAACTTGGACTTATCAGAGTAACAGATACAGGTGATGTTGTTCTTGGTGAAGATCAAGGTCAATTATCAGTGCCTGATATTGCAAACCTTGGAACAGTAAATAAATTCTATATTGTTGTTTCTGACGGAACAAAGACAAGCAGATATGAACTTGTAATTGTTAAGTACAGCAATAATACAAGTGTAGAAAAGGTAATCGCCGAAAGAGGTACAGAGGACGAATATGTAGCTAAAGATGCATCGTGCGGCGGCGGCTCAACTATCCTTCCTGAAGACCCTGACGGCAGTAAGGCATCACCTTACCAGATTACGACGGCTGAAGAACTTCAGGCTATGTCAGATCATCTTGATGCATACTATGTATTGATGAATGATATTGACTTAAGCGGTACTGCATGGACTCCGGTTGGTACAACTTCCAAACCGTTTACAGGTAATCTAAACGGTAACGGAAAGTCAATATCAAATCTAACGATTACAGCTACATCAAATGATACAGCATACGGTTTGTTCGGTGCAAATAAGGGTGAAGTTTATGACTTCAAACTTGAAGATGTAAATATTACATCTGTTGCAGGCACATCATATCAATATATCGGTGCCGTGGCAGGTAAGAATGAACAAAACGGTGTAATTTCAAGAGTAGCCGTAGCATCAGGTAATATTGAATCTTCATATGCAGCCGGTGGTGTAGCAGGTGATAACCGTGGTACTATCGAAGACGCATATAATAAAGCAACAATTACATCAGGTGAGTACGCAGCAGGTATTGCAGCATTGAACCATAACGCTGTTAAGAATGTATATAATGTAGGTTCAATAAGCTCAACATCAAGTAATTTAACCGATGAACACGTAGCGTCGATTGTTGTATTGAACCTTGACAACTCAACAATAAATAATGCATATGCAGTAATGCCTAGCCAAATCTACAGCAAGGTGGGAAGCAACAGCAATGTATATAACAGTGCGTCAGTTCTTCCTGAAAAGCTTGGAGATATAGCAACATTCAATGATTGGGACTTTGCAAATACATGGGTAATCAAGACAGCTCAGTATCCTACATTCAGGAACCAATCAGCTGATGCAGATATATCAAATCTTAACATTCCTGACGGCAGCCAAGCACGTCCGTTTGAAATCACATCAGCCGCAGGATTGAAGAGCATCGGTAATGATGAGGAAAGCTTAACAAAGCATTATGTATTGAAGAATAATATTTCAATGAAGTATAATTCGGATTACATTCAAATGGATCCTATCGGTTCAGAAGATACACCATTTACAGGTAGTCTTGACGGTAACGGATTTACAATTTCCGATTTGAAGATTACCTCACAGAAGAGCGTAAACGGTCAAGACTATTCAGCTTTGTTTGCTGTAAACAACGGTACTGTTAAGAACTTGAGATTTGCGGTTGCAATAATCGGTGAAAACGGAGTTGAAAATGCATCTGTAGTAGCAGGCATTAACAACGGTACAATCGAACAAGTTGCAATTGAAACGGGCGGTAAGATTACAGCTAAGAATGCAGCCGGTTTTGCAATCGAAAACAACGGTACTATTGAAAACTCATATATTACATCAACTGCACTTGTAAGCAACAATGCTTCTGCAGGTATAGTAATAAGCAATAATGCCGGTGCAACAATCGGATATGTATTCGCTAACGCAAATATGTCAAGCTCAATGTTTGATAAAGCATCGATTGCTATTAACAGTGACGGTACAATTACACATACACACGGTGTAATGGGTGCATTGTTTGTTAAGAATGATACATCAATCGTTACGACAAATGATAATAGCAGTATTGCTGCATCTGACCTATATGTTCAGTCAATCTTTAGCGATTGGAACTTCAATGATATATGGTATATGACATCAGGCAGCTACCCAATGCTACAAGTTACAAATAAGACTTCGTCAGTTTCTGCACAAAGCATTGACTTGTTTGCAGACGGAGAAACGACTTGCGAACATATTGTATATATCAGAGATACTAAGAATTCGGCTAATATTTACATAAAGGCTCAGAATCCTTATTCAACAATCGCAATCAGAGGCGGTTCATATACAGGTGTATTTGAAGGTGTTATAAACGGACTTATCAATGATAAGACAATAATTCCGTTTACAATTACATCAACAAGCGGTGCAAGTCAGGAACATAATCTTGTAATTATTAAAGAACCTACTTTGGCAACACTTGACAGCGTTGTTATTGACGGAACGACAGTTGCTCGTGTAAATAACACATACGTTGCAGAAATAGGTAAGTCAGCTGATTCTGTAAATGCAGAAATTACTCCTATATCAGGTACAGTTGAAGTACTTGACAAAGATGGAAATGTTGTTTCATATGAGAGCATGAACGGCTTGACATGGATTAATACAGCACTTCCTGCAAATGTCGGTACTACAACAACTTATACATTGAGAGTAACAAACGGTAATGCACTTTCAACAGTTGAATATCCGTTAATCTTGAAACCTGCTGAATATCATACAGGTTTGAAGTATGTACAGGTTGATCCGCTTACTCTTATAGGCAATGTTCTTGTAGGTTCGGGTTATACAGATGTTACAGATATAAATGAAAATGTTTATAACTATGTAATTACCAAGGACCTTGAATATATCAATATTAAGGCTGAAACTGTAAACTCTACTTCAAAGGTAAGCATTGCATCAGAGTATAATTCGGCTAATGTACAAGAAATCGAAAGATATAAACTTGATACATCAATTAAGGATATTTACATTCCGATTGACGTAACAACAGAAGAGAATGTTGTTGAACATTATGTACTTCACTTAACAAGAAAGAGTATTGATGATTCATTAAAGACTGTTAAGGTAACATACGGTAGCAATGTTTATACTCCGACAGCTGAAAACAGAGTAATAGATGAAGAAACAGGAGCAACTGCAGATGTATATGTAGTTAAACTTGATACTCCGGGTAATGTTCCGTTTACAAATAAGACATATGTTGATATTTTGATAGAGGCTAATGATATTTATACACTTGTAAATGCAGGCAGCCCGACGGCAACAGACCCAACATCAGCTAATTCGGATAAGTGGACAGCAACTAATGTACTTCTTGACGGCGAAGAATTAACAATCTATGAAATCAAGTCAAAAGCTGCTGACTTAGAAACAATTAATGTATCATATCTATACATCTACAAGAAGAGTGATAATGCAAATCTTGAGACATTTACCGCAACTTACAATGACGGCGGAACAGAAACAACTGTTGAAGCCGGTAAGGATATAAACGGTAAATATCAGCTATGGATTCCGTCTGATGTTACAACAGTAGATCTTGAGGCTATAGCATCAACTCTGTTGGCAGAAGTACAGATTGACGATAATACTTCGTCATTACATAATAATGTTTATAAGAACTTTGCAATAACAGGTAAGAACACTATTAATGTAATGATTAAATCTTCATTAAATACTACTGCTGAGTATAAAATTAATATCAATAGATTGAATCTTGATCTTGAAGCTGTACAGGCAGGACCTTACGGCGGCGGCAACTTGTCAAATGCTCTTTGGGACAGCACAAGAAATGCATATGTTGTTCGTCTTGAACCGCAGACTGATGATTTGCCAAGCGCAATCGCATCAGCACTGGCTAAGGATGCTAATAACTACATCAGAATAGGTCACTTGACAAGACCTGAAAAACCTACTCAGGAAAGTATGACAGATGAACAGTATGCAGCAGCACTTGCTCAATATGAGAAGGAGGTTGCAGCATATGAAACAGCCGCAGCAAACGACTATGCAGCAACCGATGCAGGTGTTGTATGGGATGGCGGATGGCGTCAGACAAGCAACCAGTCTTATAAGATTCCTCTAATCAAAAAAGACGGTGGATTTACAGTAGTTAAGATTCAGGTTGGTGTAGCTAATAACTATAAGGCTCAAGCAGATGCAACTATTGATGAAAAGATTGGTACTGTTAAGACTTATACATTCCTAATAGGTCAGAAGTATAAGAACACTGATGCAGATATTGATATTTATATTGACGGTAACTTGCTTAAAAATCCTGAAAAGGTCGGCGATGAGATTATCTATAGATACGGTATCGTGAAGGATGCAACTGTAAAGGTTGGACTTCGCATTGATGAACATGCACCAACTCCATATGATCCGACAGTATCAGTAAATTCAGTATCTGAAAACGGAATTGTAAACAGATCTGATTATAATTATCCGACAGATGGTGTACTTACAATTCCTGTAAATACGGCAAGATCAGTATCTGAAGATACTCCTGATACAAATATTACTATTGTATCAATACCTGAAGCAGGTACAGGATATACTCATCAGTATAAGGTTGTAATCTACAGATTGTCAGAAAATACAAATGTACTTCATAACAGCAGTGACAACTCAGAAACTGTTGTAAATGAAACTACAAGATATGACGGTGAAACAAGTCCAAATGTTGTAGATTATTACAAAGTAAGCGAATCAACACTTACAGTTGATGAAAACGGTAATAAGTATTTAAGAGTATATATCAAGACAGAGTATTCAAAGGCTAAGATTACTCTAAACGGTAAGATATATACCGGAATAACAGATGATGACACTGTAATAAGTGGTTCAAATGTAGTAAACGGCGGAGATATTCACGGTATCTTGATTCCTGTAAAGGATGGCGAAAGCGTTAAGGTAATTCCGTATGTAGTAACATCAGAAGACGGCAGACATACTTCAAACAATGCATTAAACGTAACAATCCAGTCGATTAATACTAATGCCGATTATGTAACGGTTAATGGTGTAGAAGCATATGGTCCGTTCACTGAGGACGATTCGGATCTGCCGTATTATAACAGCTATATTCCTTACAGTGTATATGAAAAAGCAGTTAATAATGCCGAAAAGACATCGGTTGTTGTTCAGGCGGCTGTTCAGTCGAAGGATACAACAGCAGAACTTCTATGGGAAGATGGCGACTTTGATTATCACGGAAATGATGCTAAATACAACATTCCGTTCAGAGTATCCCACTCATACTTGTTTGACGATGCAGATCCTGATATTCCTCATGTGGTTAAATTCAGAATTATCTCTGAAGCTGGTACAATGCAAGAATATGAATTGAGAGTTTATCTTGCAGATAACACAAACAGAGATGTTGAATATGATGCCGAAAGTGATAATTACAGTGTATGGGTTGGTCCTGCAGGAACAATTAACAGCATACCGCCTGCTAAGTACGATAAGAACACATGCAGATACACTGTAGAAATTGAAACAGGTATAACATCTGTTGACATGAAGGTAATCGCAGATTATGAATATGCGGGCGTAGATATTTATGACCCATATACATCATCATATACAAATAACTATGAATTACATCAAAAACAAGTACAACTTTCAAATCTTGAACCTAACCAAAACTACACATTGTACTTTAGAATACGTTCACAGGATGAAATGTTGTCAGGTGTTGGTGATGGTAAGGAATACATAGTAGACCTAATCAGAAAGTCTAATAACAGAAAGATTGATCACGTATATGCATATCCTGAAGATAAAACGGGTAAGTTGTTCCAGTCAGTTGTTGAAAATATAACTGTAGACAATCCGATTATCATAAAGAATATAACATACGGTACATCAATCGTTCCTATTGAAATCGGTGCGGATTACTCAACAGCAAGAGTTGGTATGACGATAGACGGTGTAGATACTGTTTCAACAAATCAAACACTAAAGGTAAACGTACCGTTTGACAGTGCTGATGATGATGTTGATGAAACAACAGGCGAACGTTCAAGAACATTCCAAGTAACAGTATGGAGTTATGAGGGAGATATTGCTCCTGCATACTATACACTTAAGATTATCAGAAAGATGAATAATCTAAAGCTTAAGGAAATTACACTTGACGGACGTTATGCAGAGCAAGACAGAAACGACCCTTATACATTCAGAATTGATGTAGGGGCAGATGAAACACTTGTAAATGAAATCAAAGCTACTGCTCTGAACGCCGGGGAATACGTAGAATTTGAGAATAACGGATTTGCTCTTTCAAGCAATTCATATTTGAATTATGACGTATCAACAATTCCGACATCGTCATCGGTAACGATTGATATTAAGGTCGGTTCGCCTGATTTGTTGCCGGGTGGTACAACTCCTGACGACATAAAGACGACAAAGCTTATTATTACAAAGCTTTCTCCTGAAGAAATGCGTTCTGATTTGAAACTTGATATGTTTGTCAGCGATATTAAGTTAGTTGACAGCTCATATGTAAAGGCTGCAAAGCAGAGCGAAGATAAGACACTTGTAAACGGCAAATATGTTTATACATATAATTACATAAGCTATATTAATCCAACGGCAAATATGGCATATGTTAAGTCACAGACTAAGTCGGCAAGTTCAAAGATTGAATTCTTTACTGATTTTGGTAAACCTGCGATTGCGAGCGGAATGTTGGCAGTTGATACAGAGGCATCAATGTCAGGTATAGATGACATCATATTGAAAGCCAGAGTAACAGCCGGTGACGGCAGAACACAGGATTACACATTGATGATTCAGAAAGCTTCAAGTGAACTTGGTATAGACAAAGTATATGTTGACGCTACAGGCGGACTTTCTACTGAAACTCAGCAGACAACAAGAGTTACAGGTAAGGTTACAGGTTATGAAGCGGGTGTGGAACCTAATACAACGGCAATATCGTACAAAGTTGAAATGCCGATGAATACATACATTGCACAACCGTTTGTATTCGCAATAGACCCATATGCGGTAATTCAGTTCTATGAGTACAGAGATGGTACATATGTACTGAGCAATAATAAACAAATTCAAGGAACTAATGTAAACTTCGCAGGTGCTACAACGGATGCCGCCAGTATTGAAGACAGAAATTTATATAAGTTCAGATTTAAAGTAACATCGAGAACCAACAACGCATCTCAGGAATATGTAATCAACCTTATTAACAGCCCTGAGGGTACTCAGTTGAAAAATGTTAATATCGGTTTGAGAAAAGAAGGATACAAAGATTATCCTATAGATGAATCTGAAGTAATCTTGAAGAATGCAAGTATAACAGGTCTTACAACTTACTTGGCATCAGTTCCGCAAGGACGTGATACAGCTGTAGTAAAACTTATAAGTGAGAATAAGTTTGCTAAGATATATGTAAACGGTGTTCATCAGAACAGCGCAGTAAATACATATATTGATGATGTAAAACTAAACGGTCGTGTTACGCAAGTTCCTGTAACGGTAGAATCTCCGTCAGGCGCAACACAGAACTATACGATTTACATTGTTCAGTACATCTACAACTTCGATTTGAACACAGTCGTAAATGACGAACTTACAGAAAGAATCGGCGATCCGGTTACAAATGAAGACGGTGTTATCATTTCAAACTATGAACGTCCGACAAAACTTCCGTTCTACTTGAGCGATGCAGATATGCAAATTAATATGGCAGACCCTCAAGGTCATAAATATTACGTTCAGATTGACGACGGTGAAAAGATACTTGTAGATGATACAACTAATGAGCAGACTATTAAATCAATAATTAAGCTAAAAGAAGTTAATTCGATTGTTCAGCTTCGTGTATATGACGAAGACGGATTCTTAATAACAATTAACAATATTTTAATTAAGCGTGATATGCTTGACGCAGCACTTGGAGCAATCCGTGTAAATGACAATGATGCAGTTAAGACAACTCTTGACAGCGGCAAGATTATATATGAGGCATACTCATATTCAGAAGCAGAAAATCCAACTGCTAAAGTTGATATATATGCAGTCGATAAGAATGCCGCAATCACTTTGACAGGTCTTACAGTATCGCAGACATATACATTGGGAGCAGGTAAGGGCGGTCAGCTTACTGCAAACGTAGATTTGAAGGTTGGCGACAACTACTTCTCGATTGAACTTAAGAAGTCGGACGGCAGCCCGTCAATCTATTATACATTACGTATCAAGCATATTCCGGTTGACGTATATCTTGATGATTTGTATATCACAAAGAAGGACAATTCAAATAAGATACCGTTCTATAATTCATCATTTATAAAGACGGTTACAACTTATTCGATTAAGACTGAAAATGATTTACATGAGTATGATGTATATGCAAATGCACATGAAACACATCAGAAACTACTTGACTATGCGAAGACACAAGGCTGGAATCCTAATGATTATGAAACAAGAATCAAGATTACAGACGCAGGCAGTGAGCAAATCGACGATTTGAGTAAATATATTAAGCAGTATGTCAACAGTATGAAGACAGACGGAACAACTTCGGAATACTTCAGAATACCTATTTACTTGAGAGTTCCTCACTACACAAAAACTTATTATATAGAAATTCATGACCCGAGCGATGAAAACCGACTTGCAGATTTACAAGTTATCGGTTACGACTTGGATCCTGACTTTGATAAGGATAATTATAAGATAAATAAGCCTACAACAGATGATGAAAAGAAACAGGGCGTTTATACGGTAAATGTTGAATCAGAAAAGACTAATGCAGACATTTACGCTAAGGCATATCATAATCATGATGGTGCTAAGACGATGGTTACAATTCTTGATTCAAACAAAAAACCGATGAGTAATGCGTTTGTTACAATTACTCAAAACGTAAATCTTGAATATGGCGATAACGTATTCTATGTAAAAGTAACAAGTGAAACATCTAAGGAATTGGAATACGAACTTCATATTTATCGTAAGCCGATAGACGCAAGCGTTAAGTATGTCATGGTAAATGATATGCCTGCCGCATTGCAGCCGGACGGAACATATGTTGCATATGTTGAATCGGGTACAAATCCGATTGTTAAGGCTATGGCAAGCGATTCAAGAGCAACAACAACATTAAAGACAAATGGCGCAGCATATGTTTCGTCTACCGGTTGGGTAACGATAACTATGCCGACTATATCGTCTGTAACTACAAATGTTGATATTAATGTTTCATTAACAGCCGGTACAGATACAATCAGCAGAGATTATGTATTGAAGTTGATTAGTGTGACGGGAGATATTCTAAGTGTTTATATGGATGTCGACAATGGCGACTTCGTAACAGATACAACTCGTCAATATGCAAATCCTATTGCAGCTGTTTGGAACAGTGAAAATAACCGCTTTGAAATAGGTATTCCGCATAATGCGACATATACACCGATGATGAGAGTAACAACTCTATCAGACGGTAAGACGGTTAAGATTGGTACTTTAGCTGAGCAAAACCCTGATTCGGGAACAACAAAGCAGTTTACCAATAAGACATACTTGATGAATAATCCTCAAGATATAACCGTTACTGTAAAGGATGTTGCAACAGATATAACCAAGACATATATTGTACACGTAACAAGAATGTCAGGCGATGCAGACCTTATCGAACTTGAACCTGAAAGCGGCGTAGTGATGAAACCTACATTCGATAAGGATGTTCATAACTACGAAATCGATGTAGATACAGCTGTTACAAAGGTGACATTTGATAAGATTACAGCAAGCAATAATGCTACAATCAAGCTTATGACATCTACAAGCAACGGCTCAAAGCCGGTTATCAACCATACAAGCGGAAATAGCTTTGTATTTGATAACTTGACAGTTGGTAACAACATATTGAAGATTGAAGTAACATCTGAAGACAGAATAACAACTAAGACATATACGGTTACAATAAATCGTAAGATTCCTGATACTGACGCTACTTTGGACGACATCAGAGTCGTTATCGGCGGTAAGTATTACAGCTTAGTTCCGATGTTCGACAGAGATATTACGGATTACTACTTTATTGTTGAAGGTGAAAATATTAATGATATTAATATTGAAGCAACACCGAGCAGTGCTGCAAGTGATGTGGCTTACAAGATTGACGGCGGTTCTACTACAAAGGGAACAAGCGTGACAATCAAAGACGGTTTGACTGAGAAATCAACAACCGAAGTTGCATTCAATGTATCGGCAAGTGGCGTAGTAATGAAAGAGTATAAGATTACACTTTATAAGAATACTAATGCTAATATCAATCCAAAGCAAAACTTCTTATCAAGTATATCTCTTGCAAATCATACATTGACAATGATGAACAGCTCATCAGATGTAGATTATAACTACTATTCAAATGTAACTAATACGGAAACAGAAGAAGCAATCACAGTAATTCCGAATACAAATGTTACGGGTACAGACGGTAATATGACTGCAACATTGTATGATGTAGCCAATAATACAACCGAAACTATGTTGTCCGGTCAGCCGACGCCGGTTAAGCTTGATGCGGGTAATAACTTGTTTATTGTCAAAGTAAGCGATGGCAACGGCAACAGTCGTTACTACTCAATTACAATAAACAGAGCAATAGACAAGAATACAAGCGCATTGCTTTCATCTCTGACAGCAAGCGGTCAAAGTATGACGCCGACATTTGATAAGAATGTAACATCATATAAGATTACTGTTGCAAATGACGTTGATTCAATTAAGATTAACGCTAAATCCGAAAATACAATGTCTGCTATTTGGGTAAGAAGCGAAGCCTTAGATATTGACGTTGATGCGGTTGGTACGATAAACACCGATATTAAGCTTGTAGAGGGTAGCAATAAGATTGTTATTACGGTAACTGCTCCTAACAATACTGCAAAAGCAGGTAATAGAACATGGAATAACACTAAGAAGGTTTATGTAATTAATATTTACAGAGGCAGTGAAAATGATAATGCTGACCTAATAGATATTAAGTACACAGCAGGCGGTATACTCACTCCTATATTTGACAGTGATGAAACAAATTATCATTTGACTTATACTTATGAGCATGAAAATGTTGATTTGATACCGATTGCAAGAACTCCTGATGCTATAAAGGATATAACTGTTACATCAAGCGGAACTTCTAAGGTGATAAGCAGCGGAGATACATTCTCATTGTCACCGCTTGCTGTAGGCGAAACGGTAGTAACATTCATTGTAAGAACAGTAAACGGCACAGAAAAGACTTATACGGTTTCGGTATATCGTAATAAGTTTGAAACTCCGATACCTGAAATGACAGGTTTGGAACTGAAAGATCAACACTTTGATGACTATGCTATAACACCTACATTCGATAAGGATGAACATTCATATTATGCAAGTGTTCCAAGTACATTTGAAAAGGCAGATATTAAGGTAACTGCCATATCAAATGTTCCATCGGATGAAGCTAATCTAACGATTAGAGTAAACGGCAGAGTAATAACAAGCGGTACATGGAATAATATCTTTGAACCTATTGAATACGGTGATAACATATTCACGATTGAATTATCGAATGCTCAGGAAAATAAAGAGTATTATACATTGGTAATCAATCGTCAACAACCTGACCTTGACCCTAAACTTATTGATTTGGCAGTTAAACAGAACTTTGCATTGTCACCGGCATTTGATCCGGATAAGACGGCATATGAAATTAATGTAGATGAATCAACATCATACATTAACCTTATCCCAACTGCCAATGATGCGAAGATTACTGTTAACAACCTTGAAGTTGTAAGCGGTATGGCATCAGAAAATATCGAACTTAAGAAGGGTAAGAATCAGATTAAGGTTGTTGTAACTGCAATAGATAATACAAAATCTCCTGCAGAGTTATCAATAACTAAGCGTGTATATCTTGTAAATGTATATCGTCCTGATTCGGATAACGATAATGCTCTAACAGAACTTGTTCTTAATAAGGGTACAGTCGTACCGGCATTTACAAGAGATGTAAAGAACTATTATGTAACAGTTCCTTATCAGGTAAATAAGGTAACGCTTGAAACAGCTGCATTAAATCCGGGCAGTGTGATTAAAGTGAACGGCACAGAATATACAGGCGCTATGGATATAGACTTGACAGACGGAGTATATAACTCAGTTGCAATCAAGGTATATGCATCAGCCGATGATTCATTGCCTGAAGTAACATACACATTGGATATATTCAGAAAGAATATGGCAGCCGATGTTCCTGACCTAAGCAGCTTGACTGTAGACGGTAAGGACATAATTCCGGATTTCTCGGCAAGAGAGCTTAACTACTACACATATGTAGATGCATCAACAACTCGTGTAACAATAAATGCTAAGGCATCAAGCAGTTCTGCAAACGTAAGCGGCATCGGAACATTTGCATTGAACGGTAATAAGACAGTAAGAATTATTACAGTCAGAAACGGCGCTACAATGCAGAAGTATTCTGTAACAATCTTGCGTGATATTGCAAGCAACGGTATCAGCGGTACATTGAACGGAGATGCGATAACAAACAGCACTCTTGAAACAATAACAGTACCGGAAGGTACAACAACAATTCCGCTTAATATAACTTCAGCCGACAGTGATGCAATAATTACTGTAAACGGCAGAGAGATTGAAAGCGGAAAGGACATTGACTTTGCAATGTCAACACAAAAGGAAAGATTCGACATTAATGTTGTAAGCGCAATAAGCGGTATTAACAAGTCGTTCGTTGTATATGCTGAAAGCGATGCAGACAAGCCTTATGAACCGTTCATCAATCATATTATGATTGATCCGACAATCAACCAGACAGGCAAGGATGCAACATTCTTCACAGCGTTTGACGAAAAAGTATTTGTTTACAGTGCCGTTAATGACGGTGCTACACCGTACTTGTTTGCTAAGAGCGATGACCCGGATGTTTACATTGAAGTAATCAATGAAACAATGAGAGATTACTCATTGCAAGAAGGTATAGGTTCATACTTGGCACAGTCTATAGGCGAAAGCGGACAGGCAACATTCACATTCCGTGCAACTAAGTTTACTGAAAGCGGATACGAGCTTATTAATGAATATGTAGTAACTGTTTATAATACAGACGCACCTATCTTAACTGATTTGTGGACAGATAATGCTACTATGAAGACTAAGTTCTCACCGATAGTAAGAAATTATGATGTTGAAATAGGTAAGGATACCGAAGCATTTACCGTACATACAAAGAATACTTATGAAAATGCACAAGTAAGTATGAGTATCGACGGCGGAGCTTATGTAGACGGTGACGTAAGAACATTTGATAAACTTCCTCTTGATACTAAGAACTTTACCGTAACGGTTAAGATAACAGTTGACGAAAAAGACGGAATTTATGTTCTGAATGTAACTCGTCTTGATAAGTTAATTCCTGAGGCATTCCTTGAAAACATTGAACTTGAGGATGAAACAGCTGCAGGCGACGGATTATATGAAATGACTCCTGCATTTGAAGAAAAAGATGCTGAATATTCTGCTAAGGTTAATTACACAGACAATACAATTACATTGACTGTAACAGCTAAAGATCCGGCAAATGATAAACTTGCCGTTACTACAAGCGACGGTAAGGTTACAACGGTAACAAGCGGCACAGCCACTGAAATTACATTGCCGTCAAGCTTCCTTGACAGTGAACATTCAACAGAAACTGTAACGGTAACTGTTGAAAATAAGGACGGTAAGATTGGCAAGTACGAATTGAAGATTACTCGTGATGACAGAGCAAACGGAGATGCAAGACTTGCAAGTCTGACAACCGATAAGTTCGATTTGTCAAAGGTATTTAACCCTGAAATCTTTAGTTATGTTGTTAATATCTCACCTTATGATGAAGATATTACGGTAACAGCAGAAGCTAAAAACCCAACTGACAGTATAGTATTTACTCATAAGGGTAAAAATTCGGCAGAATCAATCGGCAGTGCAAGTGAGAAATTTGAGCTTGACGCGGGTGAAGCTGTAGATTATGTATTCGTAACAGTAGCTGAAACTCCATACACTTATGTAATTAAGATTGTAAGAGAGAACACAGCTTACCTAAGCAACATTATCGTAACAGATACAGTTGATGGAGACGGATACGAAGAACTAAATCCTAAGTTCGATGCAAGTGTAATAAGCTACGATGTTCTTGTAGATCCGCTTGCAACAGAAATCGAATTTACGATTAAGACTACAGAATATAATCCAATCCTAAATATGAGCATTGAAGGCACGCAGGTAGCAAGTAAGTCGGCATCAGAATTAACACATATGTTTGACCTTGCACTTAATCAAAAGTCGTTTACAATCGACTTTGAGATTGTAAGTCAGGTAAGCTCTACGGTAACTAACGGCGGTAAGTATCGTGTAACTGTTACAAGAGATACTGCCGAAACAGTTCCAGAACTTCAAACTTACATAACAGGCAGAGTTCATTCGGTTGCTCAAGGTGACGATACTGCAGAAATAAGAATGTATGACAGCAGCAATAACCTTGTTGCGGTAGATGCGGCAGGAAATACGGTTTACCAAGTTGGTCTGAACGGCAACTTTGAAATCTCGCTTCCTGATGCAGATACATATCATATTGTAATAAGCAGAACAGGTTATTTGGATTATGAAATCACCAACATTGTTTCAACCGAAACTTTTGTGAAAGCTAAATATGACTTTGGTATGATTAGAATTACACCGGGTAACGTTACAGATTATGATGTAAGTGACGGCGTCATAGATTATGTTGATGTTAACTTAGTAAATGTATTCCTATATAACATTATTATGGATGACTATACAGGACAAATTATTAAGGATTCGATAACAACAACTGAAGACGGAACCAAGGATGAAACTAAGGATACTGATAAGAAAGACGATTCGAGTGATAATCCTGAACCTCCGGATAACGGAGCAACGGATAATCCGTCAACGCCGTCAACTCCTGACAGCGGAACAACAGATAATCCGTCAACGCCGTCAACTCCTGACAGCGGAACAACGGATAATCCGTCAACACCGTCAACTCCTGACAGCGGAACAACGGATAACCCTGAAACTCCGAGTGAAACACCGGATACACCATCAACTCCAAGTGATGGAACAAACAGTGGTGACAGTAAGGATGACAGTACAACGACTGATACACCTAATAAAGGTGAAACAGGCGATAATACATCATCAGATACTGAAACGGGAGATAAATCCGATAATACAGAAACACCGTCAGATGGTAATACATCAAGTGATAATACATCAAATGGTGATACATCATCAGACAGCAAGTCAGATAACACAACAGACAGTGCGACGTCAGACAGCAAGTCGGATAGCACAGCAGACAGTGCGACATCAGACAGCAAGTCGGATAGCACAACAGACAGCGTGACATCAGACAGTAAGTCGGACAGCACAACAAACAGTGTGACATCAGACAGTAAGTCGGATAGTAAATCAGACAGTGCTAAGAGTTCAGAATCATCATATTCTGTTTCAACAGCAGTAGCAGGTGTATCTGCTTATACAGAAATCCAATATGGTGATGGCACTAATGCAGCCGGCGCTTATTACGAAGCAAATGGCAAGAAGATAATTTCTTGGATTAACTTTGAGGGCGGACGTGTTGAAAGAGCTGATTGTGATTTTGACGGTGACGGCTCAATCACAACAAAAGACCTTCTGTATGCAGGTATGTATTTTGGAAAGAAGACTCCTGTATTGGATAACCAAGGTCCCGACAAAGTCAAAATAAAAGCATATTAATTAGCTTTAAGGAATCGACAGATTTAATTCTGTCGATTCTTTTTTGTTTTATACATTTTATGTAATTTTATTAAACAGTAATAATTGTAACATTCACACAATATACGATAATGAACTGTAAAGAATAAACGGTGTTTTTCTTGAATAGAAATGTTGACTTTTGGTATAAGTTGGTGTACAATTAAAGTATAGAATTATTCATAATAGGGATAATTGTAGCAGGGGGGGAGAGCATGCATATTGGGAAAAAGAAAATCACAATAAGTGCACTTATTGTGGTTGTTTTTGTATCTGTTATTGTTTGGGCTGCAACATCTTACCCAAATGCAGCTATATCATTCAGTGGCATAAAAATGGTGGCTAACGGTTCAACAACTCAAGGCTTCGTTGATATATCTCTGAAAAATATTGATTCAACTGCAATATCTTATTGTATTGAATATGATAAAAATTACATAGAGCTTTCGGATGTGGCGACGAATACACCGATTAAAAACCCTACAACTTCTTCGGGAAGCGTCGGATATTCATATGATATTGCTCATGATTATTTTGAACAAAATACTGATGATTTTCCAATCGGAAGCTTTGGCGACTTTAAATTACCGTCTATGATTGGTGTAAGTATGCCGATTATTGGTGTTGCAGATGCCGACAACGGCAGAGCAATAATGAACTTCTTACCGCAAGAAGGTACAACTTCTAAATACATAACTGCGGTAAAAGGTCGTGACGAACATCTTATCCTTGCAAACGGTAAAAATTTAAAACTCGGACGATTGAGCTTTTATATAAAAGACCCTGCAAAGTTTGCAAAGCTTTCAAAAAGCGAACTTAAGGATGTTATTAAAAT
>OGXM01000151.1_pt1 | contig 44657 bp, 47 predicted proteins | sample 1576271 | NCBI WGS metagenome assembly OGXM01 (sample SAMEA3541579, study PRJEB24748) | human gut metagenome | biome: human gut; feature: human-associated habitat; material: faeces | place: China | collected 2012 | reverse complement strand
TGCTTTTTTTGCCTTTTGGCGTCCCTCATCACCGCCGACAGACATTGCTATACCTGTACCAAGCAGCGCCGCAGCTATAATGACCCATGTTACCGGTTGAAGCCAAGAGAAAATATTTTCAGCCGTTGTAAGTACCTGATTCAATCATATCCCCCCTTCTCTTTTTTTGTTTTTTCGATAATACATAAAGAATTACTATAACGAGCAATACTATGATTATCAGTCCTCCCACAGCACCGGCTACTATTGCCGGTGTATGATCAGGAGCATATACCGCAATAGCCTGTATGGTGTATTCCTTTGCCCCAGTTAATATTTTGGCTTGTCCCTCATATTCAGCTATTGCATTATAACCTTGTGTATCAGGAAGATTAACAGTGCTCTCGTAATATGCTACATAATTAGCTGTGTATCTTTCCCCGTGAGCAAGTGCCTTTCTGCAACTTATATCTCCGGCTTGATAAGCAGCGCCGTCCCATTCAACAGATGTTATCCTGTATTTATACGGATCGAGTTTAAGTTCCTTTAAAAGATCGTTTTCGTAACCTTCAAGTGCAGGTTTTTCGTCATTGTACGGCACATATTTATCACCGAGTACATAATATTCCGAATCGTAAAACGAAAAGGTAATCGGAATAGTAACATCTGCTCTCCATGCCCATCCGGCTTCTTCTTTAAGTTCTTTAAAATTCAAAGTCCTTGTTACCGTTTTCCCTGATGGCTCATCGTAATATGATACGGTTTTAGTTTTTGCCGGGTTTGGCTTAACGGTCTTAAAATCATAATCTGTATAAGCTGAAATAGTTGTTGTCCGATTTTCAATAACGGTATCTGAATAGGTTGTTCCTTTAAGCTGAACTGTAATATCCTGTCCGTCTTGAGTAATAGTCAAAGTATCTGCCGGTGCTGCGTCCTTCTTATATAAATCGTTATATTCAACCTTATGTGTTATCGTTTCATCTTTAGTTACATTATCCTCTCCAATTACCTGATAGTTAATGCCTTTGAGTTTATATTTGTGTCCGTCTTTTTCAATTTTTTCATCAAAATTGTATGTTGTATCTGAATTAGCCGAGGTATATATTTCTTCGACTGTAATATCATTTTTACCAACTTCTGTATCAATTTGTGCTGCAAAAGCCGGTACACTTCCGGCAAGAAGAATTGAAATACTTAAAATTGCCGGTATAAGTTTTTTTATCATTACGGATGTCTCCCTTCTCAGTTGTTTTCTATGTAGCTAATCGCCGCCTGTGCCGCAAAAGAAGAACGGGATATGGAATATTCCTTCGCCTTAATATCAAGAATTGCTTCGATAACATCTGAAATAAAAATTGTACGCAAAACTGTTTTCTTTTCTCCTTCATAATTAAGCTGTCTTGCGTCCGCCTTAATTACCGGTCGTTTGTTATCAACAAATTCTTCAATTGCCCGGTCAACAAGATAATTCTTGTTAATCCCTATATTGCTTACGTAGCTATCAAAATTTTTGGCTTCCGTCGGCGTAAAATATATTGCAACTCTATTTTTAAATTCTCTTATTTCTATCACACTCTCTTTTACCGGTAGGGGTGTCAATATTGACACCCCCCTTAATTATCGTTTCTTTTTCTTTGAAATCTTCTTATGAAACATCAAAATAAGAAGCGTTGTTCCCGATATGATAAACAGTATTCCGGGAACCCATAAAGACAAAGGATCATACCCGGTTTGGGGAGATTTACTTTCGCTTATTCCTTTTTCGGAATAATTAGGAATTAAGTTTCCGATTTTAGGGGTATCAGTAAAATCATAATGAAGCGTTACATATTCTTCACCTTCCGCACCGATAAAGAAGTAGTGTTTTGTGTCATCGAGGTAATAATGCGGCGGTGCCTTTAATTCTTGTAAATAAAAGCCACCGTAGGTTAAATCAACCGGGCATTTAGCGTAGCCCTCACTGTCTGTAATCATTGTTGCTATTTGGGTATCGTCTGATTCCTTAAACACACCGTATTCTGCGTCCTTAAGCAATTTTCCGTCAAAATCAGATTTTTTAAGAATCTCTACGCACCCTTTAATTACTTCGTTTATGATTGGCTCACCGTTGTTAATCTCAATCCATGTCAACGGTATATCCTGCGGCCGAGTATTGAAAACAAACGGATATTTATTTTGATTAAGAATATATCCTTCTGCTGTTTGAAGTTCTCTTACATACCATTTGGTAGAACACGGTAAATCTGTTGAAGAAATACCCTCAAAACTATCATTCAGACCAAAGCAATCAACTAAACAATCTTTTTCGAGGATAACATTTCCGTTTGTATCTTTTATTTCTTCGTCACTGAACACACCGAAAATCATACTCTGATATGCTTCAGGATTCGGATAATAAGTATTTTCTTCAATTTCTTTGTATAATTTTACTTTCAGTTTCTGTCTTTCGTTGTATGCAGTGAAATATTCCGTATAGATGTCTATTGACTGATCGTGATACGTAAGTTCAAATTCAAACTCATTTGAACCGATGAAGAAGCCGTCAGGTGATACGATTTCTTTTAATCTGTATTTTCCTAAATATAAGGGTTCACTTGTTGCCCCTTCTTCTGTGGTCGTTATATTTTGGATAACATCACCTTTTTTGTGCTTAACGTCACCGTTTACAACAATATCTTCTAAAGCCGTGATTTCCCAAACGGAGCCGGGCAAATTTTTAATTGTATAAATAGGTGAATATTTAAGTCCAAATTCCGTCTGAACAAAATCGAAGTCATCTAATACTTCTCCCTGTTTTTCAATATGAACGCGTGCCTTTTGCGGAATATTAGTAATTGTGCCGTCGTTAATATTATGAATTTGCCCGTCCTCTGTAATGGTAAATTCATATTCAACCTTAGTCGGATTCGCATAACCTGTCGGTGCCTGTTCCTCAAAAATTTTGTATTTACCGTCATTTTTAACTGTTACCGGTAAATCCGATGTGGTATAGGCCTGTAATTCATCACTATATGTCATTTCTTCTATGCGTTCATAATCACCGGCTTTTTTATCCCACGAATAAACACCAAATATTCCGTCTTTGCTTTCAATTTCTTTATCGGTTTCAAGGTCAGACTTAACAAACTGCGCTGAACCGCGTTTTAATTCATTGTTAAAGCTAACTGTAGCGGTCTGTCCCGCCTTAACCAATACTTCTTGTGATTCGGGTAAAACATATCTGCTTTGTTCTTCTGTTAATTTTTCGGTTACTGTATATTTACCTTCGGGTACATTAGTAAGCGTCCAAGAGCCTGTTTTATCTGTTGTAACAGATTTCTTGAATCCTGCCGGACCGGTTACATCAAAATTAAAACCTTCTTTGTAACCGTCCTCTGAGGTCTTAACAATTTTACAATTACCGGCACTTACTTTAAATTTAATGAACGCTTGTACCGGGTCAGTAACTTCCTGTCCATAAGTAACGGTATCTTGTACTTGATTTCTACTTGGCCCAATTATTTCATCCGTCCAAACAACGAGCGCCTTTCTTTTTGAATTTATCTTTTCTGCTTTAATGACACACTCAGATGTAGGCGGCGTGCTGGTGCTGATTGTAAGAGTGTTCCCACTTTTAGTTAGTTTTACATTTGGAGCAGTAGTTGAAAAATTAAAATTGGAAAGAACGCCTTTAGAATCATTGATTGAAGCAGTATATACACCGTCTTTATATTTCAATTCGATTGTTTGCGCCGAAGATTGAGATTTTGAACAAAAACTCGGTACAGCAGTATGTTGTTTAACTTTCGCTTCTATATCTCTGTAATGCTTCATAAGTTCAGCATAGCAAGGATGTTCCGGCGAATAGCGATCCAATACATTGTTTTTGCCGTATTTTCTGGCGTCAATTTTATTAAAATTTTCGTCACGCTCTCCGACTACTGTTTCGTGAATCAAATTTTGAGTTGCAAGCAGCTCCCCCATTTCATCACGATCTGACGCATTGTGAGAATCCCAGCTTAAATCATTTTTTCCAGTCCATCCATATTGAATAATACGACCAACAAAAGCCCGAATATCGTTTGCATAAAGAGTTTGATTATCGGGGTATCTGTTCCAATAATCCTCGCCCTTCTGTGTTACCTTGTCCCCTGTTCGCATTGGTGCACCCGGCTCAATACAATAACAACTATTTCCTTCCCAATCGTCTACACTGTAAACAACAGTTTTATTACTTGCCGGCATATGCCAACCACCCATATAATATATATCACCGTGTCCCCAGCCGGTTTTATTGGAGTCGGCGGCACGCGGCAGATCCATTACATACATTTCTCCTTTATAATCCGCCGCCATTGCAGGTGTGGCAATTGACATAACCGTCATAAGTGCAAGCAAGACGGCTATAATTTTTTTAAAAACTTTTTTGTGTTTCATTTTTTATCTCCTTTACTTCGATTTCTTTGCCACAATAAATACTGACTTTTTGCTCCGTCTTACAGCGCTTACAGTATGTAACATGATTCAGCAGCACTGTTTCCGGCAGAACTTTAAAAATTTTCTGTCCGCATTTGTGATAATACCAACCGTTTTTGACCATTTTCTTTTGCCTCCTGAATTAAAATATATTTCCAGAACGACAAAAGTAAAAAAAGAAGCCTACAATGTCGTTCTTAGGAACAAACATTATAGGCTTCGGCTTCAAGAGCTCAAGCTCTCTTTATTAACTTGTCTTATAATCTATAGAACCTTATCAGATATGCTGTCTCTTTGGACTAAATCCTTCCATAAGGTTTCGGTATTATCGGCTCAAGGCTCTCTACCGAGATTATGTTTACTATCGTCTATAACTTGTTCGTTGACAATAGTAATTAAAAATTCTTCTTTGCAAATTTTACAATACTCCGGCACATTGATTTTAACCATGTCAGGCGTTACACGGAAAAGTTTATGACCGCATTTTTTACAGTAAAACCAATTACCTCTTATAAACCCTCTTTGCGCTTTTATTCACCTTCTTCTTTCTAAACATCATATCAAATATTTAGTAACCGATATATAAATTATATCTATCACCATTTCTGACTTCTGACTGTACCCAAAAAACAGTACATTCTTCTCTTATCAAACGAGCTATCGCTGTTCTTATACTTTTTTCGTAATATTCTCTATCTTCTTCCGTAGTAATAGGAATTTTTAAAGTTATAGGATTATCCCAACTGCCTGTTTCTTTATCAACTGAGCTATCATATGTCAAGCCCTGAGATTTTCCATATCTGATTGCATAATTTACAAAATAATCAATATCATAAGTCTTTGCAGGCTCAGTAGGTTTCGTTGGTGGCTGTGTGGGCTTTTCTGTAGGCTGAGTAGGATTAGACGGTTTTTCGGTAGGTTTACTTGTACTGCCACTGGGTTTTGTAGTAGTAGATGTATTATCCGGCTTTTTAGTTGTCGAGCTACTACCAGAAGAATTATTTTCATTTTCTTTTTTCGTAGTTGTCGGAACTTTTGTTGTTACAACATTACCGTTTTCATCCTTAACAACGTTTCCTTTTTCATCAACAACCGGAACTTCCTCAAAAATTTCGGTTACTGCTTCGCCGTTTTCATCAGTAACAGCTTCTCCCTGCTCGTTTGTTACAGTTTCGGCAACGGTACTGTTTGTTGATGATGTATTATTATTTTTTTCGCTATTACCTGAAACAGCAACAGCAACAATAGCAGCGATAATAACTACAACTGCCACTATAGCAGAAATAATTATAATGTTCTTCTTTTTGCTCATTTATATCCTTTCTTCCGGGCGATCCGGCGTTTACTTGTTAGGGTGTCAATATTGACACCCTTTATAAAATGGCTTAACTATGCGATTTATATGGATTAAACGAATAAGATTTTAAATCGTTTAAATCAAGGATTCTAACATCGTAACCTTGCTCTTTTATTTTTTCAATACATTCTTTTGTATTTTCATTTGCTTTCGGTTTATAAAATTTACAATTTTCTTCACGGCAATATAACCGTTTGAGTGCTGCACACCCTTTTTCTTTTCCACCCGAAGAAAGATATGCAAAACAATCTTTATGTACGATTGGATTTTCCATTTCTCTTTTTTTAATTTCCCCTTTGCTTTTTCTTTTAAGGGTGTCAATATTGACACCCCCTTATTTTTTTGCAAAAATGAACAAAAAAATTTATCTCTGATCCAACAACTCTTGGATTTCCTCTATTGATAAATTATTTTGTTTTTCATAATGTTTACAATACTTTTCGATAGGGTTTTCGTTTGTGTGCTGCTTATCAATAAAAGGTTTTATCAGACAGTCATAACGAACCCCTATCATCGTTAAATAAAATTCTTTTTGCACATCTGATAAATAAGGTGTTTCGTCTACCACCGTATGAATTTTTTCTAAATCAATAGCTGAACCAACCTTTTTTAATGACTTCATTAAATCTGGATTATTTGTATTAGCTTTGATATATTCAAAATAGTTAATCTTATTGCCGGTTTCTTTATCAACAAAAGCAGAGTTCGGAAATTCAAAAATTCTTTTTCCTATTTCTTCTTTTGAGTTTATAATGTCCTGCATTTTTGAAACAGACAGTGCAGGATATAAACATGAGCCGCAATCATAAATCGGCGCTAACCGAAGTTCATTAGCTTTAATATCGTTGAGAAATCCCCAATTTCCAGCATGGCGGTCAAAATTTCCGAGGAGCGTGTCAAGTGCAAAGGTGTCCCAAAACCGTTCCACAAATTCAGGATTTTGAAGTTGCGGCAATGTTTGATAAGTTTGCAGCACATCCTGTAATATTGGATGTCTGCCTGACATCTCACTTGATATATCGGCATTTTGAATCATATTAAACTTTACCAGTTTATTATAAGGTGAGGTAAAGTCCTTGCAAGCAACGGCTATTTTACCGTTGCTTTCGCCTAAAATAGTCTCCTGTGCTTCTATACCGGGAATATTTAATTCATTTATGATATGGCAACTGATATATTCCGAAAAAGAACTGTTAGAATATATGGTGTTAAGATCATTTCTAATTTCAGTCTTTGCCGGGTATTTAATCATATATGTGCTACCGTCAAGTTCAACTGCATATTTTTTAGCTGCACCGTCATAAAACTCATTGACTTTTTTGAGTCGGTCAAAATTCATTATATCACCTCTTGAACTATTCTTTATTTAAGGGTGTCAATATTGACACCTCACGATTTAAGACTGTTTTTTCGCAAGGCATATGCCTTGCGCCGTTTCGTCGCTCCGCAACAAAACGGCGCAACATAAATAACTATCCTATATGTGTATATTAGTATATTTTAACAAATTTGTCAACTATTTATGTTAAAATTACACAAATAATATTTTTTAAAACAATTTATATAATGCCATCCTTTTTAACCTGATTATGCCAGTAAAAATCTTCTGTATCAGCATTATACAGACACGCAAGTATATACTGTGGTAAATTTTTAATTTCTGTCGTTACATTTTTGAGGTTATCGATTACATATTCAATTCTTTCATAAGTTAATTTTAAGAGTTTGCTTTTAACTACTTCCTGCGGGAACTCTTGTCCTTTTATTCTGATAAAAGGTGCCTTAGATGTTACAGTATCAAGAATAATACTCATAATATTATCTAACAACGATTTTGAAACACTGTCGGTTGGAAAACTATCTTCAAGAATATCATAATCAATATTTGCTTTTATATATTCTTCATAGGATTCTCTTTCGAGCACCATTTTAGCTGCTTCAACTTTCTTTTGTTCTTCAAGATCATCATATTTTGTATATGTGGGAACAGGCGTAGTCCTTTTTGAGAATACGCCTTTAAAAGCAGAACTATTTTCTGCTTTTTCTTCTTGTAATGCAGAATTTTCTAAAGGGGTGTCAATATTGACACCTTTAATATTTTCTGTCTCTGATACTGCTTGTTTCTTATTTTTCTGCACCTTTTTATCTTGTATTTCGTTACGGCGTTCTATTGCTTTTTTGCCTTCTTCTTCATCCGGCAAGTCATTAAGATAATAAATATTATTTGCAAATCGGCCGCTTTTTTTAGTCTGTTCAACATCAATATAATTATATTCGATCAGTTGCTTTATGTAACGCTGGAACGGATTTATAGTAATCTGCAAATGATGTAATATTGTTGCTCTGCTTGGAAAAGCAGTATTGCCGTTACCAGCAAAACTGCAAATATAAGCATATAAAGCCTTAGCCTTAAAATGAAGTCTCCTATCCTGCATAACAGCTTTAGGTACTGTACCGTAGCCTAAAGATTTGATACCACGCACATATAACTTATTTTCGCCTTCAATTTCTTCTGTTTTTGCATTTTTAAGTTTTGGCGGCCTTGAAACAATAGTATAAGTGTTTGCAAATGGATATGTCTTTCCCCTTTCGACCTTGATATATCCACTTTCCTTAAGCTCATTAAAATAACGATAATATGTTTCTTCGACGATACAAAGGTCGGCCATTATTTTATTGCGGCGCGGAAAAGCAGTCATTCCGTTACCACAATAAGAACATAAATAGGCATAAAGAGCTTTAGCACCAATTGATAAATCAGTGTCAGTTGTAACAAGTTTTGCAATCGTTCCAAAACCTTTACAATCAACGCCTTCGTATTTAATTAACTCTACAAGCTCCTGCTTGTCCTTTTTAGGTGCCAAAGTTCTCACCTGCCTTTCTGTTTTAATTAAAAAGAGCCGTAAAATACAGGGCGGTGGCTCTCTGCATTTTACGGCTCTCGCAACTTACAATATTATCCAAATATGGCACTGAAAAATCATAAAATAACGCATTTATAATGACTCTATGGTCTTGACATTTGCGTTTATATATATTATAATTAAGTCAATGGCAAACGGAATAAGTTGAGTGTTCCGGTAGCCGTAAAATACAAACGCCAATTTGTATTTTACATTTCTGAAAGAGGTGTTCGCGCACCTCAAACAAAAACCTTGCCTTAATTATAGCGTTTAGCAGTAATTTTGTCAAGAGGCAAGGACTGAAAATTATAGGGACTACCATTAGGTAGTCCCTTTTAATTTTGCTATATAATAAATTATTATTTTATATTATCAATGTCTTTTATCTCGTCCTATCTCATCATATCAAAAAATTTTATTTTCGTTTTTTCAATATCAGAGGAAAGTAAAAAATGATGATATGATAAGATTGATTCTAATAAAACTGTTTATATTCAAACTGTTTATATTATAGAGACTATAAAAGATGTTACACGAGAAATCGAAACACGGAAATACGATACTCTATTTTACGATACCCGAAAAAGTGATACACGGTGCGATACCCTAAAAAATGATACACGGTAGAAATGGCGTATTTATGCGGTTTTTCTTCGACACCCTAAAAAGTGATACACGGTAAATAGTTGTAAACCTATAGTAATTTGTTTCGATAGTGTAATTCAAAATTTACGCTGCAGGCAGCTCATCAGAGCAGATCGCCAACGTTCTTTGAATTACAAAAAATAGGGGGTGTCAATATTGACACCCCTTTTGTTATTTTAAAGAAAACCGTATAAACACGCCATTTTTGAAATAACATTTAAAAAATTTATTCTCGTTCTTCATCCATGAGTCTTTGTAATTTTTCATATGCAATTTGATTTAAAATGTTTTCTCTGTTTCTGTAATCCCGACCAAGTTCAGATATGAGTTTATGCAAACTGTGATTTAGTTCATATGGTAAATGAAAATGTGGTAAGGAATGTTTTTTGTGTGTTTTGTGCGTATTTCTTTTATTTAATAAATATTCTGCTCCTTTGTGTCCTTTGGCGGCCGCTGCATATAAATATTGCTGTGCTTTTTCACCATCCGGGGATATAAATTTATTGCCGTAAAAATAAACCTTGCCAAGCTGATAAAGGGCATATTGATTTCCTTGTTCGGCTGCCATATTGAGATATTCTATTCCTTTAAGGCAGTGCCGGATATTATCACGGTCTGAAAGATAAAGCACACCCAAATTATATGAGGCTGTTATTATTCCTTTGCCAACGGCTTGTAAATAATACTTTTCTGCTTGTTTAAAATCATAATAATCGGCTTGAGAATATAAATTACCAAGCTGCATACTTGCAAAAGCATTTCCTTTATCTGCCAAGTCGATCAGATAATCGGCTCCTTTTTGAATATCACCATTTTTAAGATAATAAGAACCGAGCTTATATTTTGCAGCGTCATTGTTTTGTTCGGCTGCGGCTGATAAATATTCAATTCCTTTATTTACATCTTCGTTATCGAGATAATAGGCACCAAGCTTATATTGTGCGAATTGGTTGCCTTGTTCGGCTGCCGATGAAAGAAATTCAATACCTTTTTCTGTTTCATCATTATCAAGATAATATTTGCCAAGTTTATATTGAGCAAAAGAATTATTTTGTTTTGCAGCGTCATGAAGAAATTTAATTCCTTCTTCCACTTTGTTATTATCAAAATAATAGACACCTAATCTATATTGTGCATACTGGTTGCCTTGTTTTGCGGAATCAGAAAGATATTTTATACCATTTTCTAAATCTTCTTGTTTTAAATAATAGTTACCGAGTTTATACTGTGCAAATTGGTTTCCTTGCTTAGCTGCTAAATTGAAGTATTTTAAGGATTGTTCTATATCTTCATTTTCCATATAGAGTTTTCCAAGATTATATTGTGCTTGAACATTATTGTTTTTATCGGCTGAACGGTGCAGCAATTCAAAGGCTTTTTTGATTTTAGCAGGGTCATCCTTATTTTGACAATATAATTTAGCCAATGCACAGGCGGCCATATCATTACCACCCTTACAAGAGAGTTCAAGAAATTTAATACCTTCTTCTATGTTGATGTCGCAGCCATTACCGGTTATATACATTTGGCCGATACGATAATAAAGAAAATCATCCGGTCGTTCTTCAATTGAATCAATAAAACCGGAAAGCGCTGTTTTATAGTTATTTTGTGATGATTCTTTATCAACATTGGTGCCTAATCCGTTTTCGAGCATATATGCTCTTTTATAATAGGCATAAGGCATTTCTTTTATTTCGCAAACGGTAGAATAATAATCAAATGATTTCTCAAGGTCTTTTTCTACAACTTTAGGTTCGCCGTTTTCATAAAATTTTGCAAGATAAAATACCGAATATATATTGTCAGTAGAGTTAGTAAAATATTCAAAAGCCTTTTGTTTATCGACTTCGTTTCCTTGTCCGTAATAATACATTTTACCAACTCGATAATTGAGATAGGATAGATTGCGTTGTTGTTTTTTAGATATGTTTTCGCTTTTATCAATGTTACTGATTTCATCTTTAAACGCTTGTAACGCTCTTTTATAAAGCTCAGATGAAATTATTGAATTGGCGGTGCAGCCTAAACCTTTTGTATAGCAATTTGCCAGATCGTGAATGGCGTATGCGTTTCCGGCTTGAGCTTCTTCCTCTAAAAGATTAAATGCTAATTGATGATCCGGGGCAATTTGTTTTGTACCATAAAGAGCTTGTTTTGCTTTTTTATATTTTTCGCTAAATTCAAGAAATGTTGTTTCTTCAAAGCAGGAAAGATAATCCGTGATTTCTTCTTCTGATAATGAATTATCACTTTCTGAACTTTCTTCATTATTCAATTCGTCTTTTATATAATCTGTTTCTATGAAATCCGGTTCAGGTAATTCAATTTCATCAATATCTATAATATCACTGTTTGCAAGCTCTTTAAAATTCTTAAGTATAATATTACCGCAACGACTATATAAATCTTTAATTTTGTTTTCTGCAAAATTATTATTTTTACCACCATAAGCAGTTTGATACATTTCTTGTTGTTCTGATAAATATTCCTGTAATTTTTCAAAATCGTTTCGGTGATACTGTTTCAACCATTCAGTTGTAAAACGGTCAATATTATTATGCAAAGGGGACATGACATTCGTGTTGTATTGCCATAATCTTTTATTTTTCGGCAAGGACTTATAAATATCTAAATAGAGCTTTTTTAAATCGTGATTTTCTATATCCATATTTTTAAAATCATCAATCAGAGTGTCCCGCATAAGAGTATTGATTTTATCATTTATTTGTGTATGATTTAGTATTTTATTAACCATGCGACTTTTGGCCGTTTCAATAGAGGATTCCTTAAACACACCCTTTTGTACTTGTTCTTCGGATTGTAACTGCGCCATATATGGAATATCGCTGTTTTCACCATAATAAGAAATATCAAGGCTGCCGTCTAAGTTAAGCTGCATATAATCTCCTAATTTACAGTTTCTCCCAGTCTCTATAAATATTTCATCTTTAATTTTCTTTAATACATCAGCATAATTTTTGTTTTCTGTACCATGCGCTTTGATATTACTGCCCACATCAAGAGTATTAAGAAGTTCATTACCTATTTTTTCAGAAAGCCATTTGCTGTTAAAGCGAATAGTTTTTATTGTCTTTTTTTCCCGGTTTGGCACCGGCTGAACGGTAGCAATATGTATATGAATATTATCGGTGTTATAGTGTATTGCCGCACTCCAAATACTATTATTTGTCATTCCTTCTTTGTCGAGCATGGCATTAACTGCAAGTCGTGTATATTCTTTAAGTTTGATTTCGTTTAACACACCGGATTCAGAATCATATAATCCTGCTTCCGAAAGCCATTTGTTATCAAAACTGATAACAGATTGCCACATAAGGCTACCGTTATCTTGCGCCATTTGAAAGATTTCTTTAAGTTGATCCTTTTCGTCTATTGTGAGACGGTCTTTTTTATTCGTAAAAAGTTCAGTCGTTTTTTTTGCGTCTCCCATATAATCCATGTATTCGTTATATTGTTTAATCTCGCTATCAAGAGTAGGTATTGTGTACTTGTCAATGTTTTCATTTCGTACCGCATTACTTCGTTTTATATAATCAATATAACCGGAAAAAACGGTACTGCTTGAAGAAACAAATTTCGTTACCAATACAACGCCAGCGTTTACATCAGACATTTCATTTTACCTTCTTATTATCTTTTTTTTGTTTATATTCATCTATTCTTTGTTCGACTAACTTTTCGCACTCTTTCCAAACATTTGATTTTGCAATTTTTGAGGTGTAAGCATTATTATTGTTTTCAGTTGCTACTAATAAAGAATTGAGCATTTCCAAAAGGACTAAGGTGCTTCGTTCTGCCCCAGTTGAAGCTAATCGAATCCGGGTAATTATATTTTTGTATTTTTTTTCAAAAGCATTTATAACCGCAAGAGCAACTTTATCGGAAAGCTCATCATTATTAGTAAAATTACGATGTTCTGAAATTATCATTTCAAGAGCTTTGGTATTGTCAATGTTATATAATTTAGCCATATTATCAATATAATCAATATCGAGCTTAGATAATCTATAAGTTTTTGCTTCTTTACTCATCTGTATATGCCTCGCTTTCTAATTGTTTTCGTAACAATCGTATCTGTTTTGTGTTTTCACTAATAACTACAAGTACATTATTAACTAAAGAATTATAGTTATTATCGAGTTCATTGAGCTGATTAAGTACAGATAAGGATTCAATATATTCTTTAAGATATTGATTTCTTGATTTGTTTGCAGCAGCGGCTAATTGATCTATTCTTGCAACTGCTCCTGCGTCAACATTACGAATTCTTATTTCAGAAACAAACTTTTTTTTCATTTCTATATTTATCCTTTCAGAAAAAATAAAGAGCCGATAACGTTTAATCGTTATCGGCTCTAAGGCTCAGTTATAATGTTAGAAAATCGGTCTTAAAAGACTCTTGCTGTAGGGGGGTGTCAATATTGACACCTTTAAAAAAAGTATATCATTTTAGAGCGATTTAGTCAATATTTTGTATGTCATTTTGTGCATACAAATTAAAAAATAAGTCCACAAGTATTAAAAGAGCATATAGGTTGAGCGTTCGGCTTTGCCGAACTCCACTTCCGCAGGAAGTGGACAGCTCACCCTTATGCTCTTTTTCTTTCTCTGCCGATGCGGCAGAGAAAGAAAAAACCGGCGTTTTTTTGCAAAAATTCGCAAAAAAAGTGGGCTGCCGCCCAAATTGGATAAGGAAAATTTTGCCCCTGACGGCCTCTGTACGCCTCTTTATGAGGGGTTTAAACGTTTACACCTTTTTTGACCTTATAGACAAAAAACGCCGATTAGACCCCGACAATGCACTTTAAACGCATTGTGAGGGTACTCTGAAAATCACTTTAAATTCAGCAGGGGAGAGAAAAATTTTTAATTAAAAAATATTGACAAATGCTTGTCTAATATGTTAGACTAAAGACACAGTCTAATACATTAGTCTAAGGGGATAATGAAAGTGTCAATACCTAAAGTATTTGAAAGTGAATACCGTTTTTGTTTAATTTTATGGGAAAATGAACCTATTGGCAGTGCCGAACTTGCGAAGATTTGTAAAGAAAAACTCGGTTGGTCAAGAACAACTACTTACACGGTAATTAAAAGATTATCCGATAGGGGAGTAGTTGTAAATGAAAATGCTGTTGTTCGTTCTTTAATATCAAAAGAAGAAATTCAAAAAGCGGAAATAGATGAATTGGTACAAAAAAAATTTGAAGGTTCTTTGCCAAATTTTATAGCGACCTTTACAAGACATCAAAAATTAACTGATGAAGAAATCAAACAAATTAAAAATTTGATTGATAAAGAATAGGCTATTTATAAAATGGAGTTTTTGTTTTTAAAAAGCGTAAATATAAATATTGTTTTATCTTGGATAATTATTGCGATATTATTTGCGCGTGTTATGTTAAGAAAAAAGTCAAAACAAGTATGTTTTTCATTATGGGGGATTCTTTGTTTTAAGTTTTTTATTCCCTTTTCTTTTGAGTGCAGATGGAGTTTAATTCCGAGTATCGAAACATTTAATATAGAGGATATATATAATAGGAGTTTTCGTATTCATTCGGGAATAAGTAAATTAGATGAAATTATAAATAATGTAATTGGTAGTCGTTATTACGAGGGGGTAACAGCTCCGACCGGTGCCATGGCTTTTACATTAAAAATATTATCAATTATTTGGTTCGCCGGGATGTTAGTATTTTTAATCGGTTTTATTATTAACACTCTCAAACTTAAAAGAAATCTTTGTACTGCTGTTTATTTCGAGAAAAACATATGGGAAAGTGATATGATTACATCTCCATTTGTTTTTGGATTTTTTAAGCCGCGCATTTATATTCCGTTTAATCTTACACAAATTGAATTTAATAATGTTGTTGCACACGAGAGTTCACACATTAAACACGGAGATCATTTGTGGAAGCTGTTAGCATATTTACTATTGATATTAAATTGGTATAATCCTTTGATTTGGCTTGCTTATAAAAAATTTATAGATGATATGGAGTTAGCTTGTGATGAAAGGGTTATCAAAAAAATGAATATTTCAGCGAGAAAAAATTATGCTGAAATATTATTGAATTGTACTGTAAATCAGACTCTCACATTAGGAGAGCAGTTATATTTTGGTCGTGAAAATATCAAAGATAGAATTACCAGCATTGTTAAATATAAAAAGCAATCTAAATTGGTATTTTTAATTTCAGTAGGTTTATTATTGATAGTCGCTGTTTGTTTTCTTACCAATCCTGAAAACAGTAATAGTCAAAATATATTTGAATTTTTTAAGGCTATCAACAATTAAAGTAAAATATACTATAGTATTACTTATATTATGAATGTGGGGGGTGTTTCCGATGTGCTGAATAATCTTTAATATTAAGATTATTTAATGTGAAAATTAAAAATAGATAAGTTTAAAAAGGAGTAAAACCATGGAAAAACACACTTTTAAATTCCAAAAAACATCAAGAATAATTGCTATCATACTTTCATGTGTTACTGCTCTTTCTGCAACCTGCATTACGGCTTTTGCGGAAGAAGGCAATAATATAAACAAGCCTGAAACAAATACAGCAACCGTCCTTACGGCTGTTGGAAAAGTAGTAGATGGCGGACAGGTTATTATTGATGGCAAAGAAAATAATTTATATCGTGAATTTGCAAATAAAAATGAAGCAATTACAGATATAAAGGAAAAGGTTCCGACATTGTTAAACGTATTATCGGCAGAATATAATTTAGCACCGCTTACTGATGAAAATTGGGAAGAATATAAGGATGCTATGTTTATGCTGTTTGATTCTGAAAACAAACCGGAAAATTATGACGAATCCAATATAGAGTTCCGAACACTTAGATCATTTTTTGATATTTACGAAAACTCTGAAAAGAATGAGCAGATATTAGAAAAAGTTCAGGGATTGCAATATGCTCAGTTCAATCGTTCATTGAATAAAGAAATCAATGAAGAATTGGCACTTTTATTACCATACACCGAGCCGTATGCTCAAACATTTATGGAAACAAAGGAGAATGCTATTGTACCATATGCAGGGGCTGCATATGATGTAACAAAAGCCGTGAATTATGCTAATAAATACGCAACAAATCCAAATAAACCGACATATTATTATTTTAGCAATGGCGATTGTGCCAATTTTGCCTCTCAGATACTTGAAAATGCAGGGGTAAGTCAAATAGTATATAATGAGGTCGGTAAAGGTTGGTGGCATAAACGCGAATCCGGTTTTTTAGGAATTGGTTATAAACATACACATTCTCAATCATGGAGTATGGCAGATACTTTTGCAAGATATCAAGGAATAATGTATTCTACAACAAATCATAATAGCTTTAAAGCTAACATTAGCAAAGGCAGTTTCATAGTTGCTGATTTTGATAATGATGGTGATTGGGATCACTGCGGATTTGTAACTGATAAAAGCTCAAGCGATTACAAGGTAGCTCAGCATACAAGCAATTACAATGAGTGGGCAAGTACCAGTAAAAACGGTTGGGATAATATCGGCGGCGACGGCGGTAAATACGCTCGTGTCAGAAAATAATAAATGAGGGATTCAAGTGAAGAGTATATTAAAGAGATTATTATTAGCTGCTTTATTATTTGTAAATTTATCAACGCTGCTGTTGGATTGGCAAATAATTGAGGGAATGACTTCACGTGATGGCGTACTTGTTCTTTCCGGTAATATTGTTTTATCAGGTATTATTTTATGTATTTACTTTTTGAGTTTATTGCTTTATAAAAAGTTAAAGACAATATGTTTTATAAGTGGCTTATGCTCTCTTAGTATGTTGTCTGCACTTGAATTTTCTAAATTTGAATCTTATGGAAGATTTAATAACTCGGCGATAGGTGTTTATTTAGGATTATCGACTATAATAATTACTATTGCAGCATTTATCTTATTATTAAGAAAAGAAACATTTCTTACTAATAAATAAAAAAACAGGGAGGGTGTCAATATTGACACCCTCTTTATCTTTGATAGTTTCTGTAATTTATCTCTGCTGCAACGATCTGATCTTCAAGCCAAGAACGAAGATATGTATTGCAGTGTAAGTTGTCCCGGACGTATTGATAAAGTTCATCGGTAGAAAACTGTTCAAGCATAATACCTATTTGCCCGGCTAAATGCAAATCTTTTATATTATCTATGGGTTTTCTCAGCTTTTCAATTTCACTTTGTATTGTCATTTTACATCTCCTATCTGATTTAAAAGGCAATTTACCTGATTTTCTATTCGTTGCAGTTTTGAAAGTATTTCGCGTTTATTTTCAATTAAATTATTCAGCGATATAAGGTGTTGATTTGCGTTGTTTATATTCTTTTGGATGTTGTTTTCGTGTTCCATAACAAATAAAACAAGGTTTTCAAATTTTTCATTAAAGCCTTCACCGGGAAATGAGTTTACATAATTATCAACACGTGGTGTCATTCTTATAGACTTCTGAACTGTCTTTTTTTCTTTCATAGTATTTAACTCCTTTCAAAAGTTAATAACTTCATTGTATATATCTTGAATACGGTCGAAATCAGTATCATTAGTATTGCAGCGTTTATTATATATGCTTTCTCCGATAGCCGTTTCCCAATATATTTCAATAAAATTCTTAATAATTTCATCCATTTCTTCTATTGACATAGACATATAAGCAGCTCCTTCTTAATTAAAAATTGCGGTTTAAGGATGACCGCAAACCTTTTATTCAGATAAATAAATTGATTAAATCAGCTTTTTTGAGAAATTCTTTTATAATATCAATTTGTTCATCTGTTAGCGGCATATCAGAACCGTCCTCTGAGTTATAACCTACGAACACTGCTGTTCCGACTACAACATCTTGCTTGTTGTAGATTAAAAAATTGGGGGCAAGGTCATTTAACTTTCCTTCTTCGTTGATCCAGATGTTTATATTTTGTTCTTCAAGTTCATAAACATTTTCAATCAGACCACCGACTAAGTTTTGCAAAGGTTTAAGGCCCGGCTCAATTTCTTTAATTACCGCCTTTTTGTAAGGTTCTTTGATAATTGCTCTCATAAAAAACAACTCCTTTTAATATTGTGATTGAAAAATCAATCCAAAAATAAGTAATCACAACATATTAAAAGGTCATCACTTACTATATACATTATACTACATTTGTAGCATAATGTCAAGGACTTTTTCAAAAAAATAAAAAGAGGTGTCAATATTGACACCTCATAAAAAATGTATTCATTAAATAAAATCATCTCCTTTATCATTTATAAAGGCAAGTATTGCTTGTGCTGCAACAGAAGAATTTGAATAATTATTTTGCAAGCAAAAATCTGATAAAAGCTGATTAGTTTCATTATCCAAGCGTATTTGTTTTCTTTTTTTCCTTTCAGCGCCAATGGTAGAATAAAAAATATATTGTGATTTAATATATGGTAAATCATTTTCCAAATAATAGGTGAGTGCTTTATGTAAAATGGCTTTATAGCTCATACCGCTTTTTTCTTTTAATTCAGTTACTTTTTTTAATTCTTCTTCGCTAAAAAAAACTGCCACCTGTTCTTTTGGTAAGCTCATTTTACCGACCTCTTTCTTTTTCTTTATCGTGTTCGCGATTCATCAATGTTTTATTGTTATATTTGTTTTCGCAATATTGTTTAATCGCACTATTTGAGTTTTCAGACCTTTTAACAGCGTGCCTAAGATGAATTTCACTAATTTTATTAGTCATATTTATAAAATCGCGCTGATCTAAATTTCCTAATTGTGCCAATATACTTTTTGAATATCTGTTTATATAAATTTCACGGTTGCATTGAATCTGACTTGTTTTATTTAATCCGGCAGAAGTTATATTTCCAATCATTATATTGTTAGGATGATTTTTTATTTGAGATGTAATTTTGACAATGAAAATATGATTGTCTTTAACCCTGCTTACGACGGCAGGGCGCTGTTTTGAGCCTTTTTTATCGTTATAAGGGAAGTCAACTAACAAAACATCCCCTTGTTTAATTGTTTTCGGATTTATTTGCTTCATAAGACTTTACCTTGTTGTATATTACTTCATAAATTTTTTCATTTGATAGATTGCTCTTTTTAATTTCATTATAAAAATTCTCGTCAAAGAAAACCTCACTATCTAACAACGTCTTTTCTATATCTTTATATGAAGCGTTTTTATTCATTTCTTCGATAATAAGGTGAATTTTTAAATCAATGTAATATTCAATATCTTCTTCTGTTTCATCGTCAAAAAATTCGTCTATTGATATTTTCCTATCTTCTGCGTAATCGTAAATATCAAAATCTTTCATATAAAACACTCCTTTTGTAATTCAAAAGCTATTCTTCAGGAATCCGATCAGACGAGCTGCAGCCCGTCTGATGAGTTACATTATTTTTATTGCTTTTGATAAATTTTTTTTAAGCTGCCATCTGATTGCAATTCAAAAATTGATTGAATATCCTTTTTTCTCGGCGGCTTATGAAAATCATATATTTCTTCAAAGTCAATGCAGCGAGACTCATTATTATAATCATAATTTAATGTGCCACTATATGATTTTCTGAAATTGCTTATTAAATCAACATTGCCAACAGAAACATTGTTTATACAGAGATTATTTTGTTTGTCAATATCAATAGTTATTTCAGCGTCATCATCAAGCGTTTCTTTTAATAATGGCGTCAAAATTCGTTGCCACTTTTGTTTTTGTGCTGCCATTGACATTGACGCACTTTGATATATGAATACACTCATACATTACAGCTCCTTTTCTTTCGGGACAACCCTTATTATTTGTAAAACTTATTTAATTCTGCTGTATTTTTAAATGTAAATATACAATGATGTTCTTTTCTCATTTCTTCAACGAAAGCAAGAATTTTTGATTTATCCTGTGTTTTGCATGGAACAGCACCATATTTATAATTGGTTTCATTGATAAATACAAGGTAAACTAACTCTTTATCTTGCCGGTTACAAAGAACCGGCAAGTCATAGGTAATAAAGATGTTATACATAGTATCAAAGAAATTATACGGCTCTGCGCTGCGGTGATTTCAAGATTCAGCTTGGTTGTCTCTTAAAATCTTTTCAATTTTTTCTAATTGTTTAAAGATAATACCTTGAGCAATTATGACTTTATCATAATCGGTTTTTTTCAGGTAAGCAGTTTTGCGGATTTTCTTTTGTGCTTTTAATTTATTGATAAATTCATCAGCGTCTTGTTCAAGCCCAACGGCATAAACATCAGATTTTTTCGGCTTTTCTTCTGTTGAAGCTACTATTTTTTTCTTAGTTTCCTTTTCAACAAATTCCTTAACATCTGATACGCTTAACGGTGTTTCTTCTTTCTTTTCTTCAATTAACTTGTCTTGCTGTTCTTCGGGGAGCTGTGCAATTTCAGTAGCAACTGTTAAAGGTACCTTATCTTCTTCAATCGCCTGTTTTACTTTTTCTGTAGCTTTTTTGTCTATTGCTGTTAAATCACGAACAGTAGAAGCAGAAACACCTAAAGTCTGAGCGATCCATTCTCTCCGCTTTCCCACCGGTTCACCGGCTTGTTTCATTTCTTCAAACACTTCATCCGCAAGTTGCATAAGTTTTAAATTATCTGCAACAGTATTATTTCTGCGCTGAATATTGGTTGTCAGCAAAGCAAATTTTTCTTTACCATGCTGACTAATATTAAATTTAACGTCATCAATATTTTTAATAAGACAAGGAACATTTGAAAATTCATTGTGTCCCTTTTCAATTAAACTCAATAAAGCTAATCTGCGTCTATGGCCACTTAAACATTTATATCTGCCATTATCAGCCGGAATAATAACAAGGTTTTGGTCTAATCCGTTATCAAGGATAGACTGCGCTAATTCTTCAATATCATCAAGCGACATACCCTCGTTATCTTCTGAGGGGTCAATTAAATTTATATCGATCGGAATAACATTAAAATCTTGCGAAATTCTCATAGCCTTACTTGTTTCGTTCAGTAAGTCGCTGCCGAGCGCACCGCCTAAATTAAATTTTCCCATTTTAAAACACTCCTTTTTTCTTTAATACTTTTCAATAAGGTAATTTACAAGCCTTCTGTAATCGTCTGTAGCAGTAGCTTTTTTTGCGTAATCTGCCAACGCTTTATGCTCGTATGTCATTTCTTCAACCTTTACACTCTTACGAATCGGAATATCAATGTACTGTTCTTTCATTACGGTAAGCATAAATTCTCGCATTTGTTTTGCAATCGAATTATTTCCTTGAAACTGAACAAAGAAACAGCCACCTAATTTTAATTTTGGATTGTATGCGGAAACAGTGTTTATTAAATTTTTTGCGATACAATAACCGGCAATTCCCCATAGATCGCAACGTAAAGGTGTTAAAACATAATCGGTAATTGCTAATCCGTTAATATTGATAATGTTAATTGAAGGGCTGAGGTCAAGAATACAATAATCGTATTGGTCGGCAACTTTATCGAGATGTGCTTTTAAACGAAGTTGCTGCGGTGTACGAATATCTGCTTTTAATTTTTCTTCGATTTCTGCTAAATCAAGAAATGCCGGGAGAATATCTAAGTTGTCATAGGGTGTTTTTTGAATAACAGATTTGACATCAAGTGAACTGTCAAGAAGTAGGTCGCCAACTGTTGCGGGGTAGGCTTTTAAAGCGGATAAATCGTTTTGAATAAAAACACGCTTTAATAAAGAAATAATATCTAATTTTTTATTGCTGAATAAAGTAGTTGAATTGCTCTGTGGGTCAAGGTCAACAAGTAATACCTTTTTCTGATGTTCAGTCGCTAATAAATGTGAAATTGTTGTGGCAGTTGAGGTTTTACCTACACCACCTTTTACATTGAAAATTGAAAATGTTTTCATTTTTTTATTTCCTTTCGTTTTTCTTTAATTACATTATACTACAAAAGTAGCATAAAGTCAAGAGAAAAAACACTTTTTTATAAATTTAAATTGATATAAATTTCCGAAACATCATCTTGTGTAATGCCAATATAACGACGTGTTACTTGTTCGCTGGAATGTCCGAATGCCTCAGATAACAAACTTATGTCATATCCTTCTTTATAAGCCCAATATCCAAAAGTCTTTCGCATTGAGTGTGTACCTATGTTATCCTTAATACCAACAGCTTTAGCAGCGTCTTTTATTATTTGAAATGCTCTGATTCTTGTAATGGGCGTGTTAGTTCCTTTGCGGCTTTTAAATACAAATTCATCTGGATTAGAGGGATTATAGTATTTTATATATTCGTGTATTGCTTTTTCTAAATTTTTACTAATAGGAAATAATTTAGCCTTGCCCGTTTTCTGTTCACGCAAAGAAATAAAATCCGGTACGGATTTTCCATTCCATATTTGTTTTAATCGAATAGTACATATATCAGATACCCGTAGAGCTGACGAAATACCCATAACAAATAGTAGATAATCTCTTATTGATTTACCTTTTAAATAGTGTTTCATTGCTTCAATTTTTTTGCGATCTCTTATTGGCTGAACATATTCCATAGTCATATCACCTATTTAACATAATTTATAAATATTATATATTATGTTAAATTCAAAATCAACAAGAATTTTTAAATCATTGAAAAATGGCTTTATACCGTTGTTTTTGCGTATTTTTCAATTTAACATAATATAATTATGTTAAATTCGTGGAGATTAAAAAACAAAGGGTGTCAATATTGACACCCCCTATTTTTTGCTTACGGATTCCAGTACCTTTTCAATTCATTATAAAAGTTTTCGCGCGTACCGGCCATTATTACAACGATAATTTGTTCATTTTCATATCTGATAGTATAGGCTAATTCATAGTTAGTCTTGTTATAATAAATATCATAGCCGTAAACACCGGACAAATCACCTGTTTTTGCTGTTCCGGCGTAAGGATCGCGACAAATTGTATCAATAGCGTCTTGATACATTTTTTTAAGTTTGTTATCTTTTATTTTTTTAATAAACTTCGCCGCCGGTGGAAGAATTTTTACATTAAGCATTTTGTTTATTCCTCCGACTCTGTATTAAAAATATCATCGTAGGAATAACTCTCGATTTCTCCTGCCGCTGCTTTGTCGGCCTCTATAAGCATTTTTTCAATTGCCGGTCTTACTTTACTTTGAGTTTCGTCAAATTTCTCAATGAGCTCATTACCGCTATACCCTTGTGCCACAAGGTCTGCTAATATTTGTTTAGCGAAATACCCAGAGTTGTCGGAAACAGGCTTTATAACAATTTCGTTTCCGCGCATAATACATTCGGCCTGCTTGTCAAATCCAATGCTATCAAAAAATGCTTTAGGAATTGTAAGCTGTCTCTTACTTGTTATACGGATTCTTTGCGAGTTCTGCATAATATCACCTCTAACCATTGTACTCATAGTTTTCACTTCCTTTATACATATTATTCAAACAAGGAAACAATGCTCCTTGTTTCCTTGTTTTTATTTTATCATATTTTATTATTATTGTCAATTAAAATAAATATCAGAATCTATTTCATTTCCCCAAGCGTCCCAGCCGTCAGTTTTGTTTCTTGCAAACAGCTCCACGCGAGGTAAATCTCCTGCAAGTTCAACAATTTTATCCCTTGTTTCATCGGGCTTCTGACTATGTTTTCGCAAGGGGCTGATAATAAACTGATGAACGCTTTTTGATTCTCTTTTCGGGTGTCCTTTTGTTGCAAGCAGACAGATTTCCGCATTGCCCCTTGTCCAGAATCCGAGTCCGTAAAACCAGCCTTTTCCTGACTTGTTCTGTTTCAGCCATAAAAATGCAATCGTTTTGTATTTAAATCCCCATGACTCAATCACCTTGAGTCCTTCTTTCAGTTTTGGAAATGTTGTCCAAAGAAATAAAAGGGAATCCTTTTCAGCCATTTCATTAACAGGCAGATTGCAGATATCTTCAAGCGACATAGTAGGGTAAATCTTTTCGGCTGCACCCTGCACATTCTTTTGGTCGTATCTCCAAGGCGGGTCAGCATAAATAATATTATATTTTTTCATTTTTGTACCTCTCTTTTTTTAATGGCGCAGGAAAAAATCGCAGGCACAAAAATATGTAATTCAAAATACAGTTCTCAAGCTCGAACGGCCAAGAATATTTGAGTTACAAACATCAATTTATATCTAAATGCCATTCATCATTTCTGACATCAAAAGCATTACCCATTTCTATAATATCAGGATAATTGCTTTGGGCTATTTTAATAGCGTATTTGTCGATTTCGTAAGCATAATAAGTAATATTATTAAAGCCGAGTTTATCAAGACAGTAACGCCCGGTGGCGATACCGTCATACATAGATAGAACGATAAGCTTTTCATTACGAGAAACAGTTGCAAGACCTGTTTTGAGCAGATGAATAATAACTTCGGCTGTCCAGCCGTTTCCAAGGGCTCTGTAACGCCGGGTGTTGCTGACTGCTGCTGTATAATTGTCCGGCATAGTTTGTAATCGCTCACATTCTAAAGGAGTAAGTTTTCTTATTATATACAAGCCGTCAGGAAGCCTAATTTTGCATTTTTTATTTTTAACAATAATAACTCCGTCTTTGACTTCATATACCGGGTATTCTTTGTTGTAGCGCTTGTCATAGGCAACATAACCGTTATAGGAGCCGGTGCAAATACAAGGAGATTTTCCGTATATAGAATAAATACGGTTTGTTTGGCTATTGTTTCCCAACATTCCTAATCTGCGCGTCGTATCATATATAACCGGTTCAGCTATCATTGTTCGTTGTTTTCTGTCGAGTGTGTTAGATAATGTCGCGCCGCCGTAAGACGCTGTGAGACAATAGGATTTATCATTCCAAGGGACACCGCCTTCTAATATATCTTTCAATACAATGTGGCGTTCTTTAGGCTGTTCGTTAATCCAATTACAGACATAAAACCGTTCTCTGTTTTGAGCGCTGACAAGCGAACTGTTAATATAAATCAAATCAGCACCAAGCTCATGACAAATTTGTTGTTTTATTGAAAGTGCTGCGCTCTTATTATTTTCATACAGAAAAAAATCGGGTTTAAATTTTTCTTTTGCTATTAAATAGTTTTTAAAAAGTTCCCAGCCTTCTCCTTCTGCGGTAATTTCACGATGTTGTGTTTGCGCAATACTCCAAAACGTACACGGAGAGCCGCCTAAAAGTAATTTTTTCATTTTTTCTACACCTTTCTTTATCACGGCGAAAAATGGCGTAGAAAAGAGCCTACAACACTTTGTCGCCGTGTGTTGTAGGCTCTGACTGTTATTCAGGCTCAATAATATTATTATGTAATTCAAGTCCCGGTCTGCAGCTCGTCTGATGAACGCTCTGTAGACCTGTTTTTGAATTACAAAGTTAAATCTGTTGATACACGCAATGATGATTTTTCAGCCACTTTATTACAATAATTTTGAATTGAATTATTCTTTGCCGAATTTAGTTCCTGCAATGAATCCAAATTTATAATTGCTGAATTATTTGTTGCTACATCTGGGAGAAATGTACCCATTTTCTCCGGGGCACAATATAAATGATTTGTGCCGGTTTTGGTTTCATAGCAAGCGTCAAAACGAATATGATTGTCACCGTTTTCCTGCCAGCGCGTACAGATAAACGGTTTAACTTCCCCTTCTATCATATATTTTTCACCGTTTTTATAATATTCATCAGCTTCGTCTTGCGTTTGTTTTGCAATTTCTTCTATTGAAGTATTTAATTTACCGTTTTCATCCCGAAAACGTTTGTCTATAGTAGATACCTTATCCTTGAGCAAAGAAACATTTACATAATCAGACAGTTTTTCGATATGTTCAAAATAAGTCTCTGAAACATTATTAAGAATTTTGTTTACATCGAATGGTTCCTTTTTATTATTTTCAACTGCTTCCTCGTTACCTTCTTTCATTGCCCGGTATTGTTGGGCTAAATGGAGTTTTTGCGTTTCAGTAAAATCAAAACCGAAATGTGAGCTAAACATAAGACCTATGGAATCGGCTTCAAATTCGATCTGCTCACGTGGCAGCTCCTTAAACACGTCTGAGTGCATAATAGCGTGTCCCATTTCATGTAATGCAATTTCGAGCTTTTTGGAATCCTCAAGGATTTCATTAAGTTCGATTTTGTTTTCAAACGGTAAATAATGTCCTTGTAATCCGATAGAATGTAAATTAGCCATTTTAACCGGACAATTCAATTCATTTTCGCAGTAGCTTTTAACCCCCTCAAAAATAGTAGCGTGTTGTTCACTTTTGTAACCCACGGAGTAAAACTTAGGATATTCTTCCGGTGGAATAGTAGTCTGAGAAATATCAAACACTGAGCCAATTTTAAAATTTTGAACTTTTCGCGTTTCAAATTCTTTTCGTTTAATTTTTTCTTTTTCTTCTTTAGTTGCTTCTGAAACTTTCTTCCATTCATTCTCAGAAACCTTAAAAAGTGTTGTTGTTACAGGTACAAGAATTTTAAGTCCGTGTTCTCCTGCCTTAACGCTATAACCCTGATCTTGATAATACTTATAACTGCCACAGAAAGTAGCGTGTTTATTTTGATCGTAGATTAACATATTATTTCGTGGGCTGTATTGGTAGAAACGTCCGGCAAAAGAATAATAATCTGCCAACGTTTCCGGGCTTAAATTAAAACCTTCCCCGATTTCTGTAATTCGTGCGTGTAGCTCATCCAATTTTTCTTTTTGTTCGGCCGCATATTTCTTTTTATCTAATTTATGATATGCCATTTTATACCTCCAACAATTGAGATTTAATATTGTATTGTTCCATTATGCTAAGTTCGGATAACGACGTTAAATCGTTTTCAAACATTGTTTCGCCAATCGTAACAAAATCTTCGGGAATATCACAATAATAGAGTTTCCCTTCTTCGTCCTCAATGATTGCTTTACCGTCAATATATGCAATAATGGTGTTATCTTTTTGTGCTTGATTTTTCATATGAAATATTCCTTTCTTTCTTTTTTAAGATTAATGTAGCGGTAATACTTATTCCACTTATAATTAGAGCGAATAATGCCGGTGCAATAGTACCATAATCACCAGTATAGGGACTGTGGAGGATATGATTGTTCGTGTCAATAATATTCGGTGTTCCTGCACTCGGTAGAACAGAATAAATATAAGTAACAGTAATGGTTTCTTCCGACATGGTGCCAAAGGCATTATCCGGGACTGTTTTTAATTTATATCCTTCAATATCTTTTTCAGTTGTTTTATATTCATCAAAAACGTGGCCGGTAATTGTTTCACTATTAGTAAGTTGGTTACCGTTTTCGTCAAGGTAATTAATAACAACGGTAGCGTCCTTCAGACGATAAACATAGTTAACGGTAATAGGATCAATAGCCATAGCGCCGGTGGCATTATCAGGTATTGCCGTAAGTTCATAGCCATAGAAATCTTTTTGTTGTGTGCTGTATTCATCAAAAACTTTACCGGTAATTATTTCACTATCTGCGAGTGCCTTTTCTTCTTCATCGAGGTAGTTAATTGTAACGGTAGCGTCTTTCAGATGATATACATAACTAACGGTAATAGGATCAACAGTCATGAAACCGAAAGCGTTATCGGGTGTTGCTGTAAGTTCATAACCATAAAAATCTTTCTGTTCTGTGTTGTATTCATCAAATACTTTACCATTAATAATTATATTATCAGAAAGAGGTTCGCCTTTTTCCGATATATATTGTATGATAACTGTTGCTGGTTTAAGAGCATAAATATAATTTACAGCAATATTATTTTCCGTCATGGTTCCAGTATAATTGTCTGGTGTTTTAATTAAGTCATATTCATGTAAGTATTTCGGAACGGTATTATATTTATCGAATACAAATCCGGTTATTGTATCACTGTCAGTAAGTTTATTACCATTCTCATCAAGATAATTAACAACAACAGAGGCGTTTTTCAAGCGATAAACATAATTAACGGTAATCGTTTCTTCGGACATTGCACCGGAAGCATTATAGGGTGTTGCTGTAAGTTCATATCCGTATATATCTTTTTCTGAGGTATTATATAAATTGCCTACTTTACCGGTAATTGTTTCACTATCTGCGATGACTTCATTTTTTTCATTCAAATAATTAACAACGACAGATGTTGGCTTTTTCGTGTAAATATATTTAATGGTAATAGAATCTTCTGTCATAGAGCCGAAAGCATTTTCGGGTGTTGCTGTAAGTTTGTAACCGTAAAAATCTTTCTGTTCTGTGTTGTATTCATCAAAAACCTTACCGGTAATTGTTTCAGACTGAGCGAGTTCCTTGCCTTCATCATCTAAATAATAAACGATAACGGAAGAATCTTTTAATCTGTAAATATACTCAACGGTAATAGGCTTTTCAGTCATTATGCCGGTGGCATTATCGGGTATTGCTGTAAGATCATAGCCATAAAAGGTCTTGCTTTGCGTTGTATATTTATCAAGAACTTTGCCGGTAATTGTTTCAGGCTGAGTAAGTTCTTTTCCTTCGGTATCTTTGTAGTTTACTGTTACCGCTGCTTCTTTTAATTCCGTAGATATAATTACGGAATGAGAAATATTTTCAGTTATATTATCATCTTGAATATCATAGTAATAATAACCGTTTTCAAATTTTATATCGGATAATGAAACTGGGTTATTGTCTACAATAGCGCTTTTGATTTTATAATTATTGTTTAGTTGAAATGTGATCTTGTTTGTGAGATTTTCGTTATAATTAACAACGATACTGTCCTTAGATGTTGTATTGATTGATTTATCATTGACTTGAACTGTACCATTATCAATCAGCGCATTTGTATTAACTGTATATTTTAATGCTGTATATACTGTATTGCTTTCAAGAATAGTATCGTCTACTGTCAATTTGGCGCTGTTTTCAAAACCGCCCGTAGTTTTTCCTGCGTTTTCTTTAAAGCATACGGGAATATTCATATTATAATAATGGGCATAAAAATCGGGTTCTGATAATGACGATTGCTTTATCGTTGCTGTTACCAAATTTTCTGTTACTTCAATATCAAACATCGATGTAACATCTTCTTGTTTTTCGTTGCTTATTGTGATGTTTCCTGTAACATTCAAACAAGAATCAAGTTTACCTGTTATATTGACATTGTTCCATTCGTTAATATTAGAAATAAAACTAAATTTTTTTGCAAAAAAGTTATTCGGAATATACTGCGTAATCTTGTAGTTGAATTTTTCATTTTCAAATACTCTGTCTTTGTCAACAGTAATTAAGGGGCTATCGACTGAAAACATATACGGTGAAGCAAAAGTATATCCTATTCCGCAATATTCGCCGCCATAATACATTCTATAAGTTGAATCATCAAAACTTTCTACTATGGTTGCAGAACTATAATCATACGGGGCATTATCTTGTGTAAATAAACCTAATGAAGAAGGGTCTTTATTAATATAAACACAAGCTCCGTTGTTATTTGTGTCTGATAATAGCGTGTTCTTTTGATAATAGATATTTCCGACACTGTTGTTATCTATTGAAACAAATTCACAAGCATTAAGTAAATCTGTTGTGCTTGTTTTATAAATATCTATATCATAAATAGTTGCTACGGCACCTTTTATATTGGCCTCAACGTCTGTACCGGTTTTTACATATTTCATAGTAAAATGTGTACTTGCACCGTTTGTATAAAGCCATAAATGTAATAAATTGGAATTATCATATTTGCTAAAGTTCATTAAAACTCTTGTGAAATCATTTGAATTTGTTGCCACTGTACCGTCTGTAACGTGATTTTTTACAAGTGCGTCATATTTACTTTGGGCAACATACAGTTCGGGAACTGTCGTTTTAATAATAACATCACAAATATCTCCGTCTTTGTCTATTGCTGATTTTGTAACTCTGACTTCGATTATTTCACCCTTTTTAGCACCAATGGAAAGAGTTCCGTTTTTTGTAACGTTACCTGTTTCTTTATATAGTGATGCTGTGTTATTATCTGTTAGTATAAATTTGCTATCACTATTTAAAGATACTGTGCCGTATGAATAACTATTTGGTAATGTGTTAATTTCGCTATAATCATGTGCTTTATTATCTATCTGAAAATTGTCAGCCGCATATACTGGAAAAAGAGACATTATACAGATAATAAAGGACAGGAAAAAAGCCGTCCATTTTTTAATTTTCTTTTTCATTTTTATTGTCCTTCCTTGAAAAATTGTGTAGTGTCAATATTGACACTTTTTTTAAATTACATATTTAAAAGCGTTTTAATTTGCTGCCATTGTTCTACAATGATATTATGCATGGCTGTTCTCGTTTGGGGATATATCAGCGCTAACAATCCGATTGCAGCAAGAATAAGTAATATAATAGTCGCTATTTTTCTTATAATAAAAGAAATAGGCGAAAGCGTACCGTTTACAACAACTCTTTTAATTTTTTCTTTTTTGTCTTTAGTTCGCTTTCTATTTTCCTCTGCTTTTATTTCTTTAACCAGACCGTAATTAAACTTTGCCATATGATTTGTTCCTTTTCCAATTAAAAAGTCCTTTTTTTGCCGGTTTGGAGACGCTCAGATTTTCCAGCTTGATGATTTGCTTGTAAAGATTATTTCTATCGGCTGTAAACAAGCTAAAATCAGGCGCATAATCTGAAAAAATGGTCTTTTTTGCTTTTTCTTGCATTAGGTCAAGTATTTCCTGATGTTCAGACTTATCGCAAAAATTAAAAATATAATATGCGTCATGTAATAGCATTTTAGCAATAACGGCGTTAGTTGAATCCCATTCACTTGGTGAACTGCCGCAAACGATAATAGGAATGTCTTTTTCAATAAATGAAATAGCATTAAAATATTGATCGTTAGCGCTACCATAATCAAATACAAAATAGTCATATTCCTTTTTTAGAATATCTGACAATTCCTCTTGCAAATAATAAAAGTCGATGTTCTTATAAGTTATCTTAGTACATTCTGTTTTATCAAATACGGCTTCTTCATATAAGGTACCAAGTTTCAAAACAAATTTTGTGCTGTTCATCTCAATGTAAGCGGCTTTATATCCATTGAATTGCAAATATTTTATTATTTGAATAGCCTGTGTTGTTGTCCCAATTCTTTCGCAAGCGCCACATAACGAGATTGTTTTGTAATTCTTCTGTCGAACAATCGGCGGCTCACGTTTTTTAATTTGGGACTCTGTAAACCCATTTATTTCATTTAAGGGTGCATTAGGACGAGTTAAACAAGTGTGGAATTGTTCGCGCTGCTTAGATGGTGTTACAGCAGTTATAAATAGCGATAAGCCTATATTATTCAAAGAAGTTAGAATTTCTGATTGCAACTGTAATCCCGGTGCAAAAATGATAATTGGAATAGACATACTCATTTTGATATTATTAAGTTCTGCGCATATATCAGAGCAGCTATCTACAAACTGTGTAATATCAACTACAATGTAATTGAATTTTTCTTGTGCCATTAACTGTTTAGCTTCGGCTATGTATGGGACTAATCCTGTATATGATATTGTTTCTTCTATGTCAGATAAAATATCTTCAAGAAAAAATCCCTGACTGCCATCTCCGACAAATAAAATCATCTGACCACCTCCTGTATTCTATTTAAGTTATGTTCCTGCATATAGAATTTTTTACAATATGCCGATATAGAATCTTTTTGAAAATCTGTCCGTATTGGTTTACCATTGCACTTTTGAACATATCTATTGATATTTTCTATACACTGTTTGATTTGCGGATAAGTATATTTTTTATAATATAAATTGTTATTACTTAATAAATTCTGTATTTGAGTATCAATTTTGAGAGATTCATCATAATTATGAATTCTTCCTTCTGTTTCAAACTTTTTTCCGCGTTCTACAAACACATTAAAATTGTTTTGCTTTTTAAATCTGCCGATTACTTCTTTATTAAAGGTTTCATCCGGTTCCTTTACATATATAGAATTAAGTAAAATTGGAGAATCTGTTACAATAACTTCAACCTTGCCCAATAAACGTTGTACCCGTTTATCTTGTTCCTCTAATAATCGGCGCTGATTTTTTACACTACCGTCTAATATTTCAGTATTGTTATCCCAAACATATTCTTTTGCTACCTCTGATACGTATTCAACAACAAGTCCTTTCTTTTTTAATGCGCTTGCAACTTCCCATGCACAAGTAGTCTTTCCGGCGCCGGGCCCGGCAAACATATTAACAACAACCGTATTAAATTTTTGTTGTGCAGGCTGAGGTTTTGCGGCCGGTGTTTTTTTTATTTGTTCGTCTTGTTGTGTTTGGGCTGTTTCAATCTGAAAAGATGAAAATTTAGGATTTATTAACTGTTCCAAGCGCAGTCTATTTGAACTTGCAGTTATTACATTTACCTCTTGTTTTGCTCCATTAACATATGCGGCAACTGGGAAATCTAAGTTAGCTCTTAAATTAACAAATTTATTATAGGGAATTTTCTTATAAATGAGATTTTCTTGAACCTTAACGGAATTAGCTTTTAATTCCATATATGAAGTATTCCCAATTTCAAATTCAAGATTTCCATTCATAATATCGTTAAGGTCTTTTTCAATGTCGTATTCATGAGCCGTATATTTCAGCATAGTATTATCTGTAATTGCGCGCTGCATAATACTTTCCATTTTATTAAGGTCGTTAATATCGTTTTGTAATTCCTCAACAATAGCACCAGTAAGCTCACCGCCAAGGTCTGAACATAATAAATACGAGGTATAAAGATTACTGTAATAATTCTGTCGTCCTGTATTTATGAATGGAATCGCAACGTTTTTGAGCATATTATGATAAATACGAGGTTCTTTTTGAGATAATTCTTGAACTGACATTCTGTATTTTTCGGCAAATTTTTTTGTATGCTCGATACCGTATTTTTCAATATCAAATTGAAAATTTTTGGTTGCCATATCTGCCTGAATCCCAATTTGAGCGTACTGTGAATTTGTAGGTAATAAGTTATTTTGGGCTTGTTCAGGTACAATACCATAATGTTCGGCCAATATCTCTATTGCTGTGTTAAAATCGCAATTTGATAACTGTTCAACAAGATTTATTACATTTCCGCCTCTGTTTCCATCTCCAAAATCGCAATAAGTATTAGTATCAAGATACAAACAACAAGACGGCGTTTTCTCACCTCTAATATCACAAAATGCCCGGTGTGTTCCCTTTTTTTGAGTTTCTATTCCATATAAGTCATTAAGTATTTCCGTAATCGGTATTTCCTTAATTTTGTCAAGGTCATAGTGTTTGTATTGTTTATATTTGTATTGTTTTCTCATTTTAATCTCCTGTAATTCAAAAACTGTTCTTCAGGAAGCCGATCAGACGAGCTGCAAACCGGGACTTGAATTACATTTTTATTTAAGGTCTGCAATTTGCTCCTGTGTTAATGTGATTTTATTTTGGTATTCAAGTATTTCCGCATTCATTTCTTGAATTGCCTTTTGTTCTGTTTCAATTAAAGAAACATTATCTTGTATCTGCGTGTCTATCTGTTGAATTTCAACGTTAGTTTTATAGATTCTTGATTCCGTTAATTCTTTATTTTGTGCTTCGATATTAGAAATCTTGACCTTTTTTGTTGCTATCTCATTTTCTAATTGAGATATAGTGTCTTGATAAGAAACTATATTTCTTTGTAACCTCTGAATTTGATATTCCACACGCGATAAAATCTGAATATTATCGGCTTGTTCAACAGATTTTGGATTAGTATATAATTTTAAAATGTTATCGTTATCATTGGGTAAGGAAATTTGGAGCGATAAGATTTTAAAATTACTTGAAACATTATCAATTTGCAGAATTACTAATGATGAATCTTCAATTATTCTTGTAACTGTTGTCCGTGAGCTCGGATCAGTTCTCACGTTGTATGTATATGATTTGATACCGTCATACGCTGTGTTTTGAATATCAAGTTCAATTTCCATTCTTTGTTGTTCTTCTGAATATTGCCACCGGGAAATTGTAAAACTATGATTTTCATCAAGCTGCTGCGGTTTATTTAATTCCGTTATTTTATATTCTGAAAAATCCGTAGGCATATATAACGGTGATGTGAAAAAAATTGTATAACCGCCAACAAAAATTACAATAAACACTATAAGAATTGAATTTTTAAATTGCTTAGAATTAAGCAGGTTGCTTATTAAAATATGAAATTTGGATTCTTTCTTTTTATCCTTCATGAGTTCTCCCTTAATAATTATTGTATTGTATTGTTGTATTCTGAATAATATCCGAAACTAACCAGTTACCACCTTCATAAATCATTTCAATGTGAAAAATAAAAGGTGATGACGTATTTCCGCTTAAACTGTCAACATCAAAATCCGCAAAAATTAAGACATCACATTCAGTATCAGAAATCTTAGTATAATAAATTATTGGATTATTGATTGTAACTTTATAATCTGAGGTAATTTGCGTCCAACGATAAGTATCTGTGCTATATAACTTCTTATAGGCTTCTTCGGTCATTAAAGGTTTGATGTTTTTTTCCTGATCTGCGCTGTAAAAAGTATTCAGATAAAACAATGCTTTCTCTTTAATATTCGTTTCATTATTTGTTTCAGCGCCTTCTTGCTGATTTTGTAATTCTGAGAGCTCATTTTGTAATCGTTCGATTGTTTCTATATGTTCTGTGCAAGACTCTCTATCTTTAAGTTCATCCTTCATATCAGCATATCTAATCCCAAAAAATCCAGTTGCTATTATCAAAGCAATAAAAGTTATTGCAAGAACAATTATTCCTTTTATCTTATTTGTTGTTGCGAAGTTCATAGAATATTTCTCCTTGTATTTACTGCTGAAATTACGACAAAAAATAATCTATTCTTTCCTGATTCTCAGTAGAAAAATCCAATTTGTGTTCAATTAGATAATTTCTTGCTTTTTCAAGCAGTTCCGCATTTTTTGTTTTTATGTAATTTTTAAGCAGTTTATCAATAGGTTTGCGAACTTTATAATCTGTTGCAGTTCGCCATACCCTTTGCATTTTTCCGCCTTTGGATTTTAATTCATTCCATTGTTTCATTGTATAAACTCTTATTTTAATTTCTTATAAAGTTGTTGTTATGTTCCATTTCCCATAAAGGATTGCCGGGATTAACTGTACTTGCAAAAGTGTATTCATAGCCGTCATAATCACTATAATAGGCTTCTTTACATATCGGATTGGATAAATCATTTAGTCTTTTATCAATTTTTGCCCTAAATGAAAATTCTTTATCATTGCTTATAAAACTAATATAGTCATATCCGTTAATCCCAATAATTGTTAAAAATCCAAATGTTCCTTCATGTTTTTTATAATTTGGGTTATTTGTTTCTTTTAAAATACACTCGTTCATAATATATCCTTTCTTTTTGTAATTTCTGATTTTTTCTGAATTAGCTAAATATGTACGATGGGCTAATCTGTATGACGCTTTTTTCTTTAACAGCTCATCGTGAAAAACAAAATAATATAAATCCATATATTCTTTTCTTGTCTGAGGAACAGGAATTATACAATCATCATATGGGCAGCTTTCACAGTTGTATTTACATTGCTGAACACATAACAAACGATCAGAAGCCGTCTTTCTCTTTTTGGCTAAAATTTGTTTTCTGTTGTCCTGATAGTATTTATGATTATATTGAATCCTTTTTTCTTTCAAATCACCAAAAAGCATATTGTATATTCGATATAATTTCTGATGTTCTTTTTTTTCAGTATCTGTTTTTTGAATACTGTTATTTCGATTGTATTTTCCATATTTCATTTGAGTTTGAAAAGAAATATTCATTTTTGGAAATGATGAACAATAATTAGCCAATGCACAATTTTTGTTCCCACAAAACTTACCTTGAGGATAATTGCATATAAACCTTTTATCCTTCATTGTTAATACCTCTTAATTAACCTCTGTTTTATTTGTTAAATATGGCATTGGGTCAACAGAGTGTCCATTTATTCTAATTTCAAAATGACAATGTGGCCCGGTTGAATTTCCTGTGCTGCCTACATAAGCAATAACGTCACCTTGCTTAACGCTATCGCCTGCACTAACGGCAAAACTTGTGTTATGAGCATAATAAGTCTGATATTTGGAATTATGCCGGATAACAACACAATTTCCGTAACCTCCCATCACTTCGGCACGTTCAACAATGCCATCCATACTTGCCAATACCGGTGTGTTTTTGGGTGCAGGAAAGTCCGTTCCTGAATGGAGTTCATAATTACCGTGTGTGGGGGAATATCTATATCCGTATGGCGAAGATACGGAATGGTAATCTTTTAATGGATATTTGAACTCCCCACTTCCGTTTAACGACTGTAAATAAAAAGCTACCTGATTTGCAAAATCCACATTGAAATGATCCCCTAATTCGTTTTCCTCACAATATGCCTTTGAATTTTCGGGTGTATATTTGCCAGAGCAGTAATTGATATAACCCCTATTGATATGGTAGGCCTGATAAACAATTAAAAGTTTATCGTTATCTGATGTACTTGTTACACCAACTAAATCGAGCAATGCTTTAAATTCTTTTACTCCACATTGAATAGAATAATCCGGGTCGGTAATCATACCTCTTTTTTTAGGATATTCCGTATTAAATTCAAATTCTCCTGCGTTCATAACATCTGTTCCAACGCCTGATGTTGATACTTGCATTATGCAAAGCAAATGATCCACATAATCCCCTATTCCGTTGTCTTTTGCATATTTTTCTACCTTGTTTCTATATGCTTCCACTTCTTCCGATAATCCGGCATAATCAATAGACTGATTGGCCGTTTGATTACCGGCAATAATAGAAGCTGCCCCCATCGTTACAAGAATTATAAAAAACAAAATAACAATAACAGCCGGAATAACTATATATTTAATTAGTTTTACTTTCATGTTTATACGCCGCCTGTAAATGCTTTTTCTTCTTCTTTGGTTATATACACTTTAAAATGTAAATTCCTATCGCCTGATATATTTAATATTGTTTCGCCAATCGTAAACATCGGTATGCTGTTGATTTCCGAAGCTGTCATTACGTCACCAAATATTCGCTGCACAAGCTCCGTCGAATCCTGCTTCATCAGAAAACGGTATTGCAGCAATTCAAAAAGGGTTTTGATTTGTTCAACGCCACTATTTGTACTGCTTTCGGGAAAGAAATCACGCACATTTTGAGACGCAAATAAGAAAGACGTAAAATACTTTCGTGCTTCACGAACCATTGTCAAAATCTGTTGAACAGCAAATAATTTATTTGCATTGATTGTTCTGTGTGCTTCATCAAAAACTATTAAAGTATGTATAATATCTTCCCAGTTGATTTTTCCGCTTTCATAATCGTAAAACATCTTTTGTCCGATTTGTACTGCATTACCCCAACAGAAGAAAAGCGCATTATAAATCTGTAAATCAAATATTTCGGGTTTCATGTCCTTTAAATTTTTTATATTAAAGAAAACAATTTGCTCTGATGTAATGTTATTGATAGTTGTATGTCCGTCTACAATTTTTCCAAAGTTTTTAACGAGATTAGAAATTACAACTCGGATATTATCAATAGCATTGATTTTTTTCTCTACAACTGCTTTTTGAATTTCATTCTTCGGAACTTTCACTTCATCAATCAGTCTGTTCAAATATTTAAGATAATCAGACCATGTCGGATATTTAGTGCTTGGTAAACCCGTGAGCTGACACTCAGCGTCATCGGGGGTAAATCCAAACTCCTGATACAAGCCGTTGATTGTTTCTTCAAAAATATTTGTTTCATATTGTTCTGCTTTAGGTGATAAAAACATATAGTCTGTTTTAAGTTTCGAGATATGCGCTGAATATGAAACGCTTTCGCTTTCATCCGTCGAAATAATTTCCAAAGCATTTAAAATGCCGTCTGTTCCGTCAAGAGCAATTTCATAACCGCCTAATGTATCTTCAATCAAGCGTACAAATTCGCCAGAAACATCAAAACCTCTTATATAATCGCCTCGAATGGCGCGATCTTCAATTATTTTTTTTAATGTTGTCGATTTGCCGGAGCCCAAAGTACCAAACAATGCAGCGCTGTAATGTGTTCGAGTTGCTGATTTAAAAAATAAATCAAATAGAACGCTACCCCCGGTAGAAGTCGTATATCCAAACAAACTGCCGTTAGGATCACTCAACGAATCAAAATGATACGGGTTTCCGGCTGCAAGCGTATTAGACGGTACAGGCTGTCCCAAACGCTTGTATTGAGTGTTATTTTGAGTAGTATATGATTGGTAAAATGATTTCCATTCTGCCGCGCCTTCATTAAGGTACACCGAACCTTTATAATCGTTTACCTCAAGATATTTAATTTTTTTTGCCGTTGCTTTGTCGAGTTCGTCTTTTGTTCGATACGCCAAAAAAATTCTTGTAGTTATATCTTTCACGGTCTCCCCCATTGCAGAGATTTCGCTATTAAGATTAACAAGTTCCTGATACTTTAGTTGCGCGTCTGCTTTTTCTGTTACCTCTGACGCACTGTTATATCGAATATTGAGTTCCTTTACAGAACGGTTTATATTTTTTTTAACTTCACTGATATTTTCGGTTTGAATATCAACCGTTACTATTGAATTGCTGATATTTGTCAGTTGTGCAAGCCAATGTAATGTAGGATTCTTAACATATGATGAAATATGAATACACTCAACATATCCGTCGCCGAGTTTTATATATTTTTCATCCCTTGTTGAAAGTCCGCCAAAAGGCTGTATTTGGGCAAGCAAATAAGGGTCATATCCCTTTTCTTTTATGATTTCTTCAAGTGTCTTTTCTTTTTTACGAAACATTATTATTCCTCGCTATTCTCTGCCACATTAAATAAAGCTGTATTTGGATTATTAAACTTGTATATAATCTGAATTTTCTTGTCTTTTGTCATTTGTGCAGCTAAACCGTAATTGATAAGGGATGAGCTAATAATGTCTCGAACATCCTTGAGCTGTTCTTCGCTATTTGCAAAGTACATCAAATAATACTCTCTGTCTGATCTGTTTTTCTCAATACTTATAAGCTCATCAAGTTTGTTTTCAAGAAAATACTGATATATTGGATTTTTTGCATTTTTTAATTTGTATTTGATATATTTTTGCTGTGTGCGGGTATTGGTTGGAAAATTAAGTGAAATAAGTTTTAAGTCGGCTGAACAGGTTTTATAAAACTTCGCCCAACGCAAATTAAGATACTCTACTTCATGGTCTGACTTGTTCATCAAATCAATCGACACAATTTGAATTATATCCATGTACTTTTCGCCGGAACGCATTTTAAAAACATTCAGCTCATTATCATATTGTTCTATCGGAATCAGCGCCGAGATAGAATCGTCCTTCTTTGATATATTGTTTAATATATTCATTGCATACCTCTTTTTCCGTAGGGGTGTCAATATTGACACCCCTACTATTTCAATTCTTGAAAATAGCTATTTATGGGGGGTTTCCGCTATTTTCTGATACATTGGTTTTTCATTTTCTATAAGATTTCCAATCAATTCACCCTGCATTTTATTAACTTCCGGCGGTGAAATCGGATGATACACGGTACGGTCTTTAATAATCATATAAAGCAGAGTCTGATAAATTCGTTTAGGTGGATTGTATATTGATTTTCGCGTCAGAATCAGTGCTATAAATATATTAAAAATATAATATACAACGTGCAGTCTGGAATCGACAAAAACATCGAGAACTAAAAAACACATAAAATATACGATGATAAAAATGAAATCAGATAAATACAATTTAGAACTTACTTTTGTCGGTGATTTTAATTCTTGAGGTATAATTAACCGTTGCTGCATTAGTTATCATCTCCTTTAGAAAGATTTTTCAAATCTCTTTTATTAGCTAATTGTCCGGCCTTCTTCCCGATTTTGCCGCCCAAATCTCTAACGGCATGATATGAATTACTTGCAGCACTTCTGCGTCCGGATGTACCCTGAATATTATTGGTACTGTTATCTATGTTGATAGTACCATGGAAATCTTTTGGTATATTAAACGCGCCATTAACCGCCTCATCAGCAGCGTTATTATTCAAGTTGCTGTCTCTGTTGGCTTCCATAGGAGAAGCATTAAGATTATCGCCATTTATAACATCAGATTGTGGTATATTTTCTTGCGGTATATTCTCAATGTCATTATCTCCGTGCAAATTATTTAATGATTCAGACTCAGCCATATTAGTATCTTCATTTAGAGAAGGCGCTGCTTCTTCCTGAGAGCCGTTAAGATTACTCTTACCATTTGATGTGTCCTCATTTACATTGTTGTTTGATACATTTTGAGTATTATTACTGCTATCTGCTTCATCCGATTTATTATCGCCGTATAAATTATTTGACGGAGAATTGTTTTGAGACTCATTAACAGAATTATTATTATCCTGATTGTTCAGCATATTGGCGCGCTCATTTTTATAATTATTTACACCGTCTTTAATTCCACCGACAGTACCAAAGGCACCACCGAGTATGCCGCCAGCAAGATGTCCGGCACCGCCAACAACAGATTTAACCGCGCTTGTAGCCATAAACATTGTTGCCAAAGTCTGAAATCCGCTTCTTAAGCCAACATCAATTCCAAGTATTTTTTCGATAATGTTCGGCCCGTCAATTACTGCAAAAGCAAAGAAGATAAGAGCTATTGCCTTTACAAGTCCATTTGAAATAGTTGAGGATATGTAACTGCTGCCTAAATAATAAAATTTAATCATAAGGACTGCCAAGACAAGAACAACATATATTGAACCGATTGATTGCAACACTTGTTTTGTTCTTTGCCCATTAGTCAGATCGCTTGCTGCAAATACTGTAGCCAATACTCCATGGACGGCCAAATCAAATATAAGTTTTGCAACTTTGAAAGCCACAAAGAAAAAGGCAACGGTAGTGGCTAATAGCGATATATAAATTACAAGATAATCAACATGATAACGGTAATACCAGCCGGTAAAATCAATTCCTAAAAATTTATTTGATTTTAATTCCTGAACTGCTTGTGCGCCGTCTTTGTTAGTTCCAATGACGTTAAAAAAGTATTCGGGTGAATTAAGATCATTCTTTTGTTTGTCTGTTACCTTTTCGCATATATCTATATATTTGATATTATCTGAGCCGGCCGAAAATCCATTAACTGCGCCGCCGGTTATCTTACCGTCGCTTATGTTATATTTATCAAACCCTTTTGAATCTATATACAAAAGGTCAACCACATTATCAGCTATAAGCTGATCTGACATTTTACTTTGCGTTCCTAAAATAGCGTCTTTAGCGTCCAAGGTTAAATCATTCAGCATTGTCATTAAGCTGGGTAGTGCAGTTATAATCAAAACCGCAATGAGCACGTTTTGTATTACCTTCGGTTTTTCCTTGTCCTTTTGCCAAATCAGCGTAACTCCAAGCACAATTAACGCAAATGCAAACAATATGCCAAGCAAAATACGCACTTCATTAGCGGAAAATATTTTTGTTAAATTGCCGTATTGTGTGAAATCAAGAAGTTTATACATTTCATCAACAAGTGTTTGTGAAGCGTCGCAAAGATATTTTAATCCTAATACAAGCCACCAACCTAATTGATGAAGTATATCGGTTAATAAAAATGTTGACTGCGAAAAAACAGGCTTCCATTTTTTAAGTACATCCAGTCCCATAACATTCCCCTATCTTATTTGTCTTTTATCAGTTACAATCATTAAATCAATTAAGCTATAATATTCTGCGCTCGAAAGCTGCCCCAACTGCTGTGCTTTTTGAAAAATAACAACCGCTTCACCAACTCGCATATTATCTAAGTCGGGATCATTGACATATAATTTTAATTGATCTTTTATAATCTGTGCTTGCTTTAATTCTCGAATTGGACGCAATGTATCAGACGTTTCAAAGGGTTCATAATAATCTCGTCCTTCTTCTTTTGCCGTTTGCCGTTTCATTTTTTCAGCGAATATTGCTTCCGAATCTATCGTAATGTCAAGCAGATTATAATCACTCTTACATTGCTTTAGAATTTGCAAACTGCTAAATAATATATCTGAGGGAAAGACATCTTCCAAATATTCATAACGATATTTAAAGGCCGTATTACCAGTATTAAAAATTGGATAAGCCCTTATTTTTTCATGTTGTAAATTTCTTCGCTTAGTATATCGAATTATGACATTCTCACCTTCAGCCAAATTAGCAAGTTTATTTCCCGTAATTAAAGGCCGTTCCTCGTAAACTTCCATAAAGGTTTTATCAAGCGATAAATAGTGTCCATTACGATGAACGTTTGTTACAGTTTCGTTTCCTACAGCTTTTGAAAATTCTTCTCGTGTTTCACTGTCGGCCGAAAGAATATAAACTTGATTACTGCAATTATCTCTAATTGTTTTAGCGTTTTCTTTATACTGCTCAAGCTGAGCATAGGATTGAATAATTAGGGTGTATAATAAGCCCTTTCCGGCACCGGCACTCATTTTGTTAGATATATTTGAAAGAGGGATAATGTTTCCAAATTCATCTAATATGTGCATTACGTCTCTATCACATCGTTTGTGTGCTGTTTGTGCTGCCCTGCTTGAAAGTGCAAAATATACCTGATCTAAAAATATATTTGTCAAAAAGTGTTTTGAGGTGTCCCAATCCGGCGTAAATAAAAAGATAGCATAGGGATTTTCACCGAATCCAATATCATAAATATTGAAAGTTGACTTTGCCGTCATTTTAGCAACATCTTCAAATGTAAAAACAGTTAAAGCGTCAAAGAAAGAAGAATAAATACTTGCTGCTGTTCTATCCGGCGCAATCTGTGTACTGAAAAATTTCATTTTTGCACGGTCATTTGATGGCCGTTCTTCAAAGAAAACGTCTAATGCTGTTTTCCCGGACTTTCCTATTGGAACGCTTGCTAAATCCATAAAGAGTTTTGCAACAGAAAATAAATTGATTTTATCCTCGTTATCATGAGTTGGTATAAACTCTTTATCACTGGGTATGTATGGCAATGCCAGTTTCTCGTTATCCGGCATATCAGCATAATCTTCAATAGCTTTTTTTCGTTTTGCTTCTGAACGCAAACGGTCAAATGCCTTTTGCCTTTTGCGCCATTCAATAGCATTTGCTACATTTTGTTTTTCGTCTGCTCCTAAGCAGTCAACAACAACAGCTATACACATTGCAGAAAAAACCGATGCAGCAGTAGATGCCCAAAATTTAGCCTCACCCTCTAATCTTGATGGGTGGTATATTGTTTCCGCAATAGAAAGACATAATGATTCTGCGTCAGAATAATTTTTCTTTTTCCATTCCTGAATTACAAGGTCTAATGGATTAAACCCTATTCCGTTTGTAGGCTTATCTAAATTCAAAACAAGCGGAATATAATCATTCTTTTTAAGTTGACCGTAGCTCATGGAATACAATTCTTCTTTTGGGTCATTGATAATAAGGCTTGCTTTATTTGCAGCGTTGCAATACAGCCATATCATCAAAAGGATAAAAGTTTCACCTTTTCCGGCACGTGTCATTCCTAAGATTATATTGTTGACCGGTGAATCATCAAAATATGTTTTATTATCATATTGGCATACCGGCAAACCGCCTTTTTTAATTTTCTCGCCTCTGTTCTTCATTGATGGATATTGTTGTTTAATTTCTTCAATCGTTGTCCATCTCTGATCGTCTTTTTGACCGACATTCTGATCTTTAATATTTGTATTAACCAAAAAAACAAATCTGACATTTAAGATAGCGGTTACAATCAAAAGGATTATATAAAACCAGTAATATTCTTTTATATTAAAAACAAACATCTTTTTTAGAGAAAAATATGTTTGTAAATTTCCTAAACTATTTACAAGATTACCTATTGAAAAAATAAGATTAAATAGGTAATTACAAAACAATATGAAACATATTGACATAACAACGCATGTTGCTATTAAAAATTTTTTATTTGAAATTATTTTATTTAGTGGAAGTAAGTATTTTCGCTCTTTAACTAAGCCCTTTTCTATATCGTTTTTATTCATGTTTTCACCTAATATTTATTGTGATATGGGGCAGTGAGCCCCATATCACGTTGTAGTAATTAAAGTGCAACCTTCGTTACAAATTCTTTTGCGATGTTTACTGCAAGAATGATAAGAACACCGCCAACGGCTACCCAAGGTAATGCTTTTTTTGCCTTTTGGCGTCCCTCATCACCGCCGACAGACATTGCTATACCT